>Ga0123352_10000217_pt1 | contig 70129 bp, 68 predicted proteins | sample TergutLab28metaG_FD_89700 | JGI IMG/M metagenome (GOLD analysis project Ga0123352, IMG submission 89700) | Labiotermes labralis P1 segment gut microbial communities from Petit-Saut dam, French Guiana - Lab288 P1 | ecosystem: Host-associated > Arthropoda: Insects > Digestive system > Gut ... | reverse complement strand
GAGGAATAGCGGTCTAACAATACCTTTACGATTACAAGTTCAACTGTAACTTCGTAAAAAAGGGGCATCGGCCCCGTATCGAAAATTTATTTTCGTTTTGTTCATTGTTACAAGCCACTTCTTATATGATTTAAAGTATCCATAAAAATAATCGAATTTTTAACTGGATCAAAGGCTGTTGAATCACCACTATCATAACTTATAATCATATTTATTAAGACGCTTAAAGTATTTGGTGAAGTTAATTCCGTTAAAGATATATCACTACCAAAAAGATTGATTGCGGCAATAATAAATTCATTTAACTCATCAGACCAATTTGCCCAATACTGTAAAGACGGATTTGTCTTAACAAAAACAGGTGCTCCAGTATTTATATCAGGAATTCTTTGGATAAAGGTTTCTTTTAAAAGAATTGAAGCAAAGATTATATCACGATTGGCCTCTTTACTTAATGGTGATAAGCTATTAATGTTTAAACTGAAAATTTGACCTTCTGTATAATCACTTGTAGATGCATCAAAGTCAATTAAAATACTTATGCCCATCAGAACTCTATCAAGTTCACTTTCGCCATCACGATTTGCACGATACCAATCAATTGGTAAAAATATACTAGCATCATTATAATTATTAATATCTTCTTCTCTAACTAATCTTAAAGAGCCATTATTAATGCGATTTCTAAGATTATAGACAGCGGTTTCTTCAATAACTAATGACCTTAATAAAATCAAACGATTCGCATTGCTTAAAAAGGCATCATATTTAAAAATAAAACTATCCATATCTTCATCCGCAATAATAATTTCTGCAGCTCTAAAAAAGTAAGGTAATTCAATATCCCAATTATTTTCCAATGAAGCCCGTGAAGACATTAGTAATGGACTTTCTTCGATGCTTTTTATAATAGAGTCACGCACAACTAAAGATTGTAATAAAATATTTTGATTATTTAAATCATAAAATTTTTGAATTTTTCTATTAAGATTTAATTCAGTCATAACACCATCAGGAACTAATATTTGAGCCGCATCAATTAGTTTTCTCAGTTCACCAATCATTATGACATTTCCTTCTGAATCAAGTGTATCATGCCACTCGTTTCGATCAGTTGGAAAGACTAACTGATTATTAGTGTCTCCAAGCTGAATGATTCTTTCGATCAGCGTTTCTTTAATCAATACTGAGCGCAATATGATATCTCTTGTTTCATATGGATTTTCCGCATTTGAGTTAGCGTAAAGTTTCATAAAAGAATCATTAGTATTGAAGTTATCTAAATCAATTCTACCATCATAATCAGGCACAAGAATTTCTCTTATAGAATATAAGAAATCAACTAAATCATTCTTATAAAAGTCATTTCTAACATCTATTCCTTCACTTCTAAGATATAGTGGAAGAAATAATACTTTAGAATTTACCATTGTGTCCATTTGATCAATAATCATTCTTGTCAATAATACTGATTTAACTGTTTCCTGAACATTAAGATTGACCAATAAATCGCCAATCTGCAGATTATCAGTATTTTCCAGACCTCTAAAAGCTCTTATCATATGTCTAAGCTCTGACTCCCAGACTAAACCTTCAAAATCTACCCTTAAACCAATTCTGCCCATATTCTGTCTGATTGCTGGTTTAATAAAATTATCAATCAAAATCAGCGAGTTACCAGCATTCTTCGCAAAATCGTCTATATAAGCATCTTGCATTCTAGCAATTTGCATAATATTAGTAGATAAAGCAGTCAAATCCAAATCAGCAATAATCGCCAATCTAACTACGTTCAAAAGATAAGTATTTTCTTGAAGCCAGTCAATCTGCTCGTAAACAATAATATCATCTTCAATTAATACGCTAATTAATAATAAACCAAAAACATCGGGTGCAGATTGATAGGTTTGTAGATTCTTTAATAATCTGACAATCTCATCAAAATCTTCTAAAGAAATTGATTTTAAAAAATCGGCATCAAGCTGCAACTCAAATGATTCACTATTATTAACATTTAAAACTACCCAAAACAATCTAAGTAATGTCTTAGTTTCTTCCGCAAAATCAAAGTCAATAAAAATTTCTTCGTTAATATTTCTTAATTGCTCATGTGAGTTAAAAGCAAACCTAACAGTTAAAGGAATAATCGCTGAAAAGAGCTTTGATTCAAAACAAGCATCAATCAAATCTTCCAATAATCCGAGTTGATATTCAGTTAATTCGGCAATTGATCCTAAATCTTGAAAACTAGTAAAACCAACTTGCAAGAATTTATCATAGGCATTTCCCCAGGCTTCTAGTTCATTAGGACCAAACAGATTAGCAATATATTCTAATTCATATCTAGTTGCGAAATCTTCAGTTAGTTCTAAAATAAACTCATGATTCAAAAGTACTTGTAGCGATGTTGGGACTAAAATATTAATAAATAAATTTGAGCTACCAAGAGCATTTAAAATATTATGGACTCTTTGCGGATTAATTTCTAAATAATCGGCATCTTCAAAAGTAATATCATTTAAACCAATGCCTAAATCAAGCAACATTCCATAGATATTAATCGCAATAATTCCGATTTGTTCAAATTCATGGTTAAAATTAAATCCTGCCAAGTCTGCTTGAAGTTTAGCTAAATCAATATTAAAATTATTAGCCCAATCAGTAATAAAATCAACTTGATGCATTCCTAAGATAGCGACTTGCGCTAAAGGATCAATTAATTCCAATCTAGTTATTGTTTTAACAAAAAAAGTAAAATCTTCTTCTGACATCTCTAACAAAAATTCCATAAAATCCTGATCTGTTGTATAGTCACGCAAAATATATTCAAATGCTGTATAGATTTCATTTAATTCCGTAACCAGATTAATTCTTTGATTATTTGCTTCAATAAAAAACAATCTGTTAGCTGAAAATCGATCTAAACCAAATAGACTACCAACAAAACCTCTGCGAGCACCCCTAGCCGCATCTGATATTTGAGTAAGATAAAAATCTTCTCCATCATTTAAAGACTGTGAATGCGATACTGGAACCTCACTATTTGGTACAGCTATTGATAGCAAACCACTTAATGGCATCATTAAGATTACACCAAAGATTAAACCATATGTAGCGCCAGTTAAAGCCCCTAATAACCTTCTTTTTCTAAAGGTTTTATCAGTAACACCCTGACGTCTTTTTTCTTCTAATTTTCTTTTATACTTTTTATCTCTGAATTTAAAGTGCCATATTATAGAACAAATAAATTTTATCAGCGGAAAAATGATTATTAAAAGGAATATCGCAACAGCTAATCTGACAAAAATCATCGCAACGCTATCTAGAACACTTAATGCCTCTGGTGTCATAATAAAACTATTTGATTCAAAATAGGCATGGACTAAACCTTGGATATTTATCGAACCAGGAAATCTTTCCGACGAATAAAACTCCGCAAAAAAGGACAGTTCACCGATTCTGTTCATAATAAATCTGATATTCATTGAATAAACAAATCTGCTAATTGGATTCAATAGAAATAAAAATAAAATCACAAATATTATCAGATTAGAGATTGCTTTAAATCTTTGTTTTCTAAAACCTCTAATAAAACCAATCACAAAATAAGGGACAAAAAATAATAAGGCAAATGAATATAGTATCAATAAATTATATCTATAAAGATTATCTATTATCTGTTGCATAAATGCTCCTCTCAATAAACACCTAAAAATTATATCACAAAAAATCGAACTTTACGAGTTTTATCTTTATTTTTAGTATATTGTATATTTATATACTTTCAAAAGTTTAAAAAGCATTCAAATTATTAAGTATGCATTAAGATTAATCCTTTAAACATCCTAAAGGTACTACTAATACGCCATCAGACCTTCTATAAGCATAACCTGTAGCAGTAATTATCATTAAAAATGTTGGTTGTTTCATAACATCCAAATCAATAGATTCTTTTATCGCCAGTAATGTTTTAGCTGCCTTCTCAACAGCTTCTTCTCCACCTAGTTTTATCTCTATTAGCCCCCATTTTCCGTTGTCAAGATGAACTATTGCGTCAGCTTCCAAACCTCTTGAATCCCGATAATTATATATTTTACCTTCTATGCTTTCTGCATATATTCGTAAATCCCTGATGCAAAGTGATTCAAATAATAAGCCAAATGTATTCAAATCATTGACTAAATCCATTGGATTTGCGTCTAAAACAGAAGCCGCAATTGAAGGACATGTAAATTGTCTTGTATCTGATGTTCTTAATGTCGCTTTACTTCTAAGTCTTGGACTCCAAGCTTCAATATCTTCTAAGATAAATAATTTTTTAAGAGCATTTATATAGGACTCAATTGTTCTTACATCAAGTGTCTCATTATTAGTTTGCATATCTTTTTGCAGTGTCTGTAGTTTAGCAGGGGCAGAGATATTTCTGGCATAAGTTCTGATGATTGTTCTTGCTCTTGAAGCGTTTCTTTTGATACCATCAACTTCTACGATGTCTGTTTCTACTAATGATGAAACATAATCTTTAGCAATTTTTAATGCAATACTGGAATCAGATATTGTTACAGCTTCGGGCCAACCACCTCGACAGATGATAAAAGCAATGTCTTTTAACGACTTTTCTTCCTTACCTGCTATTTGTATATCGCCAGAAAATAAACTCTTTAAAGAAACACTGCCAATAGATTCTTCTGATTCAAATAAAGACATTGGTCGCATAACCAGTTTCTTCATTCGACCAATACCTGTATGTCTGCCTTCATTTTCTACTGGCTTAGCTGATCCAGTAAGTATGAAATGCCCTTTACCGCCTAAATCATCAATTTCCGCCCGAATATACTCCCATAAATCAGGAATTTTTTGCCATTCGTCAAACATTAAAGGCTTTTCTCCTTGAAGTAAAGCAACATCTCCATTATCTGAATATAATTTATATACTTTGAATGTATTTGGACGCTGAAGTTCAACTATTGTTTTGGCAAATCTTTTCGCAGTAGTTGATTTTCCACACCATTTTGCCCCTTCAACAACAACACAACCTGCCGTTTTTAATGCAAGTTCAAAACTTTTATCAATTAATCTATCATAATATTTTGACATAACAATCATTCTCCATAGTTATATTATACCACAGATAATACGCAAAATGTCAACTTTATCAAGATTTTAATGCTGACTTTATCATGTTCTCAATGTAGATTTTGTAAAAAACGCTTTTCAAACAAATAAAAACCTGTAATAACTATAAATAATGCTTGAAATTTAGTCATTTTTATGATAAAATTTTATAGCATCAAAATAGGAACATGGTGTCAACGGTAGCACAGAGGTCTCCAAAACCTTTAGTACGGGTTCGAATCCTGTTGTTCCTGCCATATTTAAAATAACGGTGTATTACGCTGTTTTTATTTGCGATTGCCAAAATAATTGCCTAAAATAGCCTTAAAATCATAAATATAATCAAATAAAAAGCCCTAAACTTAATGGAATAGGACTTTTTTTATTATTAAATTACCTATATCGAAATTAATATCGTGTCCAAATTTATGGTCACGCTTACTTTTTATTTGTTATATTTTTTAAAAAAATTAATTTATTTTAAGCCTTATAAATCAAAGTCATCTACAGAAAAATTTGCATAAAGTCTACCTGATTTAGCTGTGAATTTCAACAAGCAAAAATCAGGATCACGAAAAGATTTTTCCAAATAGGCATTCTTATACTTTTCTTGCCAAAATTTCTCTTTGATTGTTAAATCAGATACTATTTCCATTATCCCTTTTAAAGTACAACCTTGCCAAACAAGTAATTTTCGGCTGTAAAAATAAACGGTTGCCTTTGAATTCTCTGATATTGCAGCTACAAATTTAGATGAAGTATTTGTCGCAAAATATAATTCATTTATCGAATCTCTGTATTTGCCTGGAACTACGGCTTTTGTTAGTGGATATCCATCGCTATCAACACATGATAATATAAATGTATTAACTTTTTTATGAAGTTTTTCAGCTTTTTCTTTTATTCTCATTTTTTTTCTCCAAAATCCTTAGACTGTGATGCAGCCCATTTTTCTCTTGTAATACCATATCGAACAACATCCTGAAACACACCCTTAATTTTAAGCTCTTGTTTTCCGATACCTTCAAATTCCATTCCACATTTTTTCATTACCGCACCAGAGCCTTCATTGCCAACATAAAAACAAGATTCAACCCGATTTAACTCCAATTTTTCAAAACAAAGTTTTAATAAAGTTGCTAAAGCTTCTGACATATAACCTTTGTTCCAATATTGACGATTTAATACATAGCCAAAACCAGATTTCTCGTGTTCTGGGATTATTCTTAAATCAATACAACCAATGCACTTCTTTTCTGCTTTTAATTCAATCGCAAAGATGCCTGGCCTTGACCAATAAAAATCTGTAATGTTAAAGATAATTTCATCAACTGTCTTTACTCCTTGCCAATCCAGAAATTTTAATGTTTCTGTATCAGTAGCGTATTCATAAATATCGGCAATATCACTTTTTAAGAATTTTCTTAAAATCAGTCTTTCTGTTTCAATAGTTTCGTTGTCATATAAAACTTCATTATAGTTTGCGACCATACTTATCCCCCTCTCTTTCTTAGAATCTGACTTTCGTTTCTAATAAATGATTTAGTTAAATTATAACATATTTATATTACTTTTAAAATGATAGTTTTAAAAAGCACCACTCTTTAGTGATGGTGCCTTTAAATTTAAAAGCTTATTTTACTTTTCATTAGCTATAAATGAAACAGTTATATTTGTGCCTACCCCTACTTTACTTTCCAGCTTGATTTGAGCATTATAATAATTACAAATATGTTTGACTATTGATAGTCCTAAGCCTGTTCCGCCTTCAGATTTAGTTCGGGCTTTATCAACACGATAAAACCTCTCAAAAATTCGCGGCAGATCTTTTTGTGGAATGCCTATTCCATTATCAATAACTTTTAAGATAACATTATTTGTTAGCTTTCTAACAGAAACAATAATTTCTCCATCTTCATTAGTATACTTAATCGCATTATCAATAAGATTGGAAACTACTTCCGTAATCTTTTCATAATTTGCACTAATGACACTCTTGTCTAGTTCCTGAATGATTTTTATATTCTTAGTTTTTGCTTTTGGTGCTAAAGCACTTATAACCTGGATTACAATTTTTTCTAAATTTATATCTTCATCAACTAGCAATTTATTTTCTTCTAACTCAGAAATTTTAAGCATATCTTCAATAAGTAATTTCATTCTTAACGATTCTCTGTTAATTGTTTCTAAAAAAGCAATATTGATATTTTCATCTTTTAACATAACCTCGCTGTAACCGACTATTGATGATAGTGGTGTATTTAACTCATGACCAGCATTCGCGAAGAATTCTTGTTTTTCGATTGCTATTTTTCTGATATCAGTTACATTTTGTACCGCTATAATCAAGCTTATTTTATCAAGAGATACTGGTAAAAACCTAACTTGAAAGATTTCTCCATTAGCTCTAGTGTGATCGTAAAATATCAAATTCTTCTTTTCTATAGCACTCTTTAGATTTTCGAGAACAGTAAGATTACGCACAACTTTTTTTATTTCTATAGGTCCATTGTATTCGAAACAGAAAAATTCTTCGGCCATTTTATTACAGGAAATTATGATACCTTCATTATTTAAAGCAACAATACCTTGATCGATATTCCCTAAAATTAAATCTAACTTTTGTTTTTCAGCAGTGCTTTGCGATAAAGCGTTTCTTAATTTTTCACTTATCTCATCAATTTCAATAAGCATTTTATTAATCTCATCATGCCGCGTCAACCGTAAAGGATTTTTATTATCTTTTCCTATACTTTCTAATTTTTCTTTAATCATAAAAATCGGTTCAGTAACACTTTTTGTTAGTTTGGGAGTAATTAGTAATACGGCTAGCATTGTTACTATAAACATACCTAGCATTAATCCGACAAGTGGCCATAAATAATTATTGATTGTAGCAACAGGTATTGCGATTCTAAGGACTATCTGAAAATCCTCAACATTTACCACTCGGGCCATATACAAATAATCAATTCTAAAGGTCTCGCTTCGCCTAATATCTTGCCCCTCACCATAAATTAGAGCATTAATTACTTCCTGGCGATTACTCCTATTTTCCAAACTAGCAACGTCACTAGAGAGAGTATCTGCTAATACAGTTCCATCAATCGCAATAACGGTAATTCGTAAATCGCCATCTGTCAATCTAACAAGATTATTAAAGTTACTGCTTGTTTTCAAGTAATTCTCATAAATTGCTAAATGGTTTCTAGCAGAATTTCTTGCGTTTTGTCTGTTTGTTGCGCTGATAACAAATACCATTGCAACAATAAAAACAAGCAACGTTATAGCAACTATAAACATTATTTTTAAAGCAGTAGCCCTATTTAAACTTTTAACATTATCTGTTTTCATATTTGCTCCTGTATTAAAATATAACCGATGCCACGAATAGATTGGATCGCCTCACCAGCAACTCCTAATTTTTCCCTAAGATTTTTCATATGAATATCAATAGTCCGAGTCTCTCCAAAATATTCATAACCCCAAATCTCTTTTAATAATAACTCCCGCTCAACAACATTGCCCACACTAAGCATTAAGAATTTCAAAAGCTCAAATTCCTTATTAGTTAATGCTATCTTCTTTTCCCCAACTAAAACGATTCGACTTTCTTGATTTAAAATAATCGAATTTACTTTAATTTCATTATTTGAGATAGATATAGTTTTTTTCCTAAGGTTTGCCCTAATTCTTGCCATAAGTTCCAAGACAGAAAATGGCTTAGTAATATAATCATCTGCTCCGGCATCTAGTCCAGTAATCTTGTTTATTTCACTTGCTTTTGCGGTCAACATAATAATAGCTGTACCTGCTGATTTGTATTTTCCTCTAAATATCTTTAGTGCCTCAATACCATCAGTACCGCTCATCATTATATCTAGGAGTATAAGATCAGGAATTCTTTTTTCACATTCTGACAAAAGTATGTCGGCATCAGAAAAAGCCATTACATCATATCCTTCATTTGTAAGGGCATAACAAATAAGTTCTTTTATTGATTCATCATCTTCAGCTGTATATATAAGTTGCTTTTTCATCTCTGTCAGTCCTTCTTTGTTTAAATTATTTTGATATTTTTATGTTTTCCTGTTTTAGAGTAGATAACCCATTCCGCAATATTTTCTGCATGGTCACCAATTTTTTCCAAATGTTTACCAACCATTAATAAATAAATAGCCTGATCAGCAAAACTCGGTTTCTCCTTAATCAATTTTATCATTTTCTGCTTTAGTTTGTCAAATAAATTATCAATTAAATCATCGGTTTCAATTGTTTTTGCGGCTAATTCTAAATCTTGTTTGACAAAACTATTAACACAGTCATAGACCATTTGCCTTGTTAGTTCAGCCATTTGTGGTAAAATCTCTAACTTAATCTGATAGTTTTCTTCACACAAATTAAAGACTATTTCACATATATCTCTTGCTTGTCCGGCAATTCTTTCTAAGTCAATAATCATCTTTAAGGCTGTTGATATTTTTCTTAAATCCGAGGCTACTGGTTGTTGCATCAAAATGATCTTAAGAGCTTTTGATTCAATTTCTGCTTTTAAGATATTAACATCATCTTTATAGGCTATAACTTTTTCACATAGCACTTTATCCTGAGTAGTTAAAGCCATAGAACTTTCGCCGATGATTCGCTCTATCAAAGCGACCATGCCAAGCAACTCTTGTCCAAGTAATTCTAATTCTTTTTGGAATTTATTTCTTAACATTAGCCAAACCTCCCTGTAATATAATTTTCACATTTTTCATTTTTAGGATTAGAAAATAGCTCTTCTGTCGGAGCAATCTCTAACATTTCACCAAGTAAGAAAAACGCTGTTTTATCGGATATACGTGTTGCTTGTTGCATATTGTGGGTTACTATTATAATTGTGTAGTGCTGCTTTAGCTCTTCGCATAATTCTTCAATAATACCCGTGCTTATTGGATCTAAAGCACTTGTTGGTTCATCCATGAGTAAGATTTTTGGTTTAACCGCCAAAGCTCTGGCAATGCACAGTCTCTGTTGTTGCCCCCCAGATAATTGTAAGCCAGACTGATTAAGCTTATCTTTAACTTCATTCCAAAGGCCTGCCTGCATAAGACTTTCAGTAACAATTTTATCTAAATAAGCTTTTTTCCTTATTCCATAAGTACGTGGACCAAAAGCAATATTATCATAAATGCTCATCGGAAAGACATTGGGTTTTTGAAAAACCATACCAACATCTTTTCTTAACTTATTTAAATTGAATTTTTGCTTTTTTTCTTGATTTATTAGCTCATCTTTTAAATCAAGATCATTAAATAATTCTGTGCCATTTATTTTAATGCTTCCTTTAACATTACAGCCTTCAATTAAATCAATCATTCGGTTGAAGCATTTCAACAATGTAGTTTTACCGCAACCAGAAGGTCCGATAAAGGCTGTAATTTCATTTTCCATTATATCCATGTTAATATTCTTTAAGGCTTGGAATTCTCCGTAGAATAAATCTAAATCCCTAACTTTAATTATTACATTTTTTTCTTTCATTTCTTTTCTCCAAACATTTTATTTTGCGTAGGCTTTTTTCTTAAGTAATTTAGCAATAAATGTTGCGCCAATATTTAGCGCTAGTACAATTAATATCAGAATGCTCGCAGCCGCAAATGCCTCATTTTCTCTTCCTGGAATTCTAACTAGCGCATAAAATGCTACAGCCAATGTAGTTCCTGATGAAGTATATCCTAATGGGGCTGGTCCTAAACTTGAACCCATCGTAAACATCAAACTTGCTGTTTCGGCGACCATTCTGCCAATCCCTAAAATAATCATTGTAACAATACTTGGGAGCGCCGAAGGTAAAACAATACGAAAAATTGTTCTTACTCTACCAGCCCCTAAGGCATACGCACCTTCCCGATAAGAATCAGGCACAGACTTTAAACCTTCTTGGGTTGCTCTGACAGTGAGTGGTAATATCATTAGTGAAACGACTATGGAACCTGATGTAATTGACAATCCTAAACCTAAGACAGTTACAAATAAAATCATCCCGAATAATCCATAAACAATTGAAGGAATGCCTGCTAGTGTTTCCAAAGCCAATTCAATAATTTTAGCTAGTTTGCTACCTTTTTTAGCATACTCCTGTAAAAACACTGCTGTTAAAATACCTATCGGAAATGCTATTATACTAGTAAGCAGCACATACATCAAAGTCGTTATTATAGCTGGCCTTAAAGTAATTGGATGATTTCTGCCAAAACCAGTAAATTCTCCAGTAAGTAAACGCCAGTTTATTTGACTTAAACCGTTTATCAGAACATAAAAAATCATCGATCCTAAAAAAAATAAAGAAAATACTAACATTACAAATGATATAATTTTTGCAATTTTAGGCAATATGTTGATTAATTTTGTTAATATTGATTCTGAAATCATCTCATCAAAACTTAAAGAATCCTTAACATCTTTATTCTTTTGTCTCAGAAAAAGTTTACTAATAAATCGCTTTATCGAAGGCATGATAATCGGATTTTTATTTGCTTTTTTATTGCCTTTAATTAAATTAAATATCAAGTTAATAATCAGAACAAATATTAGTAAAACAACACCAGTACCAACAAGGGCCCCTTGATGAAGAGAGCCGGGTTCAGAATATGCCATTTCAAAAACAATATTTACCGTAAGAGTACGAAAAGGTTGAAACAGGCCGCCTGGCATTTGCGCAATATTGCCAGCGACCATAATAACTGCCATCGTTTCCCCAACAGCTCTACCAATTCCCAATATAAGTGAGGCAAAAATACCTGATTTGGCAGCTGGCACTACCGCTTTAAAAACTGTTCTTTCTTTACTTGCACCAAGTGCTACACCAGCTTCAAAATATGAACTGCTAACAGCTTCAATGCTATTTACAGAAATTGAAACAACCGTAGGTAAAATCATCATCCCCAATACTATAGCTACTGCTAGCGGACCTGAACCACCACTAGAACTAATAGCTGCCAGAATCGGCAAGAGCACTTGCATTCCAAAGAAACCAAAAATTACCGAAGGTATACCTGCCAAAAGTGCGATAGCTTGCAAAACAAAAGGCTTTATTTTCTTCGGACAAAACCATACTATGCACACCGCCGTAAGAACTCCTAAGCCACCACCGATTATTAACGCTCCCAAAGCCGCAACAATCGTGCCTACAATCATCGGCAAAACGTTATAGATACTTCTGATACTTGGATCATTAGGATTGTGCCCCCAATAAGCCGGAGAGTCTGGATCATGAATCCAGGTTCTACCAAAAATAAACCTAATGAATCCTATTTCACGGATTGCTGGCATTCCCTCTAATACAAGAAAGAAAAAAATAGTAAATACAGCTAGTATCGCTATTATTGCTGAGATAAGGAAGCCAACTTTAAAAGAAAGTTCTTTATCATATACAGCAATCAGGCTTAAAGTTGAAATTATGATTGCGATTACTAAAGCTAAGACAAGGGCTAAAATAAAAGGAAATCCAAACCAGCCAGCAATGAAAAAGGCTAAAAACGCTGATATAGTTGCTGTCAGAAGACAAGTCCAAATTATTGTAAACCATAAGGCAATTAACAGTCTTTTATCTGATGTTTTGGCAAACTCTAACATACTATTGGCGTTAGAATTTTCTTTATACCCTTTAATCTTAAGATATGCCATAATCAAAAATGGCGGAAATAAGCCAAATAATGCCATAAAAAATATTCTGCTTATACTTTTTTTATCTATGTTAAAATTTATATTTTGATTTTCATTTAAATTCTTCATATTATAACGTAAGAACATGTGTATAGCTTTTTTGCCATACACATATTACTTTTATCCTTTATAGTCTTATTCTAAAATAATATCTGCCCATTCTCTGATTTCACCAGTATAGATCGCAAATAATTGAGCCATAGTAATGCTAGTTAATGGATTATTACTATTAACAACAACAGCCATCGTATCTTGAGCTAAAAAGAATGTTCTAGCGTTAGTTGTTGTTATATGAGCAGCATTAGAACTCATACCAATCGTTCTATTTGGTTCACTACCTTGAATTGTGCCACCGCTACCTGCTGTCACACCTTGACCGCTGCCACCAGCATGAAAATCAAAATCAGCGACTGTTGCCCAGCTAACTAAAGCAATAAAACCGTCAATAAGTTCACTCATAACTTCTTCTACAGATGTTGATCCTCTAATTTGAATTGGTTCTGACTGACCTTCTGGTCTTGTGGCTGGCGCCGTAAAGCTAACTGGATTTTCTACGCTAAAATCATAACCTTCAGCTTCTACAATTGCTTGAGCCTGACTAGATTGAATAAAATCTAAAAACAATTGACTAAGCGGTAATAATTCTGCATTTTCATATGTTAAAATTACATAATCCCTTGCTAAGGCTGCAGGATAACCTGCTATACCAGGAGCTACTCCGTCAATATTAAGCACTCTTAAATTATTATCATTTGCTACTGCAGATAATGAAGCATAACCAATAGCATTACGTTGACTTCTAACTCTGGTTAATACACCAGGTTGACCATGTTGCTCTTCACCTGCTAATGAATTACCAGCTAACGCTAACCAGCTTGCCAAAGTAGCTCGATTGTCGCCATCTAATCCATTATGAATTGAAGTATTCCATTGAGTTCTTGTCCCAGAACCACTCTCTCTTGATACGGCAATAATCTGCATATCTCTTACATCGCTAGAACAAGCAGTAAGTCCCAAACATGTAAAAACCCCTAAAGAAACTATCGCAATTAATTTTGTTATTTTTTTCATTATTTTATTCTCTTCTCCTAAGAATTATTTTTACAAAATTATGCAAGGCAAAATTCTGTATGCTTAAATTATACTATAAAGTTTTGACAAAAATCAGCAAGATTCCGTAAAGTTTCTGTAAAGTTTTGTAAAGATTATCAAAATTAATTTAAAATAAAAAACGCAGAATCTTCAATAATGAATTTCCTGCATTTTATTTATAAAACATTTCTTATTATCCAGTCGGCAATACCATCAGAATCATTATCTAGGCAATGATAGCTAGCAATCTCTTTTATTTCGATTTTGTTCAGCAGTTTATCCTCTGAAATTGAAGTTTATTCTCAGTTCAATGTCTCTGTAATCTAACCGAGTATAATCCATATGTCTTTGAAATAATATTCTTCGAAAACCAAAGAAATCAAAACCATCCCTAATACCAAGCTCAATAAGTTCGTTAAAATGTCTGCTCATTTCCTCTTTTAGTTTCTCAATAAGAAAAGTCATAGGATGATTTTCAATATTAATAAGTGGTATGACATGGGCCCTGATATTAATCACAAAAACATTTCTTTCAATTCTTAAGTTATAACGGTAATTTGATAATCTCAGTGTCACATCATCAATCGGCATAATGATAGTCTGCCTATTTTCCAAGAAAAAAAGTGCTTTATGTTCTTCCATGTGATAACATTTTATACTCTCGCCGATAAAGCATTGTCTTTGAATAGCCGCTGTATTAAATTCTTCACCAGCTTGGCTGATTCTTGCTTCGCCAATTTCTATTTTTGGCAGAATAAGATCAGAATAACTTTGATGAAACATCAACGCAAAATTAATGAAATGAATGCCAGATAGTCCAAATGCTGCATATCTGTTACTTCTTGGATTATTAAAGATACTATGAAACATACTGTATTCATCGGGATTTCTTGTATCATAAATTTCCTCAATGTCTTCCGATGTAAAGAAAACAAAAAAGTTATTAGGAATTCTTGAGGTTAATCTAATAAATTCTAAAAATGTCGCGATATTTCTTTCGTTCATAAAGCTTTCATGTAGGATTACTGATTGAATATGCCTTAACTCAACTTTCTGATCGACTGAACGTTCCAGTTCTTCAAAAAGCATTGCTAAATTTCTATGTTCAGTAATAATTAAACCATATTGAAAACCTCTATTATTATCTGTTTTACCGATATCAGCATTACTTGGATAAAAAGCTGTAATCCTGAAAACAGAGTTTTCTTCTTCATATTCTAAAGCGAATGAAGTAACAAGTAAAAATTCATTAATGCCAACTTTATTGAAACAGCCTTGTAAAATTAAAATAAAGGCAAAGATAAATATCAGTGATAATTTCTTCATGATTTGTTCTTCCTCTTACCATCTAAAGGTTCTAAAACATCCGGACGGTTGCCTTGTTGGCGACTTGATTTTGTTTGAAAGAATTGGACAAAATCGGGTCGGTTAAAAGGCACAAACGGATGAAGAAAAGAAACATTAAGAAATTTATGCCGACAAACATAGCTAAATAAAATTATTGTGGCGATACTTAAACCAAAGACACCAAACAATAGACTAGCAAAAAGCATAATCAAACGTAAAAAGGAAATTGTTATTAAAAAATTAATATCGGAAGTAACTGTAAAAGCGGCTAAGAAAGAGAAAGCAGTAACTACCATAACAACGATACCTACTAGACCTGAAGCTACCGTTGCCTGTCCCATTAAGATACCACCAACTACTATGACTATCGACTGAACAGTAAAACCAGGACTTCTTAAGCCAACTAATTGATAGAGCTCAAAGAGCAATAAAAGAATTAATATCTCATTGAAGGCTGAAAAAATTACACCTCTTTGCGTCACTTGCAAGGTCGCAATCATCAAAAGTGAGAGATTTGTACTGTGAAAGGTATAAAAGCTAGCCATAATACCAAGCCAAAATACAGAGATGAATAAAGCGACTAAAACATAAAACCTTAAAAAAGTGCTGTAATAAGATGGTGCCTGCATATCTAAGCGGAGTTTTGTTATAAAAAACAGGGAAGTCGGCAAAATTAAAGCATTAGGAATGCGGTCAATCATAATAACAACCTGACCCTTATAAATCGCTTCTGCGGCCATTTCCGGGCTTCCGACGTAAGATGTCGTTGGAAAGATTCGTTTATTATTGAAATAAGTTGTCAAGTCTGATAACGTTAAAATACTTTCTGCTTCAATTTTTTGAACTATTTTCTTTATTTTGTTCAAAAGATGGGTATTGGTAATATCAGTCATACTTAGAATATTAATCCTTGTCTGGCTTCGCTCGCCAAGAACGTATTCATCAATCTTAAACTTCTCACTTTTGATTCTAGTTCTGATTAGCTGAATGTTTGTATTCAAACTTTCAATGAAACCATCTCTCGAGCCAAAAATATTATTAGGTTCACTCATTGAATCAGTGATACCACGTTCTTTAGGGCTTGGCAAAGCTACCGCATAAACTGTCTTATTTTTAACAATAATAATAAAACCATTAAAAATCTGATTTCTGATTTGTTCCATCGTTTCCTTTAAAGCACCAAGATTGATTTTAGTAACAATATTTGGAAGAATTTTATCAATCTCTTTTACATTTTTAATCATTGGCAAATAAAACTTTTCAAAATTATCTATATTAGCCATTTCTTCCTGATAATAAATTGAAAAAGTCTCATCTCCCTGATATTCTTTTTTCTTAACATCTTTGGAATCAGCGAAATATTTTTTTATTTCATTGTTAATAAAGTATTTAAGTAACATCAGGCGGCCTCCTTCTTATAATCAGATAAAGATAACTAGGTAATAAAAGAATGATAAAGACTAGAAAAATCATCTCAAAACTTCTCTGTAAAACATGGAAGTACTGATTGAGTAAAAATGTACACAAACCTATAATAAATACTAGCGTGATAGTATAGGTTTTTCGGTTTTTCAAATTAGTAACCATTCTAAAATTTATTAAGTTGAAACTACATTTTACGATACAAATAACTGTTAAGAATATTATCTTGAAAAAGTTTATATCGCCAAAGTAACTATAATTGTTTTGAATATTGAGGATCGTCATGCCTAAAAATTCAAAGTTACGCAAAAATAATGTATCAAAGATTGAAGTAAAGTCAAAGGTAAATAAAGATATCGCCACTCCGAAGAAAACAAATGGATAGAAAAGCGTTCTTTTCCTAAATTTTTCTGAATAGAAATCTTTTAGGTAATAACCAATAAAGATATCTAAGGGCACGTAAAGCAATAACAAGACCGCCAAGTTATTGGAGTTTAAGGATATAGGAATTATCGGTAATAGTAAATCAAATTGCCTTAGTGGCATATCACTAAAGAAAATCAAGAAATAACCGCCAATTAAAAATAACAAAAAAATTATTGATATATGAAATAAATTCATAATTCCATTACGACAAAGATAAAATAAAGCTACAAGCAAACCAATAATAAACAGTATTTCTGTATAATCATAAAAAATTAATGTTACGAGAATCCTAACAGTCATGCTTAAAAGAATAACAGTCTGTAAGAAAAAATAAGCTGCCAAAGAAATTCTTAAAAGATAATTATTTGTATAACTTTTTAATAGTGGCAGTTTTGTGACTGAACGGCTAATTGGTAAATATAGCAAAAAAGAAAACAAAATAAAATAAACACCTGTCTGCCAGGTATTGTTTCCAAAATGATTATCGAGATACGGCATAAAAAAATAAAGGAATATTGTAATATTCATCATTGTAAAGAAAACTATTATGCTTATGTTCCCAACCTTAGAATTCATATAAATCGCCCGTATATAGTTTTCTTCTGTTATTCAGTTGATATACAAAAAAAAGTCCGCTAAAATACGACTTTTTTTGTATAGTAAATTTATTTAAGTATTGTATCGACTTTCCTTAGGTCTTCGCGAATTTTTAATTTCTGCGGACAGATATCTTCGCAAATCCCACAATCTGTACAACTTTCAACCTGACCATTTTTGGCATTTTGCAAATAAGCCTTATATTGTGACTTGCCAGCTTCTTCCAAACCATAAACATGATGGAAAATATAAGCATTAAAGATTTTGTCGATTTTAATATTTTGCGGACACTTATTACAGTAATTACAGCCGGTACAAAATAAATCTTTCAGTTTCCTTAAATTGCTTAGATTATTTTCTAACATTTGCCACTCTGTTGTTGATAACTGTTTAAACTCGGAAGCAATTTTTAAATTCTTATCTAGTTCTTCAATATTTTCCATACCCGATAAAGCTGAGGCAACATGCGGATTATTCAAGACAAATTTAAAGGCTAACTCATAAGTTGATACATCTGTATTTCCTAATAATTTTTCTGCTAGCGCTGCTGGGTGTGCCAGCTTTCCACCCGCTACCGGTCCCATTACAATAACACCTAACCCTTTTTTAGCCGCATATTCAATCATTGGTTCGTGTTCCCGATTCAAAAGATTATATTGAATTAAAAGGGTCTCAAAACAATAAGCTTTATCGATTATTTCATAAAGGTTTTTAGGATCATCATGAAATGAAAAAGCTATATGTTTAATTAAGCCTTCTTTTTTTAAGATTTCAGCTTCTTCAAGTAAATTAAAGCCAAGTACTTTTTCATTAAAAGTTTTAATATTTAAAGCCCAAAAATGATAATAATCAATATAATCAGTTTGTAGTCTCTCTAACTGAATATTTAGGAATTTGCGCATATCGCTTCTTTCTTTGACTTCACTGACCGGAAACTTAGTTGCTATAGCCACCTTATCGCGAAAAGGCTTTAAAGCAATCCCAACAGCTGCTTCTGAATTATTATGACAATAATAGTAGGCTGTATCAAAATAATTGACACCTGCCTCATAAGCTTTTTTTAGCATTACATTTACTTTTTCCTGGTCGATAGTAAATTTACCATCTGCCTCTATTTCCGGCAACCGCATACAGCCAAAGCTTAAAGTACTTATTTCAAAACCGGTATTGCCAAGTTTACGATATTGCATATCAATTCTCATCCTTATCAAATAATTTTTTTATATCATCTGGACTATCCGCAATTAACTCTGTTAAACTAACGTTAAAGCTATCTAGTTCCGGATAATTTTTTCTTTCTTTTAAATAAACCTTTACCTTTTCATAATTTTCAATTTTTAAATAACAGTGTAAAGGATAACTCTGCCAATAATGATTATATTTATAGGAATTAAGTCGTTTCTGTAAATATTCAAAAATTGGGTTTTCCTCATCATAGATATTCATTACTACTTTATTATCTTTATTAACATTTTCCAGTAAAGCGCCATTGTCAATTAAAAGCTGACACATCTCTAAATTTTCATTTCTGACTGCGCTAAACAAAGGAGTCTCTAACTGATTATTAACTTTGAAGGGTCTAACGTTCTGTCCGATTAAATAAGCTGTTACAGTCAATGAGTTAGCTTTAACTGCAATATGAAGCAAACTATCTTTACGAAAATTGACAGTATTTACATTCAGATCAGTCTTTTGAAGAAGATAAGTTAGCATGGAAACTGATCCACTTCTAACAGCATAAAACAAAATATTCTCCTGATCATGATTGCTTCTTCGATAATCCGTCTCTTCCTCAAAGAAAAGCGCAACAGCTTCAATGTTTCCTTTTAAAACGGCTAAAAATAAAGGTATCTCGCCTTTATTATTCAATAGATAATTATTTGCTTTAAATTTAAGCAATAATTTAAGGAAATTAATTTTGCCAAGCTGAGCAGCAAAATGTAAGGCACTATTGCCGTTAAGGTCTGTCTTATCGATTGCAATCTTAGCATTAACAAGTAACAAGGCAATTTCAAAATTGTCATAAATAACTGCATAATGAAGTAAAGTTTTTCCGGTATTGTCAGTGACATCAGGGCTACCATGCTTCAGATATTTTTTCATTTCTTCAATTGAATTTTCTATTAGCAACCGAAAGGGATCAACAAACATTATATCAACTCAATTCTTCTTTAAATATTATACAATAATATTTGAACAAAAGCAAAATAAATTCGCCTTAAATAAACGTTTTTTTCTTTATAAGAATTTCCATAATCTATAAGATGAAAAGAAAATTCTTATAAAGAAAAAAGCAATTCCCCGCAAAACTTGCGAGGAATTATTTTTCATATTATTTATTTACTGCGTCCTTTAATGCCTTAGCAACTTTAAAGCCAACAGAATTTGATGCTTTAATCTTAATTGTTTCTCCGGTTGCCGGATTTCTGCCTTCACGTTCCGGGCGTAATTTAGATTCGAAAACCCCTAATCCATTAACCTGAACACGATCATTATTCGCTAATGCGTCAGAAACTACAGAAACGAAACTATCTAAAGTTAACTCAACATCCTTTTTAGTTAATCCCGTTTTAGCGCTGACCGCTTCTACGTATTCTGCTTTAGTCACGACTTCCCTCCTTTCTCAATCTACCATAAACTCCTCAAAGGGTTAGGATCATAATATTTTACTTTTGTATTTTCTTGATGTATTTTATAAGGATTTACTGGCGTAAAAAATCTTTTAAGGATTTTCCAGCAATAAAAGCGGGAGTCTTAATTGGCGGAATGGTAATTTGTTGTCCAGTACGCGGATTCCTTCCCTGTCTTCCTACTCTTTTGCGAACCTCAAAAGTTCCTAAACCTGTAATGACCACTTTTTCTCCGGTTTGGAGTGTCTCTCCGACTAAAAGCGAGAACCCTTCAATTATCTTCTCAATGTCTTTTTTAGGAATGCTTGTTCTTTCGTTTAAGATTGAAATTACTTCAGAACGATTCATTAAATTTCCTCCTTGTATGTATACCATTATAATACAAAAAAGAAATAAAATCAATAAGAAATATTTTTATTTTTATTTTTGTCATTATTTGTCGTATACGGTCGAAAGCTTATTTTTTTATAAAAACTACAAATTATTCGTAGAAAAAGCCAATCCAAGGCTAGATTGACTTTGCTTTTTTAAAGAATTATCGCTATCATTCCACCAGATTGGTTGTTCACAACTTTTTCAAGAGTTTCGCGGAATTTAGACTGTGCCTTAGCTGGCATTGTATGTAATTTCGCTCTGATACCGTCATTTACAACTTCCGAAAGTTTGCGTCCAAAGATTTCTGATTCCCAAACTCCTGATTCATTGCCAAGCAGATTGTCCAGTAGTAATTTACTTTGTTCTTCTGTCCCGATAATTGGTTCAAATGTTGAGGAAACATCAACTCTAATCATGTGAATCGAAGAAGCTACTGCTTTTAATTTAACGCCATAACGATTACCATGTCTGACAACAGCTGGATTATCTAAAGTCATATCTGCTAAATCTGGTAGCGCTACTCCATAACCAGTATGTTTTACGCTAGTTAAGGCCTCTTTAAAGCGGGCATATTCTCTTCTGCATACTTGATAGTCCTGAAGCATCCTTAAGAAGTCCGCTTTATCATCTAAGTTAAAATCTAATAGTTCATCGATTATTGCCTGATAAAGTTCTTCTTTAAGTTCAATCTCAATTGTTGCCCGACCAATGCTTGGATCAAGATTTGTTAAATTGACATTCTCAAAAAATGGGCTTTCTCTTAAATGGTCTTTAATCTGGTTAACATCGCGGATTTTTTTGTAATTTTGCGTAGCTGAGGCAATTAATGTATCAATGTCCTTTTTTAAAGGATAGTTTTCATCTAAAGAATTTACCCAGGCAGGAAATTTAATTTCTAATTCCACAATGCTAAACTCATTTAATGCTTCCCTTAAAATATTATCGATATCCGCATCATTTAGATCCTGGACATTACAGACAACGACTGAAACCTGATATTTTGCTTCAAGTTCAATCCTTAATTCCATTACTTCCTGTGAAGCTGGAGCCGTAGAGTTCATTACCATCACAAATGGTTTATCTAACGCCCTTAGCTCCTCGACTAGTCTTTCTTCAACTTCTGCAAACTCAGCACGCGTGAATTCGCCAAACGAGCCATCAGAAGTCATTAGAATTCCTAGCGTTGAATGATTAGTAATGACTTTTTTAGTTCCGATTTCTGCCGCATCCTTAAAGGAGATGCTCTCAGAGAACCATGGAGTCTTTACCATGCGTGGTCCGGAGTCTGTCATATAACCAACTGCCGAAGGAATGATATAGCCAACTGAATCTACTAGTCTGACATTCATTTCCAATTCATTCTCGATTAGAATACTTACCGCATTTGATGGAATAAACTTCGGCTCAACGGTCATAATCGTTTTTCCGTGCGCACTTTGCGGTAATTCATCGATAATTTTGTTGCGGACAAATTCATCATCAATATTTGGTAATACTTTATTTTCCATAAATTTTTTGATGAATGTCGATTTTCCGCATCTGACGCTTCCGACGATTCCTAGATAAAATTCGCCTTTTGTTCTCGTCAAGAAATCTTTCAATATATTTTTGTTCAAAAAAATAACCTCTTTCTTTTCGCTATTCATTTAAGAATATTCAAAAGACTGAGGTTTAATGCCTATTTTTTTATAACAAATCCAAAATACTGGAGCTTATTCCTTCTTTTTTAATTTTTTGTACAATCTTTTCTTCAAGCTCAGCATCGATATTTTTATTCGCAACCTTAGCCGCCTGCTTAACTAAACGCCTGATATTATCTTCATCACTTAAATCCATTGTCTTAACCGCATCAACTAAAGCAAAGACTTGTTGCTTATCGATATTCTTATCATTAAGAATACTAAATATCTTGGAAAAATCCATAAAAAAACTCCCTTCATACTCATAATATGCAAGAGAGCGTGTTAGTTGCCTATTCTTTTTTAAGATCGCGCATTAAAAGTTCATTTAAAGCCTCACCGATTGTCTGCTCACCTTTAATTATTCGATAACAACCATCGATTAACGGTAAGCGTAAATTATACTTTAGGCCAATATTATGGACTGCTTCAATTGTTCTTAAACCCTCAACGACCATTTTGGCATTAGAAAGAACATTTTCACAAGATTCACCTTCACCAATTTTTTTACCAGCTACGAAATTACGACTATGAAAACTTGAGCAAGTAACAATTAAATCACCAATACCCGCTAAACCATAAACAGTTTCTTTAGAGCCACCCATAACCTTAACAATTTGTAATATTTCAACTGCCCCTCTAGTTATTAAAGCTGCTCTGGCATTTTCGCCCATCCCATATCCATAGGCAATGCCACTAGCAACCGCAATTATATTCTTAACAGAAGCTGCGATTTCTGCGCCTATTACATCATCTGATGTATATATACGTAAATATTTATTAGAAAATGCTACCTGAATTTCTTGTGCTAAGTTCTGATCTTTTGAAAAACTGACCATTGTCGTTATTTTGCGAACGAATAATTCTTCCGCATGACAAGGTCCTGATAAATAAACAAAACCTTTTAAATTTTTAGGAGTAATTTCTGTTTCGGTTATTTCGCTTGTCCGAAATAGACTTTCCGGCTCTAAACCCTTAGAAACTGAAACAAAAACACTTGGTAACTTAAGTAAAGAATTAATGTTTTTTAGAATAGCTCTGATAGCCTTAGCTGGTGTAGCAATAATAAAATAATTAGAGAATGCTATAACTTCCTCAAGTTTTTGGGTCGCTTTTATCTCTTTAGAAAGCGGACCATCAAAAAAAGGATGCTTATTTTCCTGATTAATTTTTTTAACAAAATCAGCATTTATATCATAAATCATTACAGTGTGCCCATTATCAACTAAAACTTGTGCTAAAGTTGTGCCAAAAGACCCGCCACCAATGATACTGAATTTCATTTATACATCTCCCTTGTCTTTATTTCTGAGAATAATTTTGACTGGTGTGCCAGTAAGTTCGAAATTTTTGCGTAAAGTATTTTCTAAATAGCGAATATAGGAAAAATGGAATAAATCCTCATCATTAACAAAAAGCACAAAAGTTGGTGGTTTTGTTTCTACTTGTGTAGCATAAAGGATTTTACCTTTTCCTCTAGGTGTTAAAGGTGTTGGGTTCATTGCGACCGCATCGCTAACGACCTGATTTAAAAGTCCAGTTGAAATACGCATATTATAACTTGTATGCAAGACATCCAGCTCATCATAAATTGTTTGAATTCTTTTATTGTACTTTGCTGAAATAAAAACAATCGGCGCATAATTAATAAACTGAAAATTCTCTCTAATTTCTTCGGTCCATTTTTTCATGGTTTTTGTATCTTTTTCAACTAAATCCCATTTATTAACAACAATTAAACAAGCTTTATAGGCATCTTTAACATAACCGGCCACATGCTTATCCTGTTCTAAAATCCCTTTTTCGGCATCAATCAGAACCAATCCGATATCACTTCTGTCAATCGCATCTAAAGCTCTTATAACACTATATTTTTCGGCATTTTCATAAACTTTACCACTTTTTCTGATGCCGGCTGTATCAATAACGACATATTTACGTTTATTGTAAGTTAAAACCGTATCCACTGCGTCTCTTGTTGTGCCTTCAATTGGGCTGACAATAACGCGCTCTTTACCAGTCAAAACATTAAATAAAGAGCTTTTTCCGACATTAGGCCTGCCGACAATAGAAAATTTTATCATATCATCGGGATAGGTCTCATCTTTTTTGTCTGAAGGCAGATGTTTAATCACCTCATCAAGGATATCCCCTAAACCAATACCATGGGCTCCGGATACCGGATAAGGATCACCGAGTCCTAAACTATAAAATTCATAAATCATATCCTGAAATTTCTGGTCATCGACCTTATTGACAACGGGAATAATCGGTTTTGTGACCGAATAAAGCATTTTGGCAATAACCAAATCCTCATCTGTTAAGCCAGAACGACATTCAGTAACGAAAAGAATAACATCGGCTTCATCTATCGCAATTTGAGCCTGGGCCTTTATTTCCGCCAAAAAAGGGGCATCGGATATTTCGATTCCCCCGGTATCAATTAAATTGAAACTTCTGGAAAGCCATGTCGCTTTAGCATAAATCCGATCTCTGGTTATGCCTTTTGCATCATCGGTAATCGATAAGCGAGACCCGATAATTCGGTTAAAAAGCGTTGATTTACCGACATTAGGCCTTCCTACAATCGCAACTTTCGGAAGCATTAATTCACCTACTTTTTAAGAACATCCTTAAACATATCGCCAAGTGTAGTTTTATTATCACTATTTTCCGCTTCTTGTTTCTCAAGGTAGTTATCAAAATTTTTTCTTTCTTCCTCTTCCTGAAGACGTTTGATACTTAAACTTAAAATCCATTCTGCTTTATTTAACTCGACAATCTTCGCTTTGACAGTATCGCCAACTGCAAAAAAATCTTCAATTTTAGCTATTTTTTGTGTTGATAATTCATTAATCAGGATTACGCCTTCAACTTCTTGAACTTCAACAATCAAACTTTTACCTGGGACAATACTAACAATTTTCACTTCAACATCATCACCAAGCTGATGTGTCAATTTCCCCCAAGGATTGTCTTCCAAGGCTTTTTTACTGAGATTGATTCTTTCTTTAGCTATATCAATATTCTGTAAAACCAAAGTTAACTCATCACCGATTTTAACACCAGCCGCAAAATTAGAATTCGGATTCCAGGAATATTCACTCTTATGTAATAAACCAGTAACACCATCAGTTAGCTGTAAAATAATTCCAAATGGTAACTTTTGAATCACAGTCCCCGTAACTTCACTACCAATTTTATGATTTTCTGCATATTCTTTATGTGGTGTAGGTGTTAAAGCCTTAACTGATAAATCAATCTGACCAGCATCTTTTTTGATAACTTGCACTTCTAAAGAATCACCGATTTTAACAAAATTATTCGGATCAATATTTTTCAAATGAGAAAGTTGTGAAGTGCGCACTAAACCATGACAAACCTCAAAGCGGACAAAAACACCGTATTTTTCAATTTTAAAGACAGTACCTGTTTTAACATCACCGACTAAAATATCATTATACTCTTTTTCTTTAGCTTCTTGATATGCCAATTTTTCTGCGCTTCTTCTTTCAATCATTTCTGTATAATCAGCTTTTTTCTTTTTATAGTATTCATCGCGTAAATGTTCGCGGCGAGAAACTGTAAATCGTCTTTTTTTCTCATCCAACTCAACGATTTTAACATCAAGCTCTTTACCTTTATAAGTTTCTAAGCTTACTTTAGTTTCTAAATCTGGAAACTCAATTTGGCTTTCATGAAGAAAAAAATCAAAGCTTTTATAGTTAACCATTAAACCTTTTGGCACAACTTTACTGACTTTGGCCTTAACGATGGTTTTATTATTAAAATCTTCCTTGACTTCTTCGTAAAGATCTTTTTTCAGTAAAGGCAAACGGCTTAAAAGAATCAGCACCGAATCATCGCGTTCGCTGATTTTTTTGACAACCGCGGTCATAACATCGCCGACTTTAATAAAGTCTTTAAAACTTTCCTTTTTATCATAGGAATATGCATCAAGATACATTGTTCCTTCAGTCATATAGTTAAGGTCTAATAAGAGTTCCCTATCTTTAACTGACACAACAGTTGCGGTAACAATTGTGCCGGCACTTAATTCTTTTATTTTGACATCTAACATAAATCAAAACATCCTTTCATGTATTAGCTTGATTATTTCAGCACAGACTTCATTGATAGAAAGTTCTGTAGTATCAATAGTAACCGCATCATCTGCTTTTTTTAATGGTGCATATTTTCTTGTCGCATCTGTGTGATCTCTTAAAGCAATTTCCTCTAATAATTCTTTAAGACTACTTTTGATACCTGCAGCCTGATTCTCCAAAAAACGCCGATTAGCCCGGCACTCAATCGTTGCGGTCAAAAAAACTTTAAGATTGGCATTAGGCAATACATTAGAGCCAATATCTCTTCCATCTAAAATAACTTGTCCATTACTAGCAATCTTTTGTTGAAAATCTTTCATTTTTATTCGCACTGATTTATTTTTGGCAACAGTAGAAACATTATTTGTTACATTTGGCTTTCTGATTTCTAAAGATACATCTTTACCGTTTAAATACATTTTATCATTTTTATACTCTAATTTAAGTTTTTCGATAAACTGATAAGCGGTATCGTCTTCAAGATTTATCTTTAAAGCTAAAGCCTGATAGGTGATGGCTCTGTACATAGCTCCTGTATCAAGATACTGGAATTTCAACTCTTTCGCAATTAGTTTACTGATAGTTGATTTTCCTGAGCCAGCCGGTCCGTCGATTGCGACCTGAAAATTCTTCAAAATGCCATCCTCCCAACTCTAAATATTATAACATAGTAGATTATATATCACAAATATTTTTTGCGCTTTTTTTGTTATTATTACGTATTTTCTGTCTTTTTACGTGATTTAGCTAGAGCATAGAGAGTTTTGACCTCGTGAATTTTCAACTCCCGATAAAGACCCCGAGCTAAATCTTTGGCTTCGATGCCAGCAAATTTAATACGATTAAGCTTTTTTACCGGATGGCCAATAAAATTCATCATATCTTTAACTTGATGATTTCTGCCCTCAGTTAAAACAATCCTGATTAATGATGAATGATTTTCTGTGTCTTTACTTATCAGATAAGCTGTACAAGGTTTTGTCATAACGCCATCAAGCATAATGCCTTTAGTTAACTTCCTTAAAGCAGTTTCTGAAATCAGACCTTCAACCCTGACCTGATATTCTTTTTCAATCTCATTTTTAGGATGAATCAGAATATTGCTTAGTTCACCATCATTAGTAAGTAAAATTACCCCGGTTGTATCAATATCAAGTCTTCCGACTGGATAAATTCTTTTCTTCAAATGGGCAGGTGCAAATAAATCCAAAATTGTTTTTCTGTCTAATTCATCTTTTACTGTCGAAATATAACCTGCTGGTTTATTCAAAAGATAATAAACTTTGTCTTCTATAAGTATCTTTTTTCCATCAAAAAGTATCTCATCTTTAGCAGTTACTTTTGTGCCAAGTTCTCTAACTATCTTGCCATTTACCGTAACTCTGCCTTCTAAAATATATTCTTCGCATTTTCTTCTTGAGCCAATTCCATGTGCGGCTAAAGTTTTCTGTAATCTTTCCATTAGTTACCAATCCTTAATATTAAATATTCTATCAAATAATGAAATTAAATACAAGTTTATCGCCATAAAAAAGCAAAAAAACCAAGAAAATTCTTGGATTTAAATTGTTTTTCGCTATAAGATAAAATTTTATAAGATAAAGAAGTAAAAAGCCAAGCAAAGAAAAAAGCCAAATATATCCGATAATAAAGAAACTGGCAGAGCATATTTATATTTGGTAATGCCTACACTACCAAAGTAAAGCGCGCATACATAAAAAGTTGTATCTGTGCTTCCAAATAATAAAGAGGCTGTAATTCCTTCTCTGGAATCAACACCATAAATCTCAAAGGTTTGAAGCATTAATACTAACGAACCATTTCCCGATATGGGCTTAAAGATTCCCTGCATCGCAATTTCTAACGGTAAATGTTGAAAATTACGAAATGTATCTAATAAAAAGCCAGAAGCCTTTAACATCTCCACCGCAAAAATCATGGCCAAAACGTAAGGAAAAACTTTAACGGCCATATCTATTCCTTCTGAGGCTCCATCAGTAAAAGATTTAAAAGCATTAGTTTTATTTTTTAAAGCAAAAAGTGCGGCTAACAACACAAAGACCGGCAATAAATAAAAACTTATATTCATCATTTGTAAAACCTACCAAATACAAAATTAAGAGTTAATGCAAAAGCGGTCGTTAAAAAAGAGATTAAGAGAATCCAGGGAATCAAGGATAAATTTACTTGCGCATTATAACTTCTTCTAAAAGCTAAAATTGAAGTTGGCAATAAAGTAAATGATGTTGAGTTTAAAGTCACTAAAGTAATCATCGCTTTACTAGGTTTCTTTTTATCTTCATTTGTTTTATCAAGTTCCTGCATCGCTTTTAAACCTAAAGGCGTTGCGGCACTTCCTAAACCAATTAAATTTGCACATAGGTTAGCACTGATATAATCTAAAGCCGGATCATTTTTATCTAATTCTTTAAACAACGGTCTGATGATTTTTTTTATATATTTAGTTATTACATTCAAGAAACCCGAATCTTTAGTCATTCTTAAAATTCCATTCCAAAAAGTCATAAAAATAATGAATTCTACAAAGATTCTGAAAGCTGTTTGTGGGGCTTCCATAATCGCATCGTTTAAAGGAATCATATTAAAGGTTAATATGCCATAGATTAAACTAATAATTATCAAAAAAAGCCAGATTTTATTAATCATGTAAAAAGTCTCCTGAGAAAGCGCCAGAAATGTTGATTATCTGATTGTTCAATACAATAATCTAATAGTTCTACTTGCCGGACTACTTCTCCATCAGCTAAAATAATAAGATAGACATTACTACCTATTCTTTCGAATCGAGATGTAATTACAGGATTATCAACTCTATTGACCATAATAAAAACATCTTCAGTAACTTCTTTTAATTTAACTTCGCCATCTTCTCTTACTCTAATTATTCCTTGCCTCATAAATACTTGTTTATCATATCTTTTAAAGCCTGCCTGGAATAAAGCCTGATGTTCTCTGAAATCACCTGTTGAGCCTTTAAAGGTCACAACGACTAAATTGACATTCTCAAAAGTTGCGGTAGTTACTAAAGTTCTTCCTGCTGCTCTAGTAAAACCAGTTTTTCCACCATTATAGATAGACTGTTGGTTGATTAAGCGATGTTTATTCTGGAAAGTATGTTTAGTTTCCGTAGCAAGCGTTGTAAAGCTATGGGTTTTTGTATTATTGATTTCCCTAAATAACGGATTATCCATGGCATAACTCATTAGTAATGCCATATCAAAACTAGTCGAGAAATTTTGGGTTTCTGAATCTAAACCAGAGGGATTAGCAAACCGACTGTTCTTCATACCAATCTCTTCAGCTTTCCGATTCATCAAAACAGCAAACTCTTCCACTGAGCCAGCGACCGCTACCGCAATAGCATGAGCCGCATCATTGCCACTTCTAAGCATTAAGCCATAAAGCAAATCCTTCAAATAAACTTCTTCACCTTCCGGTAAATATATAGCTGATCCTTCAGCTAAAATATCTTCTCTAGTGATTGTCACAACAAAATTAAGCGGCTTTTCTTCTATCGCGATTAAACAAGTCATAATTTTAGCGATGGAAGCTGTTAAAAAGCGGGTATGCATATTTCTTTGATAAATTACTTGTTTAGTATCCATATCCATTAAAATGCCACTTTGACTCCAGATGTTTTGGGAGTAAACGTTTCTGCTTGTAATTAAAATTAAAAATGCACATAAAAGTGGTAATAGGATTTTTTTCATATAAAGTCACCTATTTAAAGAATATGTGCATTAACTTTTATTAATGAGTGAATTATTTATTCAATAACCATTCAATTATATTTACTACTTTTATTCCCTTAAAACTACCTGTTCCAAACCGATCCAAAACAAGTAAATATTTTTCATAGTTGTCATTTATGCTTTGTAAAGGTTTAATAAAAATCCCCAAACGGGGAAAAACTTTCTATTTTCATAAATATATTCCCATTCGGGGATTTTAAAATGTAAATTTTATTTTAAAAAATCACTCTGATTTTAAAATCAAAGTGACTCATTCTTAATCTTTTTTCATTTCAATAAATAATAAATGCGATAAATCTGAGGTTGCTGCAATTTTCAAATCCTCTTCTATAGCTTCCATCGCGTCTCGATCTTTTAAAGCAATTCCATTTATTAGGGAACTACCTTCAACTTGAACGATATAACATTGCCTGCCTTTAGGCAAAGGAAATTTAATTGTTTTATTGTTATCTAACTCAATAGCGTAAATATTTACGTCTTGGTGCAACTTGACTAAAGCATTACCTTCTTGCGGTGAGACTAAATGCAATAAATTGTTCTTTCTGTCATTCCAGTTAAATTTATATTCACCATAATTCGGTTTCAAATTTCTAGCATTAGGAATTACCCATATTTGCAGTAATCTAACTACCTCATCACCTTCATTTATCTCTGAATGATAAATTCCTGTGCCAGCACTCATATATTGCACTTCACCACGCCTAATAACTCCTTCATTTCCTAAAGAGTCTCTATGGGTTAAGGCGCCTTTAACAACATATGAAATAACTTCCATATCTTTATGTGGATGTGTTTGAAAACCATTATGAGCAGCAATTAAATCGTCATTTAGAACTCTTAATGCTCCAAAGTTCATATTTTGAGGATTATAATATTCCGCAAAAGAAAAATGATGGATAGCATCTAACCAGTTTATTGGTCTGGCATTATACATATTTTCTACTTTCAAATGCTTAAGCATATTAAATCAAAACTCCCTTCCAATTTTACTAGCTTTATCTTTGCCTTGAGAAATAATTTCTGAGCCTTTATCTGGCATTTCCTCATGACCTTCAATAAGCAAAGTTTTCATATCCTCAATCCCGATAAAATTTAAAATTTCTTTCAAATAACGATCAGCATAAGCGCCTTTATATACACCACCGCTAGCGTGAATATGCAAGGCCTTTTTGTTTTTCACTAATCCTTCTACCCCATTTTTTGTATAATGAAATGTTTTACCTGAGACACACAAAGCATCAAGATAGGATTTCAAACGTGCCGGAAACATGAAATTCCAAAGCGGTGTAATGAAAACATATTTGTCATGATTTAAAAATTCCGTTAAAATCTCATTACTAGCATTAAGTTGTTTTTGTTGATCTAGATTTAGATTAGTAAATTCTTTGCCTTCTTCTAAAGCACTCCAAGCAACTAGCATATTTTTATCAACTTCAGGAACAAAGCGCTCAAACAAATTTATTTCTGTTATCACATCGTTTGGATTTTTTTCCTTATAAGCTTTTAAAAATGCTTCACCGACAGTTAGCCCAATTGAAAGTTCAGTTGGCTTAGGATTTGCTTTTATAAATAGCAACTTCATTTTATTCGTAACTTCTTGAGGCAGCGTTAAGTGAAGATGATCTAAATGTAATCTTCTTGATATTCAATTTATCTTTTAATAATTCATAAAACATTTCACAAAAATTCTCACAAGATGAAACTTTTTTCGTTACAGATACGCGACATTCAGGATATGATTTGACAAGCGAATGATCAAGCTTTTTAGGTGGTGTAGTATTTGGTGCACCATTACGGATGCCGGCCTTTACATATCCTGAAAGCACTAAATCAAGAAGCGGATCTCCTTCTTGGAAAAGCGTACCATGATGAAAATTATCAGCTATCTCCCAAATTAATTTTTGTGCTTCTTTAATTGGATAAGCAAAGCCAGTTCTTTCATCAACTTCTCCACCTATTTCAACTTCCAGTAACCCTGAATGGCCATGTAAGTATTGTGCTTCACCTGGGTAATACATAAAACGATGAGCATACTGAAAGTCCACTCTTACAATGGCATTTGCATAATTGTTTCCATTTTTTTTCATAATCATTTCTCCTTTATAAAATTTATTTTGCTAAATATGACTTTAACATCCAGCTCAATTTTTCATACTGAGCTAACAAGTCGCTAAACATATCAACTGTACCAATATCATTTTCGGCTTCCGCAAGTTTGATTATTTCTTTAGTACTTTTGATCCACCACTCGGTATCTTTTTCTAAAATTTCCACCGTTTTTTCAGAGTTTACCGGAATTGATTCTAGTTCTTTTACTTTCGTAAGTTTTAACGCACCTTGTAGGCTACCGACTGGTGATGCGCCAATCATCAGCATCCGTTCAGCGACTTCGTCAATTGTTTCTGCTGTTGCGTTATAAAGTTCCTCCAGCTTAGCATGTAGCGTAAAAAAACCATTTCCTTTAATATACCAATGCAAATTGTGCAATTTGATATACATAGTCATTTGATTCGCTAAATACTCATTCATTTTATCATGTAATTTCATATTTTTCCTCCTAGTTTATTTTTTCATCATTCTTATTGTCTCCAGACATCAAGTTAATATGCAAAAATAGGAGAAAGAATAATCTTATTATTCTAGAAATGGAAAACTAACTATTTTGAGATAGTTCAGGTAATATTTATAGTCAAAAAGTCTGTTTTTTTCATTATTTTAAATGCATTAAATCTTGTGTACATTATAGCATTAATATTAAAAGAAATCAAGGGCACTCACTACTTCTTCATTTGTGCTAAAAATGCCTAAAATTACTCTTTAAAAACAAGGTTTTAAGCTTGATTTTGAGCAAAGTTTCTCGCCTTTAAAAACAAAAAAGGCACAACGAAATTAATCATTGTGCCTAGTTATTAACGTATATTTTTGTTTCCTGATTTTCCTTTCGGAGTCGCAATTGCCTGAGAAATTATCATTGTTCTTAGAAAATCCTGATCAAGAACAATTTTCTCATTCTCATCTTTTATTTCTGTTTCCTCAATAGAGGTTTGCCTCTCACGATGAACAGCGGTTTTTCTACTAGTCTTCTGATTCATTTAATCTTATTCCTTAGATTTTTTTGAGTCGTTCTTATTGCCACCTAAAGAATTTCGCATATTAGTGTCTGATTGAACATTCTGCATATTGTAATAGTCCATTACACCAAGTTTACCTGCACGTAATGCTTCAGCAATTGCTTTTGGAATTTCTGCTTCCGCCGCAACAACCATTGCCTGCATCTCTTGTGTTTTAGCGCGCATTTCTTGTTCGTTTGCGACAGCTAACGCTCTTTTTTCTTCCGCTCTTGCTTGGGCAATTTTTTTATCTGCTTCAGCTTGATCCATCTGCAATTGAGAACCGATATTTTTACCAACATCAATATCTGCGACATCGACTGATAAAATTTCAAATGCTGTACCAGCATCTAAACCTTTACTTAAGATTTTTTTAGAAATCGAATCTGGATTCTCTAAAACATCAGTATGCTTAACAGATGAACCGATTGTCGTAACAACCCCTTCACCAACACGGGCAATAATCGTTTCTTCACCAGCTCCACCGATAAGTCTTTCAATATTTGCTCTGACAGTAATTTTAGCTCTTACTCTAAGTTCAATACCATCTTTAGAAACAGCCGAGACAATTGGTGTTTCAATAACCTTTGGATTAACTGATACTTTAACAGCATTTAAAACATCTCTACCAGCTAAGTCAATGGCCATTGCCGTTCTAATATCTAAAACAATATTAGCGCTATGAGCACTTATTAAAGCGTCAATAACTGTTCCGACGTTACCTTTAGCCATATAGTGAGTTTCTAATGTTTCAATTCTAATATCTAATCCTGCTTTTTTACCAGTAATAAAGGCATCAACAAGTTTAGTAACACCAACTCGTCTTAAGCGCATACCAATAAGTCTGCCGATTCCGATACGGGCACCCGATACCCAAGCTCTAAACCAAATTCCAATCGGTACAAAGATAATAAAAAGTATAAATAAAAAGACTGCTCCTGCGATAAGACCTATTAACCATGGTTCCATAATTTTAATTCCTCCTAGTTTTTGTTTTATTATAATAGACAACTATTGCCTTTATAATCAATTTTGTTCCTTTATCCGAACTACTGAAATTCTGACACCTTCAACAGCTGAAACTTTAACTTTAGCACCTTCTTCTATAAAGACACTTCCTGCATTAACATCATAAAGTTTTCCGTTGATTTCAGCTTTGCCAATCGGCCTTAAATAAGAAAATACAATACCTTCTGCGCCCACTAAATGGCCATAATCAGCTGTACCAGCCGAAAAGTCTTTATTAACTGCCGTTTCTCCTTGTACAAGCCAACTATGATTGATCCAGCCCTTTTTAGAAAGCCAATAAACAATCAGAAAGCCTACACCAGCTAATATTGCTTGTATTACTAATAATAACACCGCTTGCGCAATCATACTTCCATCGCCAACCATTACTCTTAAAACAATTCCGACAATAGTAAAGATTACTCCACTTATACCAAATATCCAGGTACCTAAAAAAAGTTCTTCAATAAACAATAACAATAAACCAATAATCAAGAAAATAAGTACTGGTGTTGTCATGCCGGAAAACAAAGTCGAGATTTCATTAAACATATTTAACACCCCCAAAGTTTATTTTATTTAAGATTTAGGCATTTATACTGCTTGAACAGTCTATTTATCATATGTGAAAGTTTCTAAAAAATTCAATCAATACAATGCTTTTTCATCATTTATTATAACATTTTTAGATAAAATGTCAATATTTTTTCATCATAGCTTTGTGCTTATCTTGAAGATGAATTTTTAGAAATAGCATTTTAATAAGAAAAACTAATAAAAAAAAGAAAATTTACAGCTAATTGTCTAATTTTATTGTATAAAAAATTATACTCTTTTAGTATACGACTTGCCCACTTTCTAAAATGCATCTCTATGCGACTTTACCCTGTAACCCACTGCCAAAATTGCATCAAGATTATATAAGTTTGTCGGTTTTGTCGGTTATTAGATAATTCGGTATTTCCGAATTTTCTTTTTACTTCCTCTTCATCTATTTCGCTTTCTGCAAATATATTCTTCAAATGCTCAACGGTAACTTAATGCGTTGAAAAAGCTCGCCTATCCTGTCTTGGGTTAGCCATACTGTATCGCCATCAAACATTTCATCAACCTTTGTGTTGCCGTCTTTGGTCCACGAAAGTTTGGATGAGTTCTGAAAAACAAAAAAGAGCCAAACTCAGACACTAAATTTTAAGTTTAGAATCGATTTGACTCTATAAAAATTAAGAGTTACACTACAAACATTTTTTTCTGTTGTGTTTAATGATTTAACTCACTAAAGATCTTTTTCTCTCTGTATATGAAAATATTTTATTACATATTGAAATCTTTCAAAATTTTTTCGATGCCTAAGCCACTAGGACGATTATTACGCTTCAAAACAAAAATTGTATCTAATCTATTTGCTTCAATTTTATTAATTCCTCCATAACAAGAAAGACTACTTTTAAATCCCGCTTCAATAAGCGATGCATAAGATTCTTTGGAAATTTTGCCAAAAGGATAAGTAAAAGTAGTCGGCTCTAGCCCAATCTTTTCATTCATAATAGTCTGAAGTTTTAACAAATCATCTTTAAATCGTGTCTGATAAGCTTCTGTAGTTTCGCTACTACGCTTTAAACTGCCATTAACTCCATGTAAGTTATAGCTATGATTTTGAAATTCTACAAGACTAGAATTTGCCATTTCTTCAATTTGTTCCCATGTTAGATGCGGTTGTCTGATTCCTTGTTGCTCAGGAGCTGAACATTCATCAGTGGATTTACCAATAATCGAAAGAACTGCTTTCAGATCATATTTATTTAAAAGCGGAAAAAGTACTTCATAATCACTACGATTGCCGTCATCAAAGGTCAAAACAATTGGCTTTTCTGGAAGTGGAATATTATTATAAACAAAATCAATTAAATCCTGCATTAAAACAGTATTATAACCCTTTTCTTGTAAATATCTAAAATCTTCTTCCAACTCAATTGGGGAAATATTATGTTCGCCTTTACTTTGATAATCATAAACCCGGTGATACATTATTATCGGAACTAAAGCTGAATCAACTTCTGCACAAGTTTGATTAAATTCTATATTACTAAATATTAACATTGCTGAAAAAACAATAAACAAAATTTTAGTATTGCGCATCATATTATTTAAAACCTCTTCTTAAAATAATATGGACAAAATTTTAATTTTCATTTATTATAAAAGCGTTTTTCAGATTATCAACAAATTATGCATTATTAATTTATTCCTTGACAATCCAACGATTACTTTTTCTAGATCATTCGCACTGAATTAAGCCAAGTTCTTTGTTCTTTCTAAACGATTATTTAATTCCCGCTTAAATTCAACACGATTGTTTTCTTGCATTCGAATCACCTCTTAGAAAGTTTAAATTATATCATTTAACAAGCAAAAACAAGCGAGGAAATGTCCTTCCCCGCCTGTTACTTATTATCTAAAAATTAATTTTTTTCTGGTTCAACTTCACTGACAAGCAGTCGACAACACATTATTCTTCTTTCCGTAATTTCTAAAATCTCAAATTCCAGATTCTTAATCACCGAAATAAAATCATTCTTTTCTTCATCAAAATGATTGTCAGCTAACTGGTAATTTATTTTTGTGCCTGCTTCAGGAAAACTTTCTGATAATTCTAGTAACCAGCCAGTTAACTTTTGAAACTGATGGTTTTCAGGTGTATCAAGATTTAACATTTCAAATAATTCATCAACTTCCAAATCAGCGTCCAATAAATATTCATTATCACTAATCTTCTGAAAATTAGTTCTTTCCAATTCATCGTGCTCATCGTAAATTTCTCCGACAATTTCTTCTAAAGCATCTTCCATTGTGACTAAGCCATCAGTACCACCAAATTCATCAGTAACAATCGCCATATGACTTTTATTCTTACGTAATAATTGAATCAATGCATCAACTTTCATTGTTTTTGGGACATGATGTACGGTTCTCATGACATTACGAAGAACAATTTTCTGACCCTTCAATAATTTAGTAAAAAAATCTCTTTCATATAAAACCCCAATAACATTATCTTTATCTTCAGAATAAACAGGAATCCTGGAATATTTTTCTTCAAAAAACAACTTCTTAACATTATCAATTTCTTCTTTAACACTAATCGCTGTCATATCAACACGAGGTACCATAATGTCCGAAACCGTTTTATCATTTAAGGTTAAAACACATTGAATAAGTTCATTTTCTTCCGATTCTAAAATCCCTTTTTCTTCCATCGAATCTAAAATAGCTTCAAGCTCATCTTCATTAGCGGGAATCTCGCCTTCGTTTTGATTCTTGTTTTTACCTATTAAATTTTTAAGTGGTTTGAAGATCCAAGTTAAAGGGGTCATGATAAAAACAATCAAATAAAGTATTGACGCTACCTTTAAAGCAATATAATCTGGATGTTCTTTCGCTAAGGCCTTTGGTAAAAATTCACCAATCATGAGAACTACTAAGGTTGTGACTGATAAAGAAATGATTTCGATTGCCACTGTTGAAACAGAATCTCTTAATATACTAATAAAAAAACCAACTGCGATTGTCGCTATGGAAATATTGAGCATATTACTGCCAATCAGAATCGCTGAAATTGTTTTATCATAACGTTCTGAAAGATGAATTAATTTCTGAGCTTTTTTATTACCATCTTCCGCTAAAAGTTTAATTCTTACTTTATTCATTGCGGAGACAGCTGTTTCACAAGCCGAGAAAAAGCCTGATACTAAAACCAGAACTAATAAAAGTATTAAAATACTATAATTAACATTACTTAATGCTGTAAAAAACCCTATTGATCCGAGAACTTCGTCCAAGGCTCAACCACCTCTTCATAATATTATAACATTTAAAAAAGATTTATGCAAATAATTGCTCCTATTTAAATATATTTTACAACAATTTTAGCTTTTTTCGGATGAATTCCATTGCTTCCAGATAACTTTCACTATGTTTTCCCATAAAACTATTATCAACAACATCACTAATTACATTCACTCTTCTAAATTCTTCTCTTGCCTTTAGATTTGATAAATGCACTTCTACTTTAATTATCGGTAGTAATTCTAAAGCGTCTCTAATCGCAATTGAAGTATGAGTAAAAGCACCAGGATTAATAACTAAGGCATCAAATTTAAAAGCTTCATGAATTTTATCAATGATATAACCCTCATGGTTAGACTGGAAAAATTCAAAGTTGAATTCTTTAAATCTATTTTTAATTAAATTTTCGATTTCTGCTAAAGTTTGGTTTCCATAATTTTTTGCATCTCTAACTTTTAGCATATTTAAATTTGGTCCATTAATGACTAGTATTTTTTTCATTGATTATCTCCTATTGTTGAAAGAATTTTAGCAATTATTTCATTATTATTAACCGAGTTATCAATCACAAGATCAGCTAATGCTAGGTATTTATCTTTTCTAGCCTTAAAAAGTTCTTCTAAACTACGCAAAGCTAAAAGCGGTCTTACTTTAATGCTTGCTTTATTTCTTGTTTCTAAAAGGGCAATTTCCGACTTTAAATAAATAACAAAACCCGTATTTAAATAAAGCTCATTCTTTTGATTTGTGATTATACCGCCGCCAGTTGCGATAACCGCATTCTTTTCTTTACTTAAATTGTGGAGAACTTCTGTTTCAAGTTCTCTAAACTTATTTTCGCCAAAATCTTTAAAGATTTCATCAATAAACATCGAAGCATTCTTTTCAATTTCTGCATCCGTATCAAAAAAATTAAATCCAAGTGCCTCAGCTAATTCTTTCCCAAATGTTGTTTTTCCTGATAAAGGCATACCTATAATATATATCAACATAGTCCCAATAAGATTTCCTTAATCTTCTCCATCTTATCAAGCTCTAATACCGTATCTTTACTTGTATGAATATTTTCCATGATAAATCGCTTCTTTTTCTTTGTCTCTAAACATAACATAAGCGCCTTATAACGTCTTAACGTATAATGATCACTAGCTTTAGTAATTTTCATTTTCAAAGAGTTGATTGGCAAATCAAAACCTTCTACTTTCTGGGCACTCTCTCTTATAGCTTGAAAGACTAAAGGATTATTGCCATAGACATTTAAATTATCGCCGATTCCGACACAATCTAAATTAATAATATTTTTACCATCAAGTTTTTTACGATGAAAAGCTTGAAAAAATTTACTCCCAAACAAGCCCTTCTCTTCATTATCAAAAAAGACAAAACAATAATCATTGCGATTTTCTGCATCCTTTAAAGCTTCCATCATTTCTAACAACATAATTACGCCACTTGAATTATCATTATAGTTATTCTTATTGCCTTTACCCATAAAACCCATTATATAGATAAAAGGAATAAAACCAATAATTAATACCAATATTCTCAAACTAATCCGTAATATGGCATTATCTCTGATAAAAAGGGGAAAAAAGAAAGGAATCACAAATAAAAAGACAATATAGATAAATTGAATAAAAAGAAAAAAAATCTGATTTTTGACTAGAAAAGCCGGCATTGCTGGTGGTGTATCATAATGAGCTGTAAAAATATATTTTGCATTCCTTACTGAGCCAACAACCGCATTCTGGGCTAAGGTATTCTTTTCAATCACAACCGGATAGCTATTTTCTGCCGCAAATGTTTTCACATACTCCAAAAATTCATCTTTATCTTTTCTTTTCATTCGCCTGTTAAAACGTTTTGTAACATTATCAATAGTAACTTTATTCATCATCAAGCCTCCAAAAAGCGATCAATTGCGGCTTTTGCTTGTTCAATCGCATTAGAAAAATTATCCGGATCAACAGTTATTTTTGTTAGTTCAAACTGATTGTTAAAAAATGTATTTTGCCTTTTAATAAAATGACGGGTATTTTTTTTTATTTCTTCTTTGGCAAAATCCAGATTTATTTCGCCTTCAAAAAAAGGAATTAATTCCCGGTAACCGATGGGAATCAAAGGATAATTTCTGCGCCACAAATTTTCTGCTTCTGACACAAGACCATTTTCAATCATTTTTTCTACTCTATTATCAGTTAATTGATACAATTTCTCTCGCTTAATATCCAAATAAATGATTAATGGCTCATAAAGAAGTTTATTGGCATCATTTCTTTCACTTCTTGATTTTTCACTTTTCGCAAGTGTTAGTGCTCTTAAAACCCTTACCCGATTATTTGGATGAATCTTTTCACAAGCCTTAGGATCTTTCAGCATTAATAGCTGATATAATTCTTCATTTGTTAAATTTTGAAAACTTAAGTCTAATTCTCTTTCTCCGCCTTTGAATTCATAGTCATAAAGAACAGCACGAATATAAAAGCCTGTTCCGCCAACAATTAACGGTAAAGAAAAATCATTTATTTTAGCGCGAACAAGCTTTTGATAATCCGACACTGAAAATTCTTCCGTTATTGATTTTATATCAAACAGATGATGCTTTATCCCTTGCATTTCATCTTCTTTAATTTTTGCGCTACCGATATTTAATTCTTTATAGATTTGAACTGAATCTCCATTAATTACTTCTAATCCATAATGCTTAGCTATCGCAAGCGATAAAGCCGTTTTACCGCTTCCAGTCGGGCCAGCAATAACAATTACTTTCTTCATCAGACTAATCTCTTAAAAAGCTTTTCAATCTCATTTTGGGTTAAACGAATATAGGTAGGTCTTCCATGTGGGCAAAAATAAGGGGTTTCACATTTATTTAAATCCTCAATCAAACAAAGAGCTTCTGTATTAGATAAAAACTTATTTGCCTTTACAGAATTTTTACAACTAATTAGTTTAGCAGTTTCATCAATAATATCTGTAATCTTAAAGTCCTTTTGTCTTAAAATAAAATTGATTAGACGTTCTAAGGTTTCATCTAAATCTTCGTGCAAAAGATATAAAGGTACTTCCCTTAAAAAAAAACTTTTCGGACCAGATTCTTCAAAGACAAAACCCAGTTCTTGAATTTTATTGCTTTGTTCTTTAATTAAATGAAACTGACTAGCTGGAAATTCTAAGTTAAGCGGAATTAATAATTCCTGTCTCAACTGATTATCAGTCGCTAATTTTTTAAGATAATATTCATATTTAATTCTTTCTGCGACAGCGTGCTGATCAAAAAGAATTAATCCGCTTTCATTTTGAAATAAAAGATATGTGCCCATATATTGGCCAATATAGCTAATATTATCAACAGCTAAATAAACTTCACTATCTTCTTTGACAACCGGGCTCTCATAGGTGAATAAATTATAATTTTTATCAAAAGTTTCTTTTGGCTTTTCTTTTTCCACTAAAGCTTCTTTAAAATCGCTTTTTTGATATTCAAGAACATTTGGTTTATTAACCTCACTAAAAACTTTTTTCAAAGATTGCGTAATTGTCTCTTTGATAACCTTACTGATAAAGCCTGACAAAGCTTTTTCATTAGCAAATTTTATCTCAGTTTTAGCCGGTGAAACATTAACATCAAAAAGCATTGGGTCAATCTTTATATTAAGTACAACAAGCGGATAACGAGAAGCGGGAATAAAATCCTGATAAGCCTCTGTTATAGCCATAAAAATTTCCTTACTTCTTACTAAGCGTTTATTAACAAAAAGTGTTAAAAAGCTATTACGACTTTTATAAAGATTATTATCAGAAATAAAGCCCGATAAATTAATATTATCAAAGCTTGCTTCGATTGCTAATAAATGTTTAAAGACATCAAGTCCGTAAATCTGATTTAGTACAGCTTTGATATCTCCTGAACCATTAGTTTGAAAAATAACCTTTCCGTCATGCATTAATTTGAAAAAAACCTCAGGATGGGAAAGTGCCTCTTTTTCAATTAAGTTAATCACATTAGTCAGCTCTGTCGAAAGACTTTTTATGTATTTTAAACGAGCCGGAGTATTATAAAATAAATTATTAATGATAATATGTGTTCCTTTATTCATCGCAACAGCTTGCTCGCTAACTTTTTTACCAGCTTTATAAATAATCTGATAACCTTCATCGTTCATTTTTTTAGTGCGCAAAATGAATTCACTTACCGAAGCAATGGAAGGAATCGCTTCACCTCTGAAACCTAAAGAACTAATCCGATAAAGATCAAACTCTGTTTTAATCTTTGAAGTTGCATGCCTTAAAAAAGCCATTTGGGCATCCTCTTTTGTCATTCCAAAGCCGTTATCAATGACTTCTATTTTTTTCATGCCACTTTCTAAAAGATTTATTTCGACATAAGTACTTGCGGCATCCAAAGAATTTTCGATTAACTCTTTTACAACCGAATATGGATTTTCTACGACTTCGCCCGCCGCAATTAAATTACTTAAATGTTCGGATAATTTTATGATTTGACTCAACTTAAAAATTCACCTCCTCCATTTTTAAGTTTTTTTCTAATTGTCTAAAAAATTCTATTTTCATTTTATAACAACATTTATAAAGAGGTATAGCGTTTCTTTAGGCGAATTTATTTACATTAAACCCGTAACTAAGAAATCATCATCGATATCAATTTTTTCGGCCTGTGGTTCTTTTGGTAAACCTGGCATCGTCATGATATCCCCCGCAAATCCAATAATAAAACCAGCCCCAGCTGAAACTCTTACGCTATTAATCGTAATTTTAAAACCTTTTGGCCGATTAAGTAATTTTGGATTATCAGAAATAGATAAAGGAGTTTTTGCCATACAAAGCGGAAACTCTTTAAACTCTGACTTCTGAAGTCGATTTATTTCTCTTGTTGCCTCAAGAGAAAACACAACATCATCAGCGCCATAAACATTTTTAGCGATACGCTTAAATTTTTCTTTAATTAACATTGAATCTTCATAAATTAGTTTAAAGTCATTTTTTTCCGTTTCGATGGCTTTTAAGACTTTCTCCGCTAAATCAATACCACCTTTTCCGCCTTTAGCGAATACTTCACTTAAAGATAAAGAAACATTTTTTTCTTTAGCCCAGGCAGTCACAAACTGAATTTCTGCTTCAGTATCACTATAAAAACGGTTTAAACAGACAACTTTAGGTAAGCCGAATTTTTCAATTGTTTCTAAATGATGTTCCAGATTTTCCATACCTGATTTTAAGTGCTCAATGCCTGCTTCATTAAGTTTATCATATTCGGCACCACCATGCATCTTAAGTGCTCTGATTGTTGCGACTAAAACAACACAAGCTGGCTTTAAGTTATTTAAACGGCACTTGATATCTAAAAACTTTTCCGCACCTAAATCAGCCGCAAAACCAGCTTCAGTAATCGTATAATCACTTAACTTCAAGGCTAATTTAGTCGCGATTACCGAATTACAACCATGAGCAATATTCGCAAAAGGACCACCATGAATTAAAACTGGTGTATTCTCTAAGGTTTGAACAAGATTTGGCTTAAATGCGTCTTTTAACAATAATAACAAAGCCCCTGTTATTTTAAGATCATTAACCGTAATTGCTTTTTTAGCAGAGGAATAAGCAACAATAATCCGACCAAGGCGAACTCTTAAATCTTTAAAGTCTTTAGCTAAACATAAGACTGCCATAATCTCGCTCGCAACCGTAATGATAAAATGATCTTCCCGGACTACGCCATTACCTTTACCTAAACCTACAATAATATCTCTTAATGATCGGTCATTAGAATCAAGACATCTTTTCCAAGTAATATTCTTAGAATCAATATTTAAAGGATTGCCTTGGTGAAGTGAGTTATCAATAATATTGCTGATTAAATTATTAGCCGTTGTGACAGCATGAATATCACCAGTAAAATGTAAATTGATTTCTTCAGAAGGAACTACCTGTGCATGTCCGCCACCATTAGCGCCACCTTTAATACCCATAACAGGTCCAAGGCTTGGTTCTCTTATGACGATAAAGGCATTCTTTTTCAATAGCTGTAAAGCACAACCTAAACCAATAGTTGTAGTTGATTTACCTTCACCAGCTTTTGTCGGTGTAATAGCGGTAACCAAGATTAACTTACCATCTTTATTTTTGGCTGTTCTTTTAAAAGCCTGATCGTTAATTTTAGCTTTATAATGTCCATAAAATTCTACTTCTTCTGATAATAATCCAGCTTTTTTAGCTATTTCACTAATCGGCAACATCTTAGCTTTGCGGGCAATTTCTAAATCTGTCATTTTTTCTCTCCCATTAATCTCAATTTAGGATTTCTTCCACCACGCGGGCAAAGTTCCCATAAAGAATTTTTTCGATTTCTGTTTTATTATAGCGTCTTTCAACTAATTCATCAATGATTTTATTTGTATGCCGGAAATTAAATAAACCATTCAAATTTCCTGCATTTTCACCATTAAAACCCATATAGTCCATTCCTAATCCGACATGATCAATGCCTACTAGTTTTATAATATAATCAATATGATCACAAAAACCTTCAACGTTACGCTTTTTCAAATTATCGGAAATAAAGTTTGCGACTGCTGTAACACCGATTACTCCACCTGTTGCCGCAATCTCTTTGATTTGCTCATCAGTTAGATTTCTGCGGTGATCACATAATGCCTTAACATTCGAGTGACTACAGATAACTGGTTTCTTAACTAACTGAATTATATCATAAAAAGTATGTTCATTAGTATGGGAAAGATCAATAATCATGCCAAGTTCTTCCATTTTCAGAATAAATTCTTTTCCCTTCGGCTTTAGTCCCGTTATCGCTTCAGTAGCTCCTACTCCGGTTGCCAACTCATTTTCTTCATTCCAGGTAAGCATACCATGTCTTAAACCCTTTTGATAAAAATCTTCTAAAATCGCCACTTCAAATTGAATGGCTGTCATACTTTCAGCGCCAAGGATTACTTTAACACGGTCACTTTTACGCAAGAAATCCTCCCGCGTTTTGACAATTTCAAAATGATCGCTTTCTAAAACATCTTTACGACCAACTTCAAACATTTCCTTAAAATTATCAAAAGTCTGATTTTTTGGCTCAAGATAAACGACAAAGATACCTGCTTTCGTACCTGACTCTTGAAACTGATCATAATATCTGTCTAAGATAAATCTTTGACCGCGATTATGTCTTTCTATGACTTCCATAAAAATATCTGTATGCGCATCAAAAATCATGATTATTCCTCCATTTGCCATTTCCTTTGGCTATCGATTTTTTTCCGTTCATTAGTATTTAATACTTTTTTTCTGATTCTGATTGCTTTAGGTGTAACTTCCACAAGTTCATCTTCGTTTAAATAATCAAGACTTGCCTCTAAAGAAAACGTCCTTGGACTCTTTAAAGTTACCGTCGCATCTTTTCCAGCCGCACGCATGTTAGTCAAAGCCTTTTGTTTAGCAGCGTTAACTGCTAAATCATCAACTCTATTACATTCACCAATAACCATTCCCTCATAAACCCGACAACCAGGTTCGATAAAAAGCACACCGCGTTCTTCTAAACTGCCTAAGCAATAAGCTGTAGCTTTTCCAGTATCAAGCGCCACTAAAACACCATAAGGTCTTCTGTAAGCTGATTTTTTCTTATAAGGGCGATATTCAAAAAAATTATGACTTGTGATTCCATATCCTTTAGTAAGTGTCATAAAATCGGAAGTAAAGCCAATTAATCCTTGTGAAGGAATAATAAAATAAAGATTTACTCCCCGTTGGGTATTATCCATACTTAATAACTCACCAGATCTTTGACCGATGGCTTCCATAATATTACCAAGATACTCTTCAGGAACAGAAATATAAAGTTTTTCATAAGGCTCGTATTTAATACCCGCAATTTCCTTAAGAATTACTTCCGGTTTGGAAACTTGTAACTCAAAACCTTCACGGCGCATATTTTCAATTAAAATTCCTAAATGCAATTCACCACGACCACTAACTAAAAAACTTTCCGAAGCTTCTAGGCGACTGAATTTTAAAGACACATCTCTTTCGGCTTCTTTTAATAATCGTTCTTCGATTTTACGAACCGTCAATAGCTTACCGTCTTCTCCGGCAAAAGGAGACGTATTTGGTCCAAAAGTCATCTGCATCGTTGGTTCATTGATAGCAATTGGTGGCAAAGGATCGTGTTCGTTTAATTTATTGATCGTTTCACCAACCGAAATATCAGCTAATCCGGCAATCAAAACAATATCACCAGCTGAGGCACTCTTTAATTCAACTTGGCGGATGCCGTTATAAGCAATAATTTTCATTACCCGAAAATTTTTCTTAGAGCCATCATTACGAATGCAAGTAACCATCTCATTTAAGTTAATAGTGCCCTTAGTTATTAAACCAATTCCCATTCTGCCTAAATAATCATTATAGTCCAGTAAAGCAATCTGTAATTGAAGATTTTCCTGAGGGGAAACTTTAGGTGCTGGAATCGTCTCGATAATGGTTTTAAAAACACAACTCATATCGGTTGTTTGTGTTTCTGGATCAGAATCAGAACTTGCTGTTCCTTTTAAGGCTGATAAATAAAGAATAGGAAAATCCAGATCTTCTTCATTGGCGCCAAGTTCGATAAATAATTCATAAACCTCATCGATTACTTCTTTAATTCTAGCATCACGTCTGTCGACTTTATTAATAATAACAACCGGTTTTAGTTTACTCAACAAAGCTTTTTGTAAAACAAATCTTGTTTGTGGCATCGTTCCTTCGGCTGCATCAACAACTAAAAGCACACCATCAACCACATGCATAATTCTTTCAACTTCTCCGGAAAAATCAGCATGTCCTGGTGTATCAACGATATTAATGCGATAATCATCAAAATTGATTGCTGTTGTTTTAGCCAGAATTGTCATGCCGCGTTCTTTTTCCAAATCATTGGAATCCATAACTCTTTTTTCAACTTCTTCGTTTTCTCTGAAACTTTCTGATTGTTTTAATAACTGGTCAACTAAGGTTGTCTTTCCGTGGTCAACATGGGCGATGATTGCGATATTTCTGATTTTCAAAGTTAGTCCTCATTTCCCGGTACCAAAAGCTTAAAACAAGCTTTCTCGACTGTTACGGTAAAATCTGTTTCAATTATTTTTTCACCGTCATTTGACCATTCATGGTCTTTATTCTTTCCTGCAATAACTGTAAGTTCTTCTAAATTATATTTTCTGATTCTCCGACTTTTTTTGACAACTCTGTCACCAAAAATAAAGAACCTTAAAACATGAAGAAAGCTTTTTTCAAAAAGATAAAGCTGAAAGTTATCTTTACTTGGTTTTTTGCGTATTTTCAGACCCGCAACATAATTACTGTTAGTAATTAAAACTAAGGAATAAACCTTTTTTTCAGCAATACCTTCACCCTTAAATTCCAGTTTGATTCGATTGATTGTAAAAAGTTCTTTCATCGAAGAAAAATAATAAGCAAATTTACCGATAACACGCTTTAAAATACTGTGAGTTGCATAGCTTATTTTAACAAACTTGCCCTTCGCAAAGGCATATGTGCAATAATAATCGTTAACTTTTAAAACATCAACTGGCTCAGAGTTCTGAGCTGTTATTATGTCCAAAGCCTTATTAATATTTCTTGTCAAACGAAATTTTCGCATATTATCGCATACAGTTCCACTAGCGATATAACCAATAATCGGCTTTTGTTCAAGTCTTGCGACTTCATTAGCCATCAGATTAAAGGTTCCGTCTCCCCCAGTAATGATTACATAATCAAAGTTTTTTGCTTGCTCGCGAAAAAAAAGGCAAAATTCTTCAACGCTTTTTGAAGGATAAATCAAAACCTCGGAAAAGCTTTGTTTAAGCTTCTCTTCAATCATTTTGATTTTTTTATAGACTTTGCAGTTTTTCCGTTTAACATCATAGATAAATGCGCACTTCATAATTAACCTCTCGGACTGTTTTTATGTATAATTTATTATACCATAAATGGCTAATAAGCTTAAATATTTTTTGCGAAAATCGGAAAAAAATGCATTTTTCGACTATAACTCACAAGTCCTGGTTACTAATCTTATGATTGATAAGTTATTATTTTTACTTTTCAGTTGCGAAAACCAAACAATAAAAACAAAAAAGGCAGTTCAACTCAGGAATGCCTTTTCGATATTTAATTTTTAGTTACTAGTTTTTTTGGATTTTTTGAAGTAATAAATAAAGACACTTAGCCCGACAAAAACAAAGATGGAAACAATCAGATAAATCCACTGTACTGATAAATTTGCCAGTCCGCCAAAGAAATTAAGGCTAAGATCATAATTAGTAGTAATCAAGTCTGCTATTTGATAACCCGCTAATTCCCTGACTTCGCCAATTGCGTTAGTTAGAAAAACATTTCTGAAAATCGCTGTTGCATGGGAAGCTGGCACACTATTCATGACATTTTGAACCGGAAGGGCAAAAGTGGAAACCGGCATATAAGCACCAATTATAAAACCACCTAAGGCACTAATGATTCCGACAAAGGCAGAGGCTGCATTAAGAGTTTTAAAAAATCTTAAAATAAATGTTACAAAAGCTGAAGCTGATAAAGTAGCTACAAATAAAGCTAAAATACCAATTATAATTTCCATTACACTAAAGCTTCCGCCATTAGCGATTAGAAAAACAAAAGCGGAAATAAGTACAAGCAAACAAATTAAAAAGGTAATCACAAAAGCCGCAAGCCAATAAGATATATCAATCATATAAGATTTAATCGGCGCCACTATTAAATCATCTTTAGAGCCAATCTCTGAATCTTTAACTCTAATCATTGCACAAGAGAACGCAACCGTTATACAAGAAATACTAATTATACCCGCAAACATATAGCCATCAACAATTCTTGCCAGCACTGCCCTTTCGACATAGTCACCAGCATGAAAGATTAAATTATTGATTTGCATATTCCTTAGAAATAAAAGATTTAATAAAAGAATGATTAATGGTGATAAGAGACTAAAAAATAAAGTAGCTCGATCTTTGACAAAAACTTTGATATTTCTAAGTGTTAATCTATATAACATATTCATCCGTTAAGCACCTCACCTGTCACAGCTAAAAATACATCATCCATATCGCCCTTTAAGACTTCAAAATCAGGATATTTTTGGCGATATTTCGTTAAATAACTATAAGCTTCTTCCGCACTTTTGGCATTTATACGATAAGCACCATTGTTATAAGAAAATTTTAAATTATCTTTTTCAAAGAATTCTCTATTTTCATCAGTCTCCGGTGTTATAAAACTAACACTGATATTCGTATATTTTTCTTTTAATTCGTATGGCGTACCAGAGGCAGCTATCTGACCTTTAGAAAGAATCAAAACCTGATCAGCCGCGTTAACTTCTTCCATATAATGAGTAGTCAAGAATATTGTTATGCCTTTTTCTTTCAATGCTATAATTGCTTCCCAGACACTTTTTCTAGTTGCTGGGTCAAGTCCTGTAGTTGGCTCATCAAGAAAAAGAATCAATGGTTTATGCAATAATGCTCTGGCAATATCTGTCCTTCGTTTTTGACCGCCAGAAAGCTTTCCGTATGGACGCTTGATAATATCATTCAAAGTAAAGATTTTATCTAATTCAGCGATACGGTCTTTAATCTCTTTTGTACTAAAGCCATATAAAGCACTTTTGCATAATAAATTATCATAAACTGTTAAATAGTCATCTAAGATTGAGCCCTGAAAAACAACGCCAATCTTTTTCTTAATAGCTTCTATATTATTTTCAATATTAATGCCGTCAATAATCACTGATCCGCTATCTTTTTTTAGTAAAGAACAAATAATGCGAACTGTCGTAGTTTTACCAGCTCCGTTTTGTCCTAAAAAGGCAAAAAGCGAACCCCTTTTAACCGAGAACGATAAATCCTGCACAGCCTTTACTTCGCCAAACGTTTTATACAAATTTTTAACTTCAATTATGGTATCTTCCATCTTTATACCTCTCTTTAATTTCTTTTAATTATAACATTTTTTTAAATCATTTGTCCGCAACTTTTGGCTGCGTTTCAAAATTTTCTATAATCTTTAATGCCGTATTTATTCCGTCTATCGCCGAACTCATGATTCCTCCAGCATAACCAGATCCTTCACCACAAGGATAAATTCCAGCAATTGATGACTGATAATTTTCATCTCTTGTCAGTCTTACAGGTGAAGATGAGCGAGTCTCAACTCCTGATAATAATGCATCATCATTTAAAAAACCTGGCAACTTCCGATTAAAGTCCTTTAATCCTTCTTTAATGCTTTCTGCAATAAAACTTGGATAAAAGTTTTTTAGCTCAGCTAAGTAATAACCCTTACTATAACTAGGTATAACTTTGTTCAGCTTTGCCGTTTTTCGATCATTAAGGAAATCATTAGCTAACTGCACAGGAAGTAAATAATTCTTAAAAGCTTTTTTCTCAATACACTTTTGGAAAAGAAAACCGTCTAAAGGATGATTACGATAATAATCAGAAACATTGATATTAACTAAAATGGCACTGTTAGAGTTACGACCGTCACGGTTTTTATAACTCATGCCGTTAATCACGAATTCATTTTCTTCTGAAGCGCTCATCACTAATTCGCCACCAGGACACATACAAAAAGTAAAAACACTGCGACCATTACTTAAATGAGTACTTAACTTATAAGTTGCAGGTGGTAAGCGGTAGGCCTCCTTGCCAAACTGCAAATAATCAATATCTTTTCTTAAATGCTCAATTCTATAACCCATCGCAAAATTTTTAGGCTCTACAAATAGCCCTTTATTATAAAGCATTTCAATAGTATCCTTGGCACTATGTCCGGTAGCCAGAATAATTTTATCAGCACTGATAACTTCTTCTTGACTGTTTTTCAGATAATGAACTCTGAAGTTATTTTTTTGTTTTTCAAAATTAGAAAATTTAGCTTTAAAGATGATTTCTCCACCAAGCCTAATGATTTCCTGACGAATATTTTTAACAACTTTTATCAGATAATCAGTACCAATATGCGGAGTATAATCATAATAAATATCTTCTGGTGCGCCAAATTCAATTAAAGTCTTTAAGACAAAGCGCAAATAAGGACTTTTAATTCCTGTTGTTAGTTTGCCATCGGAAAATGTGCCTGCTCCGCCTTCACCATAAACAATATTGGATTCTTTATTAAATGTAGAATTCTCCTCAAAAAGTTTTAAATCTTCGATTCGCTCATCAACAGCGCATCCTCGTTCTAGAATTATCGGCTTTAAACCACTTTTAGCTAAAATTAAACCCGCAAACATACCAGCTGGCCCAAAACCAACAATTACAACTTTAGCCGGACTTCCAATTCTCTTAACTTCGATGTCTTCTTTAAGTTCTCCAAGTAAAATATCACTTGATGTTTGGATAGAAACATTAGTTTCAACATAAAAATTATTGATAAAGCTAATATTCTTTTTATTACGGGCATCAATAGCTCTTCTGATTAACTTTAAAGAAATAAGTTCCTTATCCGAGATAGCTAATTTCTCTAATACCAATCTTTTTAAATCCGCATCACTTGTTTTTAGGTTAGTTCTGATATTATTAACAAAGTATCTCATATAATTGCCTCCGCCGCAATCAGACCTGATAAAAAGGCAAACATCAAATTATAACCACCACATAAGCCATCAACATCTAGTATTTCACCAGTCACAAAAAGTCCAGGAACTTTTTTTAACATCATAGTCTCTAAATCTATTTCCGTTAAGTCTAGGCCACCAACCGAAACCTGAGCCTCTTTGATGGGATAAAAATCAGCAATTTTGAAATTAGTTTCTGTAATGCTCCTTAAAATTCCTTTAGCCTCTAGATTTTGCGCTTTAAAGTAATTTAATAATTTTTCTGGTAAGATGCCTTGAAAATGTTTAGTTTTATTATATATGTCACTAATCTCATTTAGTTTTCCAGCACTTAAATCCAGACTTAACTTAAAGCTATCAGGCTTTTTATTACTTCTGGCAATTACTGAAGCAATGTTCATAATGACAATTCCCGATAAGCCATCATCTTTAAACTGTACCTCTCCTTGTTCTTCATAAAACTTTTCTTCATTAAACAATAACTTTACTTTAGCTTCAAGACGTAAACCAGAAAGTATTTTTGGGCTTTCAATTGTTTTTAAAGCCGAAAGACCTGGCAGGATTTTTTTAGTTTTAATTCCTAAAGATAAAAAGACGTTATTTAAGACGTCTGAATTTTCATATTTAAAATAGCTTTTTCCGCCTGTCGCAATAATTAAATAATCAAAAAATTGCGTTGAGTCACCAACCTTCACAAAAAACTTATCCATTCTGCGCCCAAAATCAGTAACTGTCTGTGATAGCTTTATTTCTGTATTGTAATCTTTTAAAATGCCAGTTAAAAGCTGAACAACCATTTGCGCACTCTCAGAAAAAGGATAAAGCCTGCCATCATTATCTTCTTTGATAAGCAAGCCAATATCTTCTAGAAATTGTTGAAATTTATAGTTTTTTTCGCGGACTAATTTGGAAATTTCCAGTTTATTATAACTATAATCACTAATATATCTATTGCCTAAATTACAGCGGCCATTACCACTGACTTTAATCTTTTTTCCTAATGCATTTTCTTTTTCGATAATCGTTACTTTGATATCTGGTCTGCTAGTCTTAATTTTAAGTGCTGCAATAAGACCTGAAGCACCCCCGCCAATGATTCCTACTGTCATAATTTTATCCTTATATAAGAAAAATATTTACTATTCCGATTATGCCGCCTAATACAGCCCCAAAATAAGTGATCATTTTCAATTCTTTATTAATTATTTTTAATAATACTTTTTCAAATTCTGTGATATCAAGATCGTTCATTTCTTTCTCGATAATTTGTTTAATATTAATCTTGGAAAAAATGAAATCGGTAAATACAGTCATTAAGGTCGCATAAAAATTATCAATGATATGAGCATAATTTTCTGATAGTTTTTTAGTTACTGTATTAATTGGCTGGTTTTCCAATTTCGACAATTCTGCCTTAAACATTTCTTTGACTTCATTAATACCATCTGTTTTAATATATTCAGTTAATTTCTCTTCAAAAAAGCCATTAAGGTTATTAAAGATTCCTCCTAGGAAACCTAACATTGGTCCAAGACTTTTGATAATTGATTCCGTAATCTTTTGATAGAATAAACCTTCATCAAATTTCTTTAGAATAAAGTTTCCAAATAATTCAGTCGCATAAACCTTAAAACTTTCAATCTTTTCATCTGTTACTTTTGCGTGCAGAATATCTTTTAAGACGAGATTCTCCGGAATAAAGTTTTCCAGATTTTTAACAAAGTTATTGATTTCATAATCAAACTTCAAATTCTTTTTGATTATTTCATCATTTAAAAACTTTTCCTCGATTGTTTCAGCTAGTGCGGCAGCGATCCGATGTCGGTTTTTAGGAATAATCCCCGGCGTAAATGGAATTCGCTTTTTAAATATATATATAGGTTTCCTTGGTCTGAAAAGCATTTTGATCGCTAGATAATTAGTTGAACCGGCAATAAAAGCCGAAACCAAAATTATCAGAATACTATTAAGCATAAACAATCGCCCTCTATTACTTATTATATCACAAACAGCCTATTATGAAACCTATTTGCTGTTAAATGTCCTTAAAAGTTTTAATTTTTAGCTAAATAATTATCTCTGTAAGTCAAATTGACCTGTGTTTTTCCTATTTCTCATAATTTCTTTGTTTTTGAATATATTGAATTAAGTAAGTAATTAGTCATAACTAATCCAAAAGGGGAAATAAAACATGGAAAATAATGCTTTTAAAAAAACATTTAGAGAGCACGTCAAAGAAACCTCTTATCTTTCCTACAATGAAGAAGATTATTTAGAAGCTATCTTTAATCTTATTCAAGATAATCGACCACTGACAAATAAAGAGTTAGCCGATTACTTAAACATTTCCAGACCTTCTGTTACTCATATGATTAACAGACTTCAAAAAAAAGAAATTCTTATCAAAAACGATAATATCATTTATCTTTCTGAAACAGGTTTTAAAATTGGTGCTTTTTTAGCTGAGCGTCATAAAGAAACCGAAAAATTTTTAAGTCTAATTGGTATTCAGGATAAAAAACTAGAAAAAGCAGAAAAGCTTGAGCATGTACTTGATAAAGAACTCTTAGAAAGAATCAAAAAATTAAATGCTTTTCTGGAAACCTCTGCTTATGAATAAAAATATATGTGATTTATGCAATAAAAACGATGCAAGCATTCAATTAGATTTAGAGGCCATTTGCGATGATTGTTTTAATGAGTTTGGCAAAGAGTGCTCTAGATGTGAAAAAAAGCTAATACAGGCAGAAACATGTGAATGCCTAGGGGATTTAATTTAATTTAAAAGTCCATCGAGTCTTCTTCCAACAAAAATTGTTCAATACCGATATATAGTATCCCTTTCTCATCATGCCAGGGAATAATATCATCTTTTACAACGATGATTTTTTTGAACGAGTCGTCTATACGATATAAGGAATTAGTTTCTTGCCTTCTTTTCTTCTCATCTGAAACCGAAAGTGCTGATTGAAGATAATAACGTTTATTGCTTTTATTAGCTAAAAAATCCACTTCAAGTTGTGATCGTTGACTTAATCCATTTATATTTTTGTGATTATACTCGACAACACCAACATCAATACTAAAACCTCGCGCAACAAGTTCATTATAGACTATATTTTCCATAATGTGATTCTCTTCCTGTTGGCGAAAATTCAATCGTGCATTTCGTAATCCGACATCCGCAAAATAATATTTCAAAGGAGTATTAATATATTTTTTACCTTTTATGTCGTATCTATATGATTTTAAAATAAGAAATGCATCAATAAAGTAATCTAAATAGTTATTGATTGTTGTTGAAGCTATATTTAATCGCTTAATGCTTTTAAAAGTATTAGAAAGTTTAGTGGGGTTTGTTAGTGAGCCAATTGATGATGATATAACATTTAAAAGCTCTTCTAATATCTCACTGTCTCTTGTGATTTTATGTCTTTCAATAATATCCGTAATATATGTTTTGGTTATAAGATCTTTAAGATATTTGCTTTTTTCTGCATGAGTTTGCTTAAACAAAACTGCAGGCATTCCACCATAAGTAAAGTATTCTTTCCATGCATTTCGTTTATCGCCGATATAGGCTTTATAGAACTCCTTGAAAGTTAAAGGATTAACTTTGATTTCATCGCCTCTATCTTTAAATTCTGTTAAAATATCAGATGAGAGCATTTTTGAATTACTGCCAGTCACATATAAATCAACATTTTTGATTTTCATTATCCCTAAAAGAACATCAACAAAGCCAATCTTGGCATCTTGATTATCAATATAAGGATTTTGCATTTCGACAACTTTTTGAATTTCATCAAGAAAAACATAATACATTACATTTTTATCAGAAGTTTGCTCTCTGATTTTTTTGTCAAGTTCCAAAGGATTTCTATATCTTGCATTTCCCGCTTCATCTAGTGCTATTTCAATAATGTGCTTATCACTAACATTTTCTGATATTAAATAATCGCGATAAAGGCGAAAAAGCAGAAATGACTTTCCACTTCTACGCATACCAGTAATGACTTTGATAAAACCATTATTTTTTTTATTTTTTAGCTTTTCCAAATACATTGGTCTTTCAATTATCATATAGTCCTCCTAACAAAAATGCGGATATACGCATTTTTATTACGAGCTAATTATATCACGCGAATTTATTAAAGTCAATGTTTTTTAAATTAAACCCAAGCATTAATGATGAAAACTTTATTAAAATTTATCGATAATTTTTAATTTAACTATATATCCATAAATAACTGATGTTAGAATAATCAGATGAAAATAAACAAGATAACTTCTAATTGGGATTATAACTCTATGACCAAAACGAACAAAAGATATTCCTAAGAATATAAACATTAAACAAAATATTATGAACATGACTATTGTTAGTAACAATCTATCTTTTCTTAAATAAACGAAAATCAGATCAACTACCGCTAACAATATAATAATTCCCGCAACTACAAAAGTTACAATATCTTTATAGGACATAATTATATTACTATTACCGAGCACATCAAATAGTGATAATGCAAAAAGATACATAACTAATCCTGATAACAGGATAAGAATATGAAGCATTAGTAGCGGCAATCTTAAATTTAAAACATAATAATTTGTACTTTTAAATAGTGAGTTTTTTAGGCTCTCTTTGTTATTTTTAATTAAATCATCAAGTGATATGCCATAAAATTCAGCTAATACATTTAAGGCTACAATATCTGGTAAGCATTCACCACGTTCCCACTTAGAGATAACTTTGTCACTATAATTAATCTTTTTGGCAAGCTCAACTTGCGTCAAATCAGCATTTCTTCTTAATTCAATTAGTTTATTTCTGATATCCATTTTCAAATCCTCCTATATTTAGTTTAGCAAAAAAATGAAGACAATGCAATACAAAAGCATCTCGAATTTATTGAGAAACCTAACTCTATATTCTGTAGAATTCTACAGGATGTAGAAAAAAGTCGCTAACCATTACTTAGGCAAGCGACCTTTTATTGAGAAATTAGTTTAGGCACTTTCTCTACTTTCGACTTCAATCATATAATCAGCTTTTACTTTTTTATATTCTTTACCGAGGATTGTTTTTTTGAAAATTTTAATCAATAACTTATGATATTGGATTAAGGCAATAAATACTAAAACAACTCCCGTCACAAAAAATATCTGATTCATTAGTATTTGAGTTGAAAATAAATTGTAATAATATTCGATCAAATAGCCATCAGCACAATAAAAAAGCGCCCGGCCAAAACCCATATAATTCCAAAAATCGAGAAAAACGCCATCAATGAATTGATATTGCAGCCAAATTACTACTGACTCAATTGGTCTAAATATCACAACAATTAAAATAAAATGCAGAGGTTTCATTTTGATAGTTCCGCAAAACATACATAATAAATCATTTGGCATAAAAGGTACTAAAAATAACCAAGGAATAACTTTTGTTCCATATAAAGATATTTTAGCAAGCCGCTTCTCAACTTTTTCTTTACCGAAGATCCAATACATCAACTTACTACCGCCAAACCAGCCAATCATATAAAGAATTATCGCTGTAATAAGTTTGGCAATAATCACAACGAATATTCCTATCCAAACAGTCGGAAAGATTGTAAATCCTAAAATAGTAAATACGGTAGTAGTTCCGGGAATAAAACTTAAGAATACTGCGGCTACTACATACATCGACACAAAGATTGCGGCTACCCCTATTATTGTGCCCCCGGCCAATCTTTCTTCCATCGAAGCTTGACTTCCTTCTCCGACTAACCCTAAAGAGTTTAATACGAACCAAACACCAATCGAAAAGCCAATAGCGATAGCTAATGCAATCAACATTTTTATAGTTTGCGGTTTCTTAAAAAAATTCACAAAACCATTCACAACCACTTTAAAAGAAAGCGCAGGTTTTTTATTGTTTATTTCATTTTCGTTATTTTCCATGCTTTAAATCCTCTTTTTCACTATGCTATAAATTCAACAATATATTTTTCCATCTCTTGGACAAATTCATTGTCTAAGATTTCCCGTTCTTTTTCTGAAAAACTTTTAAAGAACTCAGTAATAATATCGGTAATTTCTTCAGTTTCGGCATTAATCAAGTTTTTATAGAAATCTTCAAATTTTATTTTATTTAAACCATAATATAAATCCTCAAACTCTATCGCTAAGCCTGAAAAAATTAATTCCAACTGTGTAAAGAAATATTCTTTTGGCGCAAAATTATTTTTATTGTTTTTATTATTTAATAATAACTGATAAGTTTTTGTTTTTATATTATAAGTTTTCTGAAGTTCTTTTTTTGCAGTTGCTTTAGCACTATCCAGATTTGTTTCAGTGGCGCCTTTACCTAAGGGTTCCCAAATATAAAACTGATCACTGAATATTCCGTTATTATGAATAAAGACTAATTGTTCTTTTTGAATGAAATATAATTCTTGTTTCTTTTCAATTTTCGAGCGATAAAAATTATTATCACTAAAAATAAAGTCTTGATTAGCTTCAAGTTTATCATACTCTAAATCCAGAATTAAATTTACCTTATTTGTTAGATTAGCTCTGCTATCTGTTTGAACTGAATATTCTTTGGCAGCTAATTTTTTTCGATCTTTTGTTGCTAAAAATAAAGCATAATAATTTGGTAAATATTTTATGATACCTATATCGAAAATACATCTGTTTCCTTTTACTTCTATTATCTCTAAAAGATGCGATTCAACAGTTTGCTTATTAGAACGAACAACCGCAATATTAACTTGCTTTTTAGCTTTAATATTCCCAGGATAAGAATCAAAAATATTGACACCATTAACAAAAAATTTCTCATTGAATGCCAAAGCATAAAAATCATTTGTTAATAAATCGGAACCAGAGTTATCAATAATATCTACAGATAAAGCATTTGAACTAATAATTTTCTTTAATTCCTCGATTATCTGTTGCTCAAAAGGATAAGTTAATATTTCTTTGCCAACAAACTGAATAAATTGCTTGTTATAATAAATAACAGTTAAATCTTGCCATGCTAAAATCTTGACTGATTTACTACGATAAGTTATATTATCTTCTGTCATAATAAGTTCTTCATTTGTTGCTTTACCGATATATTTTGGCGCACCGACCATAACTATACTGACAATTGTTGCGATAATTCCAGGAATAATTTCTGCCGCAAATCCAATAATGATAACAATTGTGAGTAAGAATATGTAAGTTGCCGGCTCCTTACTTTCCGCTATCCTAAAAAGCAGTAGCGCTGATAAAACTAAAGTGCCTATGGCGATAAAACCTGTAAGCTGATTATGATCACCTGTTATTGGATTGGAATTAGTAAAAGCCATATATATTAAAAATGCAATTACTAGAGCCGCTAAAAAACAAAAAAAGATAATAACCAAATTTCTTAACGTTTTCTTTAAAGATTGCATTTCTTTTTGATGATGAAAGTACAATTTTTCCATAGCTTCTTTCCTCGTTTCTTAGTTTTTAAAATCAATATAAATATTATATATTTTTATGCAACAAAAATCAATAAAGAAAGCTCTACTGAAAACAAAACAAAGATACTTTTCAAGAAATTTCCGCAATTTTTGAAACAAAAGCAACGCTTTTTCCAAAAAACTTTAAAAAAAGAGCTATAATGAACAATCATCATAGCTACTTTTATTTATTTTTCCCGGGAAACATATTCCTTTGTATTAGTATTAACGATAACTCTTTCGCCTTCTTCAATAAACATCGGAACCTTAATTAAAAAGCCAGTTTCCAGGTAAGCATCTTTTAAGGCATTGGTTTTCGTATCTCCCTTAATTGCCGGATCAGTTTTTGAAACAGTCACTGTAACTTTATCAGGTAAATTAACCCCAAGTGTTTCACCTTTATACTGAATAACCTCTACTTCCTGATTCTCCACTAAAAAAGGCAATTCATTTTCCAGATTTTTCTTTTCAATTGGTACTTGATCGTAAGTATCGTTATCCATAAACCAATAAAAGTGACCATCATTATATTGATAAGTCATGCTTAATCTATCAATCATTGCTTTAGGAATCTTAATTCCATTATTAATTGTCCGCGAAACTGTCGCCCCTGTGCGCAGGTTTTTTAATTTTACACGCACAAAAGCCGTTTTATTTTGAAGGACATGCTGGAACTCAAGTACAACATAAATCTCACCTTCAAATTCAATTGTTACATTAGTACTTAAATCATTAGAGCTAATCATTTTTTGTTCTCCTTGCGTTCTAAATTCTCTAGATAGTCTTCATAAGAAATTAATTTATCATAAACAACTGTGTCTTTTATCACAATAATTCTATTCGCTACTGTATTAATTAGCTCAGTATCATGGGAAGTAAATAAAAGATTACCTTTAAAGCGAATCATCCCCTGATTCAAAGCTTGTATCGCTTCTAAGTCTAAGTGATTTGTCGGATCATCTAAAAGGATAACATTAGCGTAAGATAACATGACTTTTGTTAACATGCATCTAACCTTTTCGCCACCCGATAAGACATTTGCTTTTTTTAAGGACTCCTCCTGAGAAAAAAGCATTCGCCCTAGCCAACCACGAATAAAGGTTTCTGTCTGGTCATCTTTAGACCATTGACGAACCCAGTCAATCAGATTAATATCTTTTTGAAAATATTCTTTATTATCAGAAATCAAGTAATCCTGCGTTACTGTAACTCCCCATTTAAATTCTCCGGAATCAGCTTTTTCAATACCTGCCAAACAATTAAAAAGCATTGTTATACTAAGCGAGTTATCAGATAAAAAACAGATTTTATCATCTTTACTAACTGTAAAACTAATATTCTCAAAAAAGCCTTTTTTAGTCAAATTCTTAACTTCTAAAATCTCTTTACCAACTTCACGCGATGGTTTGAAATCAATGAAAGGATATTTTCTGTTAGAAGGTTTAATATCATTAAGTACAATTTTATCAAGCGCTCTTTTGCGGCTTGTGGCCTGTTTACTTTTTGAAAGATTAGCTGAAAAGCGCGCAATAAATTCTTCTAACTCTTTAATTTTTTGTTCTGATTTTTTATTTTGATCTTTGGCTTGTTTTTGCGCTAATTGGCTAGTTTCATACCAAAATTCATAGTTACCTTGATAAATGTCTATCTTACCAAAATCAACATCACAAATATGAGTACAAACCCGATTCAAGAAATGACGGTCATGCGAAACTACTAAAACCGTATTATCAAAATTCATTAAAAAATTTTCTAACCAACGGGCACTCATCGCATCAAGATTATTTGTTGGCTCATCTAATAATAAAATATCCGGATTACCGAAAAGACTTTGCGCTAAAAGTACTTTAACTTTGATTTTCGGATCAAGATCAGCCATCAAAACATCATGATACTGTTCTTTAACACCTAAACCGTGGAGTAGAGTAGCTGCATCACTTTCGGCTTCCCAGCCATTCATTTCCGCAAAGTCGCCTTCAAGTTCCGCTGCCTTTAAGCCATCAGCCTCGTTAAAGTCTGGCTTAGCATAGATTGCTTCTCTCTCTTCCATAATTCTAACTAAATCCGCATGCCCTAAAAGTACTGTTTTAATCGCACTATAATCGTCATAGGCATTTTGATTTTGTTTCAAAACCGACATTCTTGTATTCTTTTCCAGAATAACCGATCCGGCTGTTGACTGTATTTCTCCGGAAAGTATCTTCAGAAAAGTTGATTTACCGGCCCCATTGGCACCAATGATTCCATAACAGTTCCCTTTAGTAAAATTGATATTTACATCATCAAAAAGTTTACGGCCACCAAACTGTAGTCCTAAATTAATTGTTTTTAACATTATTATCTCCTTCTATAAAAATTACATCGCAAACACAAAGCATGATCTTTTTTATGATTTTTAATCTTATCCTGAAACTCAATAAATTTATTTGATGCTAAAATATCTATTAATGATTCCCGGAAAATATTCCCAAAGTTGATTATTCCTTTAGAATCCAAACAACAAGGCACAACCGTTCCGTCAACTAAGATACCAATTTGAGTAATCGTCCCCTGACAAGTTTTGGAATTACTGATTATTTCATTTTTAAGATCCGGCCAAATAAATGGCTGTTCCTTAGAAATAAACAAATTATCGGTAAGCTTTTTTTGAGAAAAGATTTCGTTTGATTTAATATTAAATTCAGTTTCCAGAAAAATATCAAGTTTACGGTTTTGTTCTTCTGTCCAAAGTCTGAGATTAATAATTTTATTTTTATTAAAATCAATAAATTCCTTTAAAGCTTTCAGATAATCTTCGATATCTAACTGATAATTAATACTCTGTAAGGAAATATTTATCTGTCTGATTGCTTGATGACTTAATAGTAATTCCTTTTTGACATTCAGATATGAACCATTAGTAGTAATAATAATCTGAAGCTTATTTTTAGCGCACTCATCAAGGATTTTGGCGAACTCAGGATGAGCTGTTGGTTCACCTTTAATGTGTAAATACAGATAGTCAGTTAATTGTTTTAATTCTGGCAGAATCCCCTTAATATCATTCAAGCTCATTAACATTGTGCCTTTTTTATCAAAACAAAATTGACACTGTAAATTACAAATATCTGTTATCTCCAGATAAATTCTTTTAAACATTTTGGCAATAATTACACCCTCTTGACCTTAAAAATTATATCATATATAAAAAATCTTGTCAACGAAAATAGAAAATCGGCCATAGCCGATTATTTTTATTTATTTTTTGTTTTTTCCAAAATAAAAGCAACTTCAGCAAATGATTTTTCCTGTTTTTGATGATATAAACTAAGAAAGTCATTAAAAGAAAATTTCGCACGAATTTCCTTTAAGGAAAGCTTATATTTTTGGCGGTAACAATCCATAAGTTGACCCGCCCAATACTCTTCTGTATTATTTAAGAAAAATCTTAAACTCATTGGTGGCGTTGGTCTGCCACTTAATTGATAAATCTCACAAAATAATGTTTGACCAGTATAATTAGTTAATTCGCCTTTTTCAAACTTTTTTGCTAATCCACAAGCCAGAAATAAATCAAAAGTTTCATCCGCATCTTTTAAGCAATAACAGACAGCGAATTCAAAAAGATCTCCTAATAAATTAAATTCTCTCATTAGCGCAAACAATAATGGGAAATTACGAAGATAACAAACAAATTGATTACTAAATAAGAACTAATAATTAAAAGATAAAACAGCCAATTTTTCTGATTATCATCTTTAAACGATAATCGTCTATATAACCAAAAAACATGCCAACAGGTAGAAAAAAGAATCACAAATAATAGAAACTGCAGATGAATAGAAAAAAGCATCAATCCTCTTGCTTCATCACTATAGATTCCCACAACTAAAAGGATTAGCATATTAATAAATGAAAAGAATACTGCCTGATTAACTACTGACTTATAATTACCTTCGGTAATCTTTATCCGGAAAAATATTCTTAATAAAAGAGCTGCGACAAACGAACCGATAATCATAGTTCCAGTTAGGATATTAATAATGATATTACTTTCCTCAGGCTCAATTATTTCTCCAAGTGAAGCTATAATCAGCCCTAAAAGAAAAATAAAGGCTAACAGAAAAAATATTTCTAAACGCAATGCTTTCTTCTCAGTTTTCAAGTATATTATTCTCCTTCCACTATTTCCTTTTTCCCAAATTCTTTACCAGTGAAAAGATAAAAAAATGGTGTTTCCGTAATCGTTACGATTACTTTAACTAAAAAACTAGCTACAATTATGTCTAGTAAAACAATGTTAAAACCAACAATATTACTAAGTCCAAAACCAATAACCGAAAAGATTACTGTATCGATAAACTGACTTAAAATCGTACTTACATTATTACGAAGCCATTTGTGCTTAGTATTTGTTTTGGCTCTGATGTAAAAGAAAATATGAACATCTGTCCATTTAGAAACCAAATAAGCAGTAAGACTACCTGTAACGATTAACCAATTCATTCCTAATAACTCACGATATGCATCTTGACGATGAGCAAAAGCTTCTGAAGCTGGTATGACAAAACCAATTAAAATCAGAATGCTCGCAAATACTTGCGCAAAAAAACCATATAGAATCAATCTTTGTGCTGTTTTCTTATCCCAGATTTCACCGACAATATCCGCCACTAAAAAAGTCATCGCATACATGAAAATTGCGACTGAAACCGTTGCCCTGTATTCCGTAAAAATTCTAAATGGTAAATCCATTAATTTAGGCGCTGTTACATTAGCGATTATTAAAGAAACAATAAAAACTATCGATAACAACATTAAATTGCGTTCAGTTTTTTTAATCATTATCGCACTCTCCTTTCTCTTTGTTCAGAAAGGCTTTGAAAAAGACGTTCTTTAGCTCTAGTTTCATATTCAGTGCCTGGACGCCCGTAATTCGCAAACGGATAAATTGCGATACCACCTCTAGGTGTAAACATGCCAATAACCTCAAGATATTTAGGATCCATCAGACTAACAAGATCTTTCATAATAATATTCATGCAGTCTTCATGGAAGTCGCCTTGATTTCGGAAACTAAATAAATATAGTTTCAGGCTTTTACTTTCCACCATCACTTTATCGGGAATATAATTAATATAGACTGTCGCAAAATCCGGCTGACCGGTAATTGGACAAATCGAGGTAAACTCGTAACATTCGAAAGTAACCATATAATCATTTCCCGGATGTTTATTCGGAAAGCTTTCGAGAATCTCTTTTTGATAGGTAAACTTATATTCGCTTTTTTTACCTAATTGACTAAGACCTGCCAATTCTTCTTTTTTTCGCATCTTAAAAAATCTCCTTTTTATTTATTTACAGAGAGGGTACAAAGGCAAAAACTCTCTATGAAAATATTATATCATAAATAAATCCGGCTTATGTAAAAAAAAAGAAAAATTTAGCCAAAGATGATAAATAATGCTAGCAAATCAAACAATATAAGCGAATTGAAATCAAGAAAGGAAAACAATGAAACATATTATAAAATTATTTGGGATAATAGCTTTAGTCGCAACGATAGCTAATATCACCGGCTGCCGTAGTGCAAGTGCCGAAATGCAAAAGATCAAAGCCCTTTATGAAGAACATGGTTATGTTGTGACTAAAGGTGAATTTAATGACTATATCCATTTAGGTGTAAAAGGAGCTGCGGTTATTGGCGAAGCTAACTCACTATCTTCCGCAACCGTTTATGAATTTTCTGATGAAACAAAAGCCAAAGATATGCGCAAAACTTTAGATAAACTCGGCACTGTTGAAATCAATGGCCGTTATGCGATTGTGACAATGAGCGGCAATCATAAAGAAATGTCTGATATCTTCCATCGGGCTTTAAAGTAAGAAAAAATCCCCAAAAAGGGATTTTTTTATTTAGGTAACAACTAGCAAATTTCTATTTCTAAGTTGAATCTGAAAGCCATCTAATTCTTGCCTAAAACCAAAAACACGATTAGCATTAACAAGCGTTTCAAAGACAATGCCTTTCTGAATGTTAGCTAAAACATAAACAAGTGTATACGAACTGTTTTCCGTTAAATTCAAACCAACTAAACTAGCTGTTCCTCTTGTGTCCATTGTATTCCAACCCCCACCAGAGCTAAGCAAGGTTTCTTGATATAAGTGATTTAATAATAGATGATTACCAGTTTCATTATTTCTTAAAGCTAATCCAAGAAAATAATTATTATTGTGAAAGTTTAGATTGATAATATCTGCGTCCATATCAAAACGTATATATCCATCTCTTATATCAACTGTTCCTCTAAGATGACTCATTGGTATAGTTGTAAAATCGTGAGGGCCAGTTAAATTTATTTCCGGAACGGTAATACTAAATCTACTGCTAAGGCCGCTATCGCTATACATTGATGCCCAGTTTTCTATTAATGGAACTTCACTTATGGCTTTTTCATTCAATATTAAGATAAAAGCATCAATATTTGTTTTGGTATTTAAATCCATTGGATTATCGAGCATCTGATTTAAAAAAGTGTCCGTTTTAGATTGTTCTAAATCAATAGTTTCCGCAAGACTGGCTGTTGCGCTAAATAAGGCATTAAAAAATTGTTGCTCATCGCCATCTATTTCTTGTTCAGACCTTATTCTTTGTGGTAATGTTTCTAAAGTAATATTGCTTGCGCCAGCTAGCCAGCTAATGCTTCTGAAAGCACCACTTGAATTAATAAATGATTCCGCAATATCTATATTGCCTTCATTTCTTTGAATCCATAAAAGACCTGCAGGTTCTGCATTTTCCGGTAAGCCGGAAGCTAAGTTATTTAAATAATCATGAGTTTGGGCAAAGAAACCTGAACTAGTTAAAGTTTTATGATAAAACATGATCGCTGTTGTTTCTGGAATTCTCGATAAATTAGCAATCGGTCTGATTTGTCTGATTTGTAGTAATGATGTATCGTCTGGATTTTCATAGTTAAGATACAAAAAACTTACCTCATCACCAAGCGGATTTAAACCTCTTAGATCTGCTCCGCCATTATCACTGCCTCTTGGATTACCATTAATCATTTCATCATGTCTTAGCCGATAAGCAAAACTAACGTTAAACCTTGTTAAAGAAGTATCTCTGACATTGCGGATATATTGAAGATTTAATGGATAATAATTACCATGAGCAATGCCAACATCAAAAACAGTGACCTCTACGACTTCCCGGCCTTGTTCATCATAATAGTATTTTGTCTGCATAACCTGAAATTGGTGCACACCATTTTGATGGTCACGACTAGAGCTTTGGGTTTCAAAATTAAAATAATTGAAACCTGTCCGCCAGCTTATTCTAGTTATTGTTAAAACGCTAGCGTCTTCATTCGCTTCTAAAAAGAAACTGAATCCTTCAATATTAGGAATAGCCGCAAAGCCTTGTTGGCTTCGCATACTGCCGATTCTAAACCACTGATTAAAGGCCGGAACATTTTCTAATACAAAACCAATCTCTTCTCTAATCGCAAAGATATCATAATCACTACCTGCTCCATGTGGTGTATCAATGATGCCAAGCCGTTCTTGTAGCTGCACAAAACCATTAATATCAATAAGCTGAGCAGTTCTTGTTCTTGAAAAACCTTCAACTCCCGCAAGCCTTTCAATTTCTGGTAAATACTGGGCATTTTGACTTCTGTCAAAAGCAGCTTTTCCAAGCTCTCTGTCAAACCTTAGCCCGAAAAAGTGCTGAATGATTAATGCTATTCCAATAATAATAATTGCGATTACTAAAAAGACAATAATTATTTTTCGAAGTGGTGTTGCTTTTGAATTTTTAGTTACTTCTAAACTTTGTTCATTCATAATTTTCTCCCTTTGATTTATGATATGCAGAACTATTTTTAAGTCTTGAACAAAAGCGAAATAAATCAACGATTTTCAGATACTTAATCAATCGTTAATCTATATATATTTATACTTGTTGCTCAAAAAGCACTTTTTAGGTTTTATGTTTAATTTTGCGCTTAACCACATTGCAAAATAAACTCTATTTTTTTGTTCTTTTTGTTGTAAAAGAAATAAACCAAGCCCATATCGCCCCACATAAGATTAGTCGTCTCTTCTTCTGAGTTTAGCTGCAGCAAAAATTCGCAACCTTCAGGTGTGTCGTCTCCTTGCACCCACGCAGGATATCCGCCAATTTGACTGATATATATTTCTTCATCTTCTTCGTATTCTCTTTCTGTCAACTTAGCTTTGATTTTTTCATAATTAGCCCAAGGTTCGTCTTCATTAAGAATGCAGGATAAATTACTGGCATTCTTGCTATAATGAGAAATACCTTCCCAGTCAGGCAGTGATTTTATTTTCTTAAAAGAAAGTTCGCAATACTCAACATTATCCCATTCCTCAAAATGTTCATTTTCTGGCTTAGGCACGATAGCCACATTTGCTTTATCTAGATTTTCATAGACTTTTACAAGCCATCCTTTGTCGGCAGTCTCAAAAGCCATATACTCGCCGTCAACTGCATAATAGAATTGTAATAGTTTAATGTTATCAGGAAGCCCTGAATTGCCGTCATTAAAAATTTGACAGATAAATTGCAAATATGTACCATCTTTTGTCTTTGGCCAGCTCTCACCTCTTTCAAAATAAGGTGTGCCGCCAATCTGTGATTTCAGGTTACTGCCTTCTAAGTTATTTGCTTTTTTAGGAATAACCTTTAAGGCATCTCGGACTAAAGGCTTAACTAAATTTTCTAAGTCTTCAATAGTTGTTAAACCTAAAGTTGTTAATTCTGCTCGCTCTTTTACAAACTTGCTTTCTTTTGGCTTTTTTTTGAAAAAATGAAAAATGCCCATAATAATCTCCTTTTTCTAGGTTCTTTATTAGCTTTCCAAAATCAAGCTCCAAGTCCGCCACCAGTTAAAGTCATTGCTTTAAAACTACTACAATCTTTCCGACTTTGACATAGGAGACAGATAACATTCCAGCGCTCTTATTCGCTGTTATAAGAGCTACTTTAGTTACACTGCCAGTCACTATTGTTAGAGCTATTAAACTTGTCAGAACTAATGTTAATTCTTGTGGCATTACGATTCACAAGCCTGAAAGAAAGCATTATTCATAAGTATCCGCCATCTGGCCTGAAACCAAGTCAGTTCTCCCGAATCATAATATAGCGGTATACTTGTATTAATATTACCACTATTATACACCAAACTAACCGGATTCGCAATATTTTATTTACTTACAAGAACTTACTAAAAGAAAAAACAAAACCCTAAATTACTCAAATCATCTAAGGTTTTGTGTTAAAATAAATATTTATATCTTTCCGTACTTCTTTTTCTTCTCAAGTTTAGATTTATAGTTTTGTCCAAATATTGTTATTATGAAAATAAATATAATTAATCCTAATGTTAATAGTCCACTAACAAAAGTATTTACTCTATTTTGATTAAAAGCGTACGCGATATTAAAACAAAGTGCAGAAAAAATCCAAATGTGCGCAACAATATTTAACCAAAATATATGTTTTGTAATTTTTCCTGACATTATTCCATAAAAACTAAATAGCAATTTGATTTTTCCGAGTTGATAGTGGTTTTTATCTTTGTAATTTTTTTTATATATTTTATCAAAAGCACGTAATGCGCCATAAGTGCTAAAAGAGAATACTCCCCATAACAAAAATATCCTTATTGCAGTATTTGGCTCAGACATAAATATTAAATTATACGATATAATATTAATCACCCCATAACTCTCTAATTTTATCCGAAATAGTTATTGCCGTTTCTTTTCCAACTGGTAATCCAACTAGGCTCAACATGTTCAGCACACCTTCATCAGGAATTCTAGTACTTATACCGCCGAAAATAGCCGAGATTCCCACTGTACGCCAGTCAACACTTCCATAAAAAGCCGCTTGCTTTCCTATTGATGTTCCTGCATAAATCCCGGCTTTACTCGCAGTTTTTGCCGCAAGACCATGTTTTGAAAGTCCTATCGCTTTTCCTCCGGCACCTGTTATAGCTCCCCCTATTACACCTAACGCAAAACCATCAACTGCGCCTTCAATTCCTTTATTAGCCGCCCCAAATCCTGCTCCGAGTCCGCCACCAATTAAAGCAGTTAAACTCATTGCTTTAGAAACTTTATGGACTACTACTATCTTTCCGCCTTTGACATAGGATACTGATAATACTCCAGCGCTCTTCTTTGCTGTTATGAGAGCTACCCCGGCCGCACCGCCAGTCATTATCGTCAGAGCTATTAAACTTGTCAGAACCAATGTTCCCGCAAGTAACTTTTCTGATGTAGATCTGTCTTCCCACCATTCGTTAATTCTTGTGACTTTACGATTCACAAACCTGAAGAATGCGTTATTTGTAAGTATCCGCCATCTGGCCTGAAACCAAGTCAGTTCTCCCGAATCATAATATAACGGTATACTTGTATTGATATTACCACTATTATACACCAAACTAACCGGATTCGCAATATTTTATTTATTTGCACATAGATAAAAAGTAAAACAAAGCCTTAAATGATTTCTCATTAAAAGCTTTGTCTTTATATGATTGATTATTCGTCTTCCTCTTTTTTTCCGTGAATCTTATCATATCTAAGCTTTTTATAAAGACCAATTAATCCTATTACTGTTAGAAGACCAATTAATCCTAAAGTTAACCTACTACTATAAAACGCATTAGTTTCATTCTGATTAAACGCAAAAGCAATATTAAAATATAATGCAGAAATAATCCAAATATGAGATAAAATATT
>Ga0123352_10000216_pt1 | contig 70306 bp, 68 predicted proteins | sample TergutLab28metaG_FD_89700 | JGI IMG/M metagenome (GOLD analysis project Ga0123352, IMG submission 89700) | Labiotermes labralis P1 segment gut microbial communities from Petit-Saut dam, French Guiana - Lab288 P1 | ecosystem: Host-associated > Arthropoda: Insects > Digestive system > Gut ... | reverse complement strand
TCGAAGTGGAAGAGCCGGCACCGACCGGCACATCAGCCACGCCCCGAGCCGGACCAACGCGATGCTCCACCGAAATCACCGATCACATATCAGCCGTGGTGGATCCGGGCTCAGCAAGCGTCTCACGATCTTGATCTCTGATCTCTACCACCCATTGACCTTGGTACTTGATCCGATAACGCAGGTAGCGAAACAAAAAAGGCATGATTGCCAACCCCATCGGCGCGAAGTCCCACCCGTCAAAGCCACTCACCGGCGGCATGCCGCGTTGGTACGCATATATTGCAACCGTTCGACCGTCTCGAGTTTGTACCTTCCGCGCCACCGGACCGCGCATCCATCTCGACAGTCGCCACAAGCGCGGTTCGCGGGAACTCAATTCCAGATGAAATTCTTCCATACGTAACCGGCGCCCTTTCCGACTGCCTTGCACACATACTTCGCCCAACCGGGAGCATCCAGCTCTTCGGCAAATGCATACGAAAGACCGTAGCAAGTCAATCGAGCTCCTAGACTGAAAGAAAACCCGCTCAGCCATTTCCAGACATTATGTTTGACGTAATGTACCGCGATGTGCCATGCGTGTGCGATGGGGTGGCACCAACCGCCACCGAACCAACAAAGACCGGTGAGGTCGAAGCCGTCCCTCGGGTCTTGTGGGTAAGCATACGCCGTGCTGTTTCCAGCAAACTGGGGGTCGCTACTGGTAAAGAGGCCCGTCGCCGAGTCGTAAACGCGTGCACCCATCTGGATCAGCCCATTGGGTTCGGTTACGCGCAGATGCGCCCCTGTCCATCCGTAGCCAAGACCGCCAGTCGCGCCGCCGATGGGATTAGTTGCAGTCAGCCCAACGGCAACATCGGTGTCCGAGTTGCCGTACTCGTCGGTTCTCACCCAGTCGTCAATCCCAGTGGCGTCGCCGTCGGCGGGCAGAGTCACCTGGGAGGCACAGTCGCCGTGCAGGTCGTTAATGGCGACTTGGACGGTGCCCGCCGACGTGACAGTGGCTGCGAGGAGCCCGTCGGGGCCGATGGGGTACGCCTCGCTGGTGATGCTGGTGCCGGTGGTGGTGGTCTCGAAGGCGGGGTTGTCAGTGGCGTCGTTGTAACCGTAGCTGGTGGTCGACGTCGAGCTTCCGTCCGTGCTTCCGGTGGCCTGAGCAAGCGGCCAGCCGGCGGCGTCAAGGGCGTTGGTGAGGGTTGTGCCGTTCTGGGTCTGGGTGTGGACTTGGTCGTTGTCGAAGTAGCCGAGCGTCAGGTCGCTCGGAGCCCCTCCATGTTGGGCTGCTGGCGTGTCTGCTTGGGGGATGGTGGTGATGCGGCCGAGGTTGTCGAAGACGTATCCGTTGTTGGCGATCCGGTCGGCCGTGTCGTAAGTCCACTTCGTGGTGGTCGCACCGGTTGGGACGGCGCCGGTTTGGCAGGTGCCCTCGCTGGCGGCGGGGGTCGTGGTCTTGCTGGTGCGGTTGCCGTCTGCATCGAACGTGTAGGACCGGATGACACACGAGCTGGCAGCACCTTCGACGGGCATTCCGTTCTCGTCGAGCACCGGGGTCGCGTTGGTGGAGGTCTGATCGACGACCCGGGTCAACCGATCTGCCGGGTCGTAGGTATAAGCGCGGGCGTAGCCGGTGGCGGCTTGGCCGGTGGTGTTACCGCTGATGGCTGCGCCGTCGGGTGTCCAGTCTTGGGTAACGTGGCCGAGTCCGTCGAAGGTTTGGGACCATCCGATCCAAGGCTGATCGGCGTTCACTTGTCCGCTGTTGGCATCAGTGACACCGCCGCTGTAGGTGCGGTCAGTGAGGTCACCGGCGGTGTCGTAGATGTTTGTCAGGCTGACGCCACCCCCGTAAGTCTCCTTTTCGGGATTGCCGGCGGCATCAAACGCCGCACCGATGGTCGTGGAGGTGGTCGCTGTGGCGACATGCTCAGAGGTGACCAGTCCGCGGCGTTCGGGGTTCCCTGCCGCGTCGGTCCCGTCGTAGGTGTACGTCGTTACGGTTCCGTCGGCTCCATCCACAGTGGACGTCTCACCGGCCGCGTCGTATGTCGTTTCTGTGGAGCCTTGCGATGTGGCGTAGCTGTCGGTGCGGCCCCAGTGGTCGTAGCCGGTGGTGATGGTGCCGCCGTTGGCGCCGCCGGCGGGACTCGTCGTGGTCGGGAGTCCCGTCGCGTTGTTGTAGCCGTAGGACAGATCGGGGACCGGGGCAGAGCCGGTGAGGCCGGTGACGTTGAGGCTGGTGCCGATCTGTCGTCCAGCGTCGTCGTAGGTGGTGCTGTGGGTCCGGCTGGTGGCGCCGGACGTCTCGGTGACGGTGGTGGGCTCCTGGAGGTCGTTGTACGTGTAGCCGGTCGTGATCATCGCCGGGCCGGACGCCGGATTACCGGCATAGCTGGTCTGGCAGAGCAGCCCCTGTTCATCGGGATGGTTGCTGCAGCCCGCGACACCGGAGCCCGTTCCACCCGTGTAGTAGGCGCTGAGGCGGGTGCCGGCGTCGTTACCGTTGGAGTTGGGCTGGCTGGTCGAGGCCACCTGTCCGACCGTGTTGTAGGTGGTCGTGGTCGTGATGGGCGCAACAGCCCGAGACCAAACGAGCGGACGCTATCAGTAGTTGCCGAATGCAACTATAGTTCTGATGGGCCATCGTTCGCAGCCGATCGGTCCTTGCGCACTGCCACTCGCCCACCGATGGCCACTCGCCGACCCTGCACCGGTCAGTCTGTGCGACGCGCTCGGACAGTTCAGCCGAACCGCCCGCGCCGACAGGCGGCGGACCTTCTTCTGGTGGCTCTCGGGACCATCGCAGAGGCCCGCGCACCGAAACTTGGGCACAAATAGGGCACAGATGGCCGTAGAACACCGGTCCCGGCCGGATCCACCCGGACCATGACAAAGGGCCCCTGCCCCTGCGTCTCCGCAGGTCAGGGGCCCTTTTCTCTACCGTGGCAGGTGAAGGATTCGAACCTTCGAAGGCAAAGCCGACGGATTTACAGTCCGCTCCCATTGGCCGCTCGGGCAACCTGCCTCGGGTGTCGTCCGATCACCGGGCGACGATGCGAAAGGATAGCGCAGGCGGGATCGACGGCTGAATTCGCCGGTCAGGCGTGGTTGAACGGCAGGCCGTCCGGCACCAGGCCCGGGTCGGCGGCGTACGCGCGCTGGGCGATCGTCGCCTCCCGGAAGTACGACGACAGCCGCGCCCCGGGGTCGCCCCCGATCCCGCGGTCGGCCAGGGCCTGGTCGAACAGCGCCAGGCAGCGCTCGTCGAGCTCGTGGTGCTCGCCGTTGCCGGCGTGGAGGATCTGCACGTGGGTCTCGTCGCCGTACCCGCCGGTGTAGAGGCGCGGTCCGCCGAGGGCCTCGGCGAGGTAGGCGGCGAGGCGCTCGTCGTGCTGCGGGTGACCGGGGTGCTCGAACGGGTGCGCGGCGACGGGATCGGCGAGGCAGAGCGTGTGCCAGCGCCGACAGAGCGCGAGGAGCGCGTCGAACCCGCCGACGGCGTCGTACAGGCTGGTCACGCGATCAGCGTGGCACGCGACAGGCACCGTGTCACGGATCGGCGGGGAGACGGCACAATGGGCCCCATGGCCGACTCCTCCTTCGACATCGTCAGCAAGATCGACCGCCAGGAGGTCGACAACGCGCTCGGGCAGACCGCGCGCGAGGTCGCCACCCGCTTCGACTTCAAGGGCAGCGGCGCGACCATCGAGTGGAAGGGCGAGCAGGCGATCGAGATCTCCGCCTCGGCCGACGACCGCGCCAGCGCCGTGCTCAGCGTCTTCCAGGACAAGCTGATCAAGCGCAACCAGTCGCTCAAGATCCTCGACGCCTCCGAGCCGCGCCAGTCCGGCCAGCAGTCGAAGATCTCGATCAACCTCAAGGAGGGCATCACCTCCGAGGACGCCAAGAAGATCTCCAAGCTGATCCGCGACGAGGGCCCCAAGGGCGTCAAGGCCCAGGTACAGGGCGACGAGCTGCGCGTCTCGTCCAAGAAGCGTGACGACCTCCAGACCGTCATCGCGCTGGTCAAGGCGCAGGACTACGACTTCGCGGTGCAGTTCACCAACTACCGCTGATCAGCCGGCCGATCCGCCCGGGCGCTCCGCGACGGCGACCCGGGACGTCCCTGGGCGGCGTCGGCCGCACCCTTCGGACGACCGCCGCCCGCCGAGTCGCCCAGGCGCGCCGCGAGCATGATGAGCAGCGGCGCGAGCACGAGCAGGCCGGTGGGCGGGATGCCCGTGCCGGAGTCCTCCGAGAGGAACGCCAGCAGCCAGCACAGCACCACCGCCACGAGGCCCGGACCGACCAGCGGGTAGGCGTCGAGCACGTCACCGAGCGGCCGGGCGACGAATCCGGGCCGGATCAGCACCAGGACCATCACGGCGATCAGCACGAGGACCGATGCGTTGAGCCAGGAAGAGGTCAGCATCCTCCAGTTGAGCAGCACGATGCTCGCCATGCCGTGCAGGTCGCCGTGGTCGATCACGTCGCTCACCGTGGTGCCGATGTGGGTGCGCTCCTGGGCCGGGCGCAGGTAGTCGAGCAGCCCGAAGGCGGCGGTGATGACCATCGTCAGCGCGACGATGGCGACGATCCTGCGACCGGTGAGCCGGCCGCGCGCCACCCGGATCGCGAGGAACGAGAACGCGGGCACGATCGCGAGCATCGCGCCGGCCTTCGCGCCCCACCAGGGCGCCGAGTCGATCGTCAGCGTCACGAGCCCGATGGCGACCACGGTCCACGTCGCGGCGCGGCGGCGACCCCCACGGATCAGCCGGTCCGCGAGCATCGTGCTCATCAGCAGCGACGCCGTCAGCCAGATGGCCGCGCCCACGTTGCCCATGCCGTAGTAGCGCCCGCCGTAGACCGGCTGCAGACCCATGACAGAGACCAGCTGCAGCCGTGACCCGCGAAGCACGTCCAGGCCGATCACCACGTAGGTGATCGTCACCAGGAAGATCATCGGGCCGGCCCGGCGGCGTCGCCACGGCCCGAGGAGGGCGGCGGCGGTGAGGATGGCCGACGCGACGGCGATGCCGATGCAGAGCGCCGCACGTGGATGCTGGCTGCGCCACCACGGGACGATGCCGACCAGGAACGTCGCCACCGGCATGCACGCGCACAGCGCGCCCACGAGGGTGAACCAGGCCCGCAGCCTCCGGTGGTGGACGCGGGGATGCACTGTCGAGGGCCGCGAGATCCACCACCAGCGCAGCACCCCGACGAGGAGGAGCGCCAGGCTGCCGCCGAGGAAGAGACCGAAGAACGTCGGCACGAACGGGTGCTCGATGTTGAGCGCCTTGGTGAGGTCGCGGACGTCGCCGACCGCCGACATCGTGGAGTCGGGTTGGACCGTCGGCGCGCGGCCGATCCGCAGGACCGGCGCTCCTGGTCCTACCCGGGCGAGGACCAGCGCCGTCAGGTCGGTGGTCTCCACCAGTCCGCGCTGGCGGGTCGACTCCGAGGTCAGGATGCCCCGCGAGACCCCAGGCCCGGCCACCGCGACCGCATGCAGCGTGGTCGGACCCCGGTCGTCGGCCATGCCGGCGACGACCACGGTCGCGTCGGACGGCAGCCGGTCGAGCAGGTGGCCGAGCGCCTGGTCGTCGTACTGCTTGAGGCTGACGAAGGCGACGGGACAGGTGCGCAGATCCAGCCGGCCGAGGGTCGGGGCGACGTGGGAGGCTACGCCGTCGCTCGTCGCCGCTCCGAGCGCGGCGTCCGCCCCGAAGGAGCTGATGCACATGCCGTGCCGGTCGAGGACGTCGCCGAGCATGCCGATCGTCGCGGGCGTGCTCGCCGCCAGCATCCGGCGGTGCCAGCCGCGCCAGCCTGCGATCGGCGCACCGGAGCCGGCCTTCGGCGCCGGGCTGACCGCGGGTGGGGAGGGGCAGCGGAGCGGCGGGTGACCGTTGGTCGCCGCGAAGCCCGCCGAGAGGGTGAGCCACGACTCCGGCGAGCAGCTGTGGTTCGCCAGCGCGCGCGTCGTCATCGCACCGACCGCGCCACGACGGATGACCGACCACAGGGCCGGCGTACGCACCCGGGAGACCTGGTTCCAGGCCAGCGTCGGCACCCCGACGACCACCAGCGGTCCGGGCTGCTTGATCGCCTGCCCGGGGCTCCCCTGCGCCGACGGCACCAGCAGCACCGCCCCGATGAGGGCGATCGCGGCCGACAGGGCCGTCACTACCCAGCGTCGGATCATGGCCGTCCCACGTGGTCGCGAGGCAGCTCGGAGTCGGGGCTCATGAGCGCAGCCTGCCCACACGAGGGAGTGGCTGACCCGCATTCGAGCACCGCTCGGCTCCGATCTGGTTCTGTGCTGCACGAACCGCTGGCAGTACGACCTGCCCTGAAGCCGGGCTCCGCCTCGCGCGGTGAGCCCGTTCCGAGGCGGCCTCGGTAATGGAGACTAGTTCGTCCTGCCACAAGTGCGCGCGGCCGACCGCGGGGCGGGGCGCCCGCCCCGGCAGGCATCAGACCACGCCGGCGACCTGCAGGGCGGTCCAGACCGCCAGGCACAACATGATCACCGCGGCGACGCGACAGATCCACTTCATGGGCAGCACCTTGAGCAGGGTGCTGCCGCCGAGCATGGCCAGCAGCCCGACCGCCCAGAGGGCGAGGACCGCGCCGATCCCGACGTCGATCGGGTCGTGGTACTTCGCGGCCAGGTTGGCGGTGAGGATCTGGGTGAGGTCGCCCCACTCGGCGACGAAGATCGTGCCGAAGGCCAGCGAGGCGACCTTGGCGAACCCTGCGGTCGCGGGGACCTCGGCGGCCTCCGCCTCGTCCTCGGACTCCTCCCGTTCGCGGTCCTCCTCGGACTCGCTGCCCTCACGCCAGATCAGCACCGCGCCGAGCAGGAACAGCACCGCCACGACGATCTCGACGACCTCGTGCGGCAGCAGCCGGATCAGCGACCCGGCCGTGACCGCGATGACCACGTGCACGAGGAAGGCGCTCGCGACACCGGCGAAGACCCACCGCCACGGGAAGCGCGCCCCGAGGACCAGGCTCGCGATCGCCGTCTTGTCGGGCAGCTCACCGACGAAGATCAGGCCGAAGACAATCGCGATGACACCGAAATCGATCATGGTCCGTCCATCATGCCGTCCGGCAGGATGAGCCCGTGAATCCCTCCGCGCGGATCGAGATCGACGCGCCGATCGCCGTGGTCTGGCGAGTCGTCCTCGACACCGACGCGTACGACGAGTGGAACCCCTTCGTCGTACGCGCCGAGACCGCGCAGCCGCCGGCCGTCGGCAACCCGATCCGGCTCCACGTGCGGTGGGCGAACGGCGGCCGTACGACGTCGCCGGAGCGGATCACCGCCATCGAGCCGCCCACCACCTCCCCGGACGGTACGACGACGGCGCTGCTGTCCTACGTCTACGAGGGGCTGCCCAGCCGGCTCGGACTCGTGCGCGGCGTACGCCACCAGCGGCTCTCGCAGGCCGCCGGCTGCCCGACCGTCTACGACACCGTCGAGGAGTTCCGCGGGCCGCTGGTCCGGCTGGCCGGACCGGGCCGTGTGGCCGACGGCTTCCGCCGCCACGCCGAGGCCCTCAGGCTGCGCGCCGAGGCGCTCCGGACCGAGTGAGGATCAGCGGGTCCCGGGCGGGCTGAGCTCGTCGGAGTGCCAGGCCGACCAGAGCGCGAAGGCCAGGATGGCCGCGCCACAGCAGATGTCGGCGATCACGTGCACCTGCCGCCACCAGACCATGTGGAACGCCCCCGGCACGGCGTAGTGGCCGAACCCGACCAGCCCGGACAGCGAGTAGACGACCAGCGCGATCGCCGACAGCGTGATCCGGCGGCGGAACCAGAGGACCAGGCCGAGCGCGCCGAACGCGGTGAGGACGAACCAAGCGACGGCGATCGTCGTGGCCGACGGCGAGGGCATGCTGCTGCCCGGCGCGGGCTTCGGGAAGTCGGCGTAGTCGACGTAGTTGTCGACGTAGTGGATCACCGAGACCACCAGGGCGACCCCGAGCAGCCAGCACAGCACCCGGGTCGCGCGCAGATAGCTCACGGCACAACCGTAGAGCCCGCCGCCCCGGCCACACGGTTGCAACGTGTTCTCATTTTCCGGACGCCGGATGCGGGTCGATCCGCCGCGCGGGGTTAGCGTCAGCCGGTGCCTCCCACTCCCTCGGTCAGCCGGCGCGGCGTCGTCGCCGGCGCGGCAGCCACCGCTGCCGTCGCAGCGTCCCTCGACGCCGCTCCCTCGTTCGCCGCACCGGCCCCGGGCAAGCGGGTCCTCGTGCTCGGCGGCGGCGTCGGCGGCCTGACCGCCGCCCATGAGCTGGCCGAGCGCGGCTTCTCGGTGACCGTGGTCGAGCCGAAGGCGCTGGGCGGCAAGGCGCGCAGCATCACCGTGCCCGGAACCGGCACCGGCGGCCGCGGCGACCTCCCCGGCGAGCACGGCTTCCGCTTCTTCCCGGGCTTCTACAAGAACATCCCCGACACCATGAGCCGGATCCCGGTGAAGGGACAGGCGAACGGTGTCTTCGACGACCTCGTCGCCGCCAAGCAGGAGGTCTTCACCCTCCCGCAGGGCCAGCTCTGGATGATGCCGACGCCGAACGAGGCCGGCCTGCTCGAGGGCATGAAGGACCTCGTGACGGCGCTCGGGGTCGCCGCCGCCGTCCCCGCCAACCAGATCGTCTACTTCGTCCGCAAGCTCGCGGTCTTCCTGACCAGCTGCGACGAGCGGCGGCTGGGCCAGTGGGAGAAGGTCGGCTGGGCGGAGTTCACCAACTCGGCCAACTTCTCACCGGCGTACAGGACCGTGTTCGGGGAGGGGCTGACCAAGGACCTCGTCGCGGCGAAGGGGTCGCTCGCCTCGACGCGGACCGTCGGCCTGATGGCCGAGGCGTTCGTCTACGCGCTGCTCTGCCAGGAGTCGGCGGGCCTGCGCAAGCAGAGCGGGTACGGCGCCGCCGACCGCCTCCTCGACGGCCCGACCAGCGAGGTCTGGATCGACCCGTGGGTCGCCCACCTGAAGTCGCTCGGCGTCCACTTCGTCGGCAGCCACCGCATCAGCCACATCACCATGCAGGGCAAGCGGGTCGGCTCGGTGACACTGCAGAGGACCGACGCGAACGGCGACCCGGTCGCCGGCGCCGCGAAGCGGACCATGACCGCCGACTGGTACGTCGCCGCCATGCCGGCCGAGCAGATGGCGCGGCTGGTGACCGGGCCGATGACCGCGGTCGCCCCCGAGCTCGCCGGCATCGCCAGGCTGCGCACCGACTGGATGAACGGCATCCAGTTCTTCCTCGACCGTCAGCTCGACGTCCCGATCCACGGCCACGTCGCGTTCCTCGACACGCCCTGGGCGCTCACCGCGATCGAGCAGGGCGTGTTCTGGCGCAAGGACATCTCCGCGTCGTACGGCGACGGCTCGGTGAAGGACATCTTCTCCGTCGACATCTCCGACTTCTTCACGCCCGGGATCCTCTACGGCAAGCCGGCCAGCGAGTGCACTCCCCAGCAGATCGCGAACGAGGTGTGGGCGCAGATCAAGCGCTCCCTCAACACCAAGGAGCAGCCCGTCATCGACGACGACATGCTGGTGCGCTGGTTCCTCGACCCGGCCATCCACTACCCGCGCGGGAAGGCCGCGCCGGCCGCCAACCGCGAGCCGCTGCTGATCAACACGGCCGGCTCGTGGGCCGACCGTCCCGAGGCCGCCACCTCGATCCACAACCTGATGCTCGCCTCCGACTACGTCCGGACCAACATCGACCTGGCCACCATGGAGGGCGCGAACGAGGCCGGCCGGGCTGCGGCCAACGCGATCCTGAGCCGTTCCGGATCCACCGCCGCGCCCGCCTCCCTCGGCACCCTCTGGCAGCCGCAGGAGCTCGCGCTCCTGCGCGACACCGACCGGACGCTCTACCGACAGGGCCGCCCCAACGTGCTGGACGTCTTCCCGGAGAACTTCCCGATCTGATCGGCGGCCCGGCGCGTCACACGGCGGCCATCGCCGGGATCGTCACCGCCCCGATCGAGGCGGTCAGCCACACCCGACTGCCCAGCTCGAGGTCGAGGGCGTGCGCGTGCGACCGGGTCAGTACGACGGACACCGCCCCGCCGCCACCGTCGGGCTCGACCTCCAGGCGCACCTCGAAGCCGACCCGGAGCATGCGCGTGACCACGCCCGCATGCGCGCCGGCCGCCCCGGGCTGCACCGCGACGTCGATGTCGTGCGGCCGCAGGCGGACCTGGCCGAGCCGCGTGACGTCGCCGAGGAAGCCCATCACGAAGTCGTTGGCCGGCTCGTCGTACAGCTGGTCGGGGCTGCCGACCTGCTCGACGCGACCCTGGTTGACCACGACGATCTCGTCGGCGACCTCCATCGCCTCCTCCTGGTCGTGGGTGACGAACACCGTCGTCACGTGGACCTCGTCGTGCAGGCGACGCAGCCAGTCGCGCAGCTCCTTGCGGACCTTCGCGTCGAGCGCACCGAACGGCTCGTCGAGCAGCAGCACGCTCGGCTCGACCGCGAGCGCACGGGCGAGTGCCATGCGCTGGCGCTGACCGCCGGAGAGCTGCGACGGCATCCGATCCGCGAACTGGCCGAGGTGCACCAGCTCGAGCAGCTCCTGGGTCCGGCGCCTGACCTCGGCCTTGGGCCGCTTGCGGATCTCCATGCCGAAGGCGACGTTCTTGGCGACCGTCATGTGCTTGAAGACGGCGTAGTGCTGGAAGACGAATCCGACGTTGCGCCTCTGCGGCGGCAGCGAGGTCGCGTCGACGCCCTCGATCTCCACCGAGCCGGTGGTCGCGGTGTCCAGGCCGGCGATGATGCGCAGCAGCGTGGACTTGCCGCCGCCGGACGGCCCGAGCAGCGCGGTCAGCTGACCGGTCGGCAGCGACAGGCTGACGTCGTCGAGCGCCACGAACGGCTCGCTCGAGCCCGAGGTGGACGGGTAGGTCTTGGTCAGGTTGCGAACTTCAATGGACATCTCAGTGTCCTTCCTTCGGACGGAGCAGGGAGACGACGACGATGCAGGCGACGCTGACGAGGGCCAGCACGAACGAGATGGCGTACGCCGACTGCTGGGCGAACGCGTGGTACTGCGACTCCACCAGCAGGGTGGCGGTCTGGGTCTGGCCGATGACGTTGCCGGAGACGACCTTCACGGCACCGAACTCGCCGAGGCAGCGGGCGAGGCTCAGCACGACGCCGTACACGACGGCCCACTTGATGCTCGGCAGCGTGATGCGCCAGAACGTCTGGGGGAAGTTGGCTCCCAGGCTGCGGGCGGCCTGCTCCTGGTCGTCGCCGATCTCGTGGAGCACGGGCACGACCTCGCGCACCACCAGCGGCAGCGCGACGAAGGCGGTCGCCATGATCATCCCGGTGCCGCTGTAGATGATCTGCACGCCCCAGTGCTCCAGCGTCGGCCCGAACCAGCCGGTGCGCGGTCCGTAGACCAGCAGCAGCGCGAGGCCTACGACGACGGGCGACACCGACATCGGCAGGTCGATCAGCGCCGACAACACCCGCTTGCCCGGGAACTCGTAGCGCACCAGCAGCAGCGAGATCGTCACGCCGAAGACCAGGTTGATCAGCACGGCCTGCACGGCGACCTGGCCGGTCAGCAGGAACGCGTGCTGCACCTCCTGCTGGCCGAAGAGGGCGGTGACCTTGCCGACGCCGCCGGCGAAGGCCTGACGCACCATGGCCAGGGTCGGCCAGGCGACGAGCAGGAAGACGTAGCCCAAGACGAGCAGGCGCACGGCCCACCTCAGGGGGCGATTCAGCTCAACCACGACGTGCCGCCTTCCGGGAGAGGGTGTCGAGCAGGACGATGACGACGAGCGAGACGACCAGCAGCAGGCTCGCCACGGACGCCGCGGCGGCGGTGCTGCCGTTCTCGATGTAGGTCATGACGCGCACCGAGGCGACCTCGCTCTGGAACGGCTTGTTGCTGCTGAGCAGCACCAACGAGCCGTACTCCGCGATCGCCCGGGCGAAGGACAGGGCCGCGCCCGCGGTGATGGCGGGCAGCAGGCTCGGGAGCACGATCCGGCGCAGGATGGTCAGCCGACCGGCGCCGAGCGATGCCGCCGCCTCCTCGACGTCGTGGTCGAGCTCGCCGAGCACCGGCTGCACGGTCCGTACGACGAACGGCAGCGTCACGAAGGCGAGCGCGAGCGGCACCGCCATCCGGGTGTAGGCCCAGTGCACTCCGACCGGGCTGGTCGGGCCGTAGAGGCCCAGCAGCACCAGGCCGGCGACGATCGTCGGCAGCGCGAACGGGATGTCGATGACGATGTCGAGCAGCCGCTTGCCTGCGAACCGGTCGCGCACCAGCACCCACGCGATCAACGTGCCCATCACGACGTTCACCAGCGTGACGAGCGCGGCCTGCTCCACCGTCATGCGTACGGCGGCGAAGGTCTCGCCGCTGCTGATCGTCGCCCAGTACGTCGACCACCCGCCGCCCGCCGCGGTCGCGACGATCGCGGCGAGCGGGATCAGCACCAGCAGGCTGAACCAGGTGACCGAGATCCCCAGCGCGAGCGACGAGCCCGGCGTGAGGTTGGTCCTGCTCGCCCGGCGCCGGAGCGCCGGGCGGGCGAGGGTGTCCACGAGGGCACTGGTCATCAGCTGTCCTCGGCCTTGGAGCCCGAGTCGGCGATCAGCTGGCTGATGATGCCGACCGGGTTGCCGTCCGAGCCGTCGTTGAAGAACGTCGAGTCTGCCGAGTCCCACCCGCCCAGGTCCTTGTCGACCGTGTAGAGCGTCGTGGGCTGCGGGAACGGGTTGCTCGGGTCGTTGGCGCCCTTGACCGCGGGCAGCTTGACGCCCTTGACGCTCGGGACCGGGCGGAATCCGGACTCGGCGTACAGCTCCTGGCCGGACGCGCTCTCCATGTAGCCCAGGAAGCTCTTCGCGGCCGGGGTCGCGGTCGTCGTGACGGCGGCGGGCTCCTGGATCAGCAGGGTGTCCTTCGGGACGACGTAGTCGACGGGCTCGCCGGCCTGCTTGGCCTCGATCGCGTCGCTCTCGTAGGCGATCTCGACGTCCTGGTTGCCCTCGACGAAGGCGGATGTCGCCTCCCGGCCGCTGGCCGGCAGGACCGGGGTGTTCTTGAGCAGCTTGGAGACGAACGTCTTGGCCTGCGCGTCGGTGCCGCCGGCGCCCTTGATGTGCTCCCACGCGGCGAGCAGGTTCCACTTGGCGGCGCCGGACGAGCCCGGGTTGGGGGTCACGACCGAGACGCCTGGCTTCACCAGGTCGTCCCAGGAGGTGATGTGCTTCGGGTTGCCCTTGCGCACGATGAAGACGACGACCGAGTCGGTGCCGATGCCCTTGGTCGGGCCGGCGCTCCAGTCCTTGGCGACCAGGCCGGCGTCGACGAGGCGCTGCATGTCGGGCTCGAGCGAGAAGTGCACCAGGTCGGCCTTGACGCCACCGGCGACGGCGCGCGACTGGTCGCCCGAGGCGCCGTACGACGACGTGAAGGTGACGCCCTTGCCGGCGGGGGTCTTGTCGAAGCCGGCGTACACGGCCTTGTTGGCCTGTTCCAGGACCGAGAATCCGACCACCGCGACCGAGTTCTTGGAGTCACCACTGGCGGTCGAGGTGCACGCGGTGGCGGCCATGCCGACGACTGCGGTGACTGCCACCGCGGCGAACGCCTTGGCCTTGCGGTTGTTGTTCATGGTGCCTTCCGCTTTCTGTTGGTCCGCCGGACGCTCGCCCGGCGAGGCGGTGACCGGTCCTCCCGATCGGGATGACGGCCGGTGTTATCAATCTCAGGTAGATTACTAGTATTACCTAGATTGATTCGTCAACCCGGCAAGGAATCACGTCAGGCGTCGCGGACGGGCAGCAGGCGGGCCGCGGCCGGGCCGCGGCCGGGCCGACGTGACAGACGTCACCGCCACCAGGGCTCTCACGGAGCGGCACGGAATCGAAGGGCCGAGATTCCGCGTCTATCGTGGTAAAGCGCGGCGCTCGGGCCGTCGCGGACGGCAGGAACCTGAACCTGGACACGTGTCCAGAGATGCGCCTCGAACGCTTCCGGAAAAACTGAAACAGGTTCTAGTATTGCTCCCGAGGCGCGGGTGATCCCCGTCTGCCGGAAGAGCCACACGGAGAAAGCGAACGACGTGAGTCAGACCAAGCAGGTCAAGCAGTTGGATCGGGTCATCATCCGGTTCGCCGGTGACTCCGGTGACGGCATGCAGCTGACCGGCGACCGGTTCACCCAGGAGTCCGCCGTATTCGGCAACGACCTGGTGACCCTGCCCAACTTCCCCGCCGAGATCCGCGCGCCCCAGGGCACCCTCCCGGGCGTCTCCTCGTTCCAGATCCACTTCGCGGACCACGACATCCTGACCGCCGGCGACCGGCCCGACGTGCTGGTCGCGATGAACCCCGCGGCGCTCAAGGCGAACCTGGGCGACCTGCCCAAGGGCGCGACGATCATCGTCGACACCCACGACTTCACCAAGCGCAACCTCGACAAGGCCGGGTACGACGTCAACCCGCTCGACCTGCTCGGCGACAGCAACGACATGCTCGGCGAGTTCCAGGTCCAGCCGGTCGACCTGACCGGCATGACCGTCGAGGCGGTCAAGGAGTTCGGTCTCTCGCGCAAGGACGCGGCCCGCGCGAAGAACATGTTCGCCCTCGGGCTGCTGTCGTGGATGTACGGCCGCCCGACCGAGCCGACCGTCGAGTTCGTGACGAAGAAGTTCGCGAAGAACGAGCCGATCCGCGACGCGAACATCACCGCCTTCAAGGCCGGCTGGAACTTCGGCGAGACCACCGAGACGTTCGTCGTCCAGTACGAGATCAAGCCCGCTGTCCTGCCCGCCGGCAGCTACCGGAACATCACCGGCAACCTGGCGCTGTCCTACGGCCTGGTCGCGGCCGGCGTACGGTCCGGCCTGCCGGTGTTCCTCGGGTCCTACCCGATCACCCCGGCCTCGGACATCCTCCACGAGCTCAGCAAGCACAAGAGCTTCGGCGTGACGACCTTCCAGGCCGAGGACGAGATCGCGGGCATCGGCTCGGCGATCGGCGCGTCCTTCGGCGGCGCGCTCGGCGTGACCACCACCTCGGGCCCCGGCATCGCGCTGAAGTCCGAGGCGATCGGCCTCGCGGTGATGACCGAGCTGCCCCTGCTCGTCGTCGACGTGCAGCGCGGTGGGCCCTCGACGGGTCTGCCGACCAAGACCGAGCAGGCCGACCTGCTGCAGGCGATGTACGGCCGCAACGGCGAGGCGCCGGTGCCGATCGTGGCGCCGCAGTCGCCCGGCGACTGCTTCGCCGCCGCGGTCGAGGCGGCCCGGATCGCGATCACCTACCGCACCCCGGTGATGCTGCTGTCCGACGGCTACCTCGCCAACGGATCCGAGCCGTGGCGCATCCCCGACGTCGAGGACCTGCCGCAGATCGACCCCGACTTCGCCACCGGCCCCAACCGCGTCTCGGACAAGGCCGCGGCCGAGGGCAACGACGAGCCGGACGAGTTCTGGCCCTACCTGCGCGATCCCGAGACCCTCGCCCGCCCGTGGGCCGTGCCCGGCACCGCCGGCCTCGAGCACCGCATCGGCGGGCTGGAGAAGGGCGACGGCCACGGCAACATCTCCTACGACCCGGCCAACCACGACTTCATGGTCCGCACCCGCGCGGCGAAGGTCGCGGCCATCGCCAAGTCGCTGCCGCCGCTGGATGTCGACGACCCGTCCGGCGAGGCCAGGGTGCTGGTGATCGGCTGGGGGTCGACGTACGGACCGATCGGCGCGGCCTGCCGCCGCGTCCGCCGAGCCGGGTACGACGTCGCGCAGGTGCACCTGCGCCACCTCAACCCGTTCCCGTCCGACCTGGGCGACATCCTCGGGTCCTACGACAAGGTGCTGGTCCCCGAGATGAACCTCGGCCAGCTCTCCCGCCTGCTGCGCGCGGAATACCTCGTCGACGCCGTCGGCTACAACCACGTCTACGGGCTGCCGCTGAAGGCCGCCGAGCTCGCCGAGGCCATCGGCCAGCTCGTCGGCGAGGCACAGGGCATCGAGGTGGACCTCGGCCCGCACGGCGTCAACCTTCCCTCCGACCACGAGGAGGCATCGGTCAAGTGACGACCATCGACCTCGGAACCCCGTCCCTGCGCTCCGGCACCGAGCTGGTCCCGACCCTCGACGAGGGCGAGACCCAGACCGGCAAGGACTTCTCCAGCGACCAGGAGGTCCGCTGGTGCCCCGGCTGCGGCGACTACGCCGTCCTGAAGGCGGTCCAGTCGTTCCTGCCCGACCTCGGGCTGCGCCGCGAGAACATGGTGTTCGTCTCCGGCATCGGCTGCTCCAGCCGCTTCCCGTACTACCTCGACACCTACGGCATGCACTCGATCCACGGCCGCGCGCCGTCGATCGCCACCGGCCTGGCCACCGCACGCCAGGACCTGTCGGTGTGGGTCGTGACCGGTGACGGCGACGCGCTGTCCATCGGCGGCAACCACCTGATCCACGCGCTGCGCCGCAACGTCAACATGACGATCCTGCTGTTCAACAACCGGATCTACGGCCTCACGAAGGGGCAGTACTCCCCCACCTCCGAGGTCGGCAAGGTCACCAAGTCGACGCCCGCCGGCTCGCTGGACCACCCGTTCAACCCGGTCTCGCTCGCGCTCGGCGCCGAGGCGACCTTCGTGGCCCGCACGATCGACTCCGACCGCAAGCACCTCACCGGCGTGCTCGCCGCGGCCGCCGCCCACCGCGGCACCTCGCTGGTCGAGATCTACCAGAACTGCCCGATCTTCAACGACGGCGCGTTCGACGCGATCAAGGACCGCGACACCGCCCAGCACGCCGTCATCCCGCTCGAGCACGGAAAGCCGATCACCTTCGGCGTACGCGACGAGGAGACCGGGCTGGGCGACAAGGCGCTGGTCCGCGCCGACAACGGCAGCGTGCAGGTCGTCGAGACCGCCGTCGCCGGCGACGCGGTCCTCGTCCACGACGTCCACAACCCCGATCCGTCGACGGCGTTCGCGATCTCGCGGCTCACCGACGCGGGCTACCTCAACCGCAGCCCGGTCGGCATCTTCCGCCAGGTCGAGCGGCCGACGTACGACGACCAGGCCCGCGGCCAGGTCGAGGACGCCGAGGCCAAGGTCGCCGGAACCCGCCAGGACCGCCTCACCGCCCTCATCAACGCCGGCGACACCTGGACCGTCGGGGCCTGATCACCTGCTGACGCGCCCGGACCGCTCGGACAGGGCGGTCCAGGCGCGCACGGCCGCGGCGTAGAGCAGCGCCACCAGGGCGCCGAGCCCGAAGCCGATGCGCAGCGCCTTCAGCTCGAACGCGGCCAGCCCGCCGAAGCTCAGCGTGCGCGCGGCGACCGTGATCACGAGCCAGCGGCTGCCACCCAGCGGCAGGAACGGCTCGGTGATCGGGCGCGCCGCCTCGACCAGCGTGAACACGACCGGCGAGAGCAGCACGGCGAGCAGGGCGACGTACCACCAGTCGCCCGGGGCGACGTCGTACAGCCAGGACGCGAGGGCCGTCGCCACGCCGACGGCGATCGCGGTCGCCGGCAGCGTCACCACCTCGAAGACGCACTGCGTGGCCACCCGCCGACGGAACCGGGCTCCTGCACCTGGTGCTTCCTGCATCCCGGTCCCCCGCCGTCGTGGTCCTGCTGACGAGAACGTCGGTGCGGGCGGTGAGGTTGCATGCGCGAGCCTCTGCCCGGAGGCATGCAACCTCCAGTCGGTGGGCAACGTTCTCTGCGATGTCGGCGCTGTGCCGTGCCGACGAGGTCGATCGGAGGAATGATGACGAGGACCTACGTCTCAGCTCGCCGGGCAGGGACCTACGCCGTCCTCGGCCTCACGCTGCTCGTCGCTGCTCTCGGCGCCTTCCCGTACTACGTGCTGTTCGCGTTCCCGTTGCTGGCCTCGCTGACGCTGCCGAACATCCCTCGCAGGGGTCCGGCTCGTCGTGTCGGCCGCGAGCCCCGGCCTGCTGGTGATCGGCTTCATCCAGGCCGTCGCAGCCGCGATGCACGGGCCTGACGGAGCACGGCCGCGGCCCCCCGCGTCACCGCTCCTTGCTCTGTCTGCGCCGTCGCCTCTGCCGCCGTGCCTGCCCGCGCTCCCACATGATCCGCTTGCCCTCGGCTCGGTGGTCAGCGATGTCCTGCTTCACCTCGCGGGCCAGGGCCTGCAGCTTCTCCGCCCGCTCCTCACGCTCCTCCGGGGTGGCGGACTCCCGCCGTCGTGCCGCCGGATGGCTCCAGACGCGCACCACCAGGGTGAAAACAAGGGCGGTACCGAAAGCCAAAGCGAGCGCGCCCACGACGTCCTGGAACTGCAGCCCATAGGCGACCGCCCCTGCCACGAACCTGGAGCCGAACTCGACGACGTCGCCCTGGGTCTCCGACAGGATCTGGCCCCGGCCGTCGCCACGGCCGTATCCGAACCACGCCCCGGCGGCGAAAATCGGCGGCGAGAGGATCGCGATCACCAGACAGGTACCAAGGCCGGCGGTCCAGTCGACGTCGAACCACCTGGACGCGACGACCTGCGCGACCGCGACCACCACGGCCAGGAACGGAAACACGATGGCTCCGGCCAAGTACTGGCCGAAGACCTTCACCGCGAAGACGGCCCCCTTCGCCCCGTACTCCTCGGGCTCGAGTCGACCCTGCATCCCGGCATCCTAGGAGAAGCAGTCGTTGAACAGACTGCCTGCTCCGAGCAATCCCTCAAGAACCTGTACAGCGTCGGGGCCTATTTCAGTGTCGGCGTAGCCGGCGCGGACAGCGTCGTAGATGCCCCTGATGTCGCCGAAGAGCTGTCGGGCCTTCGTGACCCAGCTGAAGACCTTCTCGATCGGGAGGCCGTACTGGGCGACGAACGATGCGATCGCCCATGCGCAGCTGAACCAGCCGAACCCGATGCGCTGAGCAGGACGTACCGCGACCGTACCCAGGTCTTGGTGTGCCAGCCTGATGTACCGAGCGGCAGTGTGCTTCCACTTGCGGAGGGCAGCCTTGTGGCGCTTCTTCGGCGCGCGCTGGTCGGCGAAGTGCCTGTGCTCCTTGACGACCTCCCTCGTGGTGATCCTGACGCCATCCCACGCACGAAGCTTGATGCGAGTGCGTGGGGCCTCTGGCTTCTGATCGGGATGCAACCCCGCCGTGGTGTAGTCGGAATGCGCAGTCGCGGCCTCCGCTCCTGCTCCGCCAGCACCCAGCAGGAGTGACGCGACGATGGCCGCGAGCACGGCCCTCCTTAGGAACATCAGCATGTGAACTCCCGAGTGCGGTGGCTTCCGTTGTGGATGCCGTTCGCCTTCTGGAAACGCTCCTTGGACACCGCGGGATGCACTCGAGGGCGAAAAATGAAAGTTCGAGATCGCGTGCAACCCCCTCGACGTGGGCGGCGTTGTCTAATACGTAGCGGAGCTCTCTCGGAGGCCATGACAGGTGAAATCACGCGACGAGGCGGCGTATGTCGAGTACGTCGGCGGGTGCCAGGACCGGTTGCGCCGTACGGCGTACCTGATGACCGGTGACTGGGCGCTCGCGAGCGACATCACGCAGGAGGTGCTCATCAAGCTGTACGTCGCCTGGCCGCGGCTCGACCGCGGACCCGGGCTGCCGACGTACGTGCGCCGCACCATCATGTCCTCGGTGATCGACCTCAAGCGCAAGCAGAAGCGGCGGCGCGAGGACGTCATCGCAGAGCCCGAGACGCTGCCGATCGGCGACGGCTCGGACGGACGCGCCGACCGCGACGCACTGATGCGGGCGCTCACCGAGGTGCCGCCGCGGCAGCGGGCGTGCGTGGTGCTGCGCTACTTCGAGGAGCTCTCCATCGCTGAGACCGCCGAGATCCTCAAGTGCTCCGAGGGGAACGTGAAGAGCCAGACGGCCCGCGCCCTCGACGCCCTGCGCCGTCTGCTGGACGACGCTGCGTGGATCGGCCCGATCGTGGCCGAGCTGGAAGGTGCCCGATGAACGACCTGACCGACATGCTCCGGGACAGCTCCGAGCAGCAGCCTCCCGGCCTGGGTCTCGATCCCGCCGACCTCGTCCGCCGTGGGCGCGGGCGGGTACACCGCCGCCGCGCCCTCACCGCGGGCGGCTGCGCCCTCGTCCTGGCGGCCGTCGCGGCGGTCGGCTCGACCTGGCACCTCGGTGGCGACACCAAGACCCAGATCGCCGACCCGACCCGGGGGCTGGCGTCGTACCAGGCGGTTCGGATCAGCCCGGCCGCGGTGACCGCGCGCTGCACCCCGATCCTCGATGCCGAGTACGGCGGCCACCACACCTGGGTCGAGGTGCCTGAGCACGACGGGACGAAGGCCGGTCGGCGGATCGAGACCCGGGTCGGGCACGACGCGGCGTTCGAGGCTGCGACCCCGAGCGGTCACGGCGCACACAGGCACGCTCCGGCAGAGGACTGCTCGATCCCGCAAGCAAAGATGGTCGCCGCCGCCACGCGTGCGGTCACGTCCACGCCCGACCCCCGCGCCGCCAATCACGCTGCGGTCGTCCGCGCCTGCTCGACCGAGGCCGGTTACGACCTGAAGCGGTGGGCGCTGCTGGAGTCCGTCGACGACGACGGCAGCGCGGTCGCACTGTTCCGCGCAGCCAACGGATTCATCGCCGAGTGCGACCTCGGCGGGGCGTACCTCTCGTTCAGCCGCGACCCGGCGACCGAGCCATTGTCTGCACTCGACGGCGGCTATCTCGAGCCGGACAACTGCGCGAAGGTCGGCGTTCTCCCCGGAGGGCGGGACGGCATGAGGATCGAGATCCTCGACGGTCAGCGGACGGTCGCGACCGCCACCACCTCCCATCGAGGCGCTTTCGCGCTTAACCTCAACCGGTCGTGGCCGCGCCACGGACGGGCGTTCCGAGGTCGCGTCCTCGACGCACACGGCGCGGTCGTGTGGAGCGGAGAGGCCGCCCGGCCGGGTGACCTGACCTGGGCATCCGTCCGTTGCGGAGGGTGACGCCTGCGAACAGACGGGGCCCCACCGGAGCAAGCTCCGGCGGGGCCTCCTCCCGACCACTCGGTCAGGAGCGCGTGATGCTGAATCGGTGCGTGGTGGTGCGGTGCGAGCTGTTGCCCGGGATCACCATCCGGAAGTTGTTGGTGCCGCCATGCCACGCCGACACGCGCTTGAACTGGTAGAAGCCACTGCTCTTGCTGGTCTTCGGGCGCTGGTAGGTCTTCCAAGGCCCGTTCTTCGTCTTGCCCTTCTGCAGGTAGACCGGCTTCCCCTTGTAGCCGTGCACGGTGCCGTAGATGCGGAAGGTCGTGCGGTTCACCCGGTTGTGCTTGAACGTGAAGCTGTACAGCGGCTTCTGCTTGGCCACGACGTGCGACGGGTTCGCCTGGGCGCCTACGGAGGAGAAGGCGAGGAGCAGGGCGGCGACCATGGCGACCACGGTGCTGAGGATTCGGATACGACGCATCGGGAGATCTCCCTCGAGATTGAGACACTTGATTGGTTCGGGATGCACCTAACCGAAGTACGCCAGCGGCAAACATCCCGCGGCCAGATCGTTGTGATTCACATCCGGCTGCCGGGTCCAACTAGCCTCGACACGTGGAGTTACGACGGGGCCTGATCGCGGGCACGGCGGCGTACCTCCTGTGGGGAGCGTTCCCGCTCTACTTCCCGCTCCTGGCACCCAGCGGGCCGTTCGAGATCCTGGCCCACCGGATGGTGTGGACCTGCGTGACGATGACCCTGGTCGTGCTGGCGATGCGCAAGCAGCGGGCGCTGCGGGCGATCCTGACCAGTCGCCGCAAGACGCTGCTGCTGATCGTCGCGGCCGCGACGATCACGTCCAACTGGGGCACCTACATCTACGCCGTCAACAACGACCACGTGGTGGAGGCGTCGCTCGGCTACTTCATCAACCCGCTGGTGACGATGCTGATGGGCGTGCTCGTGCTGGGCGAGCGGCTCCGGCCGGCCCAGTGGGTCGCCGTCGGTGTGGGCTTCGCGGCCGTCGCGATCCTGACGGCCGGCTACGGGCACCCGCCGTACATCTCGCTGATCCTGGCGTTCTCGTTCGGGACCTACGGTCTGGCCAAGAAGCAGGCGTCGGTCGGCGCAGTGGAGAGCCTGGCGTTCGAGACGGCGGTGATCGCGCCGTTCGCGCTGGCGTTCCTGATCTGGCTCGGCGCCACCGGCCGAGGGCACTTCGTCGGCCACGGCGGCTGGCACGTCGTGCTGCTGATCTCGGCGGGGTTCGTCACCGCCGTACCGCTGCTGTGCTTCGGCGCCGCCGCGACGCGGCTGCCGCTGGCGACGATCGGGCTGCTGCAGTACCTCACGCCGATCCTGCAGTTCGCGCTGGGCGTCACCGTCAACGGCGAGCACATGTCACCGGAGCGCTGGGGCGGCTTCGCCCTCGTCTGGCTGGCCCTGTCGATCTTCACCGCAGACGCGCTGCGGGCCCGCCGCCGGTTACTGGCGCAAGCGGCTGAGCGGGGTCGTGTGCCTGAGACATCGGCATAGCGGGGCCTCAGGCACACGACCGCGGCGCGCGCGGGCCCGTGAACGAGTCGTGTGCCTGACGCAGCCGATCTGCGATGTCTCAGGCACACGACCCACGGGAGCAGGGGCACCAGCCGGGGCGTGCGCCCGCGAGGCTCAGGCGGAGCGTACGGCGACGACGTCGGCGAAGTCCTCCAGCGCCTGACGCACCGAGCCCTCGGGCAGGACCTCGAGGAGCCTCTTGGCCTCCTCGGCCCGCCCGACGACGTACGCACGCGCCTGGTCCATCGCGGGGTGCTTGCGCAGGAGGGCGAGCGCCTCGGCGTGGAGGCTGTCGTCGGTGAGGTCGGCGTCGAGGAGCTCGAGCAGCCGCGCGTCGGCCGGATCGGTGGAGGCCTTCGCCATCAGCACCGGCAGGGTGGGCACGCCCTCGCGGAGGTCCGTGCCGGGGGTCTTGCCGGACTCCTCGCTCTCGGAGGCGATGTCGAGGATGTCGTCGCTGAGCTGGAAGGCGGTGCCGACCAGCTCGCCGTACGCCGTGAGGGCGGCGGTCACCTCCGGCGTCGCACCGCCGAACATGGCGCCGTAGCGGGCCGAGGTGGCGATCAGCGAGCCGGTCTTGCCGGAGACGACCTCGAGGTGGTGGGCGAGCGCGTCGTCGTCGGGGCCCGGCTCGACGGTCTCCAGGATCTGGCCCTCGACGAGGCGGGTGAAGGTCTCGGCCTGGATCAGGACGGCCTCCGGGCCCAGCTGCGAGGTGAGCTCGGAGGACTTGGCGAACAGCCAGTCGCCGGTCAGGATCGCGACCAGGTTGTCGTAGCGGGAGTTGGCCGAGTCGGCGCCGCGGCGCAGGGCCGCCTCGTCCATGACGTCGTCGTGGTAGAGCGAGCCGACGTGGGTGATCTCCACGATGCACGCGGCGGTGAGGACCTCGGGTGCGTCCGGCTTCGTGCCTGCCTCGGCCGCCAGCAGCACCAGCAGCGGCCGGAAGCGCTTGCCGCCCGCGGACAGCAGGTGCTGCGCCGCTCCGGTGACGTACGCCGCGCGGCTGGACGCGTGGCGGTAGAGATCCTTCTCGACGGTGGCGAGACGCGCCTGGAGGCGCTCCGCCAGGGCCTTGTCGTCGATCGGCAGGGCCAGACCGGCGTCGGCCTGCGCCCCCGGCAGGCCACTGTCAGTTGAGCTCACCTGATGAAGTCTCCCGCACCGACCACCAGGTTGAGAATCGGGCCCGGCACGACGCCGAGCAGGAGGGTGGCGGCGAGACAGACCACGACGGTCGTGGAGGTCAGCACGGACGGCATGGTGACGGTGCCGTCCTCGCCCGGCTTCGCGTCGCTGAAGAACATCAGCCGGACGTAGCGGATGTAGAAGAACACCGCCACGATGCTGGAGGCGATCGCGACGACCACCACCGGCCAGGCCCCCGCGGACATAGCGGAGGTGAACACGGCCCACTTGCCGACGAAGCCCGCCGTCAGGGGGATGCCGGCCATCGACAGCAGGAAGAAGGCGAACGCGCCGGCCACCAGCGGCGAGCGCTTGCCGAGCCCGGCCCACTTGGTGAACGACGTCGCCTCGCCGCCCTCGTCGCGTACCAGCGTGACCAGCGCGAAGGCGCCGATCATCGAGAAGCCGTACGCCGTCAGGTAGACCAGCACGCCGACGAGGCTGTTGTACTGGCCGTGCGCCAGCTCGGTCACGCTCTGCGCGCCGAGCACGCCGGTCAGCAGGAAGCCGGTGTGCGAGACCGAGGAGTAGGCGAGCATCCGCTTCACGTCGGTCTGGGCGATCGCCACGACCGCGCCCAGGATCATGCTCAGGATGGCAACGATCCACAGCATCGGCTGCCAGCTCCACCGCTCTCCGTCGAGGCCGACGTAGAACAGCCGCAGGAGCGCGCCGAACGCGGCCACCTTGGTGCCGGCCGACATGAACGCCGTGACCGCCGTGGGCGCGCCCTGGTAGACGTCGGGCGTCCAGGCCTGGAAGGGCACGGCACCGACCTTGAACAGCAGGCCCACCGACAGCAGCCCGATGCCGGCCAGGAGCAGGCCGTGGTTGGCGGCACCGTTGCGCACGGCGGTGTTGATGCCGGTGAAGGTCATCGAGCCGGCGTAGCCGTAGACCAGCGCGGCGCCGTACAGGAAGAAGCCGGAGGAGAAGGCACCGAGCAGGAAGTACTTCATCGCCGCCTCCTGGCTGAGCAGGCGGCGCCGACGGGCGAGGCCGCACAGCAGGTAGAGCGGCAGCGAGAGGACCTCGAGGGCGACGAACATGGTGAGCAGGTCGCCGGACGCGGGGAACAGCAGCATGCCGCCGACCGCGAAGAGCAGCAGCGGGTAGACCTCGGTGTGCTCGAGGCCGAGCCGCGACGCCTCGGCCTCCTCGGAGGTGCCGGGCAGCGCGGCCGCCTGGCCGGCGAAGCCGGAGACACCGCCCTCGAGCCGGCGCTCCGCGAACAGGGCCGCACCGCCGATGGCGAAGACGAGGAGCAGGCCCCAGATGTAGACGGTCGGGCCGTCGACCACGACGCTGCCCAGCGCGCCGACCAGACCACGCGCGCTCTGGCCGGCGGTGTCGGTGTGCTTGTCGAGGTGCACGCCGACCACGATCGTGTCGACGAGGGCCACGACCAGGACCAGGAGCGTCAGCACGACCTGGGGCACCCGGCGCGAGCCGCGCGGCAGCAGCGCCTCGACGAGGATGCCGAGGCAGGCACCGCCGAAGACGATGAGCATCGGCGCCAGCTGGGCGTACTCGAGGTGGGGCTGGGTGAACTGCATCAGTTGCCTCCGCCGTCGTTGGTCGAGCCTGTGGCCCCGGCGACCGTGGGCCCCGGATCACGCACCCCGACATGGCTCATCAGGTCGCTGATCATCGGGTTCGCGACGTTCAGCAGCGGCTGCGGGACGAAGCCGAAGAGGAGCAGCCCCACGACGAGAGGTACGACGGCGGCGATCTCGCGCACCCCGAGGTCGCGGCTCGCGACGGGGTCGGCCTCCAGCACCGGGCTGGCCGGACCGGTGAAGGTCCGCTGGTAGAGCCAGAGCACGTAGATCGCGGCCAGCACGACCGCGGTGATCGCGATGGCGCCGACGAACCAGTGGTACTGGAAGCCGGACAGCAGGACCAGGAACTCCGAGACGAAGGTGCTCAGCCCGGGCAGGCCGAGGGTGGCCAGGCCGCCGACCAGGAACAGCCCGGCCAGCACCGGCGTCAGCCGCTCCTGCCCGGACAGCTCGCGGATCGACAGCGTGCCGCGACGGCGGTGGAGGTAGCCGGCGGTCAGGAACAGCAGGGCGGTGCCGATGCCGTGGTTGATCATGTAGAGGATCGCGCCGGAGCCGCCCTGGCTGGAGAAGGCGAAGATGCCCAGCGTGATCAGGCCGAAGTGGCTGAGCGAGGTCAGGCCGATCAGGCGGAGCATGTCGTCCTGGCCGATGGCCAGCAGGGCGCCGTACACGATGGAGATGAGGGCGAGGGCGACCACGACCGGGGTGGCCCAGCGACTGGCGTCCGGGAAGAGCCCCAGGCAGAACCGCAGCATCCCGAACGTGCCGATCTTGTCGAGCACGCAGACCAGCAGCACCGAGGTTCCGGGCGTCGCCTTCTCCGTCGTGTCCGCCAGCCAGGTGTGCACCGGGAACAGCGGCGCCTTGATCGCGAACGCGGTGAAGAACCCGACGAACAGCCAGCGCTCGGTGACCGTGTCGATGTGGATCTTGGCCAGGTCGGAGATGAGGTACGTCGGGGTGCCGGCGCGGGCCGAGGCGACGTACAGACCGACGACGGCGGCCAGCAGGATCAGGCCGCCGGCGAGCTGGAAGAGCAGGAACTTCAGCGCCGCCCGCCCGCGGCCGGGGCGACCGAAGCTGCCGACCAGGAAGTACGCCGGGATCAGCGTCGCCTCGAACACGACGTAGAACAGGAACACGTCGGTCGCGCAGAACACCGCGAGCGAGAACGCCTCGAGGGCCAGCGCCCAGGCGGCGTACACCTTGGGGCCGCCGCCGGTCGGGTCGTCCAGGGCGGGCCACTCGGCGATCAGCACGATCGGGACGAGCACCGCGGCGAGCAGCACCATCAGCAGGCCGAGCCCGTCGACGCCGAGGGCGTAGTGGACGCCGAACTGCTTCATCCAGTCATGGGTCTCGGTGAGCTGCATGCCCCCGTCGACCTTGTAGCGGAACGCCACCACGATCGCGATGACCAGCGTGACGAGCGAGAAGCCGATCGCGAGGACCTTGCTGAGCTCGCGGGGCAGGAAGTAGACCGCGAACGCGCCCACGAGGGGGACGGCGATGAGGACCGAGAGCATCAGTGACCCTCCTCCGAGTCCACGGCGCCGTGAGGGCGCTCAGGGTGCGTGCATCGCAAGGCGGCGGCGCGAAGGCATACCGGGTCGTCTGTTGAGCGCTGCCAACGCAGCGAGGTGCGTGCCATGGGCGTCCTCGGGGTGTCGTGGACTCGAAGGGGGGTCACAAGTTCACCGCCACCAGGGTCAGGACGAGCACGATCGCGCCGCCGAGGATGGAGAGCGCGTAGGAGCGGACGTAGCCGGTCTGCAGGTAGCGGCCCCCGACGCCGACCCCCGTGACGGTCGCCCCGAGCCCTCGGAAGAACCCGTCGACGCCACCGCGGTCGGCGGCGACCGATCCGGCCACCAGGGCCGCGCCCGGCCGCCCGACGAGCGTGTCGTTGATGTCGTCGCCGTACAGGTCCGCACGTGCGGCACGTACGACGAACGACACGTCCTGCGGCGCCTCACGGGGTACGTCGCGGCGGCCCACGAGCCACCAGGCCAGGAAGACGCCGACGGCCACCACGAGCACCGCGATCAGGCTGATCACCGGCCCCGGCAGCGGCGGATCGTCGTGCGGGGCCGTGCCGACGACGGGGCTGAGCCAGTCGACGATCCAGTTGCCGAGCAGGAGCAGGCCGCCGAGCACCGAGAGAGCGGCCAGCACGACGAGCGGGCCGGTCATCACCGCCGGCGACTCGTGCGGGTGGACGTCGGGCTCCCAGCGGCGCTTGGTGAAGAACGTCATCAGCATCAGCCGGGTCATGTAGAAGCCGGTCACGCCAGCGCCCAGCAGCGCGCAGATGCCGACGATCGGCCGCTCGGTCAGCGCGACCTCGATGATCTTGTCCTTGGACCAGAAGCCGGAGAAGCCCGGGAAGCCGATGATCGCGAGGTAGCCCATCGCGAAGGTCGCGAAGGTGACCGGCAGCGCCTTGTCGAGCGCTCCGTAGTGGCGCATGTTCACGTCGTCGTCCATGCCGTGCATGACGGATCCGGCGCCGAGGAACATGTTGGCCTTGAAGAAGCCGTGCGTGAGCAGGTGGAAGATCGCGAAGGCGTAGCCGGCGACGCCGAGGCCGGCGCCGAGCATCATGTAGCCGATCTGGCTCATCGTGGATCCGGCCAGGGCCTTCTTGATGTCGTCCTTGGCGCAGCCGAGGATCGCGCCCCACAGCAGCGTGACCGTGGCGACGACGACCACGACGGTGCGGGCTGCGGGCGCGTGCTCGAAGACGAAGTTGGAGCGGGTCACCAGGTATACGCCGGCGGTCACCATGGTCGCGGCGTGGATCAGCGCGGAGACCGGCGTCGGGCCCTCCATGGCGTCCAGGAGCCAGGCCTGCAGCGGCACCTGGGCGGACTTTCCGCAAGCACCGATGAGGAGCAGCACGCCGAGCCAGTTCATGGTCGTCTGCGAGCCCCCGGCCGCCGCGTGGCTGATCACGGTGAAGCTGGTGGACCCGAAGGTGACGAAGGCCAGGAAGATCGCCAGGCCCATGCCCATGTCGCCGACGCGGTTGAGCACGAAGGCCTTCTTGGCCGCAGCCGCGGCCGACGGCTTGTGCTGCCAGAAACCGATCAGGAGGTACGACGCCAGGCCGACGCCCTCCCACCCGAGGAACAGGCCCACGTAGTTCTCCGACAGCACCAGCATCAGCATCGCTGCGACGAAGAGGTTGAGGTAGGCGAAGAACCGCCGCCTGCGCGGGTCGTGGGCCATGTAGCCGATCGAGTAGACGTGGATCAGCGAGCCCACACCGGTGATCAGCAGCAGGAAGAGCGCCGACAGCGGGTCGTAGAGCAGGTCGAACCCGACGTTCAGGTGGCCGGTCTGGAACCAGGTGTAGAGGTGCTGGGCGACCTGCCGGTCACCGCTGTCGCGCCCGGCCAGCCCGAAGAACATGACCAGGCTGATCACGAAAGAGCCGATCGGCAGGGCCGTGCCGAGGTAGTGGCCCCACCTGTCGGTGTGCCTCCCCCCGAGCAGCAGGACGGCGGCGCCGAGCGCGGGGAGCGCGATCACCAGCCAGACCAGCGACAGGACGCCGCCGGCGTGGGCCGGGTCCACGACGGGCACGGTCTCGAGTGCAGTCACGATCGCCCTCTCAGAACTTCAGCAGGCTCGCGTCGTCGACGGATGCCGAGCGCCGGGTTCGGAAGATGGTCATGATGATCGCCAGGCCCACCACGACCTCGGCGGCGGCCACGACCATCACGAAGAAGGCCACGATCTGGCCGTCGAGGTTGCCGAGGTAGTGCGAGAACGCGACGAACGCGAGGTTCGACGCGTTGAGCATCAGCTCGACGCACATGAACACGACGATCGCGTTGCGGCGGGTCAGCACCCCCACCGATCCGATGGTGAACAGGATCGAGGAGAGGACGAGGTACGGCGTCACTGCTGATTCCTCTCTGTCGGTGCGTCGGGATCGGTCGTGGAGCGGACCACCGTGTCGACCTCCTTGCCGCGGACCTGCTGCATGTTGCCGCGCGCGGCCAGCACCCGTGAGACCGAGGCCGGCGCGGGTGAGCCGTCGGGCAGCAGGGCCGGGGTGTCGACCGCGTTGTGGCGGGCGTAGACGCCGGGTGGCGGCAGCGGCCCGAGGTGGACCCCGCGCTCGGCGAAGTCCCTGACCCGTTGCGCCGCCATCGACCGCTGCGTCTCCTTCGGCGTGAGCCGCTCCCGGTGGGCGAGGACCATCGCGCCGACGGCGGCGGTGATGAGCAGGGCACTGGTGATCTCGAATATGAAGACGTAGCGCGAGAACAGCAGGTTGGCGATCGCCTGGACGTTGCCGTCCTGGTTGGCGCCCTCGACCCCGTCGAGGCCGGCCGCCGGACCGAAGCTCAGCTGCAGGACCCCGACGACGATGACGACGCCGAAGACGATGCCGCCGACCCACGCCATCGCGCGCTGACCGCGGATCCGGTCGCCGGGCTCGTCGGCGGTGTCGACCCCGACTAGCATCAGCACGAACAGGAAGAGCATCAGGATCGCGCCGGTGTAGACGATGACCTGGACCGCGAAGAGGAACGGCGCCTCGAGGACGGCGTACAGGACGGCCAGGCCGATCATCACCACGGCGAGCAGGAGGGCCGCGTGGACCGCCTTGCGGACGAACAAGATGCCGAGCGCCGCGATCACCATGATCGGCGCGAGGATCCAGAAGGCGACCACTACGCCTCTCCTCCTTGGGCAGGCTTGGCGGAGAACTCACCGCGGTAGTACTGGTCGGCGTCCTCGCCGAGGCGCATGGGGTGCGGCGGCTGCTCCATGCCGGGCAGCAGCGGTGCGAGCAGGTCGGACTTCTCGTAGATGAGGTCCGCGCGGTTGTCGTCGGCCAGCTCGTACTCGTTGGTCATCGTCAGCGCGCGGGTCGGGCACGCCTCGATGCACAGGCCGCACAGGATGCAGCGCAGGTAGTTGATCTGGTAGACGCGGCCGTAGCGCTCGCCGGGGCTGAAGCGCTGGCTGTTGCCCTCGGGGTCCGGCGCGTCGGAGTTGGACGCGCCCTCGACGTAGATCGCGTCGGCCGGGCAGGCCCACGCGCAGAGCTCGCAGCCGATGCACTTCTCGAGGCCGTCGGGCCACCGGTTGAGCTGGTGGCGGCCGTGGAAGCGCGGCGCGGTCGGGAACTTCTCCTTGGGGTACTGCTCGGTCACGACCTTGCGGAACATCGTCCGGAAGGTCACCCCGAAGCCGGCGACCGGGTCCCAGAGCTGCTCCTTGAGCGTGGGGCCCTTCTCGTCCTCAGCCATTGCGCACCTCCGAGACGGTGTCCTGCCCGCGGAACGTCAGCGGGGCCGCGGCACCGCGCACCGCACCGCCCGCGGGCATCGGCGGGACCGGGAAGCCGGTCGTCCTCGGCGGGGGCGGTGGGGGCGTGCGGCCGTCGTATGCCTCGCCGGCGTCCTGGTCCTTGTGCTTCTCCGGGATGAAGAACAGCAGCAGGAAGACGACCAGCAGCACGCCGACGACGATCATCACGGTCTCGCGGTTGAAGCCGACGTGCTCGTTGCGCGCGGCACGCATCGTGGCGACCGCGAGGATCCACACGAGCGAGACCGGGATCAGGCGCTTCCAGCCGAACGCCATGAACTGGTCGTAGCGCAGCCGCGGCAGCGAGCCGCGCAGCCAGATGAAGATGAAGATGAAGAAGAGCACCTTGCCGAAGAACCACACCACCGGCAGGTAGCCCTGGTTGGCGCCCGCCCACACGTGGTCGAGCCAGAACGGGGCGTGCCAGCCGCCGAGGAACAGCGTCGTCGCGAGCGCCGAGACCGTGCCCATGTTGATGTACTCGGCGAGGAAGAACAGCGCGAACTTGAGGCTGGAGTACTCGGTGTGGAAGCCGCCGACGAGCTCGCCCTCGGCCTCGGGCAGGTCGAAGGGCGCGCGGTTGGTCTCGCCGACCATCGCGATCGTGTAGATCACGAACGACGGCAGCAGGATCAGGCCGAACCAGAAGTCGTGCTGCGCGGCCACGATCTGGCTGGTCGACATCGATCCGGCGTACATGAAGACGGCGACGAGCGCGAGGCCCATGGCGACCTCGTAGGAGATCATCTGCGCGCTCGAGCGGAGCCCGCCCAGCAGGGAGTACGTCGACCCGCTCGACCACCCCGCCAGCACGATGCCGTAGATGCCGATCGAGGCGACCGCCATCACGAACAGCACGGCGACCGGCAGATCGGTGAGCTGCAGCGGCGTGCGGTGGCCGAAGAAGTCCACCGTGGGCCCGAACGGGATGACCGAGAACGTCACGAACGCAGGGACGGCCGCGAGGATCGGGGCGAGCGTGAAGACGACCTTGTCGGCCAGCGTGGGCGTCAGGTCCTCCTTCAGCGCCAGCTTGACGCCGTCGGCGAGCGACTGCAGCAGGCCGAACGGGCCGTTCATGTTCGGTCCGATGCGGTGCTGCATCCGCGCGACGACCCGACGCTCCCACCAGATGTTGAACAGCGTCAGCAGCACCAGGACCACGAAGACCGCGACCGCCTTGATGAGGATGATCCACCAGGGGTCGTTGCCGAACGCGTCCAGCGAGCCGTTCGACGTGGATGCGAGCGGGATCATGCCTGGCCTCCCGAGATCGTGACGGTCGAGCCTGGCGAGGCCAGGTCGGAGAGGACGCCGGAGCCGAAGGAGTTGGCCGGCACCCAGACCGTGCCGGGCACCATGTCCGCGGCGACCGCCGACGGCAGCGTCACCGAGCCGCGGTCACCGGTCAGCGTGACCGTCGGGCCGTGGGCGTCGTACAGGTCGGGGGGGAGGAGGGCGACCGGCGGCCGGGCGGTCGCGTGGAGGTACTTGTCGCCGTCCTGCATCCGCCCGTTGTCGATCGACTGCTTCCAGGTCGCCAGCCGGACCTCGGCACCCCGGGTGGTCGAGCCTGTCGAGACCTCGGTGGTGGCGACAGGCTCGACCAGCTTCGAGCGCTCGCCGTCCCAGGGTCCGACCGACATCATCTCGGCGCGCGCCTCGTGGATCGTGCCGAAGCCGAGCGGGACGCCCATCTCCTGGGCGATGCCGGCGAGGGCGCGGAGGTCGGGCAGCGCGCCGGCGACGTGCATCGCCGCCTCGAAGGTGCCGGGCCGGCCTTCCCAGTTGACGAACATGCCGGGCTTCTCGGCGACCGCGGCGACCGGGAGGACCACGTCCGCGGCCTCGGTCACCTCCGAGGACCGCAGGTCCAGCGCGACCACGAAGCCCGCGGCGGCGATGGCGGCCCGGGTGGCGGCGGGATCCGCGGTGTCGATCGGGTCGACCCCGCCGATCACCAGGCCACCGAGCTCGCCGGCAACAGCCGCGGACACGATCTGCTCGGCGTCGCGGCCCACGTTCTCGGGCAGGTGCTCGACGCCCCACGCGGTCGCGACGTCGACCCGCGCGGTCGCGTCGGCGACCGGCCGGCCACCGGGCAGGAGGTTCGGCAGGCACCCGGTCTCGAGCGCGCCCCGGTCACCCGCGCGGCGCGGCACCCAGGCCAGCCGGGCTCCGGACCTCGCCGCGAGGTCGGCGGCCGCCGTCAGCGCACCCGGAACGGTCGCGAGCCGCTCCCCGACGAGTACGACGGCGGACCGGTCGAGCTCGTCGGCGAGACCGGCCAGCGCGCCGGCCTCGCCACCCGGCGCGGTCGGGAGCAGGCGGGCCGACAGCTTGCGCAGGCCCCGGCTCGTGAACGGCGCGATCGCCACGACCTCGGTGCCGCCGACGCGGATGCTCTTGCGCAGGCGCAGGAAGATCGCGCCGGCCTCGTCCTCCGGGTCCAGCCCGGCCAGCACGACCGTCGTGGCCGACTCGAGGTCGTCGTACGAGACACCACCGTCGGTGGGCGCGGCGAGGGCGACGTGGGCCGCGAGGAACGCGGCCTCCTCGGCGGAGTGGGGCCGGGCGCGGAAGTCGATGTCGTTGGTGCCGAGCACGACGCGGGCGAACTTGCTGTAGGCGTAGGCGTCCTCCGCGACCAGGCGACCGCCCGTGAGCACCCCGACGCCGCCGGCGGCCTTGGCCGCGGCGAGGCCGCGCGCGGCCACCACGAAGGCCTCCGTCCACGACGCCGCCCGCAGCCGGCCGTCCTCGCCCCGCACCTGCGGGTGCGTGAGCCGGTCGTCGGCGGTCGCGTAGGTGAAGGCGAAGCGGTCCTTGTCGGTGATCCACTCCTCGTTGACCTCCGGCGCGTTGCCGGCCAGCCGGCGCATCACCTTGCCACGACGGTGGTCGACGCGGATCGCCGAGCCGCACGCGTCGTGCTCGGCGACGGCCGGGGTCGAGACCAGGTCGTAGGGGCGCGAGCGGAAGCGGTACTCCTCCGAGGTGAGCGCACCCACCGGGCAGATCTGGATGACGTTGCCCGCGAAGTAGGAGAGGAACGGCGCGTCCTCGGCGATGCCGATCTGCTGGTCGGCGCCCCGCTCGACGAGCGCGATGAACGGGTCGCCCGGGATCTCGGCCGCGAAGCGCGTGCAGCGCTGGCAGACGATGCAGCGCTCGCGGTCGAGCAGGATGTTCGGCGAGAGGTTGATCGGCTTCGGGAAGGTCCGCTTCACGCCGTGGTTGCGGGCGTCGGAGAAGCGCGACTCCCCCATGCCGTTGCTCATCGCCTGGTTCTGCAGCGGGCACTCGCCGCCCTTGTCGCAGATGGGGCAGTCGAGGGGGTGGTTGACCAGCAGCAGCTCCATCACACCGCGCTGCGCCTTGTCCGCCATCTCGCTGGTGGCCTGGGTGTTGACGACCATGCCCTCGGCGACCGGGAGCGTGCACGACGCCTGCGGCTTGGGGAAGCCGCGTCCGTTGCCCGCGTCGGGTACGTCGACCAGGCACTGCCGGCACGCGCCGGCCGGCGCGAGGAGCGGGTGGTCGCAGAACCGTGGGATCGTCACGCCGATCTGCTCGGCCGCCCGGATCACCAGGGTGTCCTTGGGGACGCTGACCTCGACCCCGTCGATGGTCAGCGTGACCTCGTCGGACCTCTCGACGCTCTTCTCGCTCATGCGGTCACCTCCGCCTGCGCCCAGGCTGTCGACCGGGCCGGGTCGAACGGGCAGCCCCCGTGGGACAGGTGGGCGAGGTACTCGTCGCGGAAGTACTTCACCGAGCTGGAGATCGGGCTGGTCGCACCGTCGCCGAGCGCGCAGAACGCGCGGCCGAGGATGTTGTCGCACTGGTCGAGCAGCTGGTCGAGGTCGGCCTCGCCGCCGTCGCCGTGCTCCAGCCGGGTGAGCGCCTGCACCAGCCACCAGGTGCCCTCGCGGCAGGGCGTGCACTTGCCGCAGGACTCGTGCTTGTAGAACTCCGTCCACCGCAGCACAGCACGGATCACGCACACCGTCTCGTCGAAGATCTGCAGCGCGCGGGTGCCGAGCATGGACCCGGCGGCACCCACCCCCTCGAAGTCGAGGGGTACGTCGAGGTGCTCCGGCGTCAGCAGCGGCGTCGAGGACCCGCCGGGGGTCCAGAACTTCAGCTCGTGACCTGCACGTACGCCGCCGGCCAGGTCGAGCAGCTCGCGCAGCGTGATGCCGAGCGGCGCCTCGTACTGGCCGGGCCTCTCGACGTGGCCCGAGAGCGAGAAGATGCCGTGGCCCTTGGACTTCTCGGTGCCCATCGAGGAGAACCAGTCGGCGCCGTTCTTGATGATCGCGGGCACCGAGGCGATCGACTCGACGTTGTTGATGACCGTCGGGCTGGCGTACAGACCGGCGACGGCGGGGAACGGCGGGCGCAGCCGCGGCTGGCCGCGGCGCCCCTCGAGGCCCTCGAGCAGCGCGGTCTCCTCGCCGCAGATGTAGGCGCCCGCGCCGGCGTGGACGACGACGTCGAGGTCGTAGCCCGTGCCGTGGATGTCCTTGCCGAGGTGGCCGGCGGCATAGGCCTCGGCGACAGCGGCCTGGACCCGGCGGATGACGTGGAGGACCTCGCCGCGGACGTAGATGAACGCCTTGTTCGCGCGGATGGCGTAGGAGCTGATGATGACGCCCTCCACCAGGACGTGCGGGTTGGCCATCATCAGCGGGATGTCCTTGCAGGTGCCCGGCTCGGACTCATCGGCGTTGACCACGAGGTACTTCGGGTTCGGGTTGTCCTGCGGGATGAAGGACCACTTCATGCCGGTCGGGAAGCCTGCTCCCCCGCGCCCGCGCAGACCGCTGTCCTTCACGGCCGCGATGGCGTCGTCGGGCGCCATGCCCAGCGCCACGTCGACGGCCTCGTAGCCGCCCCGCCCGGCGTACGACGAGAGCTTCCAGGACTGCTCGACGTCCCAGTTGTCGGTGAGCACCGGCGTCAACGGGCCCGTCGAGCTGGTCGAGACCATCACTTCGCCTCCGGCTTCTCCGCGGCGGCCTCGTCGGTGCCGCTGGTCTCCTCGACCGTCTCCGACTCCGCCCGCTGCGTGTCGGCGGTGCCGGCGGCCTGCTGCTTGGAGGCCGTGGTCGTCTCGGCCGGGGCCTGTCCGTCGCCGCCGGGGGCGGTCCAGCCGCGCTCGCGCGCGATCTCCAGCCCGGCCAACGAGGCGGGCCCGGCCGCGGGACCGTCGTCGACGAGGTCGTCGGGGAAGCCGGCGAGGACGCGCTCGGCCTCGCGCCAGGTGCACAGCCGCGGGCCGCGGGTCGACCGCACCGGGTGGCCGGCACGCAGCGCCTCGACGGTGCGTACGGCGGAGTCGGGCGTCTGGTTGTCCAGGAACTCCCAGTTGACCATCATCACCGGGGCGTAGTCGCAGGCCGCGTTGCACTCGACGTGCTCGAGGCTGACGGTGTACTGGTCGCCCTGGCGCTTCGGCGCGACCTCGTCGTTGGCGACGCCGAGGTGATCCTTCAGGCGGGCGAGGATCTCGTCCCCGCCCATCACCGCGCAGAGGGTGTTGGTGCAGACGCCGACGTGGAAGTCTCCGACGCCGTGGCGCTTGTACATCGTGTAGAAGGTCGCCACGCCGTGCACGTCGGCCGGGCTGATCTCCAGGATCTCCGCGCACTTCTCCACGGCCTCGGGGGTGATCCGCCCCTCGACCGACTGGGCGAGGTGCAGCATCGGCAGCAGTCCCGAGCGCTTCTGCGGGTAGCGGGCCGCGATCTCCTCGAGCTCGCCGATCGTCTTGCCGTCCAACGTGCCCATCAGCGATCCACACCTCCCATGACCGGGTCGATGGAGGCGATGGCCACGATGACGTCGGCGAGCATGCCGCCCTCGCTCATCACGCCCATCGCCTGCAGGTTGTTGAAGCTGGGATCGCGGAAGTGCGCGCGGAACGGGCGTGTCCCGCCGTCGGAGACGACGTGCGCACCCAGCTCGCCGCGCGGCGACTCGACCGGCACGTAGGCCTGGCCGGTTGGCACCCGGAAGCCCTCGGTGACCAGCTTGAAGTGATGGATCAGGGCCTCCATCGACTCACCCATGATGTGGCGGATGTGGTCGAGGCTGTTGCCCATGCCGTCGCTGCCGATCGAGAGCTGGGCCGGCCAGCCGATCTTCTTGTCGGCGATCATCACCGGGTCGCCCTCCATGCGGGCGAGCCGGTCGGCTGCCTGCTCGACGATCCGCAGCGACTCCCACATCTCGTTGAGCCGCACCCGGAAGCGACCGTAGGAGTCGGCGGTGTCCCAGGTCTGCACGTCGAAGTCGTAGGTCTCGTAGCCGCAGTAGGGATCGGTCTTGCGGAGGTCCCAGCCGTAGCCGGTGCTGCGCAGGACCGGCCCGGTGACGCCGAGGGCCAGGCAGCCCTCGAGGTCCAGGTGGCCGACGTTCTCCAGGCGGGCCTTGAAGATCGGGTTCGCGTTGCACAGGGCGGCGTACTCGGGGAGCCGCGTCCTCATCAGCTTGATGAAGCCGCGGATCTCCTCCAGCGCACCGGGTGGGAGGTCCTGCGCGACGCCGCCGGGGCGCATGAACGCATGGTTCATGCGCAGGCCGGTGATCAGCTCGAAGAGGTCCAGCACCAGCTCGCGCTCGCGGAAGCCGATCGTCATCACCGTCAGCGCGCCGATCTCCATGCCGCCGGTGGCGATGCAGACGAGGTGGGAGGAGATGCGGTTGAGCTCCATGAGCAGGACCCGCATGACCTGGGCCTTCTCGGGGATGTCGTCCTCGATGTCGAGCAGCCGCTCGACGCCCAGGACGTAGGTCATCTCGTTGTAGAACGGCGACAGGTAGTCCATCCGGGTGCAGAACGTGACGCCCTGGGTCCAGGAGCGGTACTCCATGTTCTTCTCGATGCCGGTGTGGAGGTAGCCGATGCCGCACCGGGCCTCGGTCACCGTCTCGCCCTCGATCTCGAGGATCAGGCGCAGCACGCCGTGCGTGGAGGGGTGCTGCGGCCCCATGTTGACGACGATCCGCTCGTGCGCGGACTCGCTGTCGAGACCCGCCGCGATGTCGGCCCAGTCCTGGCCGCCGACGGTGAACTCGGTCGTGCTCATGAGTAGCTCCTCCGCTGGTCCGGCGGCGGGATCGTCGCGCCCTTGTACTCCACCGGGATGCCGCCCAGCGGGTAGTCCTTGCGCTGCGGGTGGCCGGGCCAGTCATCGGGCATCAGGATCCGGGTCAGCGCCGGATGGCCGTCGAAGACCATCCCGAACATGTCGAAGGTCTCCCGCTCGTGCCAGTCGACCGCCGGGTACACCGGCGTCAGCGACGGGAGGTGCGGGTCGTCGTCCGGTACGCCGACCTCCACCCGGATGCGGCGGTTCCAGGTCATCGAGCCGAAGTGGTAGACGGCGTGCAGCTCGGCGCCGCGGTCGCCGGGGTAGTTGACGCCGCTCACCCCCGAGCAGAGCTCGAAGCGCAGCGACGGGTCGTCACGCAGGAGGCGTGCGACCTCGAGCAGGTTGTCGCGGCCGACGTGGAAGGTGATCTCGCCGCGGTGGATCACGACCTTCTCGAGGAGCGGGTCGAGCGTGTCGGCGACCGCGTCGAACCAGCCCCCGAACGGTCGCTGGGCGGCGGCCGGCATGACCACGGGCAGCACCAGGCCGCCGTACCCGCTGGTGTCGCCGGTGCCGTGGGCGCCGAACATGCCGTGACGCTCGCCGACGGCGCGGCTCTCGACGGGACGCTCCAGCAGCTCCTGCTCGATCGTCTGGTCCGGGTTGGCCGGGCTGTCCAGCTCGGTCGGGCTCGCGCCGCCGTCGTGCTTGTCGTCGTCGGTCAACGCAGCAGGCCCCTCTGGTCGCCGGTGGGGAGGGCCACGAGGCCCTCGGCCTCGAGCTCCTCGATCTGCTTCGCGCGGTTGGTGCCGAACGGCGTGTGCTGCACCTTGTCGTGCAGCTTGAGGATGGCGTCGATGAGCATCTCCGGACGGGGCGGACAGCCCGGGAGGTACATGTCGACCGGGACGACGTGGTCGACGCCCTGCACGATCGCGTAGTTGTTGAACATGCCGCCCGAGCTCGCGCAGACGCCCATCGCGAGGACCCACTTGGGCTCGGCCATCTGGTCGTAGATCTGGCGCAGGACCGGGGCCATCTTCTGGCTCACCCGACCGGCCACGATCATCAGGTCCGCCTGGCGCGGGCTCGCGCGGAAGACCTCCATGCCGTAGCGGGCGAGGTCGTACTTCGGTCCGCCCGAGGTCATCATCTCGATCGCGCAGCAGGCGAGGCCGAACGTCGCCGGCCAGAAGCTGGCCTTGCGCATGTAGCCGGCCAGGCCCTCGACCGTCGTCAGCAGCACGCCGCTCGGGAGCTTCTCCTCGATGCCCATGTCAGTCCCAGTCCAATCCGCCGCGGCGCCAGACATACGCATAGGCGATGAAGACGGTGGCGATGAAGAAGACCATCTCGGCCAGGCCGAACCACCCCATCGCGTCGAAGTGGACGGCCCACGGGTAGAGGAAGACGATCTCGATGTCGAAGACGATGAAGAGCATCGCGGTGATGTAGTACTTCACCGGGAACCGGCCGGACAGCGCCTGCGGGGTGGGCTCGATGCCGCACTCGTAGGCGTCGGCCTTCGCGCGGTTGGCACGCCGCGGGCCGACCGCCGCGCTCATGATGACCGACCCCACCGCGAACGCGGCGGCGATCGCTGCCAGCACCAGGATCGGCACGTACAGATGCATCTGACCCTCCCTCTGTGATCTTGTGAACCAGATCACTAGTGGCGTGGGACACATATTGCCACTGCTGGACGGCCCCAGCACAAGGGGTTGCGCGAAACGCCGGACGCGTTGGACGCCCGGGCGAGCAGCAGCCGGTCGGAAACGTGGGATACCGGTCCACCGCATCAACGGGGAGTCCGGCAGTCACCTGGTGACTGCCAGGCTCCCCGATCCCTCGTCAACGCAGCATCGCTGCGACCGCCTCGTCCGGCACCAGCTGACGCGGCAGGACCAGCTCCTCGGCCGTGACCAGCCACTCGATCTGCACGCGCGCACCCTCGAACGCTCGGTCGCGGGTGGCTGATCAGGCGGTGGCGCGGTGGAGGGCCACGATGCCGCCGGAGAGGTTGCGCCAGGAGGGGGCGGTCCAGCCGGCGTCGACGATCAGGTCGGCGAGGCCGCGCTGGTCGGGCCAGGCACGGATCGACTCGGCGAGGTAGACGTAGGCGTCGGGCGAGGACGAGACGGCGCGGGCGACGGCGGGGAGCGCCTTCATGAGGTACTCCATGTAGACGTTGCGCCACGGACCCCAGGTCGGGTGGCTGAACTCGCAGACGACGAGGCGACCGCCCGGCCGGGTGACCCGGCGCATCTCGGCGAGGCCGGCCCGCGGGTCGACGATGTTGCGCAGGCCGAAGGAGATCGTGACCGCGTCGAAGGTGCCGTCGGCGAACGGGAGCCGGGTGCCGTCGCCGGCGGTGAAGGGCAGCGAGGGCAAGGCACGCTTGCCGACCTGGAGCATGCCGACCGAGAAGTCGCACGGGATGACGGTCGCGCCCGCGTCGCGGAACGGCACCGAGGACGTGCCGGTGCCGGCGGCGAGGTCGAGCACCTTGTCGCCGTACGACGGGTCGACGGCGGCGAGCACCTCACGACGCCAGCGGCGGTCCTGGCCGAAGGACAGGACGTCGTTGGTGATGTCGTAGCGCTTGGCGACGGCGTCGAACATCCGGCGTACGTCGGCCGGCTGCTTGTCGAGGTCGGCGCGGGTCATCAGGCGGCGAGGATGGTCTTGAGATAGCCGGCGGCCTCGTTGAGCGAGGTGCCCGACGCGTAGACGTCGACGGTGTAGCCGTTCTGCTCGCCACGGCACTCGGACGTGCCGTACTGCTCGCCGGTGGCCTGGCTGGTCGCGGTGGCCTGCTGCGCGTCGGCGTACGTGCCGGCGCACTGGAAGCCGTCGATCTTCTTCATGGCGTAGTGAGTGGTGTCGAGGTCGACGGCGACCGGCCCGCTCGGGAACACCAGCCCGGGATCGGTCTTGACGACAGACACCGCCACCTCGTTGGGGAGGCCCTGCGTGACGCGGTCGAGGTGCGCCATGTCGACGTAGGTGCGGACCTTCGCGTCGCCGTACAGGTGGGTCAGGCGCTTGGAGCCCTTGGCGTCGGACTGCTCCGCCTGGGCGGCGAACTGGTGCACGGCGGTGACCTGCTGCGCGCTCGTCGCACCGGCGAGCTGCGGGGTCAGAGCGGAGACGGCGACGACCTTGGCAGCCAGCTGGTCGGGAAGGCTCGGCATGCTCTCGCCGTCGGCCTTCGGCAGGCCGACGGCGAAGCCGACGACGACCGCCAGGAGGACGACTCCGACGACGAGCCCGATGATGGTGCCACGCGTGTTCCGCATTGCTTCATCATGCCGGGCGGACCTGAGGATCCGCTGGGCGGGTCAGGAGTCGGGCAGGTCCTCGCCGTCGCCGAGACGGACGAAGTCCTGGCCGCTGGCCTCGAGCAGTCGTCCGAACTGCGCGTCGACGACTCCGAGGCCCATCTCGGAGTAGACGCGGTCGTGGATCGCGACGTTGTGCCGGGCGCCGATCTCGCGGGCGAAGTCGATGCCCTCGCTGATCCTCATCCAGGGCGCGCAGACCGGCGCGAGCAGGACGTCGACCTTGTCCTGCTCCTCGTGGAGGTGCACCCGGTGCTCCGGCACGGTGAGCGCGTCGCCCGGGTGGTAGACCGTGATGTCGCCGAGGGTCATCAGGTAGCCGGAGTTGTGGAAGCGCGGGAGGTCCTCGTGGATCACGGCGTGCAGCTCGCCGACCGCGACGACGCTGATCTCGCCGATCCCCCAGCGCTCGTCCGGCTCGACGACGGTGACCCGCTCGGACACCTCCGGCGCATCGCCGTGGATCGCCTTGGCGACCGCGTCGATCGTGTAGATCGGTGCGTCCGTGTGCTTGAGCAGGTCGGCCAGGTAGTGGTCGGGGTGCTCGTGGGTGATCAGCACCGCGTCGACGCCGTCGACGTCGGCGGGTGTGCTGAACATGCCGGGGTCGGTGACGACGGTCGTGCCGCCGTGCTCGATGCGGACGCAGGCGTGGGCGTGCTTGGTCAGGCGCATGCTCAGAAGGTACGCCGGGGGCGGCTGCGCCACGTCGTCAGCCGGTGAGGTGGTGGACGTAGCACCACCGCCACTCCTCGCCCGGCTCGACCGAGCGCATCACCGGGTGCCCGGTCTCGCGGAAGTGGGCGGTGGCGTGGCGACGGGCGCTGGAGTCGCAGCAGCCGACCTTGCCGCATGTCAGGCACATGCGCAGCGCGACCCAGTGGGAGCCGGCCTCGAGGCAGTCCTGGCAGACCAGCTCCCCGGCCGGACCGGAGCCGCCGGGCGGGTCGAGCAGCGGCGCGGCGGCCAGGTGGTCGCAGTTGTCGCGGGCCGACGAGGCGCCGACCGCGCGGATCTCCTCGCGCCGCTCGTCGGCCGCGTCGAGCATCGACTCCTCGACGTCGAGCATCCCGAGCACCTCGCTCACCACCTCGGACGGGACCATCCCGGTCGAGCGGACCTCCAGCACACGGGCGCGCTCGGCCTCGATCATCGCCGACCGCCACCGCGTGTAGCGGTCGCTGGGGCTCTCGACGCCGGCCCGGGTGCCGAGACGCTCCCACGCGGCGAAGTTGCGCTGCTCGATGCGCTGGGTGATGACGTCGCGCACGCCGTGCGCATCCTCGTCGTCGCCGGCGAGCTCCTCGAGTCGGCAGAAGCCGGCCTTCGCGGCCTGCTGGAGCAGCGTCGCGCGGGCCAGGGCGTCGTCCATCGGGTCGGGGCCGGGCACACCCAACCTCCGGGCGAGCAACGGCAGGGTCAGGCCCTGACCGAGCAGCGTGCCGGCCACGACCGTGAACGCCGCCAGCAGCAGCACCTCCCGGTGCGCCGCGTCCACGGGCACGATGAACGCGGCCGCGAGCGTCACCACACCGCGCATGCCCGCCCAGCCGATCAGCAGCGAGGTGCGCCAGTCGGCGGGCCGGCCGGTCACGGGGTCCGGCCCCGGACGGATCAGCGCGAAGCGCGCGAGCTGCACCCAGACCAGCCGCACGACGACCACGGTGGCCAGCACCGCGGCACACACCGTGAGCAGCCGGCCGCCGGAGGTGTTGCTCGCGCGCACCTCGTCGACCAGCCACTTGGCCTGCAGGCCGATCAGCAGGAAGACGGCGTTCTCCAGGACGAACGCGATCGTGCGCCAGTTGATCCGCTCCGCGACCCGCGACTGCGCGCTCTGCAGGACCGGCGCCTTGTGGCCGAGCGTCAGGCCCGCGACCACGACCGCCACGACGCCCGACGCATGGATCCGCTCGGCCGCGATGTACGCCGCGAACGGCACCACGAAGGAGATCGCGGTGTCGACGAGGGGGTCCTCGAGCCGGCGTCGTACGAACGCGACGACGAGGAACGCGACGATGCCGACCACCGCGCCACCGACCGCCGCGAGCACGAAGTCGCCGCCGACGCGCCAGGCACTGACTGACGTGGCGAGGGCCGCGATGGCGGTGCGGAGGGCGACCAGCGCCGCCGCGTCGTTGAAGAGCGACTCGCCCTCGAGGATCGTCACGACCCGCCGTGGCAGGCCGATCCGGCGCCCGATCGCGGTCGCGGCGACGGCGTCGGGAGGTGCGACCACGGCACCGATCGCGAACGCCATCGCCCAGCGCACGTCCGGCAGGACGAGGCGGACCACGCAGGCGACGACCGCCGTCGAGACGACGACCAGCCCGACGGACAGCAGCAGGATCGAGCGACGGTTGGCGTTGAAGTCGACCAGCGAGGTCGTCAGCGCGGCGCTGTAGAGCAGCGGCGGCAGCAGCCCGAGCAGGACCACGTCCGGCTCGAGGTGGACCTCCGGGACGTGGGGGACGTAGGAGACCGCGATCCCGACGACGATGAGCACCAGCGGGGCCGGGGCGTCGTACCGCTGCGTGAGCGCGGTGACCACGAGCACCGTCGTGGCCAGCACGACGAGGAGCAGCGCGATCTCCATGGCGTCATTGTGCCTGCGCGAGGCCGCGCAGCGCCTCGTCCAGCGCGCGCCGGTCGTGCCGGCCGACGACGACCTCGACGACCTCGATCCCCCCGTTGGGAGCGGCCAGCGCGTGGTCGAGCTCGGGCCGGCTGGTGACGCGGAGGTGCGGGACGCGGTGGGCGGCGCACAGGCTCGCCAGGTCGGTGCCGTGGGGCGTGCCGAAGAGCCGCTCGAAGGCGGTGGCGAGCGGCTCGGCGCCCTGCTCGAGGGTCGCGAAGATCGAGCCGCCGTCGTCGTTGGGCACCACGATCGTCAGGTCCGGCCGTGGCTCGTCGGGACCGATCAGCAGGCCGTTCGCGTCGTGCAGGAAGGTCAGGTCGCCCATCAGCGCGAGCGCGCGCGTGGAGTGCGGACGGCCGAGCGCGGCGCCGATCGCGCTGCTGACCGTGCCGTCGATCCCGGCGAGACCACGGTTGGCGACCACCATCCGGCGCTCGCCGACCGGCGTCGGCCGGTGCATGAGATCGAGGTCGCGGATCGGGTTGGAGGCGCCGACGACCAGCAGGCCGCCCGGCGGCAGCGCGCGGGCGACCGCCCCCGCGACGTCGTACGGCGTGAGGGCGGGCTGCTCGGCGAGGTACCGGTCGATGCGGCGGCCGAGCTCACGGTCCGCCTCGCGCCACTCGTCGAGCCAGGCCGGGTCGTCAGGCCCGTCGGCGGACCACGTCGGCGCGGTCGCGACCGTCGCGCCGGCCGGGCTCATCGGCCAGACGCCGGCTGCCGGGACGACGTAGGTCTCGACGTCGCCGCGCTCGATCACCCGGCCGACCGGACGGGACAGGTTGGGCCGGCCGAGCACGACGACCCGCTGGACACGCTCGGCGAGCGGTGTCGTGAGCAGCAGACGCCCGGTCCGCAGCGCGTTGGCGCCGGTCCGCGAGCCGCTCGACGGCTCCGCCACCAGCGGCCACCCCGCCGCCTCCGCCAGCCGCCGCGCTGCCGGGCCGGCGTCGTCGCCGGCGATCACGATGGTTCGGGGGCCGGGGGCGAGCCTGGTGACAGTTTCACCGGCCGGCCGGTGAAACTGTGACCTGGACGAAGAAGGTTCGTCGTCCAAGCCACAGTTCTCGCGTCCCAGCTGCCCCACCGTGAGCCGGGCGGGCAGTTCGGCCGGCACCAGGGGCGCGTCGAGCTGCACGTTGAGGTGGAGCGGGGCCGGGCCGACCAGGTCCGGCGGGATGTCGTCGATCGAGGCGACGTCGTGGGTGTCGACCAGGCGGCCGAAGATGCCGACCTGGTCGGTGGTCTGGTTGGCGCCGGTGCCGCGAAGACGGGCCGGGCGGTCGGCGGTGAGCAGCACGAGAGGTACGCCGGAGTGGGCGGCCTCGAGCGCGGCGGGATGCAGGTTGGCCACGGCCGTGCCGGAGGTGCAGACGACCGCGGCGCGGGCGCCCATCCGGGTCAGGCCGAGCGCGAGGAAGCCGGCCGTGCGCTCGTCGATGCGGGTGTGGAGGCGGAGCCGGCCGAGGCGGTCGGCCCGCCAGGCGGCGTACGCCAGCGGGGCGTTGCGCGAGCCCGGCGCCAGGACGACGTCGGTGACGCCGGCGGCGAGCAGCCGCTCGAGGACGGACTCGGCAAGGTCGACGGCCGCGCTGCTCATGGACGCCGATCCTCGCGCAGCGCGCGCACCTCCGCGAGCCTGGCCTCCCAGTGGGCGACCCGGTCGGGCGTCGCGGCGAGGCGTTCGAGGGCCTCGGGCTCGACGCTCGGGCGGCCGACGGGGAGCTCGCCGGCCTCCGGCGTCATGAACCCGTACGCCGCGTCGTCGGTCAGCAGCTGGACCGTCGCCAGCCCGCAGGCGTGCGGCAGCTCGGGCAGCGCGGCGGCGAGCGCGACGCCGGCCGCGATGCCGACCGAGGTCTCGAGCGCGGACGACACGACGACCGGCAGCCCGATCCGCTCCGCGATCTCCAGACAGGCCCGTACGCCGCCCAGCGGCTGGACCTTCAGCACCGCGATGTCGGCCGCCTCGAGGTCGCGCACCCGGTAGGGGTCGGCGGCACGGCGGATCGACTCGTCCGCGGCGATCCGCACGTCCACGCGGCGGCGTACCAGCGCGAGGTCCTCGACGGTGGCGACCGGCTGCTCGGCGTACTCCAGGCCGCCGGCGGCACGGTCGAGCACGGCTAGCGCGGCCACCGCCTCCTCGACCGACCAGCCGCCGTTGGCGTCGATGCGGACGTGCCCTTCCGGGCCAAGGGCCGAGCGCACGGCCGCGACCCTGGCCTCGTCGTCGGCCAGGGTCTGGCCCGGCTCGGCGACCTTCACCTTGGCGGTGCGGCAGCCGCCGGCCATCACCATCGCCTGAGCACGCTCGGGACCGACCGCAGGGATGGTCACGTTCACCGGCACGCTCGAGCGGATCGCCTCGGGCCAGTCGCCCGCGGCCGCCTCCTCGGCACACCGCAGCCAGGGCTCGGCGACGTCCGCGGGATACTCCAGGAACGGGCTCCACTCGCCCCAGCCGGCCGCGCCCTCGAGCAGCACGACCTCACGGACCGTGATGCCGCGGAAGCGGGTGCGCATCGGGATCGAGAGGACCCTCATGCGAGGCTCCGGAGCCGCAGCCGGTCGGTCTTGCCGTTGGGCAGCATCGGCAGCTCGGGCACCAGCACCAGCTGGCGCGGCGCCCACGCGCGCGGCAGCGCGCCGGACACCCAGTCGCGGACGTCGCCGATCGTTGGGCGAGGAGGCGCTCCAGCGCCGTCTCGAGACCACGTCACGAACGCCACGACCCTGCTCCCCCACTCCTCGTCGGGCACACCGAGCACCTCCGCGGCGACGACACCCGGGTGCTCGCGCAGCCGTGCGGCCACAGCGGGCCCCGGCACGTTGACCCCGCCGCTGACGATCACGTCGTCGATCCGGCCGACGACGTGCAGCCGTCCGTCCTCGTCGATGCGGCCGGCGTCGGAGGTGAGGAACCACCCGTCCACCAGGGTCTCGTCGGTCAGCTCCGGCGCCCCCTCGTAGCCGTCGAAGAGGGTGGGGCCACCGATCCGGATCCGGCCACCGGTCCCTCCTGAGCCTGTCGAAGGGTCGCCGATGGCCAGCGCGACGCCGTCGAGCGGCAGGCCGTCGTAAACGCAGCCGCCGCACGTCTCCGCCGAGCCGTACGTCGCCACCACCCGTACGCCGGCCGCGGCCGCCGCCTCGCGCAGCGACGGGTCGACGTGGCCGCCGCCGATGAGCACGGTGTGGCAGCGGCGCAGGGCCTCGACGTCGGCCGGCGTGCGCAGCATCCGGACGAGCTGGGTGGGCACGAGCGAGACGAACCAGCCCTCCCCCTCCGGCCAGCCGTGCCGCTCGAGCAGCGTCGGGGTGTGCCCGGCGACCAGCGAGCGCACGACGACGTTCACCCCCGCGACGTACGACGGCGGCAGGGCCAGCGCCCAGGGACCGCTCGCTCCGACGCGGGCCGCCGACGCCGCGGCGGAGGCGAGCACCGCGTCGCGAGCGAGCACCACGCGCTTCGGCGTACCGCTGGATCCGGAGGTCTCGATCAGCAGCCGCTCGTCGCCGGGACCGGCGAGCCAGTCGCGCAGCGCGGCCACCACCTCGTCGAAGTCACCGACCGGGCGCACGTAGCTCACGGGAAGACGCTACTTCCGGCCGGGTGCGCCGCGTGCGCGGGTCGCCTGCTTGAATCCGGGGTCATGGCCACCCCTTCGCAATGGATCGCCGGCGCGCGGCTCCGCACCCTGCCCGCAGCGATCTCCCCCGTGGTGGCCGGGACCGGCGTCGCCGCCTATCCGGACGCCGCCGGCGTCGTGTGGTGGAAGGCCGCCCTCGCGATGGTGGTCAGCCTCGCGCTGCAGGTGGCCGTCAACTACGCCAACGACTACTCCGACGGCATCCGCGGCACCGACGACGACCGCGTCGGTCCGCTGCGGCTGGTCGGCTCGGGCGCGGCGACGCCCGCGGCCGTCAAGCGAGCGGCGTTCCTGTCCTTCGCCGTCGCCGGCGTCGCCGGCCTGGTCCTCGCCGCGACGACCGCCTGGTGGCTGCTGCTGGTCGGCGCGGTCTGCGTCGTCGCGGCCTGGTACTACACCGGCGGCAAGAAGCCCTACGGCTACCTCGGTCTCGGCGAGGTCATGGTGTTCATCTTCTTCGGGCTGGTCGCGGTGGTCGGCACGACGTACGTCCAGACCGAGACGTGGGGCACCACCGGGTGGGCCTCGCTCGTCGCCGGCTGCGGCATCGGCGCGCTCGCCTGCGCGATCCTCGTCGCGAACAACCTGCGTGACATCCCCACCGACGAGGTCGCAGGCAAGATGACGCTGGCGGTCCGGCTGGGCGATCGCACCACCCGGAGCTTCTACGGCGTACTGGTGGTGGTCGCGCTCGTCGCCCTGATCGGCGTCGGCGCCCTGACGACCTGGTGGGCCCTGCTCGGTCTGGTGTTCCTGGTGCCCGCCGGACGCGGCGTGCTGACCGTCCGCTCGGGTGCCACCGGCCCGCGGCTCATCCCGGTGCTGCAGAAGACCGGGCTGGCAGAGCTGGCCTGGGCCGTGCTCGCCACGGTCGGGCTGTTCGCCGCCTGAGCCGACGTCAGTCGACGTCCTCCTTGGACCGCATGGCCTCGTAGCGCTCGGTCATCCGGCTCGCCCGGACCTCGACCCGCTGGGCCAGCGCGGTGCGCTGCCGGTTGAGGATCACGAACGACGCCGGGGCGCTGATCAAGAACGCGACCACGACCGCCCACACCATCGGTACGTCGCCCGTGATGGCGAACCAGACGGCGAAGACGATGGCCAGCGTCGCCGCGAACAGCGCGATGCGCAGGCCGGTGTAGATCCAGAACTCCTTCACCCCCCAAGGGTAGGTCGGGGAACGGCTTGGCGCCCTATCGGGGAGCCTGACTGTCATCCGGTGGCAGTCAGGCTCCCCGCAGTGGTTATCCACAGGCAACGGCGACGCCGTTGCCCACGACACCTCGGACGCGCAGGGTCGACCCATGGACTTCTCGGGATCGGTGCCTGAGCTGCTCGACCTCCAGTCGGACGTCGTCGCCCGGCATCAGCTGGTCGAAGCGGGTCTCGCCGAGACCGACATACGCAGGCTCCTTCGCCGGCACGACCTGGTCCGCGCCCTCCCCGGCGTGTACGTCGCCCACACCGGGCCGCTGACCTGGCAGCAGCGAGCGTGGGCAGCGGTCCTCTGGGCCGGTCCCGCAGCGCTCTGCGGGGTGTCGGCGCGTCGGGCCGCCGACGGTCCTGGTCGGGTGGACGTGGACCGGCAGCCGATTCACGTGGCGATCGCCCACGCTCGCCGTCTGGCCCCGCGGCCCGGCATCGTCGTCCACCGCGCACGCGGGCTCCAGGAGCAGGTGCTGTGGAACGCGGCACCACCGCGCCAACGGGTCGAGGAGGCCGTGCTGGACCTCGCACTGGCCGCCGACGACCGCCTGGACTCGGTGAGCCACATCGCCGACCTCCTCGGTGCGCGGCTGTCGCGGGCCGACCGGCTGGCGGAAGCGCTCGAGAGGCGGCCACGCGTGCCCGACCGCAGGTTCCTCGAGGCGGTGATCGCCGACGCGGAGGCCGGAACGTGCTCGGTTCTCGAGCACGGCTACCTCACCCTCGTGGAGCAGGCGCACCGGCTGCCTGCGGCGGCCCGTCAGGTCCGCGACAGTCGCAAGGGGCCGCTCTACCGCGATGTCTGCTACGAGGAGATGGCGACCATCGTCGAGCTCGACGGCCGCCTCCACCACTCCCGCACCCGCGATCGGGACCGCGACATGGAACGTGACCTCGACGCGGCCGTCGACGGCTCGGTCACCGCGCGGCTCGGTTGGGGGCAGGTCTACGGACGGCCCTGCTCGACCGCGCAGAAGGTGGGCGCGCTGCTGATCGCCCGCGGCTGGACCGCGCAGCCCGCCCCCTGCCGCTTCTGCGTCCAGAGCCCCTCATCGGGGAGTCTGGCTGTCACCTGGTGACAGTCACGCTCCCCAATGGGGCCTGGTGGGGAGCAGTCACGTGCACGCCCGGCTCGGCGTACGAGTGCTGGCTGGAGGAGTTGAAGTAGTTGATCCCGATGAAGTTGAACCACAGCGTCGCCAGGCCGAGCAGGGCCAGGATCGCGGCGTTGCGGCCCTTCCAGCCGGCGGTGGCGCGGGCGTGGAGGTAGCAGGCGTAGACGACCCAGGTGATGAACGCCCAGACCTCCTTGGGGTCCCAGTTCCAGTAGCGGGACCAGGCCTGGTGGGCCCAGATCGGGCCGGAGATCAGCACCGCGAAGGTCCACACCGGGAACGCGAACGCGTGCACGCGGTAGGAGACCCGGTCGAGGGCCTCGAGGCCGGGGACGCGGGCGAGCCAGCCGGTCAGCTCGGCGCCGTCGGCGGCCGCGGCCTTGCGCTCGGCGCGCAGCTTGACCAGGTAGACGATCGAGGTGATGCCACCGAGGGTGAACGCACCCGTCGCGATGGCGGCCGAGATGACGTGGATGACCAGCCAGTAGGAGCTGAGCGCGTCGGTCAGCGGCGCGACCGCCTCGTGCAGGACCAGCATCGCGACCATCAGCATCGTCACGACGAACCCGACGACCAGCGGCGACATCCAGTCGAGCCGGAACTTCTTGTAGAGCGCCAGGTACATCACGATCACGATGAACGAGCCGGTGATCGTGAACTCGTACATGTTGCCCCACGGCACCCGGTTCGGGTCCGCGGCCATGCCGCGCGCGAACAGCCCGACGAAGTGCACGACGGCCGCCAGGATCGTCAGCAGGATGCCGAGCCGGCCCCAGAAGGCCACCTTCTCCTCGCGGGTACGACGCTCGCTCGGCTCGTCCTCGCGCGGCGGCTCGGCGACCGGTGCGCCACCGCCGGATCCGACCAGCTGGCCGACCCGCTCGGTCGACCGCTCGGTCACGGCGGCTCCCTTGGGCTGGCGCAGCATGGACCACTCGATGAGGTGGGAGAGCAGGGCCAGGAAGTAGATGATCCCGGCCGCACCGATGGCGTGGTCGCTCAGCGTTCCCCAGTCGGCGTTGGTCACGGCGTTCCCTTCTTCTGGCCCTTGGTCGGTCCGCGCAGGCTCTCGACCAGACCGTCGAGGATCTCTGCGATTTCGGAGTTGCCGGAGCGGTCGAGCACGGCCACCTCGACGACGGTCCGCTCCATTGTGTCCCCCTGCCCCCCATCGGAGTCACCCGCGGGTCGCCGTCGGGCGCGGACCCAGATCCGGCGCGGCCGGATGAACAGCGATCCGCACAGCCCGATCAGCCCCAGGACGACGCCGCCGAGCACGATGTGGGTGCCCGGCGTCTGGCTGATCTGCACCCGGACCCACTTCTTGACGCCGTCGAACTTCACCGAGCCCAGGCCGCCCGGCAGCCTCATCGTCTGCCCCGGCTTGAGGTCGAGTCGCAGCGGCATGCCGTTGGGCTGCTTGAGCTGGGTGGCGTGCGCCTTGTCGAGCACGTAGACCGACTGCGGCGCCCCGCTGTCGAGCCCGAGGTTGCCGGTGTAGGCGAACAGCGCGAGCCGAGGGTTCAGGTCGTTCGGGAAGACCGTCATCGGGTTGCCGTGCACGGCGGCGTACGTCGGGTAGAACACCCCGTCGAGGCCGATCTCGCTCGGCTTCGCGGCCGGCGCCTTCACCACGCCGTACGAGAGGAAGGTGCCGTCCTGGGGCAGGAAGACGGTCGGGCCGGTGTAGGCGACGTGGCCCTGCCCGTCGCGGACGGTGATGACCGGGGCGTAGCCGTGCCCGATGAGGAAGACCTCGGTGCTCCCGATGTCGAGCGGGTGGTTGACCTCGAGGTCGTACTTCTTCGTCGGGCCCTTGCCGCAGTCGTCCTGGTAGCCGACGTCGGCCTTGAACTTCGTCGCCATGCCGGCCCGCGGCCCGGAGGTGAGCCACTGGTCGGCGTACTTGTCGATGGTGAAGCAGAACGGGTTCATCTGGCTGGTGTGGAACAGCCCGCCCGGGTTGAAGTCGTCGTACTGCGTCAGGTTGTTGGTGAAGGTCGTGCCGTCGACGACGATCACGCCGCCCTGGTAGCCGAACAGGCTGCCCATGGCGAAGCCCGCGAGGACGATCAGCACCGACAGGTGGAAGATCAGGTTGCCGGCCTCGCGGAGCTGTCCGCGCTCGGCAGCGACGTAGTCGACCGTGTCGCCGTCGCCCACCTTGCGCAGGCGGTGGCGCCGCCCGAGCACCTGGCGGGCGTGCGCGAGGACCTCCTCCGGCGTCTGCTCGGAGTCGTACGACGTCTGCGCGGGCAGCCGGCCGAGGTTCGCGGGTGCCGCGGGCGGCTGGGCCCGGAACGCGCGGAAGTAGACGAACAGGCGCGGCACGATGCAGCCGACGAGCGAGATCGTGAGCAGCAGGTAGACCGCCGCGAACCACGGCGAGCCGTAGACCGAGAAGAGGTCGAGACGCTCGTAGAGCGGGGTGAGCTTCGGGTGTGCCTGCTTCCACTGCGTCACACCCTGGGCGTTGACGCCGGACTGCGGGATGACCGATCCGGGCACGGCGGCCAGCGCGAGCAGCAGCAGCAGCACGATGGCGGTCCGCATCGAGCAGAGCTGGCGCCAGGTCCAGCGGGCCAGCTCGCGCAGGTCGAGCTCACCGGCCTTGACCGATCGCGCGCCGGACTCGGCAGGCCGCCGCTGCGGCCCCTTGTTCTCGTCGCTCACAGGCCCACCAGCTTCGTTCGCTCGGACGCGGCCTCAAGCCACAGCCCGCCGTCACCTCGCGCCCCGAGGCGGCCGCGCCACTCGCTCACAGGCCCACCAGCTTCGTTCGCTCGGACGCGGCCTCAAGCCACAGCCCGCCGTCACCTCGCGCCCCGAGGCGGCCGCGCCACTCGCTCACAGGCCCACCGTCGAATCGTTGACGAGCCGCAGCTGCACCCACTGGACCATGTGGTCCCACGCCCCGGTCACCATCAACACTCCGATCAGCATCAGCAGGGCGCCGCCGGCGCGCATGATCCAGACCTGGTGGCGGCGTACCCAGCGCAGGGCGCCGAGCGCGCGCTCGTAGGCGACGGCGGCGAGGACGAACGGCAGGCCGAGACCGATCGCGTAGAAGAGGGCGAGCACGCCGCCACGGGCCGCGGTGCTGCCGCTGGCCATCGTGAGGGTCAGGATCACGCCGAAGGTCGGGCCGACGCAGGGCGTCCAGCCGACGGCGAAGAGCGCCCCGATCAGCGGCGCGGCGGCGATGCCGACGCCAGGCAGCTTGTGGACCCGCCACTCACGCTGCATCCACGGGAGCGCACCGGCGAACACCAGCCCGAGCACGATGAGGATCACGCCGAGCACGACCGTCAGCTCGTGCTGCCACCGCCGCAGCTCGTTGCCGATCCCTCCGAACGCCGTCGCGACCAGCACGAAGACGACCGCGAAGCCGAGCACGAACAGCAGCGACCCGAGCAGCATCCGGCCGCGGTGGCGGGCGGCCTCGCCCGAGGCGAGGTCGGCGCCGGAGAGGCCGGTGGCGTAGGACAGGTAACCCGGCAGCAGCGGGATGACGCAGGGCGAGAAGAAGGACACCAGTCCGGCGATCACCGCGACGGGGATCGCCAGCGCGAGCGATCCGCCCGCCGCCTGGTGCTGGAACCAACCGCTCACGAGCCGCTCCCGAGCAGGCCGTCGACGACGTCGGTGAGGGTGGTCTGCGACGGGATCGGTCCGTTGATCACGTCCGCCACACGGCCGTGCTGGTCCAGCACCAGCGTCGCCGGCGGGGCGTAGGGGGCGTACTTGCCGAACGCCAGCAGGGTCTTGCTGGCCGGGTCGTAGAGCGAGGGGTAGTCGACACCGCGGTCGCGCTCGAACGCCGCGGCGGTCTGCGCGGCCGCGTCGCGGATGTCGATGCCGACGAACGCCACCTTGCCCTTGTCGCGCCCCTTCGCGAGGGAGTGCTCGGTGTCGACGAGCATCGGCATCTCCGCACGGCACGGCACGCAGCCGGACCACCAGACGTTGACCACGACCACCTTGCCGCGCATCGAGTCGAGGTTGAGCGACTTGCCCTGGACCGTCGTACCGCTGACGTCGACGGGCGCCCCGCGGTCGGCGGCGTGGACCTCGACCACCTTGCCGTCGCCGGAGATGTAGTTGAGGTCGCCGGTGCCGCCGATGCCGCCGCAGCCCGCGAGGAGGAGGGCTGCCAGCACGACGGATGACAGGAGAGTGGTACGACGCACGGTCAGCCCTCGGTCGCCTGGGTCGACTCGGGGGACGGCCTGCCGCTGCCGGCCGAGAACGGGTCGTCCCGGTCCTTCTTGGGGATCAGGTCGATGGCCGGCTCGCTGTAGGAGACCTGGCTGATGACCTCGCCGACGAAGTGCAGCGAGGTGACCGAGCAGAGCGTGCACTGGCGCTTGCGCGGGTCGTGCAGGAACGAGCGGCCCTCGACGGCCAGTCGCGTGGTCCAGATCGGCAGCTGGTGCGAGACCAGCACGGCCTCGTGCCCCTCGGCGGCGGCGCGGGCGTCGCGCACGGCGGCGAGCATGCGCTCGACGATCTCGGCGTACGGCTCGCCCCACGAGGGACGGAACGGGTTCCACAGCAGCCGCCACGTCGCGGGGTTCCGCAGCGCGTTGTCGCCGCGGAGGAACCTCATCCCCTCGAACTTGTTCTCCGACTCGATCACCCGCGGCTCGATCCCGACCTCGACCCCCAACGCGCTGGCCAGCGGCGCCGCGGTCTCCTGCGCCCGCTCGAGCGGCGAGGAGCGCACGACGGTGATGTCGCGCGAGGCGAGCGCGCCGGCTGTGCGCTCGGCCATCTGCTTGCCGAGGTCGGACAGGTGGAACCCGTCGCGGCGGCCGTAGAGGACGCCGTCGGGGTTGTAGACCTCGCCGTGGCGGACGAGGTGGACGATCGTGTCGGGCGTCGCTGTCACTGCTGCACCTCCGCGGCCGCCTCGGCCGCTGCCGGGAGCGCGTCCAGCACCGCCTGCACGGCCCGGTCGTCGTGGGACGCCGAGACGAACCACGTCTCGAAGGCCGACGGCGGCAGGTGGACGCCCTGGTCGAGCATCGAGTGGAAGAACGCGGCGTACGCCGGCACGTCGGTGCGCTGGGCGCCCTCGAAGTCGGTGACGGGCCGGTCGGTGAGGAACACCGAGAACATCGAGCCGGTCGACTGGATGACGTGGGCGACGCCGGCGGCGGTCAGCGCCTCGGCGACACCGTCGCGCAGGGTGTCGGCGACGGACGCGATGTGGGCGTAGACGTCGTCGGTGGCGTTCTGGAGCGTCGCGAGACCCGCGGCCGTCGCGACGGGGTTACCGGCGAGGGTGCCCGCCTGGTAGACCGGCCCCTCCGGAGCGAGCTGGTGCATGACGTCCGCGCGACCACCGAACGCCGCCGCCGGGAAGCCGCCGCCCATGACCTTGCCGAAGGTCATCAGGTCGGGGGTCCAGCCCTCGGTCGCGCCGTCGGTGCCCCACTGGCCCGAGCGCGAGACGCGGAAGCCGGTCATGACCTCGTCGGAGACGAACAGGGCGCCGTTGGCCCGGCAGGTCTCGGCGAGGAACTTGTTGAAGCCGGGCGCCGGCGGGACCACGCCCATGTTGCCGGGGGCCGCCTCGGTGATGAGGCAGGCCACGCGGCCGGCGTACTCGGCGAAGGCCGCGGTGACGGCGTCGCGGTCGTTGTAGGGCAGCACCAGGGTCAGCTCGGTCGAGCTGGCGGGCACCCCGGGCGTGCCGGGGATCGCCAGCGTCGTCAGGCCCGAGCCGGCCGAGGCGAGCAGCGCGTCGACGTGGCCGTGGTAGCAGCCGGCGAACTTGATCACGATGTCGCGACCGGTGAACCCGCGCGCGAGCCGGATCGCCGACATGGTGGCCTCGGTGCCGGAGGTGACCAGCCGCGCCCGCTCGACGGGGGTGCGGGCGACGAGCTCCTCGACCAGGGCGACCTCGCCCTCGGTCGGCGTGCCGTACGACGACCCGCGGGCCGCCGCCTGCTGCACCGCCTCGACCACGGCGGGGTGGGCGTGACCCAGCAGCATCGGGCCCCAGGAGCAGATGAGGTCGACGTACTCGTTGCCGTCGACGTCGGTCAGCCACGGGCCCCGGGCGCTCGCGATGAACCGCGGTGTCCCACCGACGGCGTTGAAGGCTCGCACCGGCGAGTTCACCCCGCCCGGCGTCACCTTCTGCGCACGCGCGAACAGCTCCTCGGACCTCACCCAGCCATTGTCACCGATCGCCCCCAACGCCCTGCATCCGGGCGAGCGTGACGCGAAATACCATCGAGGAACCCCGAATCGGGATAATCAACCATGTGACACCCGTAACTCACGCGGGTAAGGTCTCGTTGACGTCGTGTCGCTGGTACTGGGGGCAGGGCGACATCTGGGAGCGGTCCGAGCCTGCCGAGACGTACGGCGGGGAGGGACGGGCCGCTTTAGTTGGACAAGGGAGACGCCATGTCGAGGAAGCGCCTGGGCCGATTGCAGCGCGCCGCCACCATCGTTCCGCTCGCGCTGCTCTCGACGGCATGGACCGCGAGCGTCGCCGGCATCGGCGGCATCCCGAGCCCCGTCAGCGCCGAGGGCTCCGCCCCGGGCGCCGCGGGCGACACCAGCGTCCCCGCCAAGGCGATCAACGCGCCGGCGAGCCTGTCGACGCCGGGCTCCATCGACGGCATCAACTCCGGCACCGCGGCCCAGATCGTCAACACCGCCTCGACCGACGAGATCCCGTCGGCGGCGCTCGCCGCCTACCAGCGGGCCGCCTCGGTCATCAACGCCGCCGACAAGACCTGCCACATCAGCTGGCAGCTCATCGCGGCCATCGGCCGCGTGGAGTCCAACCACGGCCGCGCCGACGGCAACGTGCTCAACGACCAGGGCGTCTCGACCCCGGGCATCTACGGCCCCGAGCTCAACGGCAAGAACGGCCACAAGGCCATCCCCGACACCGACGCCGGTCAGTACGACAACGACACCAAGTGGGACCGCGCGGTCGGCCCGATGCAGTTCATCCCCTCGACCTGGGCGGTCGTGGGCGTGGACGCCGACGGCGACGGGAAGCGCAACCCGCAGGACATCGACGACGCCTCGCTCGCGGCGGCGGTCTACCTCTGCTCCGGCAGCGACGACCTGTCCACGCTGGCCGGCCAGCGGGCCGCGGTGCTCCGCTACAACCACAGCCAGGCGTACGTCAACCTGGTCATCAAGGTCATGAACGCCTACCTCCAGGGCGACTACACCTCGGTGCCGAACAACTCCACCGCCGCGGGCTACATCGTCCCCGGTGCGCCGAGCTACGACCCCGGCGGCACCTTCGGCGGCGGCCACAACACCTACGGCCAGGCGGTCCGCGACAACGGCTCCAAGATCGGCTCGACCGGCGGCGGCAAGACCGGCGGCTCCACCGGAGGCGGCAAGACCGGCGGCTCCACCGGAGGGTCGACGGGCGACACCACCCCGCCCATCACCCCGCCGACCGTGAGTCCCACCGGCAACCCGGTGACCAACACCGTCAACGGCCTCGTCAAGGGCGTCGGCACCGCGCTGAACGGGCTGACCGGCGGCGGCAAGACGTCGTCCTCGGGCAGCGGGAGCGGCTCCGGGTCCTCCGGCAGCAGCTCCGGGGGTGCGGTCAGCCAGGTCATCGACGGCCTGCTCGGTGCCCTCAACCCGGTCACCGCCCAGCTGCAGTGCGACACGAAGTACCTCCTCAACCCGACCAAGAAGGAGGCGTGCCTGGAGTCCTACGGACTCAAGTGAGCACCCTTCAACGAGGGCCCCGGACCGTTCGGTCCGGGGCCCTCGTGCATCTCGGCTCGCTTATTGCGGCGCCGCCCCGTTAGCATCAAGGGTGTCGCAATCGAGACTCGGGGCAGGTATGAGCAGAACGAAGCTGCTGAACGCGGCCGGCATCGCGGTCGCCGTCGTGCTCGTCGGCTCCTGGGCCGGCGGCACGCTGTGGACCGGCAAGGGCCACGATCACGTGACGGACGCCCACACGAACACCGCGGCGGCGGCTCCCCCGCCGCCGGCGCCCGCGACCTCGGCGAAGCACCACGCACCGCGTCACCGCGCGCACACCCACCACCGCACCGCCCACAGCACCCCTCAGGGCGCAGCGCCGACCGCGGCCGCGACCGCCGGAGGCGCGACCGCGACCAGGAGCGCCGCGGCGACCGGCTCCCCAGCCGCGCACCACGGCACCAGGTCAACCGGGTCAACCGGGTCGACCGGGTCCCACGCGTCCGCGCAGCCGACCCACTCCGCGTCGTCCCACCCGAGCCAGCAGGCCAAGTCCACCCCGAGCCCCAGCCCGACCCCGAGCGGCAACGTGGTCACCCGGCTGCTCGGCTCCCTCGGCCTCGGCGGCTGAGCCTCAGCCGATCAGACGAGCGGCCTCGACCGCCCAGTACGTCAGCACGATGTCGGCGCCCGCGCGCCGGATCGACGTCAGCGTCTCGATGATCGCCGGCTCGCGGTCGATCCAGCCGTTCGCCGCTGCCGCCTCGACCATGGCGTACTCGCCGGAGATGTTGTACGCCGCCACCGGTACGTCGACGACCTCGCGCACCCGGCGCAGCACGTCGAGGTAGGCGAGCGCCGGCTTGACCATGACCATGTCGGCGCCCTGCTCGATGTCCAGCAGAGCCTCGGCGACGCCCTCCCGTCCGTTGCGCGGGTCCTGCTGGTAGGTCCGGCGATCGCCCTCGAGCGAGGAGTCGACGGCCTCGCGGAAGGGCCCGTAGAAGGCCGAGGCGTACTTCGCGGAGTAGGCGAGGATGCCGGTATCGGCATGCCCCGCGCCGTCCAGCGCGTCCCGGATCACCGCGACCTGGCCGTCCATCATGCCGCTGGGGCCGACCAGATCGACGCCGGCCGCCGCCTGCACGACGGCCATGTCGGCGTACCGCTGGAGGGTGGTGTCGTTGTCGACGCGGCCGTCACGGGTCAGCACGCCGCAGTGGCCGTGATCGGTGAACTCGTCGAGGCACAGGTCCGCCATGACGACCAGGTCGTTGCCGACCTCGGCGACGACGTCGGCGATCGCACGGTTGAGGATCCCGTCGGGATCGGTCGCGCCGCTGCCGAGCGCGTCCTTGTGCTCGGGGATCCCGAACAGCATCACGCCCTTGATCCCCGCCTCCGCCGCCTCCACGACGGCCTTCCGCAGGCTGTCGCGGGTGTGCTGGTCGACGCCAGGCATCGACGAGATCGGCTTCGGCTCCGCGATCCCCTCGCGCACGAACATCGGCAGCACCAGCTGCGCCGGCCTCAGCGTCGTCTCCGCCACCAGCTCCCGCATCGCGGGGGTGGTGCGAAGTCGCCGAGGTCGTACGACGGGCCGCTCGAGCTCACTCATGTCCCCATCCTCCCACCCTGCCGAGGCGTCACCTTTCCACGGTCGAGACGTCACAACCTCCCGCAGGTCTGCGGGAGGTTGTGACGTCTCGACCGTGGAAAGGTGACGCCTGGAGAGCTACTCGGCCTTGCGGCGACGCCCCGACGGCTTGCGGTCCGACGGCTTGGTGACGGGGTCGCCGGCCTCGACCAGGGAGGCGCGGCGGGCGGCACCGAAGCCGGCGAGGGCCTCGGCGAGCACGTCGACGTCCGGCTTGGGCGACATCACGTCGACGCGCAGGCCGTGCTCCTCGGCGGTCTTGGCGGTGGCGGGGCCGATCACGGCGATGATCGTCGACGGGTGCGGCTTGCCGGCGATGCCGACCAGGTTGCGCACCGTCGAGGACGACGTGAAGACGACCGCGTCGAACTTGCCGGTCTTGATCGCGTCGCGGGTCGGCGCCGGCGGCGGAGCGGCCCGGACGGTGCGGTAGGCGGTGACGTCGTCGCACTCCCAGCCCAGGTCGACCAGGCCCGCGACGAGGTTCTCGGTCGCGATGTCGGCGCGGGGCAGGAAGACCCGGTTGATCGGGTCGAGCTGCTCGTCGTACTCGGGCCAGTCCTCGAGGAGGCCGGCGGCCGACTGCTCGCCGGACGGCACGAGATCGGCACGCAGGCCCCAGTCGAGCAGGGAGGCGGCGGTCTTCTCGCCGACGGCCGCGATCTTGAGGCCGGAGAAGGCGCGGGCGTCGAGGCCGTACTCCTCGAACTTCTCGCGGACCGCCTTGACCGCGTTCACCGAGGTGAAGGCGACCCACTCGTAGCGGCCCTCGACCAGGCCGCGGACGGCCTTGTCCATCTGCTGCGGGTTGCGCGGCGGCTCGACCGAGATGGTCGGCACCTCCTCGGGCACCGCGCCGAAGCTGCGCAGGCGGTTGGAGAGCGACGCCGACTGCTCCTTGGTGCGCGGCACGAGGACGCGCCAGCCGAACAGCGGCTTGGTCTCGAACCACGAGAGCGTCTCGCGCAGGTCGACCACCTTGCCGACGACCGTGATGGCCGGCGGGGCCATCCGGGCGGCACGCGCGTCGGCGGCGATCTGCTCGAGCGTCGAGGTGACCGTCTGCTGCTCGGTGGTGGTCCCGACGCGGGTCATCGCGACCGGGGTGGTGGCCGGGCGCCCTGCCTCGACCAGCGCCTTGGCGATGTCGCCGATCTGGCCGACGGCCGAGAGCAGCACCAGGGTCGGGGTGTCGGTGTAGCGGCTCCAGTCGACCTTGTCGCCGCACGTCACCACGGCCACCTCGCGGTGGTCCTTGGTGGTCAGCGGGATGCCGGCGTACGCCGGGACGGCGCCCACGGACGAGACGCCGGGGACGACCTCGAATGCGAGGCCGGCCTTGGCGACGGCCTGCGCCTCCTCGGGGCCGGAGGCGTAGATGAACGGGTCGCCGCCGAGCAGTCGTACGACGCGCAGGCCGCGCTTGGCCTGCTTGACGACGACCTTCGCGCGGGCGGCGTGGGTCAGCGGCTGGCCGTCCTCGCCGAAGCCACCGTCGACGACCTCGACGTCCTCGCCGCACAGGGCGGCGACGAGGGCGGCGTGCTCGGGGGCCTCGGTGATGAGGACCTCGGCGTCGGCGGTCAGCTGTGAGGCCCGGACGGTCAACAGCTCCGGGTCACCGGGACCTGTGCCGACGAACGCGAGACTGCCCTGCGTGGGCAGCGTGGCGTCGCCGGTCGCCTTGGTCCCGTGGGAACCGGTCTTGGCGGTCGTGCTGGATCGAGTCATGCCTCATGCACCTCTGCAGATCGTGCGGCGGAAGGCGGTGTCGTGGAGCTCGCGGAGAGCTCACGGGCACCGTCATCGAGCATCTCGGTGGCGAGTCGCTCACCGAGCCGGATCGCTGCCTCGGACCAGGTGGCCGCGTCGCCGGCGAGCGGCGACGATCCTGAGGTCCGGACCGCGAGGGTGCCGTCCTCGGACAGCACCACGGCACGGAGCCACAGCTCCGGGCCGTCGTCGCCCTCGACCACGTCGGCGAGGGCTCCGATGGGGGCCGAGCAGCCCCCCTCGAGGGTGGCCAGGGTGGCCCGCTCCGCGGCGACGGCGGCGCGGGTGGCGGCGTCGTCGAGCAGGGCGAGGGCCTCGAGTGTCGCGGTGTCGTCGGCGCGACACTCGACCGCCAGCGCCCCCTGGCCGGGCGCGGGCAACATCTGTAGCGGGTCGAGCAGCTCGGTGGCCTCGTCGGCCCGGCCGAGGCGGGCGAGACCCGCGAGGGCGACCACGACGGCGTCGTACTCACCGGAGGCGATCTTGCCGATGCGGGTGTCGACGTTGCCGCGGATGGGACGTACGACGACACCGAGCCCCAGCGCCGCGATCTGCGCACCGCGTCGGGGCGAGCCGGTGCCGACGACGCTGCCGGCCGGCAGCTCGCCGAGGGTCAGCCCGTCGCGGGCGACCAGCGCGTCGCGCGGGTCCTCACGGGTGGGTACGGCGGCCAGCGCGATGCCGGCCTCGGGGTAGGTCGGGAGGTCCTTGAGCGAGTGCACCGCGACGTCGACCTCGCCGGCGAGCAGGGCGTCGCGCAGGGCGCTGACGAAGACGCCGTTGCTCGACGAGCCGACCAGGGAGGTGCCGGCGGCCTGGCTGCGGTCGCCGGAGGTGCTGATCTCGACCAGCTCGGTCTCGACGCCGGCGCGCTCGCGCAGCAGCGCGGCGACGTGGCCGGTCTGGGTGGTGGCGAGGGCGCTGGCCCGGGTGCCGATGCGCAGGGTCACGACTGGCCCTCCTCGGCGACGGGGATCGGCCGGGTGACGGCGTCGACCGCCTCGGGGTCGAGCGCGAACAGCTCGGCCAGCGCGGCGGCGTACGAGACGGCGCCCTCCTGGTTGGCGAGCTCCTTGACCCGGACGGTCGGCTCGTGGAGCAGCTTGTCGGCGACCCGGCGGACGGCGTGGCGCACCTCGGCGAGGACGGCAGGGTCGACGTCGGGCAGCCGGCTCTCGAGACGGGTCATCTCGGCGTCGACGACCGAGGTGGCCATCGAGCGGAGGGCGACGACGGTCGGGGTGACGCTCGCCTGGCGACGGGCCGCGAGGAAGGCCGTCACCTCCTCGGTGAGGATGCGGCGCACCTCCTGGACCTCGCTGCCGGCCTGGCCGTCGGAGAGCGCGGCGCCGAGGGTGGCGAGGTCGATCCGCGTGACGCCGGGCAGAGCGGCGGACGCGGGGTCGATGTCGTGCGGCAGCGCGAGGTCGATCAGGGCGAGCGGCTTCGCCTCGCCGGTCGATGCCGCCGCGGCCCGCGCCTCGGCGATCATCGCGGCCGTCACCACGAGTCCGGTCGCGCCGGTGCAGCTGATCACCACGTCGGCCTGCGCGATCTGTCCGCCCAGCTCCTCCAGGGGTACGGCGATGCCGTCGTACTGGGCGGCGAGGCGGCGCGCCCGCTCGGGCGAGCGGTTGACGACGGCGATCCGGTCGGCACCGAGGCGGCGGACGGTAGCGGTGGCGAGGCCGGCCATCGAGCCGGCGCCGATCACGACGACCGAGCGGCCGGAGACCGACTCCTCGTCGCTCGCGCCGAGCCGGCGACCGACGGCGACCTGGTCGAGGGCGGCGCTCACGAGCGTGGGTGCGACCTGGTCGATCGCGGTCTCGGCACGCGTGCGCTTGCCGACGCGGAGCGCCTGCTGGAACAGCGAGTTGAGGGCGGGGCCGACGGTGCCGAGCTCCTGACCGCGGCGCAGCGCGTCACGGGTCTGGCCGAGGATCTGGCCCTCGCCGACGGCCATGGAGTCCATGCCCGCGGCGACCTTGAAGAGGTGGGAGATGGCGCCGTCGTCGTAGTGGACGTAGAGGTGCGGCAGCATCGCCTCGGTCGTCTCGCCGGCCCGCTCGACGAGCAGCCGCGAGAGCTGCTCGATGCTGCCGTGGAAGCGGTCGACCTCGGTGTAGATCTCGAGCCGGTTGCAGGTCGCGATGACCGTGGCCTCGGTGACGTGGTCGCAGGCGGCGGCCGCGGCGGTGATCTTCTGGACCCCGGACTCGTCGAGCGCGACCCGCTCGAGCAGCGCCACGGGCGCGGAGTTGTGGGAGATGCCCACGACCAGAACGCTCACAGCACCTCCTCCAGCTCGTCGGTGTCGGCGTCGTCGGTCGCGACGGCGGCGTCCATGTCGCCGGGGACGTCGGCGGCGCCGGACTTGCGCTGCTCGTGGAAGGCGAGGATCTGCAGCTCGATCGACAGGTCGACCTTGCGCACGTCGATGCCCTCGGGGACGTTCAGGACGGCCGGGGCGAAGTTCAGGATGCTGCTGATGCCCACCTCGACCATCCGGTCGGCGACCGACTGGGCCGAGGTGGCCGGCGTGGCGATGACGCCGATGACGACGTCGTGCTCGCGGACGATCTCATCGAGGTCGGCGAAGTCGCTGACCGCGAGCCCCGCGACCTCACGGCCGACGAGGTCGGGGTCGGCGTCGAGCAGCGCGAGCACGCGGAAGCCGCGGCTGCGGAAGCCGGAGTAGTTGGCCAGCGCCTGGCCCAGGTTGCCGATGCCCACGATGACGACCGGCCAGTCGTGGGTGACGCCGATCTCGCGAGCGATCTGGTAGCGCAGGTAGTCGACGTCGTAGCCGACGCCGCGGGTGCCGTAGGAGCCGAGGTAGGACAGGTCCTTGCGCAGCTTGGCGGAGTTGACGCCCGCCGCGGTCGCGAGATCCTCGCTGGAGCAGGTGCGGATCCCCGTCTCGGCGAGGGCGGTCAGCGCCCGCAGGTAGACGGGCAGACGGGCGACCGTGGCCTCCGGGATGACCCGGCCGGCCTCTGGCGAAGTCCGTGCTGTCACAACTCTTCTTTCCAGTCGCTCCGGGTGGAGCGGCTCGATCACTGTAGGAGTTTGTGAACGCGCGAACAAAATTGCGAGTCGGGCCCTGTTCGGGGTAGGAGAACGGGGTCTGCTAGGCGAGGAGATCGAGAGGTCGCGCGGTCGGCTCGGCAAGCCCCGGCCGGCGGGTCGAGATCCGTGGGACGCGCCCGCGAGACGACTGCTCAGCCCGCCAGCGCGGCCCGCAGTCGCTCCTCGCTGACCCGCCAGAAGTCGTGCTGACGGCCGTCGACGAAGGTGACCGGGATCTCCTCGCCGAAGCGCTCGGTGAGCTCGTCGTCGCCGTCGATCGAGACCTCGTCGTACGACGTCCCCAGGTCCGCGCAGACCCGCTCGATGACCGTGCGCGCGTCGTCGCAGAGGTGGCAGCCGGGCCGGGAGTACAGCGTGATCCTCGGCTCCATGTGCCCCACGGTAGCCCGGGGTCTCGCGGCGCTCGCCGCTCGACCTGTCGGCGTGCCCGGGCACGACACTAGGCTTCCCCCATGGCCGCACCGAGTGGCCGGCGTACGAGCCGGCTGGACCTGCAGCAGCGCTCGACCCTGGCCGGCGAGGCCGCGGCGGCCGCGGCCGAGGTGGAGACGGCGCTCGCGCACCCCAGCGACCCGACTGCGGCGGCGTTCTTCGACGTCGACAACACCGTCATGCAGGGCGCCAGCATCTTCCACCTGGCGCGCGGCCTGCACCGTCGCAAGTTCTTCACGACCCGCGACATCCTGGGTGCCGCATGGAAGCAGGCCTACTTCCGCATCGTCGGGGTCGAGGACCCCGACCACGTCGCCGACGCGCGCAACTCCGCGCTGGCCTTCATCGCCGGGCACACGGTGGCCGAGCTGGAGGACCTCGGCGAGGAGATCTTCGACGAGGCGATGGCACACCGGATCTGGCCGGGCACCCGGGCGCTCGCGCAGATGCACCTCGACCAGGGTCAGCGGGTCTGGCTGGTGACCGCCGCACCGATCGAGATCGCCACCCTGATCGCCCGCCGGCTCGGCCTGACCGGCGCGCTCGGCACGGTCGCCGAGCACGTCGACGGCGTCTACACGGGCAGGCTCGTGGGCGACATGCTCCACGGACCCGCCAAGGCCGTCGCCATCGAGTCGCTCGCGGAGCGTGAGGGTCTGGACCTGAGCCGCTGCTCGGCGTACTCCGACTCCTCCAACGACCTCCCGATGCTCAACCTGGTCGGCGACCCCTGCGCCATCAACCCCGACGCCAAGCTGCGTGCCTACGCGCGCGAGCGTGACTGGCGGATCCGCGACTACCGCTCGGGGCGCCGCGCGGCGCGGGCCGGGCTCCTGGTCGGGTCGGCGGCGACGGGTGCGGCGGTCGCCGGCGCCGTCGTACGACGCCGCCACCGGTCCGGCTGATCCGCCCGCTCGGCTCGTCCACGGCAGGAGTCCGGGACGAAGTCCCGACGGGATGCCCGAGTTCCCCAACCGGTACCGCGACGAACCGATCCGCCGTAGTATCCGAAACAGGGAGGTCGAGGGGAGGCCAGGACATGACCTGGGAGCGCGACGTGACGCGGGGGCTGGAGGCCCTTCGCGCTGCCGTGCTTTCCACGCTGTCCGAGCTCGCCGCTCCGCGGCCCGCGCTCGCCCTGGCCGGCGCACAGCCCTCCGCGCCGCGACACCACCCCGCTGCGGGACGGCTGCTGCTGACCGAGGCCGACCACGGCTTCCCCGCCGAGGAGGCCGAGGACTCCACCGAGCCGACCGGCGCGTACGGCGACGCACGGCTGGCCACGTCGTCCGAGGACAGCCCGCAGGAGCGTGAGCGGCTGATCGGCCTCGTCGAGCTCGCCCGTGGCGGCGACGCCGAGGCGTTCGGCATGCTCTACGACCACTACCAGGGCTCGGTCTACCGCTTCCTCTACTACCGGACCCGCTCGACCGTGGTCGCCGAGGACCTGACGTCGGAGACGTTCTTCCGCGCGCTGCGCAACATGTCGTCCTTCCGCTGGCAGGGCAAGGACTTCGGCGCCTGGCTGATGACGATCGCCCGCAACCTGGCGACCGACCACTTCAAGGCCGGCCGCACCCGCCTCGAGATGACCACCGAGGACATGGGCCAGCACGACGACGCGACCGAGGGTCCCGAGTCCGCGGTGCTGGCGAGCCTCACCAACGAGATCCTGCTCGAGGCCCTGACGCAGCTCCCCAACGAGCAGCGCGACTGCCTGGTGATGCGCTTCCTGCAGGGCATGAGCATCGCGGAGACCGCCTCGGTGCTCGACCGCAGCGACGGCGCGATCAAGCAGCTGCAGCTGCGCGGCGTGCGCAACCTGGCCAAGCTGATGCCGGAGGGCCTGCGGTGATCGGATCGCACGTAACCTCGGGGCCTCCCGTGTCGTTGTCGGTGCAGGTCGACACCGACCTGCCTCCCTCCCCCCGAAGCACCGAAGGGCCAGTCTCATGATCGGCGGCAACGCGAGCTCGCGCCGCGCCGAGGAGTTCGACGCGGCGCTGTCGGGTCGCGCCTCCGACGCCGCGGCCGACCGCTACGCCGACCTGCTCGACGTGGTCGGTGCCATGCGCGCGGTCCCCGGTCCGACGGCCCGGCCCGCCTTCGTCGCCGACCTGCGCGAGCGGCTCATGACCGAGGCGGCCGGCATGCCCGCACCGGCGACGCGCACCGACGACGCCACCGCACTCCGCCTCACCCCGAAGCAGCGCCGCGGCAGCCGCGAGCGCCGCATCGCGGCCGTGCTCGGCGGCTTCGCCGTGGTGGCGGCGACCGGATCGATGGCGATGGCCTCGCAGAGCTCGCTCCCCGGCGACGTCCTCTACCCGGTCAAGCGGGCCATCGAGAACGCCCACGCCAACATCCAGACCTCGCCGGACGGCAAGGCACAGGTCCTGCTGCAGAACGCCGACACCCGCCTGAGCGAGGTCGAGCAGCTCACCCAGCGGCACGACCCCGGCGACGCCGGCGAGATCAGCAGCACGCTGCAGGCCTTCCAGGACCAGACCAACCAGGCGTCGGCGATCGCCATCACCGACTTCTCCACCGACGGCGACCAGAGCGCGCTGACCGACGTGCGCACCTTCGCCACCTCGAGCATGGCTCGGCTGACGGCGCTCGACGACGTCCTGCCGACGGCCGCCCGACCGGCCCTGATCGCGGCCGCGCACACGGTCCAGTCCGTCGACTCCGCGGCGTACGGCGCCTGCCCGACCTGCTCGGAGAGCAAGCTCGCACCGCTCCCGCAGTTCGCCACGAAGCCGCTCAGCGCGACGCTGCGGCAGGCGCTGCTCGGCACCGACCCGGCCGCGACGCAGAGCCAGGCGGCCGGCGTACCCCTCGGCGGGGACGACCCGACCGCCATCGCGCCCCAGCAGGACCCGTCCAAGTCGCCGTCCGGCACCTCTCAGGGCACCGATCCGCTTCCCTCGCTCCCGTCGATCCCGCTGCCCTCCAGCAGCGGTGACGGCACCGTCGGCACCAAGCACCAGGGCCTCATCACCGGCACCGTCACCAAGTTGACCCACGACCTGCTCGGGTCCGGCGACAGCAACAGCGGTTCGAGCGGGTCCGGCGGCTCGGGCTCCAACAGCACGCAGGGCACCGACCCCACGACCGACAGCAAGAGCCCGACCGTGGTCGGCGCGCTCACCGGGCTGCTCGGCCTCAACAACTGAGCCGACCGGCCGGCCCCCTCAGCGGAAGACCGAGGTCCGCTCGCGCAGCAGCGCGTAGAGCGTCTGCTGGATCGTCTCGCGCACCTGGTCGGTCACGTTGAAGACCAGCATGGGGTCCTCGGCAGCACCCGACTCGAGGGCGTCGGTGCGGATCGGCTCGCCGAACTCCAGGATCCACTTCGACGGCAGCGGGACCAGTCCCAGCGGGCCGAGGAGCGGGAAGAGCGGGGTGATCGGGATGTACGGCACACCCAGCACCCGCGCGAGGGCGGGGATGTTGCCGACCAGCGGGTAGATCTCCTCGGCGCCGACGACCGAGAGCGGGACGATCGGCACGCCGGTCTTGACCGCGGCCGACACGAAGCCACCACGGCCGAAGCGCTGCAGCTTGTAGCGCTCGGCGTACGGCTTGCCGATGCCCTTGAAGCCCTCGGGCCAGACGCCGACCAGCTCGCCGCCGCGGAGCATCCGCTCGGCGTCCTCGTTGCAGGCCAGCGTCGCGCCGCCCTTGCGCGCGACCGAGCCGACGAACGGCAGCCGGAAGACCAGGTCGGCGCCGAGCGGACGCAGGAATCGGCCGGTGCGGTCGTGGATGGTGGTCATCGTCATCAGGCCGTCGACCGGGATGGTGCCGGAGTGGTTCGACACCACCAGGGCACCGCCGTCTGCGGGGATGTTCTCGATGCCGCGCACCTCGATGCGGAACCACTTCTGCGCGATGGGTCGCAGCGCGGCGAAGAGGAAGCGCTCGGTGATCTCGGGGTCGAAGCCGTACTCGTCGACGTCGTACTCACCGGTCAGGCGGCGGCGCAGGAATGCCAGGAAGCGCGCCAGCTGGGGCTCCCACTGCTCGCCGAACAGCTCGCGGGACGCCTGCTGGAAGGCCATCAGCCAGTCGCCGACCGGGATGCCGGTCGAGGGCTCGCGCTCGGCGACCTCCAACCGCGCGGCGGGCTGGCTCTCGCCGGCGCCGGGTACGACGGGCGGCTGCTCCTCCGTCGGCGCTCCGGCCCGATCGTCCGACTCGGTCCGCTCCGGCCGCTCGGCCGGCTCGGTCCGCTCGTCGGAGCCGGGCCGCTCGGCCTGCTGCTCCTCGGGCTCCGCCGCCGGCTTGCCGCGCTTGCGCGACTTCGGCTGGGGGGCGAGGCCGCGCGCGGCGGCCGACGGGCGGGTGCCCGTGGCGCGCCCGGGCCGACCGCGGGTCCCGATCGGGATGATCTCGGCGTCACCCATCGTCGCCTCCGGCGATCGCGAGTCGGCTCGGGGGCATCGCTGGGCGAGCGGGGAACCGCTCCGCCAGCGCGCCGACGGCGCGCTGGGTGCGCCCGCCGGTCGGGCTGAGCGTGGCGGCGAACTCCTCGAACGCGCTCGCGGTGGTGTAGCGGGGCACGAAGCCCAGCTCGGTGCGCATCCGGGTGGTGTCGACCCCGCGGCCGTAGGTCAGGAAGGCGAGCAGCTCCGGCGGCAGCTCGGCGAGCCGCGCGCGGTGCAGCGTCGCCCGCACACCGCCGAACGCGGCGGCCGGCAGCGGCAGGCTCGGGCGCTGCATGCGCCGCAGCGCCTGGGACAGCATCAGGACGCCGTCGCCGGCGACGTTGAAGGTGCCCGGCACCGGGTTGGCGACCGCGTGGCCGAGCGCGCTCACCAGGTCGTGCTCGTGCAGGAACTGCAACCGGGGGTCGAAGCCGAGCACCGTCGGGATCACCGGCAGCCGGAGGTACGACGCCAGCGGGCTGACCACCCGCGGGCCGATCACGTTGGCGCAGCGCAGGATGGTCACGGCGACGTCGGGGCGACGACGGGCGAACCCGCGGACGTATCCCTCCACGTCCGCGACGTCCTTGGCGTAGCCGGTGCGCGGAGCGGATCGGGGCTCCATGTCCTCGGTGAACATGGCGGGGTCGCGGCTGCTCGCGGCGTACGCCGTGGTGGAGGACTTCACCAGGACCTGGCGGACGCGCTCGGACTTCTGGCACGCGGCGAGCAGCTGCATCGTGCCGATGACGTTGAGCTCCTTCATCGTGCCGCGCGCGCCGGCGGAGCCGGGCGTGGCGATGACGCTCATGTGGACGACGGCGTCGACGTCCTCCTTGGCGATGATCTTGGCCATCACCGGGTTGCGGATGTCGGCGCGGACGAACGAGGCGGCTCCGAGGTCGCCGCGGGGCGGGGTGACGTCGACGCCGACGACCCGGTCGATGCCGGGCGACTCCGCCAGTGAGCGCGCGAAGGTCCGGCCGAGGTCCCGGGAGACCCCGGTGATCAGGACCGTACGACCACCCATCGCGCTTCCTGGCGGCGAGTCGGCTACTTGCCGAGCTTGCGACGCTGGACGCGCGTCTTCTTCAGAAGCTTGCGGTGCTTCTTCTTCGCCATGCGCTTGCGCCGCTTCTTGATGACAGAACCCACGTGTGCCTCTCCAGCAGCCGGACCATCCGGCAACGTCTGCGAAACTCCCGGCAGCCGCCGGGACCGGACAAGCCTATCGGTGCCCCGATGGCGGGAGTGAATCAGCGGTTACGACTGAGTGAGACGTCACTTCGACCAAGCGGGACGCCGATCCCTGCGCCCACCGACCGCCGTCGACGTGTGGCCGCCAGCGGCGAGCAACCAGGCACCCACCTCGGCCGCGAGCGCGGCAGCGCCGCGCCGCCGGCGCGAGGCCGAGCGCGGTCCGGACGGGAGCGCAGGGAGCGCCAGCGACCGGAGCGAGCGGGCGGGCCAAGTGAGGCGAGACGCCGATCAGCGGCGACGCGCTCGCGCCGAAGGTCAGC
>Ga0123352_10000213_pt1 | contig 70500 bp, 75 predicted proteins | sample TergutLab28metaG_FD_89700 | JGI IMG/M metagenome (GOLD analysis project Ga0123352, IMG submission 89700) | Labiotermes labralis P1 segment gut microbial communities from Petit-Saut dam, French Guiana - Lab288 P1 | ecosystem: Host-associated > Arthropoda: Insects > Digestive system > Gut ... | reverse complement strand
TGCTATTATGTTCTTCTTTCCGGCTGTTAGTTTGCCGACCTTGTATACTTCCGACATGAAAAATCCCTCCATGGGTTTATTTTATCATGGAAGGACTCTTTACAGAAAATTTGTTACACGCTCAGACATAACAAGCTTAATATAATTTTTTTTAGAAATGGCATCCATAGACTCAATTGATTTAATATAGTCAACATTAATATCCTGTGGCGAGACATACGGAAGTAGCACAAAAGAAACAATTTGCGTGATAATATTAATATTATCCAAACTATCATCTGAAAAGCTCCTGAAATATAAAGGAGTCTCAGGAGGAATTGTTTTATTAATAAAGTCTTCTAACAAAAAACTCTTTCCCACCCCTGAGTTACCGTCAAGAAGATGAAAAGAGTAGCATTTGTTATTTTTTTTTAAACACAGCCCAGTTTTTTGCTAATTCTTTTGCAATTGATACTTGAGTTGGTAGCACTATGTTTTTATACGCAGCCTCTAATACATCAATTTTACGTGCTGGAACTAGGGTGAGATGTTTGTTAATAGAAAACCAAATGTCCTTCCCAATTGCTGGAGTGCTGACTGAAACTCGTAATGATATTGGAGTGCTCCCACCTGGAACTAAAAATGCAAGAGTCCGCACATATCGCCCTGATTTGTTCCGAAATGAAATACCAGGCACTCTTGATTCTATACTTATTCGTGTCTGTTTTGTACAACTCATAGAGAAACAAAGATTGTATTCGTTTCCCTCAATAAGCTCATACATACTCTCCTTGAACGCTCCGTGTGTTGTATAAAACTTAGCTCTCTCAGTTATAGTAATTAGTTCTCGTTTATATAATGCATTCGTTTCTATATTGTTAGAAAGGAAGTACTTCTGGTAAATATCCGGATTTTGATAAAGCCAATATTCTAAAGAATCCCCTGTATAAAACACAACTTCGCGACACATTTTAGTTTGCAATAATGCGTTGCGAACATCTAGCATTACCTTTGCATCTATGTATATATTTGTAATGAAGATTACTTTTTCCACATTTCCTTTTAACAAAGCACTTACTACAGTAGCATCTAACCGATATCTAGTTAACTTAACCCTTTCCGTGGAGTATTTTGCCTCCATCCACCACTCAATTTTTTCACAAATATCTAGAGATTGGAATCCAATAAGAACAGCATAGGCATCTCTATTACCATCTCGTGTTTGACCAGTACGGATCCAATCGCTTGCAATCGGCTCATGGTGGCTTACAAATTGAAAGGCTAACTTTTCAAAACCATCAAATCATTTTATTATGTTATTCCAAAATGTCTTCATTAAGGACTCCTTTTGAAATTAAGCACTGTTGTAGCTATTGGATAATAACAAATTATCCTGTATTCATTGCCTAGAGGCATCCCATATGCGTAACCCTAACCCTCAACTAATCGTTGCAAAGCGGGAGTCCTCTTTCGTTTATGTGCCAAGCGAGGCAAAAGAGAAGCAAAAAGGTCAAGAGTTTTTTTCGGTTTTGATGATTTGATAAAATCCCAAGGATGCTTTCGCAAAGAGCAGCGAGCATTAGTTTTCCGTAAAACCATGCCTTGACTGTGTCATCACGCTTGGATGGAACATTATCGTATCCAAAGAGTGACTTTAGGCGATAGAATACTTGCTCTACCTGCCATCTTGCACGGTATAGTTCAAGTATCTGCTCGTTGGTGTAATCAAGGGATGTTGCAATGATGACATACTCGTTTATCTCCATGGTGTCGGCTTGAACTTGCTTCTCCTGCTTCTTGCTAACTTTGCGCGACATCTTGCGCTTGGTTTCGGCGATAGCCTTGGCATCCTTCTTCATTGCCACAATACGCAAAGGACACATTGTACCGCTTGGCAACTTATAAAAGCAATGAACATCAGTATTTTCAAGTTCGCCAAGGCTTCTCAGATGTGACAACAGGTCGATGCGCTCTCCAGCACTATTATACAGGATAAAAGATTTAGATTTGAAGCGTAACAGGAAGTCGGCATTGTTTCTAATAACATGCTCTATACCGCTCATTGTGCAATAAATGCGGTCGGCTATATAGATATCTCCCGGCGATACCTCATGACGTGTAAGGCGTTCTCCCTCTTTGTTTGTAGTTAAATCCATTGCTTCACAGCTAAACCCAAACAAATCAAATATATAGTGTAACCGCCACGTGTTCTTATTCTTACCTTTGGTGCTTTCATTAGTAGCATCAACAAGTAACAATCGCTTATCACAAAGAAAAGCCGGTTTTTCTATTGTCGCACTTTGCTCGGCACACAACTCCATTGCCATCCAGCGCAACCATTCCCCGCTATTTCTTATTCGCTTCGCTACAGAGTTTTTTGAAATCGTAACTCCTTCGGTCAATGCCATACCTAATGCTGCCATTTGAAATGAACCGTTATTGGTTGTGTATAGCATGTTAAGGCGCAATAATGATTTTGCACTGACTATCACACCTCTGGAGCGGCGCATTGCTCCTAGCTCTTTGGCTTTTTTCTCCCAGTTTTTTGGGATGTATTCTATTATATTTTCCATTGCTTTAGTTTAACATAATTTTAGGGTTACGCATATGAGAGGCATCCTATCAATTAAGCGAGCACAATCGAATAACATTAAAAAAGCACTTTCCACTCGAATGTCTCAAAGGCGGAAAGTGCTTTTTAAGTAGCTTGCTGCTGGACATGTAAATATAATCCAATTTATATCCTATTCCCTCATAAATACATCAATCTAAACTGACATGGCAATCCTTCATATATGCTACCGTTGTATAATCATCAAATAATTCATCACATGTACATGCGATGAATTATTTGACGCTTACAGAATGATAGTTAAAAAATGAAATGAAAGTGGAATCTACAAAAGCCTAAGAGATTTAAGCTTCTCCCATGTCGCACGCTTTATTACACCGTACCCACGCTCCCATCGTTCTATGGTACGTCGGTCAGCACCAAGCACCTTAGCAAGCTGATGTTGATACAGTCCACGCTCTTCACGAATCTCTTTAATCTTCTCGCCGCAGGGATAATCCAAGAATCTGTAGTAATCATCGTAGAGCTTGTCCGCTTCAACATCAAGCGCAGTCGCAATTTTCTTCAAATCCTCCAGCAACGGCTCTGTTTGATTATTTTCATAGTAAATAATTGCGTGACGGCTAAGACCAATCATTTCCGCAAGCATGTAGCCATGAATGTCCCTTTTCACTCTATAAAAACGAATTTTTTCTCCAACGGAGGCATTTCCCGAAATAGTCCTCATCTCACAAACGGCGTGATATAGCAGTTTGTCCCTAAAATAGACGACTTGCGGTGCATCACACAATGTTAAATAGAAAATGAAATACTAATGGATATGCGCTCTGGCAAAAAGCGTAGCGGAGACATACACCTGCAAGACATAGTGGGTATAGATCGCGAAGGCAACGAAGTACGTGTCGAGGACAAAATTGCCGATGACAAAGACCCCATAGATGATCAAGTTGGTTTGAAAATACAAATTAAGCGGCTACAAGAAGTGATACGCAAAGTGCTGCATGGCAGGGAGAAGACAGTGATAGAAATGCGTTACGGCTTGGAAGGGCAGGATGAGTTAACCCAGCGGGAGATTGCCGGGGAACTTGGAATTTCGCGTAGCTATGTCTCCCGCATAGAAAAAAAAGCCCTTAGCAGACTTGGCAAGGAAATGATGTAAATCGCAACACTACGAAATTTATTGATGATTATAAACAACAACAGACCTCATAAACAGTGGTAGTGCCACTATGTATGAGGTCTGTTGTTATAACTAAAAAATTAAAAAAACAGCTTCGGCAATTAGCATAAATATATTTACAATAGTGCGTATAATCGGCTCAATAATTCTCCATGTAATGCCTGTAACCATTAGACCAAGTAATATAAAAATACCATATGGATAGCTTACATACCTGTAATACAAATGATCTGGCAAGAAAAGCCCTAAAATTTTTGACCCGTCAAGGGGTGGGATCGGTAGTAGGTTAAACACACCCAAAATGACGTTAATCTGAATAAGATACCAAAAGAATTGCAGAACATAGCTAGCAACCATACCGCTTCCAAAAAACACGATAAATGCGAAAATAAACGCCGCTACAAATGCCATTATAAAGTTCGAAAGCGGCCCCGCGAAAGAAATAATTGCCATATCGCGTTTAGAATTGCGCAAATTATATGGATTTACCATAACCGGTTTTGCCCAGCCAAAGCCGACAACTAAGATCATTAACATACCAATGGGGTCGATATGTCTGATTGGGTTAAAAGAGAGCCTGCCATCAAGTTTGGCGGTTCTGTCACCCAGTAGGTACGCGCTGTAGCCATGAGAAAACTCGTGAACCGTTAATGCGACAACTATAGCCAATAGCCACAGAGCAAAGAATATTGGGGAAGTGTGTCCGTTTATTAAACTCATTATGGACATGATTACCTCTTCGTAGTATGTTGGCATACGTTTATTTTTGTTACTGTGTAATTATACAGAATAATTTGCGGATGTACAACCGGAAATGTATATAGTTATATGCCGCTGAAGCAACGGCACCATAACTTGCGAGTTCCCCGCGATATCGCGTCACTAAAAGCCTTGCGCATTATCCCATGCACGGCGGCTTTTAGTTGCTCGTCTTGCGAAAAATTTCCTGCGTTATAGTATTATTGTTTCAACGGCATATGACTATAAGGCGTGTTTCATATTAGAGTTGTAACGAAATTGCAATTGGCAAGCGAAAATGCTCCGAAGATTCCGAAGCATTTTCGCTCGCCCTCTATTTATTTCGTTACAGCCCTATTAGCGAACACGCCTTTGTCTTTATCGTCTCATAGGACTGATATGGATCTGAGATTCTTCTAAACCGGTTTTACGTTTGATAATATCCATAATTTGCGCGAGTTCCGCATTGCTTAGGGTATCCTTGGAAACAATTACATCCACCCCGTTATCGGATATTCTCACATATGCTTCGGAAAATCCTTTCGACTCTATTAAGGCTTCCGCGGCGGTTTCGCGCTCTATACGGCGTTGGATTTCCAGCATAGCATCGGCGGCTTGCGCGCGATGTTCGACTTCTACATTGGCGTTGTTGATTAGATCATTCAAAATTGCCCGCTCGCCGCTGCGTGACTGTTCACGGTTAAGGCGTGCCTGCACAAAGAACGACGATGAGCTGTTTGTGTTTACAAAAATGGCTTCGCCGGCTTCCGTTTCGCCGGTTGCAAGTTCAACATCCGCAATTCCTGGCCAGTCAAAATCTTCACCGTCGCCGGAGACCGCAATTGCAGGATCGTGGGTATCTACCCATGGTGCGCCTATCAGCCCGGGATAATCCTCGGGGAACAGCCCAAGCAGGGTTGTATGCTCTGGAATAAGCGCGGATACTTCGTCTTGCTCGGTCATTTCAAACCCGCCAACATCCGCGTTGCGGCTGTCTGACCAGCTAAGATAACCCGCAACGGCTACCATTACTACAAGTGCGGTGATAATCACCTGATTTCTTTTAAGTACGAACATGTCAATATCCCTCCAAAAAATAAAGTTTTACTCTTTAAGCGTCAAAACCTGAATCTGATGGGCATCCAGCCCCAGCACGGCTCGTGCCGCACGCGTAAGTGCGTCGCGTACAAATGGGCTTTCGCCGCCTTGGGCAAGAATTACTACGCCGCTTATTTGCGGTTTAACTTCCCGCACAACCAGTGGACGGTCTGTACCTTGGCGGTCGGTTATCATTACCGTTTGCTCTTGGCTTTGGTGCTGTAATGTTTCCCTTGTGCCGCCGGCGGCGTCCTGCTCGGATGACGACGATTGACTGCGGTTTACGTCCACGGCGAAAACGGTTTCCCCTCCTGCAAGGGGGCTTATCATCACGCGTACTTGGCCCGCGCCTTCTACCAGCGCGAAAAATTCTTCCAGGCGTACTTCCAGCGCGCGTTCTTTTTCGAAGTCCGCGGCTGTGTGGGTTATGCTTAGTGTGTTGTCGGCGGGTTTTTCCAAAACCATGTCTACCATTTCTGTCGGGGTGGGGGAGTTTCGCCCAAGGGTAAGGGCAAGAATCCCAACCGCCACCAGTACACTCAAGTAAAACGCAAGTTTCTTGTTTTCTACCGCCAATTTGCGTAGATAGTTCATTTGTGTCACCTCACTGTTATATGTATATGTGCTTGTGGCAGATTGTAGAATTCCGATATCAAATTTTTTGCCTCGGTGGAAGTGGGGCACTCGGGCTTAGTCTCGTCGCGGTTTATTTGTACTGGCTGGATGCGGATAAACGGTACGCGCTGTGGCGTTTCTTCGCGCGATACCGTAGCGTAGATGCTGTCGATACGGCTGAAATCATCGGGGAATGTGAATCCTATATCGTGTACAGTGAAGCCGTTTGTATGGAGAAGGTTTTCGAGTTGAGTGGTAAGCTGCTGATTAAACGCGCCGCGCAGGTATGTATCGCGCCAGTGAGCATAAGATGCTTGTGGGTCGGCTGCGGGTGTGGTATTGGTTGGCAGAGTAAACCAGTCGGTTATGGGAATTTCGTCCGAAAAACGAGTTAGGGGAGCTATCATTAGGCTTAGCAGGATAAAACCCATTACGAGTGATACAAATTTGCGATATTTGCCTTGCGGGGCAAGCATACCTACTACGGATGCAAATATCAGATAGTATGTTATATTCTGCAAATAAGTAAAAAATGCGGGCATGCCGGCTTCCTCCTAAAACGACAGTAATATCACAACAGTAAAAACACACATAACCCCAATCAAAGCTGCCGCTTGAAACAACATAGTCAATTGCTTGCCAATGCCATCCATAAGTGCCACCAGCCGCTTATCTGCCACTGGTTGTAGAAATGCCGCCGCAACCTTGTAAATAAACGCCAAAGCAAAAATTTTAACCAGCGGCGAAGCAACTGCCATGCAAAGCACCAGCACCAATGCCACCAGTACCCCGCTGCGTGCCGCTTGACTGAAATTAACCACCGTGTCTACAGCCGCGGTAAACGCGTTTCCCACCACAGGCACCGCACCCACAACACTGCGAGATGTGCGTATGGCCAAGTTGCTGGTAATGGGTGCGGTAAACCTCTGCAGTGTTAATAAAAAAGCAAACAATGCCAACATACCTTTTAGCATCCACCCTGCGATTTTGCGAAGCAATTCGGAAAGTTTGTCCAGTTTTTCGCCATCTTCGGACAGCTTGCTTGCGATATCAAGAGCCGTGGCAGCCAATACCAGCGGCACAAAAATCCCGCCAATAAACCATCCCAAAACTTGCAGCGCAAAAAACAAAATAGAATTAAACCCCGCCGCTCCCATAAAATTCCCACCCATTGCCATTAGCGCAATCATCATAGGAATGGCAGCGTGCATTATGTTATTCACAAGCGACACCAATCCCGTTAAAATGCCAACCGCTATGTAAAAAGAAGAAATCGCTAACGCGACAGTCATAAGAAAAGTTACGTAAAAACCAGTTTCTCCTGCGGATTTGTGTGTGAAAGCCTCGGTCAAAACACTCATAAGCGCGCTAATAATCGCAACTACCAAAAGCTGGCGAATTAATCCGTTATGCGCCACAAATTCCGCAAAAATAACTCCTGTAAATGAATTTACCAGCCCAACTGGAGACAGATCAAGCTGCCCCGTTAGCGCATCGCGCACCAGATCAATAAACCGCGGCATATTGGGTAAATCCAGTGCGCCAATGTCGTACTGCTCCAGCCGTATGGCATTTAAAATATCATCAACTGTATGTGCGGAGATTGTATGTGTATTACTCATGGCAGTAACCCCGTTACAATCCGTAAAATATCCATGACTATAGGCAATGCCATAACCAGAATAATTACTCGCCCGGCAAGGTCAATTTTTGCGGCAATGGCCGTTTCGCCCGCATCCTTGCAAACAGACGCACCCAGTTCCGCCATATACGCAACACCGATTACACGCAATGCCAAGTTTACATATACGGCATGTCCATCTGCCAAATTGCCGATATGAGTTACAATTTGCACCGCTTCGGTTAGCATCGGCAGTACCATTAGGAAAATTAGTACAGTGGCGGTAATAGAAATAAGGAGTGCAACCTCCGGGCTTTGCTTTTTTATGGTAATACTAAGAACCGCACCCATTATGCCCACGGCTATTATCTGAAAAATGCCCACGATATACACCTCCGCAGTAACTTGTCCCTTTAATATATGAAAGGGTGGGGGAGTATAGAACTCGTAAGAGTTTGCGATATACAAAAAAATCAGTTGATGGTATTTAATTTACCATCAACTGATTTTTTATGTTTTATAGTCATTACACCCTATATAACGCGGGAAATTTACAAGTTATATGGGTTGGTTTTCGGGTGGAATGACTATAGACGCTATGTTTTATCTCAACCCACGTACAAGCTCATGCATGCGCTGTGCTTCCAGTACCGTATCAAGGTACACCGGCAATTCCGTATTATGGGTAGTACTTCCATAAAAATGCAAGCACACATGCCCGTCCATATTATTATTTGCAATAATAGTACTCGAATGCTGCATGCTGTGTATTGCCGCGGAAAAAAATCTATCACCAACACGCACCCACACCGGGCGGGAAGACCATGTCTGTACTCCGCCAAAAGTTTCTAAATGCAGTGCGGTGTTGGCCGCGTCAATGGTTTCCACGTCGGCGTGGAAGCCATTTGACATGCTGCGAACATAGTAAATAGTGCCCGTCCATACATCAATAATTTGTATGTCTGTGTGGAGCGGTAAAACCCGGCGCACCTCGCGCCAGTGTCCTTGTTCTACATTTTCTGGAAAAGTTTCCGCAGGGCGTCTTTTAAGGGAAATTATTTCGTCAATATCCTGTCTCGAATGGCGCGCGGGTAAGACAATTTCGCCATGCACATTAATAAGCCCCCACCTGCGGTCTCTTCTCATATTATCGCCCGTAAAAACTTCGGCATGCCCATACTCAAAAGGGCCTATGTGTCTAAATATAGGCGGCAAAATTTCTTGCCCTTGGTTGTTTATAACGCCCCATAAGTTGCCTTGGCGCACGGTTACAAGCCCTTCGACAAACATATCACGGTTAATTTCGTTATAAATTGTGGGTATAACCAAGTGCCCCGTTCTGTCGATAATGCCGTAGTAGTCACCCACTTTTACCATAGCAAATCCGCCGCTAAAATCGTCTACCCAGTCGTAGATCATTGGGATAACTTCGTTACCATACCTATCTACAAAACCCCACAGCCTATACTCTTCGTAGTCTGTTGCAACGGCGGCGAGTCCGCCAACAAAGCCATTTTGCGATACTGCGTTAAATACAGGATGCATAACCAAGTTTCCATCCGCATCCATAAACCCATAAAGCCCTTCTTGTATCCAGTCGGCTTGAAACGGCTGTATCGAGGACTCGATAAATATTGTAGAAATATCCTCGTCCCAGTTGATTATATAGCCGACACTCTCCAATACCGGGCGAATAGGCATCATTGTTTGGCCGTCTATAAATTGGGCCGGAACATCCAAGTGGTTCACTTCTCCGTTAATGTTAAGTACATAACTGTCTATTACAAGAATCAAAAGGTCTTCGTCTCTTTGAGAAGTGGCTAGTTGGAAGTGGTCGTTCCAATATACCTCAAAGCCAAGCGCCTCTAAAACATCCCTTGCAGGTACAAACGCTACATCGTCAACAATAACCGGCGGTTGGTTAGAAAAACTTACACTGCCCCAGCCTGTTTTTACAGATAGTTCCCGGGCGTGTACCATGTTTGTCGGCACTGCCAATAGCATCACTAAGGCCATGATACATGCCAATAGCTTTGCTGATGAATTACGCATCAAAAATCGTTCCCCTTGTCATTTTTAATGAGATTTTAACATTTGTTGTGCAAAACTGTCAATCGATGGCTTGGCAAAGGCGCGCTTTTACTTGCTGTGGTTATGTGATACTATTGTAAGGGTGAAGAAAATGCAATCGACAAGGCTATTTGAAATAACCTACGCACTTTTGAATAAAAAAGCTGTATCTGCGCGGGAGTTAGCGGCGCAGTTTGGTGTTTCTACACGTACAATTTATCGGGATGTAGAGGCCTTGAGCTTGGCTGGTATTCCCGTATATACAGAAAAAGGCAAGGGAGGTGGAATACGCCTCTTGCCTGATTTTGTATTACAAAAATCTCTTTTAAACGAGCAAGAGCAGAATGAAATTTTATCAGCACTGCAGGGCTTGCACGCGGTAAAGGCTGTAGACGCGGACGGGATACTGCAGAAGCTGTCGGCTGTTTTTAACAAAAATGTAACCCCGTGGCTGGATGTAAACTTAATTGGGTGGAGCGACGAGGCGGCAGAAATATTTAGCCTTCTCAAAAACGCGATATTCGAGAGCTTAATTATAGAATTCGATTACTACGGTATGGATGGCTACATGACGCATCGCCGTGTAGAGCCGATTCAGTTGGGATTCAAGTCCAGAGCATGGTATATGAAGGGGTACTGCCTCACCCGTGAGGATGTGCGTCTGTTTAAGCTAACACGAGTGCGCGGGTTGGAAGTTACTGCCAAGCATTTTCCGCCGCGCGATATACGGGACGAAGTGTCGCCAAGCGGGCAAGTAATGGAAGAACCATTGGAAGAAATAATTTTAAAAATTGCCCCGGAAATGACATATCGCGTTTTTGACGAGTTTGAAATTGCCGAACGCCAGCCTGACGGTAGCCATATTGTGAAAATAAGCTGGCCGCAGGACGAATGGTTCTTTGGGTTTGTATTTTCGTTTGTAGAGCATATCGAGGTGCTTGCGCCGGCAGGGGTGCGAGATGCCATAAGTGAGAAAGCACAAAGGATATTGGAGAAATATTCAACTGGTGACCCACAGTAACCAGTTGGATTTTATTTTAGTGTTAAATATAATGTGACACGTAGCTGTCATATTAACCATGATATTATTATATCAACACAGATTCCAAAGAATCTGAAAACATCCCGTAGGAGGAACTTAAAATGCAAAACGAAAAAAGATGTCAAAGCTGTGGTATGGAAATGAACGGCGAAGTTAACTATGGCAAAAATGCCGATGACACTACCAGTGCCGATTATTGCGAATATTGCTATGTAAACGGCGCGTTTGCAAGCCCGGACGAAACTATGGAACAAATGATTGAGTCATGCGTACCGTTTTTGGTAGAGGATGGCATAGAAGAAGCCACCGCAAAAAAAATGCTGCAAGAATTAATGCCGAACCTGAAACGGTGGAGTGCGTGATAACGGATTGCCATGTCCACATGAGTTTGCAATAAAAACATCTCTATCGGTGCATCATCGATAGAGATATTTCTTATTTGGGATAAGCATAACCTAAAGAAAGGACAACTTATAAATGACAGGGAAAACTAGATGCGCATGGGCGAATGACCCGCCCATTTACGCAGATTACCACGACAACGAATGGGGCCGTCCCGTACATAACGACCAAAAGCTTTTTGAGATGCTAATTTTAGAGGGAGCACAGGCAGGGCTTACATGGCTAACCATTTTAAAGAGGCGCGAGAATTATCGTGCGGCGTTTGACAACTTTGACCCGCACAAAGTTGCCGCATACGACGAGATTAAAAAAGAAGAACTTATGGCAAACGAGGGTATTATCCGCAACCGGCTGAAAATTAACGCGGCGGTTACAAATGCGCAAGCGTTCTTAAAAGTGGTGGAAGAATACGGCAGTTTTGCAAAATTCCTTTGGGATTATGTAGACGGCACACCAATACAGGGGGCTTCCATTACAATAGAAGATTATCCAACCACCACAGAGCTTTCCGATAGAATAAGTAAAGATTTGAAAAAGCGCGGTTTCAAATTTGTGGGGTCAACCATAATTTATGCGTACATTCAAGCAGTAGGATTGGTTAACGACCATATGGTGGATTGCTTTTTACACAACGGGGTATCCTAAGCAAAACTATAGAGGTGAGTAAAATGAATAAGCGAATGCTAGACAAAGCTGTTATCCCGACGGAAGATATTATCGAAAGCTATCTTGGCACAGAAGCTTTTGGCCTTTTGACACAGTTCGAAAAATGGTTTGATAAAAGCTATGATCTAGTACGGTTGCTACGCTTTCCATATGGTAACAATTATGGCTGGAGCTATAAATACAGCCACAAAAAAAGCCACTTATGCGACTTTTTCTTTGAAGACGGCTCGTTTACGGTGCTTGTTCAAATTGGTGATAAGGTTGCGCCAAAAATAAATATTCTAATGCCGACACTGCTGCCAAAATCGCAAAAGCTTTGGAACGACCGCGAAATTTGCGGCAATGATGGCGGCTGGATATTTTATCCTGTACAAAATGCTGCCGAGCTTGCGGATGTTATGGAAATGATCAAAGCTAAAAGGCTTCCTATCAAACATTAAGCTAAAATTCTAAAAAAATATCCCTATCGGCAATCGGATTAAATGCGTACTTCCCGCATACCACGTGCGCCGGTTAGGGATGTTTTATTATAACGGTCAAAATTGCTTCTTGATTTCATTCATCGTTGGTAGTTTTCTAAAACTTGGTACAAGTACTAAAAACGTACCTATCAAAAAATAGCTTGCTCCTTGAAAAATGAAAATGTGGTCTACAACAGGCACAACTCTTCCTAAAAAGCCACCTACCAACGCACCAACTGCGACAAATATCGCTACAAATGTTGTCGACATTGTATTTACACGCCCAACCATATCCTTTGGCGGTATTTTCTGGTTTAAGGATGTAAATATTACATCCAGCAGCCCAGCTAAAGCAATATAAATAACTATTGCAACAAGCCCACCCACATATTGGAAAGGAAGGATAAGTGCAAAAACAATTCGCACTATGCCGGCAAGCACAAACAGCACAAAAACAAATTTCCCCAGCTTGAACTTACCTCCTATTTTGCCTGCAAAGTAAGAGCCGATAATCCCGCCTACTAGACCCATTAGAGTAAAAACTATGTAGCCTTGCGCTCCAACATGGTATTCAAGAAACATTGGTCTGTTGATATACGAAATTTCTCCGGCCATATCCATTGCGACAACTGCGATTGTTACATACAGTAAAATATTATGCCTGATAAATTTGGCACCTTCTTTTAAGTCTGCCATATATTTTGTGGGAAGAGCTTTTGTCATATTTTTATTTGCAGCGGGGTTTTTCAAAAACAAAGAGAATATGAATGTACTTGCTAAAAAAAACGCCGAAAGCCCGAAAATAAATTTGAAATCGATATCCCAGCCTAAAGATATAAATAATACAGCACCAATGGCGATACCTCCTGCCATAGCCACAATATCTATGAGCGAATTTGCTTCTAATATTTTTTCTTCCGAGACAATTTGCGGCAATAGTGCCGTGCCAGCAGGAGACTCAAACAATGCAGCTACGTTATACACAAATATAATTGCAAACATAAACATAACACCAAGGCTATCCAATAAAGGAGTAAACGCGAGCAATGACAGTACCAAGAACTCTAAAAACGTTGTAAATCGCATAATGGCTATTTTGTTACGTTTATCTACAATTGGGCCTACTGCAAACGAAAATATGCGTGGTGCCGCCATTAAAAGCCCGGCAATACCTGTGTACATAGGGTTTGCGTAAATAAGATGCACTGCAAGCAGAATAAACATCGAAAACATAGCACTACCAATAGCTGAAAAGAATCGATATGTCAAAAACAAGCGGTACACTTTATTCTGTTTGAACAAACTAAGCATATGGCAAGTTCCTATCTTAACAATAAATAATTGTTTGATAATATATCGGGCACTACTTCTTCCCAATAGCGGATATCATCCGGGTCTGCTTCTGACATTACCGCAATAGACGCCAGCCCATGAACCATTGCCCACTGAGCGTAAACAGTTTTTTTTCGTAGTTCTTGCGGATAGTTTATATCGTCAAATATTTTTTTCATAAATCTCTGATAATAATCATAAGGCTCATATTTGTGACCATCACCGACAGTAATATTTGAACGGGAGAAGATAAACCTAAAATACTCTGGGTTTTGCGCAAAAAATAACACATAGGCACAGCACATATGAAAAAGCCCCGTTGGTGTTTCACCTGCTTCCTCTACCGCCGCTTTTAGAACAGTGGTAAATTTGTCGGTGATATGCTTTTCGATGGCGGATAATAGTTCATCTTTACTGGCAAAATGGCTATAGGGTGCCGCATGGCTAACTTCACAGGCCGCAGCAACCTTGCGCAGCGATAAGCTTTTTGCGCCGTGCTCGTTAATAAATTCGATCCCTTTTTCAATCATAACGGTGCGTAAGTCTCCGTGATGGTATGGTTTAGTGTTCATAAACGTCTCCGATCTTGGCAGTGTAAAGATTGTAGCATATCATCTTTACGTTGTAAAGATGCGTTTTCATTTTTACTTATGGCTGCTAGAACTATTGCATATAACTCGTCTGATGATATACTATGAGCATCCACATTAACAGGAAGGAAGTATAAGTATGTTATTTGTTACAACAGACTCAATCCCTGGCAAAAATTACGAGGTGTTGGGTACGGCACGCGGAAATGTAGTGCGTGCAAAGCACATAGGCCGCGACATTATGGCAGGTTTTAAAACCATTGTAGGAGGCGAAATTAAGGGATATACCGAGCTGATGAACGAAGCTCGGGATATAGCAAACGACCGCATGGTGGAAGATGCAAAAGGAAAAGGCGCAGATGCGATAGTGTGCGTTCGTTACGAGACATGCAGTATCATGGATGGCTCCAGCGAAGTTATGGCATATGGTACTGCAGTTAGGTTCGTGTAATAAGATATCTCCAAATAAAAAAGGATGCCACACAATACTTATGTAGTATTGCAGCATCCTTTTGCAAATTTACTTTACAATTTTCATAGCACGGGCAATGAAAATCAACAAACATGCACCGGCAACGGCTATAACCACGTTGATTATATTGAAGCTGAAAGCCCCGCCAAATTCTCCAAAGCCCAATAGCGACGCAATAAAGCCACCGACAAAGGAGCCGACAATGCCAAGGATAATGGTCCAGAATAATGTTTTTTTCGCTTTCATTATTAGACCCGCAATCCAGCCTACCACTGCTCCGAAAAGCAACCATAGTAATATTGTAAGTATCATAACTTACCTCCCTCCCACTGATTGATGTGTGTATTATATGACAATATTTGGATATCGTCAATATAGAAGCATACTGTTACCGGTGTCTGCACAAGCAATAAATTGCTATGCAAAGGAATAATCCGTCTCTGTCAAATCGACTTGAGGGACGTTGTTGTGCCGGGGGCGCGGGGATAGATGGTATAACGGGTATGGGTTCAATAGGTTGGATTGGTAAGGGCTCCATCGGTGGGGCAGACGACGCAATTGGGTGCGGTTCGCCTAATGAGATAGGCATGACCGGAACAACTGAATGAGATTCATCTGGTAAAGTAGGCATATCAGATGGTTTTTCAATAGGTGGTATGGGCGCAAACGAGATATTGGGCGGCGGCTCTACCGGTGGGGCAGGCACAACAGGGATAGTGTCTATGGTGTTGTCCGTAATGTCAATGGGGGCATCGCATTCATCTTCCATATCTGGGGCAAGCTTGGCTTCGGCTTGTATGGGCTCGGTTCCGCTCAATGGGAAATTGTTTAACGCTTCAAATTCTGGGATATCTTCGGTCATGCCATCAACTCGTGCGGAAAGCGAAGTTGCTCTTACGGCGCTGCCGCAGCGTTCGCGCAAATGGTTCCACGTAAGAGGTCCGACGATGCCGTCCGGTGTAAGCCCGTTGGCGCGTTGATAATTGACCACGGCGGCACGTGTGAGTGGCCCGAAAACACCGTCGGTGTTAAGCCCTGCGTTATTAACACGGTTCAGACAGGTTTGAATTTGCTGCACATAATCGCTTCGGGCACCTTCGCGTATTAAAAATCCGGGGTACGCTGACATGGTTTGGTTGTTGCCGTAGCAAGCAGGCATTAATGCGCCCCAAGTTAACGGCCCAACAACACCGTCTGGATTTAATCCTCTCGACCGCTGGAAATTCATAACCGCGTTTTGTGTGAGTGGCCCGAAAATACCGTCGGCATTAAGCCCGGCATTGTTTACAGAATTGAGGCAACGCTGAATGCGCTGCACATCGTCGCCACGAGCACCAACACGAATTGGCTGCCCTGGATATGGCGGAATCCCTTCTGGCCCGGGTGGTGGCCCCGGCGGAAGTGGTGGCACGACTGTTCCGCCTTCGCCGGGCAGGTTAACGTTATCACGGATACCCCAGTACACTTCGTACAATCTTCTCCAAGTTAGCGGGCCTATTACGCCGTCTGGGTTTAGCCCAAACAGCCGCTGAAATTCCTGTACTGCGGCAGAAAAAGCGGGGCCAAAGTTGAAATCCTCTACAACGGATGGCACACCGGGATAGAATTCCGAAATAAAGTTTATCATATACTGCGCGCGTCCAACTAAGGTGCCGCGTGCGCCTTGGCGAATAATATCCGTAGGCGGCGTGCGTCCGATACCAACTACAATGCCCTCACTGGTAAGCTCTCCCAGGCGCTTGATTGCAGAAAACGCGCGGGAAATGTTCCACCACGTGGCGCGGTCTACAATGCCGTTTGGCGTTACCGTTCCAAGAGAGCGAATGGATTGGAACGCTCGTACGGCAGCTTCCGTCTGCGGGCCGTATACGCCACTGACTGTAACCGGCGGGATTGCGGGGAAATTTGCACGAATACGATTGAGCCAAGTTTGCAAGGTGCGTATGGAAGGGTCGCTCATCCCCGGGCGTAGCGTAAACCCTGGGAAGGATTCTTGTACACCGCCGATATTGTCTGTTTCTACAATTTGAATATCATTCGGGTAGAAGCGACGTAAAATTTGCAGCGCGTTTAGCCCTTGCTGAGTTGGGTGTATAAAAAACCTATTGGACAAAACCCTTGATTTTACAGGGGTTTTAGCCGATAGGTTTTTTGTGTTAGGAATAAATACATCTAAAGTCAATATATTTTATTAAGTAGTGACTTTGGGGGTATGGGGTTGAAGGAGAAAGAGAAAATAACTTTACCGAAAGAATTACAGGAAGAAATGATAAAGTTTTTTTTGAAAACTTCTATACCTAAAAAGAAAAAAGAGAGAACAAGCCTTCTATCTGAAAAAATAACAGATAGGAGTAAGGAAAAATGAAAAAGAAGGAAAAAACAAACCTAAGTACAGGGATTTACGTTAGAGTTTCAACGGAAGAACAAGCACGAGAGGGTTATTCTATAAGAGGACAGACGGAAAAGCTAAAAACGTATGCAATGCTTAAAGAATGGGATATCTATGACATCTATGATGATGAAGGAATAAGCGGAAAAAATATTGTAGATAGACCAGCAATAAATAGGCTAATCGAAGATATAAAAAAAGGGAATGTCGATAATGTCTTAGTATTTAAAGTGGATAGGTTAACAAGGAGTACAAAAAACCTAATTGAGTTAGTAGACTTGTTTGAAGAACATAATTGCGTTTTTAATTCCCTGACTGAAAGTATAGACACTGATACTCCTAGCGGTAGAATGTTTCTAAGGATAATAGGAATATTTGCGGAATTTGAAAGAGAAAATTTAGCTTGTAGGGTGCAATTAGGCATGGAGAGAAAAGTAAAAGAAGGATACTCTTTGGCCACCAAGACAATTAGTTATGGGTACACCAGAAAAAAAGGCCAAAAGATACAAGAGATAAACCCAGAAGAGGCGAAGATTGTAAAAGATATTTTTTCAATGTTCGTCGATGAAAATATATCCATGAATAAAATCGTTACCACTTTGAATGAAAGGAAAATAAAAACGAAGACGAACCTTTCTGAGTGGAAAGTAACTACTATAAAAAGGATACTAACAAACTCTACTTATATTGGGAAGGTAAGGTATTCAGTTAACGACGAAGAGAAATACTTTGAGGTAGAAGGTCATCATGGGAAAATATTGAATGATGACATATTTTTTCGTGCGCAGAAGAAGATAGAGCGAATTGAAAGCAACAATTCATATAAAAAGCAGCCAAAAGAAGAACAGTACTTTTGTGGTACATTGGTATGCAGTTTATGTGGGGGCAAGTTCACGACACAGCACCCAACAAAGTCGGAGAGAAAGGAAGGCGTTAATAGAGTTTCTTATAGATGTGCTAACAAGATTTACTCTATTGATGATGCGTGTAAATGTCCAAGTGTGAGGCATTCAAAAGTCGAAAAAGCCTTCGAGGAATACATAGGACAAATAAATGATTTTATGAAGGTGCAAAATATTGAAATGATAAACGCACAAGGTGCAAAGAAAGAGCAAGACGATTTAGACGATATAAACAGTTACGAAAATAAGTTAAGGAGTTTGCAAAGTAGGAAGAAACAAGTAATGGAGCAATATGTAAGTGGAGAAATAACATTTGAAGAGTACAGGGAGTTGTTAGAGACTTCAAACAAAAAAAGTAAAAAATTGGAAAGCGAACTTGAAAAATTAAAGGCGGAGTTAGCGGTACAAGAAGATAGTAGTATTTCTCACGAAGATGTTATATTAAGCCTTAAAGAAAATTGGAAATACTTGAGCAACAAGGAGAGGATGCTATTTTTACAACAGTTTGTAAAAAAGATAATAATGGTGGTGGAGAAAAAGGGGCGTTTAAGTTTTGTGATCATAAAAGAAGTGGAATTCATAACTAATAGAGAGTCTATCGCGTTATCCGTTTATAAATAAAAGAATGTAGACAAGGGTGTTGTTGAGGAAATACGCCTCAACAACACCCTTTTTCCATTTTCTTTTACATCAAGCCCCGTATCGTCAAGGTCGCAGAGTATTTTTTACATTGTAAAAAATCTTCCTGCTTCCCCTGACAATACTACTACATAGGGTTTATTTGATGGATGTATAAACTTTGCATAGTCATGTAATAAGTATCATATAATTAAAAAGCTATAGTCGCATAAAACGGCTATAACACGTTAAAAAGTCGTAAAGTTCATAACTTTAAGACTTCCAAATATCTCCTAATCTCGACACCAGTATATAGCCTAATTTTTAAAAAGTCAACAAATTTTTCCACTTTTATAACTCCTTGATTGTCCATAACTTTTGAGCCAATATAAAAAGCAAAAATAAGGAGTGGTTCATATGGCACAAAAAACGTATAACAAAAGAGGGATAAAAACTATAGAGCAAGCTACAAAAGATTTTTTAAAATCAAAATCCAAATTAAAGGAAAGTACTCTTTCAAGGTATAGTTTCATATGCGAAAGGCATATAATCCCATACTTTGAAGGTGTCGAACTGGATAAGTTAAACGACGAAAGTATAATTAATTTCGTACAGCACAAGCTAGAGAATGGTGGATTGAAAGGCAAGCCCATATCTCCCAAAACTATTAACGATATAACAGGAGTACTCTTGCAAATAGCTAGAAACCATTGCAAGTCTAATGTTGACATTGCCAGCCTAAGCTACAAGCAGAATGAAATTACTATTTTTACCGACAAAGAATATAACAAACTTAAAGCCCATCTTTCCATTGGGTTAGATAACAAAAAATTAGGCATTATTGTTGCAATGCTTACAGGAATAAGAATAGGAGAACTTTGCGCTTTAAAATGGGAAAACATTGACCTAGATAACGGTATCATAACCATAGACAAAACCATGCAAAGGATTAAAACTACTACAAACATCGGGAAAGCAAAGACAAAAATCATTGTAGACACCCCAAAAAGTACTGCATCTATAAGGGGTATTCCCATTTCATCCATATTACTTAACAAGTTAAAAAATTTTAAGGCAAACAATAATACATACCTGCTCACTAATACTACAGACTACATCGAACCTAGGGTATACCAAAGACATTTTAAAAGCTATTTGGAAGATTGCGAAATAAAAGATAACAATTTTCATACAATTAGGCACACCTTCGCAACAAGGGCAGTATCAAGGAAAGTGGATATAAAAACACTAAGCATATTACTTGGTCATACAGATGTAAGTTTTACAATGAAAAGATATGTCCACCCAAACATGGAACACAAAAGAGAACAGATAGAAATATTATCGAAAGGGTTTTAATTGTGTGAAAAACATTAAATACGAAAAGCCCGAACCCCAACAAATCAAAGGGGTTCGGGCTTTTGTGTCGTAAAGTTATGAACTTTACGACATGGAATTATTATACCATATATGACATTTTCTAAGGAGGATATCTTATGACCAATACAACATTAAACAGAGCCAGCGGTCTATTAATTTTTTTTAATATTATTGCTAGTTTGTGGTTCTTTATAATTTTTGTGTTGCGTGATTTGCCTTGGGCTGCTCGCTTTATTGTTTCTATTATTGAATACTTCATAACGTGGATAATTGACGTAGTAGAAGTCATTATGTGGGCATTTGGATTCCCTGGACTACCAGCAATACCTGTATCTTTTTGGGACATCCGTCTTTTCGTTGTTTCTATTATTGTTAACATTGTGGCTGGAATAATTGGAATTAAAAGTAGTAGTAAGATTAAAGCTGGTATTTGTCTAGTGGTGGGATTCGTAATTGTTATTTCATCTTTTGTCGTTAGTATTTGGAGCTTAGGGTTCAATGTTGTTGCAATTGCAAATGGGATATGGCTTCCTGTAATGTATATTGTAGGTGCGTATAAACTCGGAAAAAGTAAAGCATACCAAAAAAGCAAAACATATCAACATAAAGAGTTGCGCACAAGTGCATCTATTCCACCGCCCCCTCGTTTACCTCGGAAGGAAAATCCAACACTTGATGAGGTAATGGCAGAAATTGGTGCAGAGATGGCATATGAGAGGGTATACAAAGAAACGCTAAATGTAGAAATGGCAACAGCAGAGTTTTGGAAAATATACTATGCAACACCAGAGCCAAAAGACTAAAAGATACAATTAAGAAGGCGGAAATTATTAGGAATTAAATTGATTGTGGAGTTAGTATGAAAATAAATAAAAATATTTACCATTTAATGGTAAATCGGTATTTTGATAGTTATATCGAAACGGGCGGAATATTAGGAGGTAGCAACGGTATTGTCACCAATTTTATATTTGACATAGGTTTATCTGGCAGTGATAGAAGGCATTATTATCCCAATACGGATAAATTAAATGCTTGTTTATTAGAATGGCAAGAATCTGGAATTGAGTTTTATGGAATTATACATAGCCATTTAACTAATGAAACATCTTTGTCCAAAGGTGATAAGTCGTACATAAAAAAAATAATGTTATCAATGCCTGCTGATATTAAGGAATTATTTTTTCCAATAGTAATCCCCAGGAAAGAAATTATTCTTTATAAAGCAAGGCGATTGAGGAATGAAATCAATATTACTGATTGTAATATTAATATTCTATAAGAAAGGAAGTACGCAAAGTGAACAAAGAAACTAAAAAGCAATCCATTGAAATTCCAAAAGGAATCTTTTGTAGTGACCGTGACTGCCGGCGTTGTATTCATGCAGAACGTAGTCCCGGAAGCAATTCCGGTTGGTATTGCAGGAGACATAGCACACATGTTCGTCCGGGTAAAGATGAATGCGGATACTATGAAGATTAAAGAGTAAACAAGGACACTCAAACTGTTAAAAAGTAAGGACATCTAATGTAGCATTGTGTTAGGTGTCCTTTCTATTTAGGAGATGATATACTATGAGAAGATATAGAAAAAACAAGAGAGAGCAATATGAAAATATTTACGACGAAGTATGTAAATATTTGGACAGTGAATTTTACGGGAAGAATATATGTGATTTTCAAAATGATAAATGTGGCGAAAAAAGAGGTACAACATCTTTGGTTGGATGTTGCAGACCATACAAAAATAAATGGATTGGTCCATTTCTTCCTTCTCGTTGTAACAGAGTAGATGCCTGTAGATACTTAGATAACGATAAAAAATGTGGAGTTGAGTGCATTTCATGTAAATTGTTTACTTGCGACTATCTACATGAAAAAGGAATATCATTTAAAATAAAGGACATAGAGTTATTAAAAGACTTTAATATAATCCAAAAATATATAATCAAATATAGCGTATTTATGCCGAAAGAAAAAATAATAAAAAGACTGTTATTTTGGCGTTGGTTATAGAGATACTGTTCTTCTACCAAGTACCCGAATTATTCTCCATTATCCAGAACACCCTAAAAAATATCCGAGAAATAATTCCAAGCCCGCCCACGCTTATCCAACACCCTATGCTCCCACATTTATTTATACCCTGCGGGCAACGAAGAGAGCCTGTGGTCTCGCCCTTTTGGCGCGAGACCACAGGCTCTCTTCGTGTAACAACTTCTGGTAGAAGTAGTCATATAAATAAATGTGGGAGCATAGGATGTTGGATGGTGGGCTAGGTATGCGCTCAGGAGTGGTGACGTGTGAGTGAGATAGTGATATTAGATAGAGATAGAAGAATAATAAGAGAGATAGACAGATGGAGAGTATGTTTGGGGAGACATATAAAGGAGTTAGGTGGGTTTAGTGGACAAAGGGCGTGTGATAGAAGGCTTAGGAAATTGGTACAGGCTGGATATATAAGCAAGGAAAGGATATTGTACGGTGTGGCGGGGATATACAGTATTACGACTAAAGGTGCAAAATTGGAAGGTATGGGAAATAGCAAAAGTAAAGTAAGGAAAAAAAGAAAGATAAGAGTAGACCAAATTATGCACGATATCGCGGTTGTAGATACGGCGATATATTTGAGTAAGAGGTTCGAAATACCATACGGGAGTATGCGTACAGAGTTGGAACTACATAGGCTTGATGGATTCGGGATCAGAAAGCACAGACCAGATTTTGTATACAAGCATGGTGGTAAGACAATATGCGTAGAGATAGAACTTGCCCTAAAGTCCAAAAGCAGATTTGAAGCTAATATAAGTGACAACTTTATGGCCTACGACAAACAGATATGGGTAGTCCCAGACTTAGAATGTAAAATAGCAAGGACGCTAGAAAACAGCAAAGTAAAGTATACAAACATTGAAATACTGGAATTAAACCAGATAAAAGGAACGAAGGAGATTGATAAAGAATATGGAAATAACCAACTTAATACAGACAATTTGGAGCCGGAATTGATAGATACGGAACTGCCATTCTAATAACTGTTACTGCAATTGCAGTTATAAGCGTTGCACTGATAATCAGAAGGAACTTGCAATTAAGGAAAATATATAACTTTAGAGCGGAGTTTAAAAAAGTGAAACAAACTAAAAAGCCAAAGCAAAGACAGCCCCAAGAAGGAACACTTATAGGATATGCAGGCAGAAGACCAATATATATACCAGATGATGCAAAGCACGCTTTTATATGTGGTACAACAGGAAGTGGGAAAACAGTAGCTATAGCCAACTTCATAAAACGAGCCATAGAAAAAGACTACCCGCTACTTCTAATAGACGGCAAAGGCGATACTGGACAAGGCTCTACTTTGGACATCCTAAACACACTAAACAAGGGTAACAAGAAAAAAGTATATGTAATAAACCTGTCGGATCCGATTAATTCAGACCACTACAATCCATTTAAAGGGGCATCCCCAACAGTAGCAAAAGATATGATTATAAATATGACCGACTGGAGCGAGGAACACTATAAGCTAAACGCCGAAAGATACATACAAAGAATTATGCAAATGCTAGAAATTGGTGGGTATGAACTATCATTTCAAAGGATAATCAACTGCATGAACGCCGATAACTTTATGATTCTAAGTAGAAAATTACTAGAACGTGAACTAATCACCAAAGACCAACACGTAGATAACCTTAATGTCGGTGGAACAAGCGGAAAAATAACGCAAAGTTCGGTAGCTAGGTTTAGCACCATTGCAGAGAGTGAAATTGGGGGAATCTTTGCAAGTGACGGTGTGGATATAGCTAAGGCACTAGAAGAAAAAGCAATAATCCTGTTTATCCTAAACCCGTTAACATACCCGGAACTATCCCCGGCCTTTGGTAGATTAGTATTAATAGATTCAAAAAAAGCAATTGGAAAACTGTTTGACACAAACAAAGGAAAAGAAAAGCCCCAAAGAACATTCTTCATAATGGACGAAATAAACGTATATGCAACCACCGCACTAACCGACCTAGTAAACAAAAGTAGAAGCGCAGGTGTAACTTGCGTACTTGCAACTCAAAGTTTATCAGACCTAGATTTTGCTTGCGGAGAAGCATACAAGGAACAAATCATCGAAAACTGCAACAATTACATAGTCATGAGACAAAACAGCGGAGTAAACGCCGAAAAATGGGCTAATATTCTAGGCACTAGAGCCACAATGGAAGTTACACACCAATTGCAACAAAAAGGGTTAGTAACGTCAGAAACAGGTTTTGGAAGCGCAAGGCGTGCAAGGGAATACCTTTATCATCCAGACGATATAAAAACATTGCGAACAGGTAAAGGATTCTATTTATCACGAGATACAAACGCTAACAGTAGGATAAATATAAACAAACCATTTTAAGCTGAAAGGACATAAGCATCATGGGAGCAGTTACCTTCTTACGCTCAAACATATTATACATAGTCTGGTTCTTACTGTATTTTTCTATAGCGTGGTTTATATTAGGAGCAAACCTAAATAGCCTAATAATTGTAACAATCATATACAGTATATCCATAGGAGCAGCTTTATCCCCTATAGGTGAAATGCTACTAAGGTTGCTTGAAAATTGCAGAGAACCAGCAACAGAGGAAGAACTACGCTATTTAATGCCACTATTTGAAGAAGCCTACCAAAGCGCAAAAGAAATCAATCCCAAAATAAATAACGGAATAAAGCTATACATCATGGATGCAATGTATGTAAATGCCTTTGCCATTGGACGGCAAACCGTAGCAGTTACAAGAGGAGCAATGGAGACATTTACAGCAGACGAATTAAAGGGCATCCTTGCACATGAACTAGGACATATGAACTATGGACACACAAAAGCACTGCTACTAGCATTCATAGGAAACATATTCTTTTCGATAATTGTCATGCTTTTCAGGCTGATACTATATACAATCCAGTTTATTTCTTCTGTAGTAGCACATTTAAACAATTTTAATATAGTAGTGGTAGTTTTCGCACTCCTAGCATTCATCATGCGAGTTTTTGTCAATATTAGTGTATTTCTGTTCATCAATCTAAGCCAGATGATACTTGCATTAAACAGCAGAGCGAACGAAACACAGGCAGATACATTTGCCTATGAAATGGGATACGGCAGAGAGTTAATATCCGGCTTATATGTACTACAAAAGATATCCCTAAATACACACGTAAAACTAATCGACCAGATGAAAGCAACGCACCCACACACAGCACTAAGGATTGCACACTTGGAACGACTGGAAAATGAAGACCTAGAGGAATAGCCAGACTAACCCATAACCCCTTGCAGACAAAGAATGCGAGCATAAGAAAAATATTCCCGTTTGTGATGTAGTCACGAATGGGAATATTTTTTGTTGTGCGCATATGCTGTGAGTTTGGGGTATGGTAGGAAAACAATAACCGACAGGATAAATTACGAAAAAATACAATAAATTAAAAATAATTAAATTTTGATATATTTGTAATCATGCAAGTAGTATAATTTTGGTAGAAATTCATGGTAAAAAATTGCAAGTCATGATACAATACAAGAGAGGTGAGTTTAAATGCGTAATAATGTTGATATGGTGTTAGACAAATTTGTAAATGGAGTATCCGGCATTTTAGGTGATAGAGTTAAAAAGATTCTGCTATATGGCTCTTATGCACGTGGAGAGTATAATAGCGAATCTGACATTGATATTATGATTCTAACTGATTTAAATGATAACGAAATAATAGAGTATAGAACTATAGTTTCTGACTTTGCGTATGACTTGGAATGGGATTCTAATTTTCAGATAATGCTTTCGCCTCTTATAAAAAATATAGATAGGTTTAATTATTGGGTAGATGCAATGCCATTTTATATGAATGTTCAAAAGGAAGGAGTTGTACTACATGGATAAAAATATAGCACTAGCTTTTTATAGATTAGAGCGAGCAAAAGAGGATTTAATAGATGCAGAATTATTATATACCAACAAAAGGTACAAATCTGCAAACAATAGAGCGTATTACTCCATGTTTCACGCAATGAGAGCGGTACTTGCGTTAGAGCAGAAAGATTTTAAAAAACATAAAACGGTGGTTAGCTATTTTAACGAACACTATGTAAAGACAGAAATTTTTCCTAGAACAATGGGGAGAAAGATAACCAATGCAACTAGAACGAGGGAAGACAGTGATTATGATGATGAATTTATTGTAAGTCCAGAAGATACAGCTACACAGATAGAAACCGCAAAGGATATAATCGTATTGATTGAAAAATACCTAGAAGAAAAAGCAAATTAAAACTATACAAGCCGTCGGAAAAGAATGCGGACATAAGAAAAATATTCTCGTTTGTGATGTAGTAACAGATGAGAATATTTTTTGTTGGGCACGTATGCTTGCGTCAATATTTGCTGTTGCAATTTTAAATGCTTTTATCCTGCTTATGCATGAAAGAGGAACTTCGAGCGACAAGACAAATTATATAAAAATACAATAAATTAAAATCAATTAAATTTCGCCAAAATCATTGAAAAACGCGAGGACAAGTCATATAATGGCGATAGAAGAAGGCTTATAACTCTCCAGTGGTTTTTTATCTACCCAGCTTGAGCGAGTGTAACCGTACTCCATTGCCACAATCCTGGACAATGTACCCGCCGCCCGTCGCAATATTCTGCAAAAAATGGCTCTTGGAAGCCCTCGCGCTGGATAAATCGGTTGAAAATACGATCCACCATTTCGTCTATGCTACGGAAAATTTGCCCGTTTTCCACAAACATCTGGTCGAATTGTGTGCTGTTGGTGATGTCGAAGCGATGGCCGCGTACGCGATACCACTCCGTAAAAATTCGATTGAGCGTAAATGAGATGATGCAGTAAATATTTGCTTCCAGCGAAGCGGGAGGCCAAGTGGAAAAAATCTCATGACTTGCGCAATTTTTGATGTAATAAACAAATGGCACACGTACGTTTCGTGCGTTTGGGTTATCCGGCCGCCCCAAATGAACTGTTATGTATTCCGGTATAATTACTTCGCTAAGTACACGTTGTCTTGGGCTAGCCGGCATTTCTGGTGGGCCCTCTATGTAGCGTTGTTCCGGCGGGGCTACCAAATTGTGCGGTGGGGTAAAGTACTCGTTAGTTTTGCCTTCCTCAAGCTGTGGTATCATGTCTATGGGAAGGATGCTAGTTTCCGTATCCAAAATTTCTACTCCGTGGATAACGGCAGTAACAAAGCCCTTTGCTTCGGCTTTAACGTCGCATATTGAGTAGGGGATGCCATTGTAATTTGGGTCGAGAGTTAACTCGTGCGCGGGTGCTTCCAGCGGGACTATTTCTGAAATACCGCTTTCATCTGTTACCAGTTCGTATAAAATGTTATCGCCATTAAAAATGGTGATTCTTGCGTTTGGTACGGGCAGCGCGCCGTTTGCGGTAGTTGTTACAATTTCCAAAAAACCTGTTCCCATTCACGTCCTCCTCCGGAGCAAAAAAATGAAGCGTAGGGGTTATATTATCTATAAACCCCTCGCTTCACATAATATGCGAGGACAAGAAAACAGGTGCAGTTATAGCAATTATAGTCAATTAAACCCAAAACCGTCCACTGTGGCTTGCAATTTTCCAGTACTCGAAGCGTCGCATCAAACCTTGCGCACACGTTGGTGCGCGGCGCTGGAAACGTTCGCATTAGACACCGTGAACGAAGTGAACGTTTCCCGTGTCGCTACGCTCACTGCGCCTAATGCGGCGGTTTGATGCTCCTTGGATTGCAGAAAAATTACTGTGCCACAGTGGACGGTTTTATGCTTAATTGACTATACTCTATTTAAGTTTCTCTTGAGGCGGTGCCGTCGATGTTGTTACCGCCGAAATAATGCGCTCGTACATTGCACTCGCATCGTTGCGCCAGTTTGCCAAAATCAGCTTGACCTGTTCGCGGGTATCTACGGAAATAGACAGCTCTATAAGAGCGCGTTTGTCTTCGTAAATACCACATTTTATTTGGAAATCGTTATTCTCGGCATTTGGGAAGTAATTTGCAGAAATTTCATAATCTTTCTTAATTTCTCCGCGGTTATCTTCAACATATTGGTTTATTACGTTGCGGACAGTGCGGGGAATATGGTTTTCGAAATATTCCAAGCTGGTAAGCCCTTTGTTTGTTATTGTATAACGGGTAGATTTGACGTCTAGCGCGTTTTCTTGGGTTGCTTCCAACAGATTTTGGTCAAGCATATCTGTTAGTACCTGCCCCAGTGTAAGTAGGTTCATTAGTTCCTTGGTAAGAACAAAATCTGTAACCTGCGCATTAGACATAGATAATTCCATGCGGTTTATTAAGTACAGAATCAACAATTTGTTTTCTACGTCTTTGTATTCCAATGAGATTGGCACAATGTACACTTCCTTTTAACATAATTCTCTGTATATATTTTCTGTATCTGCGGCCATTTTTGCCGCGGTAAACTGCTCAGTGTAGCGCATAGCCGCACCTTGGGACAGCAGCTTATACATTTTAGGGTCATCCTTTAATCTTGTTATGGCGTCGTCAAGTGCTTCCGGATCTTGTGGGGGTATAACTAACCCGCTTACACCATCTTCTATCACATTTGGCACGTGTTCTGTTACAACCGCGGGCCTGCCGATACTAAGCCCCGACAGCAGTGACAGCGGCATAGTTTCCGATATGTTAGGCACGTCTATTTGTGCGTCGGACATTGCCAGTAACTCGTCCAAGTCGGAAGTTGGGTTTGGCATACGTACATTTGCTAAACGCTCTTTTTTTATGCGATTTCTTAAGTATGTTTCATATTCTCCCGTGCCTACAATAAGGATGCATACGTTAAACGGCAGCTCTCGTGCGGTATCAAGCACATAGTTGTGAGCCTCGGAAAGCGGCGCGATATATGTTACAACAAAGGCATTGTGCGGGACATTATGTTTACTGCGGAATTTTAGTGACTGCTCGGCAGAGTATTTCCAAGCAGGGGAAACGCCGTCGTAAACGAGGCATATTTTTTTCTCGGATACTCCGACATTTTGTAATATGTCTTTGATGGTTGGTGAAGCGGCAATTATCCTGTCGCAAAACACGCGGTGTCGCCACTTGCGTGTAACGGGAAAGCCGGGTGTGTGTACGATTTTGCAGCCACCATAAAAGCTCGCCGCAATACGACCGGAAAGGGTACCATGTGTGTGTACGATATCCGGTTTTAGTTCTTTTATTTTACGGCGAATGGCCCACATGGACAGTGGCAGTTCGTAATATCTTACACCGCGTTGTTTTAAAAGCGGGGCAATGGGCGAGCCTTTGTGGAGTATTACTTCTATATTAAAACTGGGGCTTTTGTTATCTACCAATGTCAAAATACGATGCCGCGTGTTGTTTGTAGAACTGTCTGCAATGTGTAGAACTTTTGTCATAGCTAAGCCCCCGCCTAATCGCGAATTTCGTAAGAGCCTTTGATCATCAACCAGCCTTCTGTAACGAAATACATACCGCGCCCGTCTGAACGTGGCACAAGTAGTAGATTATTTGTAGGAATGCGTGTGCCGTTTGTAATGTCGGTGCCTGCGGTTACATTTACCATGCCGTCTGGGCCGGAAACGGCGGTTGCGTGGCCGCTGCGCAGTATCATTTCCACGCCCGCGTCGGCAACAAGAGTGCGCCCCGCCGGGACGTTGACTGTCTCGAACGGCACAACCGCGCCTGCTTCGCCTGCGCCTGCCGCCGCGGCGCGAAGCATATCGCCGTACACTGTTTCGAAATATGCCATAACTTCAGCAAAAAGCAAGTCTCGCTCGGAAAGGGTAAATGTGCCGCCCGCGCCCACAGTCATGCCTGAGAGCATGTTGCGCAATTGGGTTACCTCTTGGCTAAGCTGGGTAATGCGGTCGTCTACATAGCGTCGCGTTACCAGTGGGTCGTTGGCGTCGCCGGGTTGGGCGAGTACCGGTACCAAATGGGTTACTGCCAGCAGTGCAATCAAAATTGTCAGAATCAGCAGTGAGATTACATTTTTTCGATTTTTCATAAAAGTCCTCTTTTCATATTTTCGTGCAATTTATGAAATGGTCTCCAGTAGCAAATCTTCCATTTCACCTGCCGTTTTGGCCATGTTCACACGCCGCCTTATATCCGCGGAGCCGTGCATTCCCTTTGTGTACCACTGGACATGCTTTCGCATTTCTTCGATACGGGTTGTGCCGCTTGTCTCTACGGCATGTATATGGGCGATAGCGGTTTCGATAACCTGCGCTGTCGTTGGCGGCGGCGGTATCTCCCCGGTCTCAAGATACCCAAGAATGCGAGAAAATAACCACGGGTTGCCCATCGCACCTCTAGCAATCATAAGCCCGTCCAGATTAGAGTCTTGCAAGCGATCAATTGCAAACTCTGGGGTAAAAATATCTCCGTTACCGACCACTGGTATGCTTACAGCCTGTTTTACCGCGCGAATTGCGTCCCAGTCTGCAAGGCCAGTATAAAACTGATCCCGTGTGCGCCCGTGGACGGTAACCTGCGCCGCCCCCGACTCTTGGGCAACTTTGGCCATTTCTACAGCGTTTGCGGCAGACGGCAACCAGCCTTTGCGGATTTTTACCGTAACGGGGCGGCTAGACGCGCGCACTGCGGCCTCAATCATTTGCCCTGCCAATACGGGGTTTAGCATTAGTGCCGCACCGTCGCCATTTTTGACGATTTTTGGCATGGGGCAGCCCATGTTAATGTTTACGATATCGTACTGTACATCGGGGAAGTGGTCGTCTACTCGTTTGATTGCCTCCGCCAAAATCTCAGGTTCGTGGCCGAAAAATTGGATTGCCCACGGACGAATATGGTTGTAGTTGTCCATCAGGCGAAGGGTGTTTTTGTTTTGGTAGACGAGGCTCTTGGCACTTACCATTTCAGAAATGGTAAGCCCCGCACCATGCTGCCATACGATATTGCGGAAGAAAACATCTGTAACCCCCGCCATTGGTGCCATAATCAAGTTATTACGAAGTTTTATGTTGCCAATTTTCATAGATTTTCACCTACGTACTGCGGATAGGGATACTGATGCAGTTCTTCTTTGGTGGGATAGTGATAATATTCTTCCGCTTGGCATAGGATTTCGTTATTGCTATATATCGCATCCGCGTTATAAAAATAGAGCGGATAGATGTCGATATTCAAAGAAGATAAAGGCGGTAAGCATGTAGGGAGCCCGCACAGGCTATGATCTTGTTCTTCGCAAATGGAAGAATGCGGAAAACTGCTGTTTTGTGCAACCATAATGACATTTTCAAGCGCGCGTCCCATAATGGACGCAACGGATATGTTGGTAAATGTAATATTGTCGCTGCGGAGTATGACAGAGGCATTGCCGCCGTAGCTTGTAACATTAGACATGTTCGTAAGATGCCCGTTTTTGTAAAAATGAATATCCAAGCGAGTATTAGATACTGAAAAAGTTAGAGCATATGGCACATGTTCAAGGACTGTGACAGCTATGTCAGTACCTGAGATTGATACTGTGGATGGCTGCATATTGTCTGTAGTGTTTAAAACTGCCCTGCCCATGACAGACGGGAGTGTTAAATTTATATCCGCACCGCCCATAAGATTAAGGTTAAGGGGGGTGAGATTTTGCGAATTTATACCTAGGCTGCCGCCTACGGTGATGGCAGTGCCGCCTGGAGTACTGGCTAACCCTACATTGTTATTGTTTGTGCCTATGATGGTGATGGTATCTTGCAGGGCTCCGGTTATGGTTATATCCGCGCTGCTGCCAAGAGTTATGTCTATCGGATTTTGTGGTGTAAAGTTGCTGCCGTTTAAAGTTAAATTGTTGTTGGCGATAATTTCTGTGATAATGCCGTTTTTGGTTTTGATTGTGTCACCGGATTGCAATTGGATTAATACGTAGTGCAGGTCTTTTATATGACCGGATGTCAACTCGCGGTCGTTTGGGATTGTTATTTCTTTACCAGAGTCGTCTATGAATGTTAGGCCGCCCGGATTACGGGTTACTTCACCGATGGTATTACCACTGTCGGAGCTTCCATTGTTGTTGCCTGAACTTCCGCCGCTATTGCCACCCGAGCCATTGCCGCCGGGGTTATTGCTTACATTGCCATCACCGGGGCTACTGCTGTCTGAATCGCTGCTGCTGTCGTTGTTATTTCTTGATGGTGAGGTTATTACATCAACATGCGTCGGTGGCGCATCTTCAAATACTGCGCAGCCCAACTTAAAATCGCAATCGTCTCTAATTTCAAATTTAATGTCCGGATGGAGATATTCTATGTTCTGGATGTGCCCTGTTCCTGTTATTGTTCCGTTGTTTGCTTGCGCCCACAATTTCTCGACGCTGCCATCTATCGTTATATGAAAGCCTCTTCCGGTACCCATAATATACAAACTCCCGATAGTCGCACCTTCGCGTAAAACCACGTTTACATCTTCGCTAAGCACAATAACATTTAGATAATGTCCATATAGGTAAATAGTTCCGGTGCTGCGAGCCGCGGTTAAAAAATTAGTGAAAGGATATGCAAAAACTTCAATATCACCTGTTGTAATATACATATCTACCGCATAAACATTGCTTTCAATAAGCTCCAGCCTGCTTGCGCCTCTTACCAGCGCAAAATCTGTTGTAACGTTGGTCAACCGCACCTTGCCGTTATTTGCGCCTTCGGTAATAAACAGACGCCCGTCTATTACAGTGTCGGAAATATTTACCCCACCAGTGTTGATGAGCGCGTTTGTGGCAATTCTTGCTTTTGCAAATTCTCCCGGTTGAGAAAAAATAGTTCCGGCGGTACGCATCAAAAGCGCAGAAGCCTGTGCATGGGTAACATGCCCAAGAGGGTCGAGCCGTCCGGAGTCGTGCCCGCTCATAATTCCGGCGGAAACAAGAGTCGACACTGCGGCGCGTGCGTCTTCCGGTATCAAATGATAATCCGCAAAATAATATAAAGCGGATGTATCGGTAAATTCTAAACGAAACGCTTCTTGTATGTAAGCGGCAACTTCCCAGCGGGCAAGAGGGGTGACACGCGTTTGTGCTGTATCACTTCCAAACAGATGTGCTATACGAATCATGAACGCGCTAAGAGTGATGTCATAGTCGGGATCGGTATATTGTGCGCAGACAGGTAGTACCTCGTAGCTATAAAGCGCATTTGTATATATATCTGCCCAATGCCTTGGCTCATCCGCACTTTGCCCGGTGACAGATACGAGTCCGATTGCTAAAGTCACAACCAAAAAAAGCATAGCGATTTTATTGCTTCGTGTTCTCTTGAAAAACATCGTTATGTCACCTTTCTAATTCTACAAAATTCCAGAAAAATGTCAACTAATATACATACCCAGTTTTAACATTTCCTTCATGAAAAAGCAAGCAAAATTGTAAAAAAATCATGATTGTTTAATAGTTAAGCCGCTCCCTAACCTAACCTTGCATACTTCTTCCATAAATTACATAAATTTAAGCAACCCAAACTTTGGAGGCAGCCATGACTCAGCACAGCACAAGACCATCCTTATCGCTTCGCAGAAAAGCGTTTCTTATAATGCTGGTATTCAATGGACTTTTGGCCATTTTTGTTGGCAGAATCCTATATATACAAATAGTCCACGGCGAGGACTTACAGGCTCGCGCGTTCGAGCAGCAAACACGCGACAGAACAATCCGCCCTAACCGCGGCAGCATATACGACCGCAACATGATAAGCCTTGCCACAACGGAAACGGTAGCGAGCGTAAGCGTAATTTACGCTCAAATGCGAGATGTCCCAGCTACTGCTCACGCCTTGGCACAGGTGCTTGACTTGGACGAGGCGGAAATTTATGAAAAAATATCTAAGCGGGTTGCATTGGTACGTGTGGCGGCAAAGGTTGACAAAGAAACCGCGGACAAACTTCGCCTAATGGACATACCCGGTGTAGTGATAGACGAGGATATTCGCCGAGTATACCCATTCGGGTCGCTGGCGTCGCATATGATAGGTTTTGTAGGCAGCGATAACCAAGGTATAATCGGGCTTGAGGCAAAATACGATACATATTTAATGGGACAGCCCGGACGCATTTTAACCATGACAGACGTAGCGGGACGCCGGCTGCCCGACGGGCGTGAATATCGCGTACCACCCACAGACGGGTACCACCTGGTGCTTACTATAGACGCGGTGCTGCAAGCTTATGCAGAGCAAACAATAGAACTGCTTGTGCAGCAAAAAAACGCTCGCCGTGGTGTAATAATCCTAATGAACCCCATGAACGGTCAAATATATGCCTTGGCCAATAAACCCGACTTTGATCTTAATGCCCCGTTTACCATACAAGACCCGGTACTTGCCGAGACATGGGACATACTTACACAGGAAGAAAGAACAAACGCGCTCAACCAAATGTGGCGCAATTTTGCCATAAACGATACTTACGAGCCGGGTAGTACCTTCAAAATAGTAACATCCGCCGCGGGTTTGGCAGAAGGCCTTGTTACATTGGATACACCATTCTCCTGCGGTGGAAGTGTAACCGTGGGCGGCCGTCAAATAAAATGTTGGCGAAGCCCCCGCAGCCACGGCGCGCAAAGTTTTATGCAAGGCGTGCAAAATTCCTGTAATCCCGTATTTATGTCAATAGGTGAGCAGCTTGGCGCGGAATTGTTTCACGACTACTTGCTGCGCTTTGGATTTGACCGCAAGACGGGGGTAGACTTGCCCGGTGAGGCCGCAGGCATTATGTATAGTGCGGAAAAAATGGGTCCGGTAGAGCTTGCCACAATGGCCTTTGGGCAGAGCTTGACAATTACCCCTTTGCAATTGATAAGCGCGGCGGCCACAACCATAAATGGCGGCTACTTGGTAACGCCTCATGTAGGAATGCGCTTGATTGCCGCCGACGGCAGCATTGCGCAAGAATTTGCACCCCCTCGCGGCGAGCAAATTTTATCCGAAGAAGTAAGCGAGACCATGCGCTTCGTGCTGGAAAGCGTAGTATCCGTAGGCACGGGGCACCGTACGTATATTCCCGGCTTTCGCGTGGGTGGTAAAACCGCCACCAGCCAAAAATTACCCCGCGGCAGCGGAAAGTACATTTCTTCCATAATGGCATTTGCTCCCGCGGATGCCCCCCGTGTAGTGGCTCTTGTACTGGTGGATGAACCCCAAGGCACTTATTATGGCGGCCAGGTAACCGGCCCTATCATGCAGGTGTTGTTGCAAAATGTCTTGCCGTATCTTGGAGTTGCCCCTGTATATAATGAAGCGGAAGAAACAGAAAAAGACGCAATGCCTACCACCGTCCCAGACTTGCGTGGGATGGAGAAGCAGGAAGCACTGCGCCTTCTAAACGAGATAAACTTAGGCCACTTGATAACGGGGCAGGGGACTGTTATAGCCGATCAGTTCCCAATCCCCGGCGAACTTGTGAACCCGGGGGAGAAGATATTATTACGCGTTACAGTAATTTAAGTTGAAAATCGCCTCAAGCTTCGCCCGAAATGCGCCTAATGCGGCACGGAAAGCGTTCGCATTTAGGTGCAGTGAACGGAGTGAACGTTTCCCGCACCGCTTCGCTCACTGTGCCTAATGCCGCGCATTTCGATCTCGCTTTCGGACTGTTTTCAACTAAAATGACTTTACTACAGCATCATAGCCGCAATAATACCCACAATTTTAATTGGGAAATTGAAATGCACAAAGGTTGGGATACAAGTATCCCAAATATGGTCATGCTGCCCATCGGCATCAAGACCTGCCGTGGGCCCGAGAGCCGTATCGGATTGAGGCATACCTGCGTCACCGGTGGCACCGGCGGCGGCAATGGTTACGATAATAGCCCCGGTAGAGAAATCCGCAAGCATCATAAACGGTACAAATACCGCGGCGATAAGCGGGATGGTACCAAACGAAGTACCAATGCCCATTGTAATGAGAAGGCCGATAACCTGCATAGCAATTAGCGCAAGCAAACGGTTATCTCCAACAAGATAGAACGCGGCTTGTACAAGAGTACCGATACCGCCGGTTTCGCGCAAAACTTCGGCATATCCGGCAGCAACAAGCATAACAAAAGCAATAAAGCCCATAAGGCCGATGCCACCTTTGATTGCGCCATTAAGGCCTTCTCTGCGCGGTTCAAGTGTGCCGAATACAAACATGATAAGCAAAGCGGTTACAGCGCCCAGCGACAGTGCCCAAAGAGGAGAGCCAGCAAAAGCACGGTCTGCCCAAATTTGCATACCAAAAGTGGCGCAGGCACCCAAAAGCGCGCCCCAATGCTTGAGTGTAAACGGGCCGTAGATATCTTCTTCTTTTACAGGTGCGGCCACAAGTAGAGGTTTGTCTTCATATTCACGCGGTTTACGGTATGTAATGAAGATAGAAATTAACAAACCGATTAGCATAGCACCCGCAAGAGGGAGCATAAAAGGCCATATGCGGGTACCCGCTAAATCCAGCCCGCTTGCTTCCATATTGGTGGCCAAAATGCCGTGGAAAATCAAACCAAAACCGGCAGGGATTAAGATGTACGGTGCTTTCAAACCAAAAGCGATGGAACAAGCGGCCGCACGGCGGTCGATTTTCAGCCTGTTCATCATCATAAGCAGTGGTGGAACCAGAATCGGAACAAAGGCAATGTGGATAGGGATCAGGTTTTGAGAGAAGCTGGCGATGATAGCCAGAACTATCAAAAATATCTTACCCGACGTACCAAAAAACTTTTCAAGTTTGTTGGCAAGTTTGGCCGCAAGCCCGGAAGCCTGAAGCGCGTAAGCCAAGGCACCAAGCAAGATATAGGCCAGTGCGATGTTGTTCATGCCTCTCATGCCGTCGATAAACGCCTGCATGATGCCTACAACGGGGCGGTCGGCACCCCCTGCGGCGGCCAGGTTTGCAGCAATAGTACCCGCGGCCGAAAGCGGCATGCCCGCAAGGAAGCCCGCGGTCAAGGCCGCGATAATAACCGAGATGATGATGTTGAGCCTCAATAAGCACAGCACAATCATAACAATTACGGACAGGGTGACGGGGTTTAGAACCAGGTCAGCAAACATAAAAATCCTCCTTCATTCTGATAAATTTGAGATATAATACCATAATATTGGAATGAAGTCTAATTAAATTTCAATTGGTATCTCAAAATAATAACCTGAAAAAATTTCAACTGGTGACTCTCAGTCACCAGTTGAAAATACACATTACCAAATTCCCAAAAAAAGCAACTTGTATTTTCACATCCCCTGTGTTACCATATCGTAATCATAATGTAACCTGGATGAAACATAACAGGGGTTTCGTCCAAAAAAATAACAAAAAGGAGGAGTTATTTTATGAAAGCAAAAAGAATCCTTGTATTGCTAACCCTTGTAGGAGCCATGCTGTTTGTAGCTGCATGTAACCGCAACAACGATCAGGTTGGTCCAACTCCGGCACCAACACCTGTGGTTGATACCACCACAGACACCACTCCAACCGCTCCCGTAGAGCCAGCCGCGCCGCCTACAACAGGCGTACCTCGTGACGGCACTCTAGTATTTGGTGGCGCAGGCTGGGCAGGCCTTTTCAATTCCGTTATGGCTACCAACATCTACGACCAGTATGTAAACCATCTTGTTTTCCAAGGTCTGATCTGGAACAACATGGCAGGTGAGCCGATTCCGGTATTGGCAACCCACTGGGAAATGTCAAATGACGACAAAACATACACATTCTTCATCGACCCAAGAGCTGCTTTTTCGGATGGCAGACCGCTAACCGCGCATGACGTATCATTTACACATCATGTAATGGGTCATCCTTTATACGACGGCCCACGTTTTAACCATGTAGAAGACTTAGTTGGTGTTCATGAGTTTAGAGCGGGCGAAGTAGACTACATAGCAGGTATCCGCGTAATAGACGACCATACAATTGAATTTACCCACGTAGTGGCAAGCCCGCAGCATATCTGGAACTTTGGTTACGGTATCCTGTGCCGCGAGTTTTACGCGTTTGACACATGGGATCAATTCATGGATAGAATTGCCACACCATTCGGCAGCGGACAGTTTGTGTTCGAAGAGTTCGCGTATCGTCAATGGATCACATTTACTAGAAACGAAAACTTCTGGAATACAGACCACGAAATTAATCTTGAAGGTATCGTAATGCGCTACGTACCGCAAGAAAGTATTATTCCTGAGCTTTTGACTGGCGGCATTGATATTGGTATGCCTCAAGCAAACACAGACGCACTAAACGCAACCAGAGACGCAGATAATCTTTGGTACAATTTGTTTGTCGCAAACACTCTAAGACATGTAACATTTAACACAACACGCGAGCATCTTTCAGACCACAGAGTGCGCCAAGCTCTTGCGTACGCGTTTGATACAGAAGCATATATCGTAGCAGATACAGGCAGCCCTGACCTTAGAGCTGTAGGTAACTCTCCGTTTTCACCTGTTTCTTGGGCTTTCCCAGGTGTAGACGCGCTTAATAACTACGAATTTAACATGGATCGCGCACATCAACTAATGGACGAAGCAGGCTGGCTAATGGCAGACAACGGCTTCCGTTACAGAGATGGCGAGCGTTTCCACATCCACTGGCTAATTTATCCAGAAGCAGCATGGCCTGGTATCATCACAGGTATGGCGTCTCACACATGGGGCGAGTTAGGTGTTGACCTAACAATTGAAATGTTCGACTTTGCAACAGTTCAAACATTGGCAAGCGTACCTCCTGCGGGCGAAGGCCAGTTTGACATCTTCCAAATGGGTTGGAACATGGCCATTGACCCAGACCTTCGCGGCGGCCTATGGGATGCAACCAGAACAGAAGAAGGCGCGTTCTTCAGCAGCGGCTTTGCACATGACAGACTAATCGAGCTAATCGAGCAAGGCGCAACAACAATGAGCAGAGAAGAGCGTATTCCTATCTACCACGAGATAGCATATATAACCAACTATTATCTTCCTGTATGGGTTCTTTCAAACGGTACACAACTTTGGATCTTTAGCGACAGGGTTAACAACTTGACAGTTGGACCTTTCCTAACATGGCCTAATGCTATCAACCAACAAGGAACTTGGATTGATTAGTATCATGTAAATTGCTAAAACCTAATAATTTGTGAATTGGGAAAGCCCCGTTAGCTATCTTTTACAGCGGCTAGCGGGGCTTTATTAAAATTTGGCGTTTTTAATGCCAAACAAAAAAACCTATGGAGGATATCATGAGAGGATTTATAATCCGTCGTTGTTTGCAGATAATACCTGTATTCTTTGGCATTTTGATTATCCTATTTATGATAATCGAAATCGCGCCGGGCGACCCCCTTGCGGACTTGCAAGACCCGCGTATTACCGCAGAAGAGCGGGCGCGTATGCTTGAAAGACACGGGCTGCATTTGCCTATACATCAAAGATTTTTTAACTGGGTTTCCGACGCTTTGCGAGGCGATTTTGGCGAGTCTATCACTCACCGCCGCCCGGTATCGGAAATGATTGTAATGGCATTGCCCCCTACACTAACTTTGTCAATTTCTGCCATGCTGGTGTCGCTTCTTGTAGGCATTCCGCTTGGTATTATAAGTGCCGTATACAAAGGTAAACCGATAGATACGGTATGTACTATATTTGCGTTTATAGGGATAAGTATGCCCATATTTTTCTTTGGGGTTTTGCTTATCCTATTGTTTGGCCTAAATTTGGAGTGGACACCTATTTCGGGCTTTGGGTCTCCGCCGCATATTCTTAGAAACGCGACGCTATTGGAAATATGGAGAGACCGGGCACTGCATCTTATATTGCCTGTAACGGCTCTCGGGCTAAGCGGCGCGGCAGGATACATGCGCTATACCCGCGCTTCCATGCTGGAAGTTATCCATTCCGACTATATCCGCACCGCCCGCGCAAAAGGGTTAAAGGAAAGAAGAATAATTTTCCGTCACGCACTGCGCAACGCGCTTTTGCCTATTATCACCCTCATGGGACTGCAGGTACCGTTTTTGTTCTCGGGTTCTGCCATAACGGAAGCGGTTTTCGGGCTGCCGGGTCTTGGTCAAATAATGATTCAAGCCGTTGGTGGCCGTAACTTCCCCATAATAATAGGTATGATGACCATGATTGCTATTATTACATTGATATCAGCACTTATTGCGGAAATAATGTACGCGGTTGCCGATCCGCGAGTTAAATATGATTAGGAGGTGGAGAATATGACAGAAAAAAATAAACGTTTGAACGTAGAAATAAACGACGATATAGGTTTGCTTAAGGCAAGCAAGAGCGAGGCTTATTTTGCGGTAGTCGCGCGGCAGTTTATGAAAAATAAACTTGCCGTAGGCGCGCTTATAGTACTTAGCACTATAATCCTATTATGTATTTTTGTGCCGATATTCTCGCCGTACTCTATGCAAATATACTTTGCGGAAAACAGGTTTGTGCCGCCATCGTACCGGCACTGGCTTGGTACAGATATTATCGGACGCGACCTGTTTACAAGGCTCTTTGTCGGCGGTAGGATTTCGCTTGGTATCGCCCTTGTGGTAACGGCCATAACCACTGTAATTGGTTTTATCTTGGGGGGTATTGCCGGGTTCTATGGCAAATGGGTGGATACCATTGTCATGCGTCTGTCTGAGATGATACTGTCGCTGCCGTTTATGATGACAGCTATCGTTATTGTTGCGTTGTTTAGTAACAGTGTACAAACTCTAATCGCTACTTTCGCGGCACTTACTTGGCCGGGTATTACGAGAATTATACGCGGCCAAATACTAATGCTGCGCGAGGCCGAATATATGAAAGCCTGCGAAGCTTTGGGGATAAACGACTTTAGCAGAATCACACGGCACCTGCTGCCGAACCTGCTGCCATTTATTATCGTATTTGCTACTCTTAATATGGCCAGCGTTATTCTGCTGGAAGCGGCATTGTCCTTCCTTGGGCTGGGTGTATCTCCGCCTACCCCAACATGGGGTAATCTTATCGAACCCGCAAGAGAAATGATGAACATGATAAACAGGCCTTGGGTATTTATACCGCCCGGTATCATGATTTTTCTTACGGTTATGTGCTTTAACATTGTTGGCGACGGCCTGCGGGACGCTGTTGACCCAAAAAGTAGAGGGAGGTAGGATATGGAAAACTTTAACATGGAATCCGATGAATTGTTGGAGACTCAACTCATGGAGCCTAAAAAATTATTGGAAATGAAAAATTTGAAAGTTTACTTCGTAGCAGACGGCAAAGAGCTAAAGGCCGTTGACGACGTATCCTACTACGTAAACGAAGGCGAAACACTGGGCATTGTAGGTGAGTCCGGCTGCGGTAAGAGCGTATCCAGCATGGCGATACTGCGCTTACTCGACAGCCCTCCGGCAAAATATGCAGGTGGCGAGATATTGTTTGAAGGGCGCGACTTGCTAAAAATATCCAACGACGAAATGCGCAAGATACGCGGTAACGAAATTTCCGTTATCTTCCAAGAGCCGATGACATCTCTCAACCCTATCAAAACCGTTGGCGATCAAATTGCCGAGGCTATGATTTTGCACCAAGGGTTAAGCAAAGCGGTAGCCCGTACCGAGGTTGTAAAGCTGCTTGAGCTTGTTCGCATCCCCAACGCGGAGCGTATAGTGGACGAGTTTCCATTTACATTGTCGGGCGGCATGTGCCAGCGTTGTATGATTGCTCTTGCGCTTGCGTGTAAGCCAAAACTGCTTATAGCGGACGAGCCTACAACGGCACTTGACGTTACCATTCAAGCGCAAGTGTTGCAGCTTATGAACGAACTCAAAAGCACCATTGGCGCGTCAATTATATTCATCACTCACGACTTGGGCGTTATTGCGGAAATGGCAGACAGAGTAATGGTTATGTATGCCGGCAAAGTGGCGGAAGTCGCAGACGTCGTAGAAATTTTCGAAAATCCAAAGCACCCATACACTATAGGTCTTATCCGCTCCAAGCCAGACATGGAAACAGAGGCCGATAGGTTAGAAGTTATACCCGGCAATGTGCCCGATCTTAACTCCAAGCCCGGCGGCTGTCCGTTCCACCCAAGATGCGAAAATGCCGGGCCGCGTTGCAGCAAGGAATTCCCCGAGGAAACAATTATTTCAGACAGCCACAAGGTTGCTTGCTGGTTGTATATGGAAGGAGGGGTAGGCCATGAGTGAGAACGCGAATGAAGTAAGAAGCGAAATAGCGAACGCCGATGCCAGGGAAATCGAATACCTGTTGGAAGTAAACAACTTGGTAAAGCACTTTCCTATAAAAAAAGGTGTACTTAAACGCGTTGTAGGTCATGTAAAAGCCGTAGACAATGTTAGCTTTAAAATCCAAAAGGGCAAGACCCTAGGGTTAGTAGGCGAATCCGGCTGCGGAAAAACCACTACAGGCCGCACATTGCTAAAATTGCACGAGCCTACTTCCGGCGAAGTTCTTTTTAACGGCGAAGACGTTTATAAAAAGTCTCGCACAGAGCTTAAAAAAATGCGTACAAAAATGCAAATAATTTTCCAAGACCCGTACTCATCCCTTAACCCACGCTTGCCCGTGTTTGAACTTGTGGGCGAAGCTTTGCGGGAACACGGGCTTGTGAGAAATAACCGCGAAATGCATGAGAGAGTTATCGAGGTTATCGAGAAATGCGGCCTCACTCGCGAACAAGCGACGCGTTATCCGCATCAGTTTTCCGGCGGACAGCGTCAGAGAATAGGTATTGCGCGCGCGCTGGCACTAAATCCGGAATTTATTGTATGTGACGAGGCTGTTTCCGCTTTGGATGTATCTATCCAATCGCAGATTATCAACTTGCTAAAGGACTTGCAAGACGAGATGGGTCTCAGCTATTTGTTTATCTCCCACGACCTTTCCGTGGTTAGGCTGATAAGCGACGAAGTAGGGGTTATGTACCTCGGGCAAATGGTGGAGATGGGCAGTAAGAAGCAGATTTTCTCCAACCCGCGCCATCCATATACGGAAGTGCTGTTGGCCGCGGCTCCCATTTACGACCCGCGTAACAGGAAAAACCGCAAGCGCACGTTGCTGGAAGGGGATATTCCTTCTCCGGCAAACCCGCCCAGTGGCTGCCGTTTTCACACACGCTGTATATACGCGAAAGATGTGTGCAAGCAGGACGCGCCAGAGTATAAAGAGATTGAACCCGGCCATTTTGCTATGTGTCACAAGGTTAATGGAGTGTTTTAGAGTTGTTTGAGACGAGCCTTTTGGCTCGCCTTATATGGATATAATAATTAAAAACACAGAACCCAGAGAGCAAATTCTCCGGGTTCTGTGTCTTTTTAAGCATACCACAGGTATAGTTGTATTTGGAAAAAATTATATGAAGCGTTGGATAAAATCTCAAGGCTTTACCTGTTGGGGACAGTAAAAGGCACCATAAATTCAAGGACTGCATAACGAAAAGCATTTCTATGGACTCCGTTGACAAAGACATGAATGGCTCTACGGTCGCTACCAAAAAAGATGGGTTGGAGGCGATAGTTGTCAAGCCGTCCGTTTACCGTTAGGGTTATTAGTTAAAGATGCCCCAATAATTCTACTATAAAAAGAGCCACTTGTATGCCCTTCTGTCCATATGGTTACCTCAGTTGACAATACAACGATAAGCCCGTAATTACCAGCTCTCTCTTGCCGGGAAAGAAAGGTAGTGCTAGATAAGCGTGGTGATATACTTCCCAAGGCTTCACTTATATCCGCACCACTATCCAATATCTCCCGTCTTGCACTAAGTTCTTGCGAATCGGAAGCAATGCTATCCTTATTTTCGCTTAGGTATTGGACTGCATAAAAGTCTATCTCTTCGGCTCCATATGCAGCCCAAATAGCATGTTGGAGTGCGTTCCAATCATTTGCTGCCAAAATTAGTTTGGCGTATTCCCTTGTACACTCTCTATGTTCTTCCAGGCTGATATAAGCAAGGGCTTCTATTATCAAAGGCCGACCTTCTGGGTGGCATAGTGATATGATTCGTATATCCACGCCATATGTTTTGTTTATTTCATCTACTATGGCTTGGAAAGGCTGGAATAACTCCAAAAGTGCCTCGTCGCTTAATGTTTCAAGGTAATCCACACTTGGATTTGGGGGTGTGGATGCCTTTGCTGTATTGGCTGTTATGCCTACACTGAAAGACATTATTACTGACAAAGACAAAAGAATCATTGTTTTTTTTAATTTTAACATAAAGTTACCTCCTCAAATTATTTGTTTGATGTTTTGCAGTATTTCTCTATACCACTCTCATATACACTCCCCCATTCAAGTTGCTGAAAAAGATTGCATTAATAGTACCAAAATTGAAAAGGAAGATGTATGTGTGTTCCTATAAAATTACGTATAGTGTTTTGTGCGGTGCTCTAAACGGTTTTTTTTCTTAGATATTTCGACAGCAAAACAAATTTTGGAAAGTTAAAGATTATAAATTGTGTCCAAAAAAAATCAAAAGCACATACTGGAATATATTTACAAATGGCTTGAGTTCAAATACAGCAATCGCGCAAAATTACGCAAATTAGTTAGACGTTTTGATTCTTGACACTATGTGCACTGTAGTGGTAATCTACACATATGGAAATATAGCAGTTTCAGAAACTGCTATTCACAGCACGAAAGTGCTGTGCGCCGCCTTCGATGGCGGAGTTCATGCGGAATTTATTTCCGCACGGGTGATAAAACTGCTATATAGGAGTGATAACTTGCGCACTACTTGGGGTATAAGACTGCTACTGCTATCGGGACTACTGCTAGTCGTGTTTGGCATTGGTGGCATAGGTGTAGCAGCTACGGAATTAAGCATTGTGTTGTACATGGGCAAGCCCGCATGGAACTTACCCGACGCATTACCTAATATTTCATGGGTTGGACATTTTTCGATATTGTTCTTCATAGGTGCGTACAATGTTGTAATTGGTATAACGGCTGTCTTGCTAAGATATTATGCGCACAGAGCAGGGCTCTTGCGGCTACTGGCCGTGGCTGGGCTTTTTATGTACGTAGGTTTTATTGTATTATCGGGCTATCACGAGGCGTATCTGCGGGGCGGAATGTGGGTTTTCCCGCTAGTGTTATTCTCGTATTCTTTATACATAGCCGGGGCAACGTTGCGTTTTGGCCGCCATAAAGGGGAAGTGTCCGCATGTTTATAAGCAAACAAAGAATAGAAGAAGACTTGGAAATTGCACGCCGCGCATTTAAAAACCCTATGGGCGAGCCTGATGAAAAAGAACCCAGCATAGACGATTCGCAGACAGACTTTACATTCTCGGAAGTGGTATCGCTCATTGGTGCCGGACTTTGGGCAATAATGCCCTGGGCGCTTAGCTTCGCGGTTCTGCTCGGAATTGTAGGCTTGCTGGTAACGGTTTGGCTGCGATAGCAATGTGTAGAGGTGCCGCGTCCTTTGTTTTTCCACATGGGTCGGCAATTTTTGAAAAAATACGAGGAGTATTATGAAAAATTTTATAGTTTTTGACGCACACTGCGATGTTATACTTAAATTGACGGACGAAAATAAAGAACTTTATGCTAACACATGCCATTTCGACCTGCAGAGGGCAATCGAATATGGCGGGTTTGTTCAGTTTTTTGCGGCATTTATATCGCCCGACGATACAAATGCCTATTTGCGCTGTATGAATATGATTGAAAAGTTTAATACAGAAGCCGCGAAAAACGCGGAGTATATTACAATCATACGAAAATACAGCGATATTGCGGACGCACTTGCACAAAACAAGGTTGCAGCAATTCTAACTATAGAAAACGGCGCGGCACTGCAAGGTGACATGAACAAGCTTGAAGAATTTTATAAGCTTGGCGTGCGTAGTATAGGTCTGACATGGAACGGGTCAAACGAAATTGCCTGTGGTGTTGGCGGCGACAGTTTACCCCACGGGCTTACACCTTTTGGCTTTGATGTTGTGCGGCGTATGAATGAACTTGGCATATTGGTAGATGTGTCGCATATTAACGAAGCAAGCTTTTGGGATGTTGTGGATACAAGTATCGCTCCGATTATTGCCTCACACTCCAATGCAAAAAAAATGTGTCACCACCAGAGAAATCTTACAGACTGTCAGTTTGCTGCACTAATAAAAAATGGCGGAGTCGCGGGCATTAACCTATGTCCACCATTTTTGAACGAGAGCGGTATCGCCGACATGGATGATATACTGCGTCATATTGAGCACTTTATGAGCCTTGGCGGGGAAAATAATATCGGCATAGGTGCAGACTTTGACGGTATAAGTGCTACACCAAAAGGTGTAGGCGGAGTAGAGGACTTGGGCAAAATTTTTGAAGCGCTACTAAGTAAAAACTACTCTGAGACACAAGTGAAAAAAATAGCAGGGTTAAATTTTCTGCGTGTTTTAGAAAATATAATGTAAAACTCAACCATAAAGGAAGAATACCATGGCAGAATCTTTGACAGCAAAACAAAAACTTGTTCTGGACTTTCTAAAGTCTGAGATACGGCAGAACGGATACCCGCCTACCGTGCGCGAGATATGTGACGCCGTTGGGCTTAGCTCCACATCTACAGTGCATTCTCACCTAGAAACGCTGGAACGCAAGGGCTATATCAGACGTTCTCCGGCTAAAAACCGTTCTACGGAGATACTGGAAGAAGATTTTTACACCAACACACGCGAAATGGTGAATGTACCAATTGTAGGACGTGTGGCGGCCGGCAGCCCTATTTTGGCAGAGGAGAATATCGAGGACACTTTTCCTATACCCATTGACTATGTGAAAAATGATACCTGCTTTATGCTGCATGTAAAGGGTGACAGCATGACGGACGAAGGTATTTTTGACGGCGACTTGGTGCTGGTGCGTCAGCAGCAGTTGGCTAATGACGGCGATATTGTAGTAGCGCTTATAGATGACAGCGCTACGGTAAAGACTTTTTCCAGAGATGGCGAAAATATAGTTTTGTCTCCCGCCAATGCAAATTACGAGCCGCTGGTGGTGCGTGAGTGTGAGGTGCTGGGTAAGATTATTGGGCTGTATCGACGGTACTAAAAAATATGCATTAGCCTTGAACAAATATATACAACAGTTAATCATAAATACTATAGTCAATTAAACCCAAAACAGTCCATTGTGGCGCAGTAATTTTTCTGCAATCCAAGGAGCAGCAGACCGCCGCGCACCAGCGCGTGCGCAAAGTTTGATGCGACGCAGGAGTGCTGGAAAATTGCAAGCCACAGTGGACGGTTTTGGGTTTAATTGACTATAAACAAGGCTTTGATTAAGTGTGCACAACTATTTGGAAGAAATGCTTGACGATGCAGCATAATCTTTGCGCTACTTGCCTTGACTAAACGGAATCGTTACACTAAAATAGCTGAAACATGAATCACAATTCATATTCGATTGGAGAGATACCATGAAAGGTCTAACTATGCAAGAGATCCAAGTCGGGCAAAGCGCGTCGTTTACTAAAACAGTTACAGAAACAGATGTTTACTTATTCGCAGGTGTTTCCGGCGATGCAAACCCGGTTCACACCAACGAAACTTACGCCCAGGGTACCATGTTTAAAGCACGCATTGTACACGGTATGCTTTCTGCGAGTTTGCTCTCAACAGTGCTTGGAATGTACTTACCCGGTCCCGGCTCTGTGTATGCAAAGCAGGATATTAAATTTCTGGCTCCGGTTTTCTTTAATGACACAATAACCGCCACCTGCACCGTAAAAGAAAAAATCGAGGATCGTAAAAGAGTTGTTCTCGACTGTAAAGTAACAAACCAAGATGGCAAAGATGTTGTTGTCGGCGAAGCGACTATAATCGTAGGTATGTAATATCGGCTATGCCGCCAGGTTCAAGTGGTTAATATGGTTACCACTTGAACCGGGCGGCATAGCTGTTTTCGTCAGTCTATTTCTTCACCAGCCCATATGCAATAAAATCCACTAACTGCTCTACAACTGCTTCATCGGGCTCGGTTTTTTCAAACACAAAGCAGTTTAGCGTTACAAAACTATGAATCCCCATTAGAGCATAGGCAATAATTTTAGGGTCAAAGTTTTTAATCTGTCCCGCTTGCTGGGCTTTTACAATTTCGTTCATATATCCGTTGCAAAACCGCTCGTAGTATCGCTTAAAACTATCTTCATCTACAAATTGTGCCTGCCACACAATACGAAAAATTCCGAAATGCTCACGCACGAAATCAAAAAATATACGGATAGAAATTCGCTCAAGCTCGATAAACGAATCGGTGGCAAGTTCTCCTTTGGCTTGTCTTATTGTTTGTCGCAGCTTGTGTCCAAGTCCATCAAGCAAATACAAAAACGCGCTGTTCTTATCGGGAAAATATGTGTAAAACGTACCTATTGCTACCCCGGATTTTTGCGTAATATCGTGTATCTCTGTGTTGTAATATCCATTTTCAGAAAAAAGTTCTTCTGCCGCTTCACATATTTTTTTTAAAGTTGCTTCGCCGCGCCGGGTTTTTGGTTGCTTTACATATTCCATTTATTTAGACCTCGTTTGTAATAAATTAAGGAGTTTCTCCCTCACTAAATTATACACAAATAATAATTTTTCACAAGTTTTCCGCTAGGGCCGTCAAAATTTACATGTGTATCAAAAAAAAATTAAGTTTCATGTATTTTTTTTGCAAAAACAGCTTGCTTTTATCATCCTCTTTGTGATAGAGTATAAATACATGAAACATGGTTCATGTTTCATATGTTTAGTTTGAAGGAGCACGGTCATGGTATTTGCCCTAACAAAAGAGCAACAAATGATTCAATCCGTAATCAGAGATTTTGCTAAGCAGGAAGTAGAGCCACTTGCGGCAGAGCTGGATGCATTGGAGCGTTTTCCGCGGGAAACATTTGATAAGATGGCAGATGCTAAAATGCTTGGGCTTCCGTTCCCCACTAAGTACGGTGGGGCAGGCGGTGACATAATTAGTTATGCCATTTGCATAGAAGAACTTTCGCGGCACTGTGCCACTACCGGCGTAATGTACTCCGCTCATATATCCTTGGGTTCTAATCCTATTTACATGTTTGGCACAGAGGAACAAAAGCAAAAATTCCTTGTCCCAATGGCAATGGGCGAAGAACTCGGAGCGTTTGGTCTAACTGAGCCAAACGCAGGTACGGATTCGGCTGGCCAGCAAACAACCGCAATCAAAAACGGCAGCACATACATATTAAATGGTACCAAAGTTTTTATCACTAACGGGGGCGAAGCGGATATCTATATCATATTCGCCATGACCGATAAGAGCCGGGGCAACAGAGGCATTTCGGCCTTCATCGTAGAAAAGGACGCCCCTGGATTCTCAATAGGCAAAAAAGAGGATAAGCTGGGTATTCGTGGTAGCGCCACCACGGAACTTATTTTTGAAGATTGCGTTATACCTGCCGAAAACTTGCTGGGCGGCGAAGACCAAGGCTTTAAAGTGGCTATGCAAACGTTGGACGGCGGACGCATAGGTATTGCGGCACAAGCATTGGGTATAGCCCAAGGTGCGCTAGATCAAAGTATATTATATATGAAAGAACGCGTACAATTCGGCAAGTCGCTAAGCCAATTCCAAGGCTTGCAATGGATGATTGCCGAAATGGGAACAGCTGTGGAAGCAGCAAGGCTGTTGGTATACAGGGCGGCATGGAACAAAGATAGTAATATTCCATATGCAAAAGAAGCCGCAATGGCAAAACTATTTGCGGCAGAAACCGCGATGAGTGTAACCACAAAAGCCGTCCAATTACATGGCGGCTATGGCTATACTCGTGATTATCCCGTAGAACGCATGATGCGCGACGCAAAAATTACCGAAATATACGAAGGTACAAGCGAGGTGCAAAAAATGGTTATCTCTGCTGCCTTGCTTAAATAGGAGGGTCTGATAATGAAGATAGTTGTACTAATTAAGCAAGTGCCGAACACAAACGAGGTAAGAATTGACCAAAAAACCGGTACACTAATCCGTGATGGCGTCGAAAGTATAATAAACCCCGACGACAAATTTGCGCTTGAGGCTGCTCTTAGCCTAAAAGATAAAAATCCCGAAATACATATAACCGTAGTAACTATGGGCCTGCCTCAAGCGGAAGTAGCTCTGCGGGAAGCATTGGCAATGGGTGCGGACAATGCTGTGCTTATAACCGACCGTGCTGCCGCTGGTTCCGACACTTGGGCAACATCTCTTGTGCTTGCGGCGGCGGTAAAAAAACTTGGCAAATTCGATCTGATTTTGGCTGGTCGTCAAGCAATAGATGGTGATACCGCTCAAGTAGGCCCTCAGGTAGCCGAAAAATTGGACATTCCGCAAGTCACATATGTAAGCCAATTGGAACTGAAAGATGGCAGCATGGTAGTTCATAGAGACTTAGAAGACGGTTATCATCTTATCGAAGTAGGCTTACCCTGTTTACTAACTGCTGTAAACGGCCTTGGCAAGCCGCGCTATCCGCGTTTTACTGGTGTTTTTGCAGCATATAAACAAGAAATTTTATGGTGGGATATGCAAGACTTGGGGCTTATTAATTCAGAGAAGTTAGGATTGCATGGGTCACCAACCAAAGTGTATAAATCCTTCACACCCAAGGTTGAACGCGCGGGGGAAATTTTCCACGATGGTAGCCGCGATTCGGTTGTTCAGTTGATATCACGCTTGCGCGATAGACATTTTATATAGGAGGCGCGAGTATGAGCGTAAAAATTTTAGCTGAAAAATGTAAGGGCTGTAAATTGTGCATACCTGCATGTCCTTTTAATTCTATCGTAATGGATGGCCGCTTGGCAGTAATTAACGATACATGTACAGGTTGTGAAGTATGTATTTCCTCATGTAAATTCGAAGCGATAGAAGGCGACGCACCTGAGACGCAAGCGAAAAAAATAGACATAGCCTCATATAAGGATGTATGGGTCTTCTGCGAGCAGCGTGACGGAGTGTTAAACCAAACAGCAAGCGAACTGTTGGGCGAAGGCCGTAAACTTGCGGATGATCTGGGGCAAAAGCTTTGTGCGGTGTTAATGGGGCATGATGTCGCCGCATTTGCGGAAAAACTATCCCTCTATGGTGCAGACCATGTATATCTAATAGAGCATCCGTTATTACAAACCTATACAACAGACGCATATACCAAGGCACTTAGCGACTTGTCCGCGTCCAAGAAGCCGAATATAATTCTAATAGGCGCAACCGCTATTGGGCGCGATCTTGGGCCTCGTGTTGCCGCACGTCTTGCAACAGGGCTTACCGCAGACTGTACCGGGCTTGACATTCACGAAACTAAACGGAACTTATTGCAAACACGTCCCGCTTTCGGCGGCAACCTAATGGCAACAATAATCACACCCGACCATAGGCCACAAATGGCAACTGTGCGCCCGGGCGTTATGAGGGCATTGGAAACTTTAAAAACAGCATCTGCTACGATAGAAAAAATTACGCCAGATATAACCGAAGATATGATCCGTACAAATGTGTTGGAAGTTGTAAAGTCAGTAAAACAAGCTGTTGACCTAGGCTCTGCGGAAGTTATCGTATCTGGCGGCCGTGGCCTTGGGAGTGCGGAAGGTTTTGGTTTACTCAAAACCCTGGCCGATAAACTGGGCGGAGTAGTGGGCGCGTCCCGTGCCGCCGTAGACGCAGGCTGGGCAGATCATGACCACCAAGTGGGTCAAACCGGGCAAACCGTACGTCCGCGGTTGTACATTGCATGCGGTATTTCCGGTGCGATTCAGCATTTGGCTGGTATGCAGTCCAGCGATTGCATAGTAGCAATAAACAAAAACCCCGACGCGCCAATTTTTAAAATAGCGGATTATTGCATTGTAGGTGACTTGTACAAAGTAGTTCCATTACTAACCGAGCAGCTAGGAGGTTGAACCCGTTGGAAAATGTTAACGTTGGGATAGCTGGTATAGGCACCTATATCCCACAAGGTTATATAACAGCAGAAGAAATTTCGCAGGCTACAAACGGTGTATGGTCGGAAATAGCTGTTGCAGACAAACTTGGCATAAAAAGGAAGGCCAGGGCCGATATAGGTACTCAAGAAATGGGCTATCTCGCCGCTTACGCTTGTATCGAAAATGCGAAAATTGATCCGTTAGAAATTGACGTAATTTTATGTATGGGTGAAGAGTACAAAGAGTACCCATTGACAACATCGGCACTGTACATACAAGACCGCATTGGTGCTACAAACGCGTGGGGAATAGACGTACAAAACCGCTGCTGTACCACCGTTGCCGCCATGAAAATGGCAAAGGACATGCTGATAGCCGACAACGACATAAATACAATACTGATTGCGGGCGGATACCGTAACGGCGACTTTATTGACTACGCGGACAGCAATGTGTCTATGATGTTTAACTTAGGCGATGGTGGTGGTGCGTTATTGTTGAAGAAAAACCTCGGCCGTAACTTGCTGCTTGGCAGCCATATAATTGCAGATGCCTCTCTTGCGCGTACAGCAGGAGTGGAAATTGGCGGACAGGCAAACCCGATCACACCGCAAAACATTGACGAAGCGAAAAAGTCGCTGCGCTTGCTGGATGCCCAATTAATGAAAGATCGCTTGAACCAGGTATCGATACCCAATTGGAGCGAATGCATAAATCAGGCATTTGCAAAATCCAATTTAGCGAAAGAAGCAATGGATTATTTGGCGATTTTACATATCAAACGATCAGGACATGACGCAATGCTTAAAGACCTCGGATTAGCTGCAGAGCAAAGCATCTATTTGGAGAATTATGGTCACATCGGCCAGGTGGATCAAATTTTATCACTACAGTTAGCATTAGAGCAGGGTAAAGTCAAAGATGGAAGCGTTGTATGTATGCTGTCGGCAGGTATTGGCTATGTATGGGCGGCAAATGTAATTAAATGGGGTTAGTAAATATGCAGGCTTAGGGGTGTTAGTCTAAATATTTAGCCTAATCACAAACAAAAAACGGAGTTGATTACATGAATATCTTCATCCAAATCATTTTCAACAGTTTGGAAGCTGGCGGTATACTTGCCCTTGCTACCATGGGTATTATTCTCATATACCGTACATCAAGTGCGTTCAACTATGCTCAAGGTGTAATTTCTATGTTTTGCGCGTTTATTGCGGCGTATTTTATGCGGGAAACAGGCTTGAATGTTTTTGTGTCAAGTTTGGTAGGTGTCTTAGGCGCGGTTGTTATAGGTGTTGTGATAGACCGTGTGGTTATTAGCCGCACTATGAAACTTCACCCTGTTTCCAGACAAATAGTAACATTGGGCTTGGTAATAATTTTCCTTGGGCTAGCGCCTATGTTTTTTGGCGTAATTCCACTTACATATTCACGTTTTGCGCAAGGTATAGTTACCATAGCGGGCGGGACTGTTACTTATGCCGCTCTTGTTAATGGCGCAATCGGGCTTGTAACTATGGCAGTTTTGTTCTTTGTAATACAAAAAACCAAGTGGGGGCTTGCTGTTCGCGCAACCGCTTCCAATGATATGGTTGCACGTATGATGGGTATGCCAACGCCGCTTGTTACAATGGGTGCATGGGCAATAGCGGCAGTACTGGGCTCCCTTGCAGCTATGATGCACGCACCAAACACAGTTGTTGGCTTTACTTTAATGGATGCTATTCAAATAACTGCGCTTTTGGCATGTGTGCTTGGAGGACTTGGTACATTCTTTGGGCCGGTGGCGGCGGCGTACTTGATTGCGCTTGCTACCAATATGGTTTCATTTTACATATCGTCTACTTGGAGCCAAGCTATAATATATCTTTTGATATTGGCTGTTTTGTTAATAAAGCCTAAGGGGCTTTTTGGCAAAAAGGTTATCAAGAAAGTGTAGAGTTTGATAGTTTTTTTGCATGAATGTTAAAAGTGTAGAATTGGATGTTCTTTTGGATATAAAAATTATTAAGAAGGTGTGGCATGAAGATTATTGCAAAGATTGGACGGTATCGGCCGTATTTGGATTACATAATTTTCGGCATATTGCTGTGCTGCTTACCACTGCTTATCACGCATACAGAATGGTTTCGCTTTGGCTGGCTTACCATTATTGCCGGGGTAATTGTTTACGCTATTGTTGCGCTTGGGCTTAACCTTTTGATGGGTTATGGCGGTTTGTTTTCGCTTGGGACAGCTGGATTTATGGGGCTTGGTGCTTACTTGACAGCTTTTTTTACACAGGAACTTAACTGGGGTTTCTTCCTTTCCATTGTGGTTACGGTGGCAATTACCGGTGTTTTAGGAATTTTAGTGGGGCTTATGTCCTTGCGGGTAGAAGGCTTTTTTCTTGCTATGGGCACTTTGGCTATTGCGGAAATTTTGCGGCAGGTGTTTGGCGAATTTACTTGGTTCACCAACGGATTTAGCGGGCGGCAGGCGAGGTTTCCGGTAATTTTTCCGAGAGCCGGAGATAGCATTAACAATGTGCTGCCAGAGTCTATGGCTATATTTGGGTCGCCCCTTTCCCGAAATTTAACATTTATTGTGTTGGTCATTTTTCTTGTAATTGCTATGGTTATCGCCCACAATATCACAAAAAGTTATACTGGACGCGCGCTGTCTGCAATGAGTGGTAGCGAGGCTGCCGCAACGGCAATGGGTGTTAATGTCCTCAAGTATAGGCTAATTATTTTCTCCATTTCCACAGCTTTTGCGGGGCTTGGCGGCGCTTTATATATGCATTTTATTCGCTTTACAACCCCGGATATTTGGATGTTTACCCTTTCGCTAATGATTTTTGCGGCTGTGGTTATCGGTGGTGTACGCTCGATTGCGGGTACGGTTATCGGCTGTTTTATTGTGTTTGGCGCACCGGATTTGATTCTTGCTAACCTGCCTGTAATTGGCGATATTAATGGAATGTCGTTTGTTTTCACAGGTGTGCTTATTATTGTAGTGGTTATGTACTACCCCGCGGGACTTGTGTACATCGGCAGCGATTTTAAAAAGCTGATACGAAAAATATTCCGCAAAGGTGGTGGTACCGTATGAGTGATGTTTTGCTGAAAGTAGAAAACCTATCGATTGCATTTGGCGGTTTGAAAGCGGTGGACGATCTTAGCTTTGAGATGAATGAGGGCGAGGCATACGGCATTATTGGCCCAAACGGCGCGGGCAAAACCACTGCGTTTAACTGCATAACACAGTTTTATAAGCCTAACATGGGCAAAGTATTGTTCAAATCCCGCAGCGACAATATTATTGACCTTGTAGGAAAAAAGCCTCACGAAATAATTGGCTTAGGGCTTGTGCGCACTTTTCAAAATGTGGAACTTATCCCAAGCCTGTCGGTAATTGATAATTTGCTTGTGGGTGCGCATACAGCATTTAAAGCGGGATTGGTTGCGCAAATTTTACGTATGCCTAAAGCTTTGAGAGAGGAAAAACTCTTACGGGAAAAAGCTGAAGAAATCCTAGCAAGTTTGGGGCTTATTCATCTTAAAGATATGCGTGCGACTATGCAGCCATATGGTATCCAAAAACGTATAGAACTTGGGCGTACACTAATGCTTTCGCCAAAGCTTATCATACTTGACGAACCGGCAGCAGGGCTTAACGAGGTGGAAACCGAGGGGCTTGTGAAGGTTGTAAAACAGATTTCTAAGGATTACAATTGCGGCATTTTGCTGGTGGAGCATGACATGAATTTTGTATCCAATGTGTGCCGGCGGATATGTGCCATATCATTTGGAAAACGGCTCGCAATTGGTACCCCGGAGGAGATTAAAGCAAACCCTGTGGTACAGGAAGCATACCTTGGGCAGACGGAGTAAGGTTATCTCATTGGACATTTGTGATGGAATTGGGGTAAGCGACAGGATTTGCCTGAAAGGCCTCAATTTAGAAAGGAGTGGGTTATGCTTGCACTTGATGTACAAAATCTTCAGGTTAACTACGGCTTTATAAACGCGGTAAAAGGCATAAACCTTAAGGTGGAAGAAGGCCAAATTGTTACTTTGCTTGGCAGTAACGGCGCGGGGAAAACATCTACCATTCGCGCGATCTGTGGTGTAATAGAATCTAAAGGAACGGTTTCCTTGTTCGGCAGAAAAATTTCGGGTATGGCGGTTAATAAAATAACCAAGCAGGGTATGTTTGTATGCCCCGAAGGGCGGCATGTTTTCAAAGATTTGACCGTAGAAGATAATCTGCTTACAGGTGCGTTTACAGTATCCAAAACACAGAAAGAGCAAAATTTTAAGCGAGTATATCGTTATTTTCCTATTTTGCAAGAACGGAAAAAGCAAATTGCTCAAACTTTGTCGGGCGGCGAGCAGCAGATGCTTGCCATAGGCCGGGCACTAATGGGTAGCCCCAAAATTTTGCTGTTGGACGAACCATCGCTTGGGCTGGCTCCCCTTATAGTAAGGGACGTGTTTGCGATAATAGAAGCTATACGCAATGACGGAACAACAGTTCTTCTTGTAGAGCAGAATGCACTTGGTGCGCTCAAAATTGCAGACTATGCTTACGTCCTGGAAGTTGGACAACTAAAAATGGAAGGCCGCGCAAAGGAATTAATTCAAGACCCAATGTTGATTGAAGCCTACTTAGGCGGAAATAAATAAAAAATAAAATTACAGGAGGCGTTTCATATGAAACGAGTAACAACGTTAGTTTTTGTGTCCATGCTTTTGCTGGTGCTGGCAGCATGTGCCGGTAATAATGACGGCGGTGCCGCGCCTGTGGACAACCAGCCCGCGCAAAACCAGCCTGCTCAAGGTAATCAGGCAGCACCTGCGGATACATCGGCAAATGTTTCCCAAGGTATTACAGACACCACTGTGCGAGTGGGTAATGCGGCTGCGGTTTCCGGCCCGTTTGCGGCAATTGGCGGCCCGTTTAATGACGGCATGCGCGCGTACTTCCACCAAATTAATGAATCCGGTGGTATCCATGGCCGCACAATCGAGTTTGTTCATCATGACGATGGGTTTGACCCTGTTTCCGGCCTTGCGTTTACAGAGCAGCTTATCTTTGACGACAGAATTTTTGCAATCGTAGGCCATTTTGGTACACCTACTATTGGCGCTACACTTGACTTGTTGGCCGAAACCGGAATCCCTGCTGTGTATTTTGCATCAGGTATAAGTGCGCTGTTTAACGATGCTGCGCATACCGTTGCGGATGGACGCAATCTTTTCCCTGTTCAGCCAATCTTTATCACAGAAGGCCGTGTGCTTGTTGCGCGTGCGGTTGAAGAATACTATGTAAACAGAATAGGTGTTATATTTACAAGTGACGACGCAGGTCACGATTTTATTAGAGGCATCAGCGATCAAACATCTGCCCTTGGCATTGATGTTGTACAGGAACAAATTGCACCGGGCCAAGCAGACGTTTCTTCCGCGGTACTTCGTATGCTAACAGAAGATGTTGACGCTGTTATTGTTGCAACCCTTCAAGCGACATTACCGGCAGTTATTAACGCAATTGTAGCCGCGGGCTTGGATGTGCCTATATTTACATCTTACATTAGCGCGGATTCCGCTACTCTTGCGGGCTTTACCGCTGACTATCTTGGTGTGGGCGCAAGTTTTCCGATATACGCAACCGCATGGCTTGATATTGGCATCGCTCCCGACTTTGTGCCTGAACATGCAGAGTTTGTTGCGGGTGTAACAGCATTTGGCGACCCGGACCTTGCTGCCAGCGCATTTGCAATGGCTGGTTGGATTGCGGGTAGTACATTTGCACAAGGTTTTGCCAATACCGACCCGGCTAACCTTACATGGGAAGCGTTTATGGATGCTATGGAGAGCACCCCAATCAACCTGCCGATGGGCGGCGTGATGGATTTCTCAAACGGTGCTCGCACAGGTACAGACGCTATGGCACTGGTGCGCGCAAACATGGAAACAGTTGCATGGGAGACAATTCGCCCGATAGAACCGCTGCATGCGGTTATCGCAAGGGTCGAAAGGTAAACCGATATGCGTAAAGTTCGCAAAATTACGGTAGATGAGGCTCTTGCTCTTGTAAAAGACGGTGCGGAAATTGTAACCGGGCTCGGAGCCGCAGAAGCGCAGGGCTTTATGAACAAAGTTCATACCTTAGCGGGGCGAGTGCGTGATATTACTATTACCAACTGCTTGCCTATGTCAAGTGGTGAGTTCTTGCAAAAGTCCTATGTGGATACTTTTAACATTAATGGATGGTTTTATTGCCCGCCTATAAGGGCGGCACATCCTAACGGAAATGTATCTTTTATTCCCAACCATTTGCATTTGGCTGGGAAGAAAAGGCTGGCGCATGTGCCGCATCCCACGATTTATGTGGGAGCGGCAACTTTGCCCGATAAGCATGGGTACATGAGCCTTTCTGTAAGCAACACGTACGAACGGCGCATGATTGAGCATGCCGATATTGTTATTTTGGAAGCAAATCCGAACTATCCGCGTACTTTTGGCGATTTGGAAGTGCATACTTCTGATGTGGACTATATTGTTGAGGTCGATTACGATGTTCCTGTTTTGCCTGACCTTGTTTCTTCTGAACGTGACGAGATAATTGGCAAATACATTGCAGAATATATAAATGACGGAGACTGCATCCAGTTTGGTATTGGTGGTATACCCAATGCCGTAGCTAACGCGCTAATGAGTAAAAAGGACTTGGGTGTGCATACAGAAATGCTGACATCCGGGCTTGTGCGCCTTGCGAAAGCCGGTGTTGTAACAGGGCGTCGCAAGAACTTACACCGCGGCAAAATGGTTGCGACATTTGCGCTTGGCACAAAGGAAGTCTATGATTTTATAGACGATAATCCTTCTATGCTTATTTTGGATGGCAATTATGTAAATGATCCTGCGGTTATAGGTCAAAATGATAATCAGGTATCTGTTAATACTACGCTTGAGATAGACCTTACGGGACAGTGCTGTTCGGAGTCTATCGGGCATAGGCAGTTTAGCGGAACCGGCGGTCAGGCCGACACTGCCATTGGAGCACAGCGCGCAAGGAACGGGCGTTCTTTTATAGCGTTGTATTCTACCGCCAATGTCAAAGGCGCGGACGGCGAGCGAGTACGGGTTTCCAAAATTGTGCCTATATTAAAACCTGGGGCGGTTGTTTCGCTTTCTCGTAACGATGTCGATTTTGTTGTTACGGAGTTTGGTGTTGCTGCTTTGCGTGGGACTAGTGTACGGGAACGGGTGCAAATGTTAATTGGTATTGCTCATCCAGATTATAGGGACGAACTTACAGCAGCGGCAAAAGAATTGATGTTTTAACATATATGGAATTTAACTGTAAAGGAGTGGCCGTACATGGCCAATTTCACATATAACGGTAAAAAAGTATACTACGAAATCTATGGCGAAACAGGCGCGCCATTATTACTGCTCAATGGCATAATGATGTCAACTCTAAGCTGGAAGGCTTTCGTTCCGTCGTTTTCCGCTAACAATCGGCTGATCTTAATGGACTTTTTTGACCAAGGGCAGTCTGATAAATGCAGCGGCGAGACATACAGCCAAGACCTGCAAGTGGAAGCGATTAAAGCGTTGCTGGAACACCTCAAACTGGAAAAGATAGCTTTGGTCGGTATCTCCTATGGGGGCAATGTAGCACTTAAATTCGCGACAAAATACCCAGCTTGTGTGGAAAAACTTGCGGTATTTAACGTCGCTGCAAAAAGCGGCGGCTGGCTGCGGGAGCTTGGCGAAAGTTGGATAAAAAGCATGGGCGATCCTGTGCAGTTTTACAACACTGCCATTCCGGTTATTTATTCTCCTGAGTTTTATGACAGCAACCCAGAATGGGTTAAAGTTCGCAAAGACTTCCTGACGCAGCATATTTTCACAAATAAGGAATTCCTAGCAGGGATAAAGCGGCTCATCGATAGCGCCCATGATTACGATGTGTCCGAGATACTTGGCAAAATTACCGCTAAAACCTTGATTGTGGCAAGCGAATTTGACCCAATTACCCCTGTGTTCGAACATCGCAAACTGCATGAAGGCATAAAAAATTCGGAGCTTGTTATTTTGCCAAATACAGGCCACGCTACAATGTATGAACGTCCCACAGTATTCGCAAGTTTGCTTATGGGATTTGTAAATACAGATTTGGAGGGTATTGTAATATGAAGAAAGTATATATCGTAAGTGCCAAACGCACGGCTATCGGCAATTTTCTGGGTACATTAAAGGATGTGCATCCCGCAAAAATGGGTGCGGCCGTTGTGGCAGAAGTGCTTCGTGAAACAGGCATTGGCCCAACAGATTTAGATGAGGTAATTATTGGTAACGTGTTGTCTGCAGGCCTTGGCCCAGGTATAGCCAAGCAAATCTCTTCTGGCGGGGGCGTTTCCCACGATGTGCCAGCATACGCGGTAAATCATGTATGCTGCAGCGGTATGAAAACCGTCATGAACGCGGTTGCAAGTATTAAGGCAGGCAATGCGGATCTGATATTGGCCGGCGGTGTAGAGTCTATGAGCGGTGCGCCGTTTATAATGACAGGCAAAGTACGCGGCGGCAACAAACTAGGCGACATAGCAAACGCGGATCATATACTGCTTGACGCGTTAACGGATGCGTTTGAAGGCTATCATATGGGTATTACAGCAGAAAATGTTGCCGAAAAATACGGTATCACACGCGAAATGCAGGACGAGTTTGCGTATTGTTCCCAACAAAAGGCAATTGCTGCTGTGGGTGCGGGCAGTTTTAAAAACGAAGTCATTCCAATAACGGTAAAAGTAGGCAGGCAGGAAATTGTTTTTGATACAGACGAATATCCTAATCGTGGGACTTCTCCGGAAAAGTTAGCTGGGTTGCGCCCGGCCTTTAAGAAAGACGGCACTGTAACGGCGGGTAACGCGTCAGGTATAAACGACGGTGCAAGCATGATACTTGTCGCAAGCGAGGATGCGGTAAAAAAGCATAACCTGAAGCCGCTTGCGGAAATTATCTCATGTGCACAGTCTGGGATAGAGCCTGCAATAATGGGTCTTGGCCCTGTTGAATCGACAAAAAGAGCGTTGGCAAACGCTTCGCTAAAATTGAAAGATATGGACATGATTGAGCTAAATGAGGCATTTGCGGCGCAGTCATTAGGGGTTGTGTGCGGGCTGGCAGACGACCATGGTATGAGCCAAGCGGAAATTTTGGCAAAAACCAATGTTAGCGGCGGTGCAATAGCACTTGGGCATCCGCTGGGTGCAAGCGGTAATCGTATTCTTGTAACCCTAGTGCATGGGTTAATTAGAACAAATGCGACCTATGGCTTAGCATCGCTATGCGCCGGCGGTGGCATGGGCACTGCGGTTATTATTAAGAGGATGGGAGCATAATCATGCGATTGAAAGATAAAGTTGCCGTTGTAACCGGCGGCGCAAAAGGTATCGGGCAGTGTGTAGCCGAGCTTTACGCGGCAGAGGGTGCGAAAGTAATTGCCTGTGACATGATGGAACTTAGTTACAGCAACCCTAATGTGGAGTTTTATAAACTGGATGTGTCCTCTTCCGACGAATGTGGAGAATTTTTCAAGTATGTAACGGAGAAATATCAGAGAGTTGATATTTTGGTAAACAATGCGGGTATTACCCGCGACGCGCTTACCCGCAAAATGACAGACGAGCAATGGCTCAAAGTTGTTGATGTAAACCTTAACGCGGTTTTTTATTTGACACGCCATTTCGGGCCATTTATGCAAGCGGCGGGGGATGGCAGTATTATTAACATATCTTCAATTGTAGGGGAGTTTGGCAATATTGGGCAGGCCAATTATTCCGCAACAAAATCGGCACTGTTTGGCCTAACCAAAACCTGGGCAAAAGAATTTGCTATGAAGGGTGGAAATGTGCGTGTTAACGCTATTACTCCCGGATATATCATGACAGATATTTTAAAAACTGTGCCGCAGGAATTGCTGGATAAGTTTGCTGGGCAAACGATGCTGGGCAGACTTGGGCAGCCTGAGGATATTGCTAAAGCCGCACTTTTCCTTGCCGGAGATGAATCGTCGTATATTACCGGGCAGGTGATAGGTGTTAATGGTGGTATGCGGTTGTAATGTTGCTTTTATGGCATTGGAAAATGAGCTGCAGCATTTAATATAGTTAGGTAGCTCAACCAAAACTCTTTTATTCGAATCGGAACATATAAAGCCCCGCTATTCCAGATATTGGAATAATGGGGCTTTTGAAATGCTAGCTTAATAAGATCGTGAAAAATTTCGCTCATGTTACAGGTTATTTATATCCACTTTTAGACCAGCTTCCTTCATTTCTTTTGCTAGGCTTAGCTTCCAATCTGAATCAAAAGAAATATAGATTACTCCATTTATATCTGATGGCAGCTCCATGTTGCAATCGGTTTTGTTAATTCCAACAACTCTGTTTCTGCCAAGTTTGCCAATGAAAAACCCGTGTTCGAATACAACATTTTGTCTTGCCCTGTTTTTCTCTTCAGCAGTTTTGTCATCTGGTGAATATAAGACTATTGCATATGACACATTGGAGTAATCTTCAAATTTTTCAATAATAGCCCTTCCCTTGCTTGGTTGCTCGTGGAGAATAATAGGATCGAGCCCTATATTTGAAATAAATCTTGCTATAGATTCTTTCATTTCATTATCATGACCATGTACAATAAATACGCTTTCTTTTTTGTTTGTAGAGTTGTTATCATTTTTTTGTATGGTTGGAATTGTTTTGTTATTTTGAATTGATAGTTTTTCAATTATGCTATCTAGCAATACCGCTACACAAGTTAGAGCATAATCTATATAATTTTTTCGAAATGAATCTTCACTTTTTATTTTTGTATTCAAATAAGCTGATTGAAAGAGAATCTCTTTTGCTTCAAAGGCTAAAGTATCAGGAACGTTATTTATTGATAACTCCAAGTCATTTACAAAGAGTATCAATTCTATTACTATTCCTGCAGGCGCAGGCCAAGAGTCTTTACTCCTTAGCTTTTCTTGCAAAGGTTCAATTTTGCTAAATATACGTTTAAACTCTTCAATTGTAGCATAAGGGGCGCTGTCCTTTGATTTGTCCATCATTATGTAACTCCTCCTTTATAAATCATATATGATGGAACTTATTGTAGCAGAGGCTATCCTAATATTCAACAAAAAATGACCTTGTATGAATTAAAGTTTTTGTTGTAATTTGTGAAATCTTTTAGTATAATGCAAAAAGAAGCCATAAAGGCTGTGATGTAGCCTTAGCATGGCAAAAGATGATAGAGGAGAGTGAAAAATGGTTAGGTTGTGTAACGAGAGAAAACAAATTAGAAATTTACGAAAGAAGATGTTAGCATTGCTTGTAATTGCAGCAATGTTAATAAATTCGCCAATGATTCTATTGGCCGCACAGCAGGATGAATTGCAGCCCTATGCATATCAACATGCGATAGAGGGCAGTATGGACATCGAGTCGTTTAGTACAACCCCAACGATACTTCATTGGCAAGCTACTCCCAATCCGGTGATAATACCGATAGGTCAGGATTACATAGACCTAACGTTTAGGCTGGAATGGGCAGAAACACCTCAAGTCCCATTGAGGGTAGCGACGGCGAGACTTGACCTTCCATATCGTTCACTTACGCCTATTGATAATACCGCATTGCTTGAACCGGGGATACCTGGCCAGATACGTGTTTCCGGTGGTGTCCATCTCTCTCCGGGGTTGCTTTCTCCCGACGGGGTTTCAATGTTTCCAATTGAGATAGGAGGCTTGGCTCCCGTGCAGGATTTAACCGGATGGGCTGGAGAAGTGGCGTTTAGTGTTAGACTTGCGATAAATCCTGGACATCTACAAAACCCGGGAGATATTATGTCGATTGGCGTAACCAGAACCCCATTCGGAGGTGCTTTTGGCGTTACAACTACACATGTACTAGTTATACGTGGAAGTCTGTAATATCCATACACTTTAATATAACTAAAACACGGTAATAACCGTGTTTTTTTGTTTGCTGAATAGCTGGCAAAGCTGAAAGAAAAATATCCTAAGTAGATTATGCACTTGAAGCATACAGGCGAGTAAGGTATAATTTCTACATATGAATGAGAAATTCTACAGAAGATGTCTATCTTCCTTACAACCAACCGAAAGGTGGGCAAACCCCAATGGATTTTCGCATAGGACATGGTTACGATGTCCATAAATTAACGCCGCGGCGTGAATTAGTACTTGGCGGGGTAACAGTCCCCTTCGAACAAGGGCTTTTGGGGCATTCTGATGCGGATGTGCTAACCCATGCCATAATGGACGCGCTTGTGGGAGCGGCTGGGCTTGGCGATATCGGACAGCATTTCCCGGACACTGACGAGGCTTATCGGAATGTATCCAGCTTAAATCTGTTGAAAGAAGTGCAACTGATTCTTGCAAAAAGCGGCTGGGAGATAGGCAACATAGACGCAACGATTGTAGCGCAACAGCCTAAACTTTCGCCATATCGCACGCAAATGACAGAAAACATTGCTAAACGGCTAAACATACCCACATCTGATGTTAACATCAAAGCAACTACGGAAGAAGGCCTTGGCTTTACGGGAGCGGGACAAGGGATGGCGGCTTATGCCGTTTGTCTAATAAAGTGTGAAAAAAGGTAAACTTCCTTTTTTCGTCCTAATATTTTGCTGCGAGGTGGCTTTGCCGCCGTTGGTGGCATGAAATTTGAAGGGAGCAATAAAAATGAAAATTTATAATACCCTAAACAGGCAAAAAGAAGCATTTGTGCCGCTGGTTGAACGCGAAGTAAAAATGTACACCTGCGGGCAAACTGTGTATAACGACATCCACATGGGTAATGCACGGTTTTACGTGGCATTTGATGCCGCGCGCCGCTATTTAGAGCATATGGGCTATAATGTGGCGTTTGTGCAAAATTTTACCGACATAGACGACAAAACCATTTTGCGCGCGATAGAAGAAGGTATTTCTTCGGACGAAATTGCGGAAAAGTATATTGCCAGCACCCTTGCGGATTTGAAAGCGTTAAACGTAAAGCCCGCAACGGTAAACCCGCGTGTAACAGAAGAAATCCCAGAAATAATAGAGATGGTGCAGCAGTTAATCGACGGCGGGTACGCCTATGAAAACAACGGCACGGTATACTACGCCGTAAACTCGTTTGCGGATTACGGCAAGCTTTCCAAAAAAAATATTGACGATTTGGAAGCAGGCGCGCGTGTAGAAATTGAACCGGGCAAGAAGAATCCGATGGATTTTGTGCTGTGGAAGCCCGCAAAACAGGGCGAGCCTTCGTGGGAAAGCCCTTGGGGTGATGGCCGCCCGGGCTGGCATATAGAATGTTCGGCAATGGTACGGAAATATCTTGGTGATGAAATTGACATACACGGCGGCGGCGCGGACCTTGTTTTCCCCCACCACGAAAACGAAATTGCCCAAACGGAAGCCGTGACGAACAAAAATTTTGCGAACTACTGGATGCACTGCGGTATGATAACCGTCGACCATAAGAAAATGTCCAAGTCACGCGGCAATTTTGCCACACTAAAAGAAGTTGCGCAAAAATTCCCTCATGATGTGCTGCGGTTTTTCTTTCTAAGCGGACATTATCGCATGCCCATGGAGTTTACTGATACCGTGCTAAACGCCGCACAGCAAGGGTTTGCGCGTATAAAAAATTGTTACAAAACCTTGTCCCACACGATTGAAAGCGCGCGAGCGGGAGCATCCGCAGAGTTTGAAACTGGAATTAATGGATATGTAAAACAGTTCCACGAAGCAATGACTGACGACTTTAACACCGCAGACGCAATAGCCGCTGTGTTTGAAATGGTGCGGCATATCAATTCGGCTATTTCTGGCGAAGAAAAGCCGGGTCTGGATTCTTTGGTCTATGCAAAAAAAGAGTTTGCCACGCTCATGGATATTTTGGGCATAGCTTTGGAGCAAGCAAGTGACGAAGCCCCTGACGAAAATATAGAAGCCCTAATAGCCGCCCGCCAAGCCGCCCGCCAAAACAAAGATTTTGCAGAATCCGACCGTATTAGAGACGAGCTTACGGCAATGGGTATTGTACTAGAGGATACTCGTGCGGGTGTACGTTGGCACAGGGTGTAGTAACAGTGGCTGTAAGCGGTGAAGCAGCAGAGACAGCAAAGCCATTTGCACCCGCGGGAGTTGCGGAACTCGCGTATTTGGGTGATGCGGTTTTTGAGCTAAAGGTGCGTGATATGCTGATGAAAGAGGGCGTACCGTTTCGTGATATGAGCCGTCGCGCAAAAGATTATGTATCTGCCGTGGCGCAGGGGGCTATGTATCATAGGATTTTCGATTTGCTAACTGAGGAAGAACAAGCCATAATGAAGCGCGGGCGTAATTTGCACAGCGTGTCACGGGCAAAGAGTGCACGGGTGTCGGAGTATCGGCATGCTACGGGGCTTGAGGTGCTTTTTGGGTGGTTGCACATCTGCGGGGATGCTTCTCGGCTTAAGGCGGTTTTTTTGTTGTGTGTGGGGGACCCGGTTACAAAATTATGATAAACCGTTGGATAGACAAACATAGTCATTTGCTATAACTTTGGAAAAACAAGGAGATTTTTACATGAATCGAAAAAATGAAAACCGCAAAGGCGGCAAACCCACGCAACGCAGGGATGAAAAACCATTTCGCAGAGGCGAGAAGCCTGCCCCGCGTAGGAGCGAGAAGCCGCTTCGCAAAGTCGAATCGTACTCGCCAAGCGACGATAACTTTGTTGATCCTGTAAACTTGGTACTGGAAGGCCGCAAGTCTGTATTGGAAGCCCTTAATCACGAAAAGCCCATCGACCGCATTTTGGTTCGTGCGGAAAAAGGTAAGCCTATTGAGGGTACGTTGCGCATGATAGTGGCAAAAGCCCGCGAGCTTCGTATCGTTGTACAAGAGGTGGATCGCGTTAAGCTGGACGAAACATCCGAAACAGGGCATCACCAAGGGGTAATTGCTCTATGTCCCGCAGTACCTTACGTGGAAGTTGCGGAAATTTTGAAAATCGCCCGTGATCGAGGCGAGCAGCCGTTTGTGATAATTTTGGACGGCGTAACCGACCCGCACAACCTTGGCGCAGTTATGCGCACGGCGGAATGCAGCGGCGCGCACGGCATAATAATTCCAAAACGCCGCGCAGTGGGGCTAACCGGTACCGTTGCAAAAACATCCGCAGGGGCGATAAACCACATTGCTGTGTCGCGTGTCAATAATATCACCCGTACATTAGAGGAGTTAAAAGCCGCAGGGTTGTGGATTGCTTGTGCCGACATGAACGGAACGAGTTTGTTTGAGACCGACCTTGGGGGGCCTATTGCAGTAGTTCTTGGGGCCGAGGGTGAAGGTGTTAGCCGCCTTGTTGCGGAAAATGCCGATTTTGCGGTGCGTATTCCTATGCTAGGGCGAATTGAGTCGCTAAACGTGTCTGTCGCGGCGGGTGTACTTGCATATGAAGTAGTACGCGCACGGCAGCGTACAACTTAAGAGTGCCGCAAACGTGGCAATCCACTACTTATTGGTAGACGGTTATAATGTAATCCACGCAAACAGAGAATTGTCGCTGCTCGCGGAGGATTCTTTAAGTATGGCACGGGAAAAATTATGCGACGCGCTTTGCGAATTTAAGGCATTGAGCCGCTATCGTATAATTCTCGTTTTTGACGCACACCTAGTCCCCGGTGGCGAAGGCAGTGCGGAAGAATATCGCAACATCAAAGTCGTATATACTAAGGAAGCCGAAACAGCCGACCATTATATAGAAAGCGTAACATACAAATTTGCGGGCAAGCGCGACCGCATAACCGTGGCAACATCGGATACTTTGGAACAAGTGATAATTTTGGGAAGCGGCGCTGGACGCGTTTCTGCGGAAGATTTGTGGACGGAAATGGAAAACGCCCGCGAAGAAATGCGGACAAAGTACATTCGCAACCGCCCCGTGAAAAAGAACCCCATAGCAAGTTTTTTAGACCCGGAAACCGCTCGAAAGTTGGAGGAAATGCGTTATGGGAAAAAATAGCACTATGTCTGACCAACCCAGTACGTTAAAAAATGATGAGAAACTTGTAGCTGCATCCCGCGGCGGTGACAAAGCCGCCATAGACATGCTAATGCAGCGTTATAAGCCGTTGGTAAAAGCCAAGGCAAAAGACTATTATCTAACAGGCGGCGACTTAGAAGACCTGATACAAGAAGGCATGATAGGTCTGTATAAAGCGGTTTTAGATTTTGACCCGTCTAAGGGTGCGCAGTTTTCGTCCTTTGCGACGCTTTGTGTAGTGCGTCAAATTCAAACTGCAATAAAGGCGGCAAGCCGCCAAAAGCATATGCCCCTTAACACCTCGGTGTCTCTACATAACGAAGACACGCCTGCGCTTCAACTGGAAAAAATCCCAGATCATCGTCTAAGCAATCCGGAAACGTTGTTTCTCGGATTGGAAGCGTTTCGCGATATCGAAAATTTCCTGCATGAAAATTTGACACGGCTCGAATACGATGTGTTAATACGCCACATAGATGGTAAAACACATATAGAGATTGCCGATTTGCTGGGTAAAAATGTAAAAGCTGTTGACAATGCCTTGCAGCGTGCGCGGCGCAAGATAGGCAAGGGCACTATTGATGGCTTGCTGTAGGGAAGACGTAATCCTGTTGGTTACTGTGGGTAATCAACTGAAAATTTTGCAAAATTTGTAATGAAATTACAAGGACGAGAAAGTATTAGGATGAAATCTTTAAAATCGGCCTTATAGTGAGCGGAGTATGCTATGTTTTCGTTGCTTTTGGGTTGCTTTATCGCTACATTTCTTGCGGTGATAAGCTAAGTATGCAATGCTTGCGCTTTTAAAAAAAATACAAATTGCGACAGGGAATTGTTTTATGGTATTATGGGCAACATAATGGCATCTGTATTTATTTGAATACAGATATGTTATTTAATCAGAATGGAGAGATAAAAAATGAAGAAAATTTTAGCCTTCGCCTTAGCGGCTATTATGACACTTGGCGTGGTAACGCCGGTAATGGCCGAGTATAACGGCTATAGCGACTACAACGGCGAGTACGAAAACGGCTACGATTCTTATCAAGAGCCAGACTATCTTACATCAGAAGAAAACGACAACGGTTTCGACTACAGTTTCGAAACAGAATTTTTACCACCCGCGTGGGGTAAAGTAGGTTATATTACCGATTACGATGGCGAGCAACTAACTGTGCGCAGCCAATTTGACGAGGAAGATGTCATTATTCTTAGCCTGCACGATGGTACTGTTATCATTAACGCAGAAGACGGAACACCTGCTTCCATAGCAGAACGCACCACCGATCGTGTAAAAGTTTATCATGCTGTTTCATCCGGTTCGTCCGCGCCGTCTCAGGTACTTGTAGTTGCGTTGGACGTCCCCGAGTACGAATTTGGTCCAAATTTCCATGTAATAGAAGATCTCTACTGGGTAGACAGCGACAACCTACGTATAACAGTTGACGGCGGTGGGCTTTTTATATTCCTAAACCGTGAAACGCCTCTTAACCCACATCTGACTCGCCAAATGGTAGAACTTGAGCATTTGCAAAAAGGCGACGAAATGTTGTTTTGGTACCAAATGGTAGCACTTAGTTTCCCCGGCCAAGCACATCCTACGCGTGCATTGTTCTTACGTAATGCCAAAGTAGCTGATTATGAAAACGGCATTGAATACAAATATGAAAACGGTGTTGATTACACCCCGGAATATCCGGAAAGCGGATACGAACCGGTTCCTGCGGTTCAACCACCCAAAGCCCTTGCAGTACCGGGCGAAGGCATTATGCGCGACGGTGTCGAGTTTTTCCCGGTTCGTCGTCTTGCCGATGAAGCAGGCTATACAGTACAATGGCACGAAACCACAAGAAGCGCGTATGTTTTTGTGGAAGGTATAACAGCGTTTAGGCTGACGGTAGATTCTGCCGAGTTTGTTATGGACGAAGGTACGTATACTCTACCTGCCGCGGTAGTTCTTATAGGCGACACTATGTATGCGCCGGCAGAGTTTTTTTATCTGCTATAGTATTAGTAGTGTAAGGGAGCTGCACTTTTGTGCGGCTTCTTTTTTATGCTTTAGGAAATTGCTCTGATATGAAACGTGCGGCATTAGGCACAGTGAACGAAGAGAACGTTTCCCGTGCGGCATTAGGCACAGTGAACGAAGAGAACGTTTCCCGTGCGGCATTAGGCACAGTGAACGAAGAGAACGTTTCCCGTGCTGCATTAGGCACAGTGAACGAAGAGAACGTTTCCCGTGCCGCATTAGGCACAGTGAACGAAGAGAACGTTTCCCGTGCCGCGTTAGGCACAGTGAGCGAAGAGAACGTTTCCCGTGCCGCGTTAGGCACAGTGAACGAAGAG
>Ga0123352_10000208_pt1 | contig 70749 bp, 42 predicted proteins | sample TergutLab28metaG_FD_89700 | JGI IMG/M metagenome (GOLD analysis project Ga0123352, IMG submission 89700) | Labiotermes labralis P1 segment gut microbial communities from Petit-Saut dam, French Guiana - Lab288 P1 | ecosystem: Host-associated > Arthropoda: Insects > Digestive system > Gut ... | reverse complement strand
TCCAAAATCGGACACATGTTTATATGAACTTTTTTGATCACAAAGACCTAGGAAATCACCTCCTGCAGTTATGCCCTAAAGTCGTGAAACACCCTGTATATATATATATATATATATATATATTTTTTTTTTTTATTTATTTATTTATTTTAAATTCTCGTGAACTTTTCAGCAAGCAAAAGTTCGAGTCCAGTTGAATGAAATTCGTGAGGAACAAGCGGAAGCAGTTCATCAGCAAGACTTTATGCGAGCACAGGTGCTGTTGGAAAAAATAAAGGAATTACAAGAAGAGTTGCAGAGACTTGATGCACAACCAGATGTTGTTCATGAACAGGTAAAAGTATTTCCTTAATGTTTCCCAAATTCTTCTACAACATTACTGCATTCAGTCTGGTACATCCACGGAATGTGGGAAATACCAGGCAGCCATCATAATTCAGAATAGCCGTTCAGCCAGCTATCATTCTCACTGTCACTCTATCACATTTGCTGCAGTACAATACACCTTACACATAATCTCACCTACATTTGTTAAGTTCAGTGGACAGAGCTAGGGATGTTGGTGGGATCATATCTGGAAAATATTTCATCAGCTAAAACCTGTACCCTTTAAAGAACTGTATACCTCACTGAAATGACATAGGAGTTTCATAAATGGACAGATAGGGTATATGTCTAATTACTTATCATATTTATATCTTATTTCTGGTTACTTGCTGCATACAAACTTTCAGTAAGAAGATGTGTGAACTGTTATTGACATCAGGGTGCAGAAGGATCACCAAAGCAACAAAAATTAATTTCTGTTTAATAAGCGGAATGCAACAGAATATTTTACAGTTTCAGATAGTTCCTTAATTAAAGAAGGTAACTCCAGAGATATTTAAGATACTAGTGTGAAATACCATATGTGACAGACCATAAAACATTTTTTATGTTTCCTGGAATATAGTATATAAAAATTTCTTTCATCTTATGGTCTGTAGGTTCAGCAGTATCAGTATAACTGATTATGAGTTTCTGCTGACCAGGTTTTGTTTTATTCCACTTTTTTCCTCCCAGATTCGAAAATTTCTGTCAAAGGAACCCATTTCCATTTAGTTGAATACATCCATCAGTAACTGGCAGAGTGACTTAAAACACTCTCACAAAATGATTTCAGGGACTGCTTTGAAGCCTGGAAGGCTTATATGGAGCAGTGTGTAGCATCTAATGGAAACTGCATGCAGATAAAATAATTTAATTGATTAGGCAGCTTTTTAACCCACTCTTGTTATTTCATAGCACACCTCATAGTATTTGCAAGATTCTTTATATTTTTCCTGTTACAGAAGAGAATAATCCCATTATATGTTCTATGCAATAGTTTCCCTGAAATTCCAGTCAGGTACACTGTCAATAAAAACCATTTAATTTTTTAGTGGATCAATCAAAAAACTTAACTTATGTTTTCAAATATTACTGTATAGTTTATGTACATTTCTCTCTTAGAATACAAAATTTTGTTGCTAATAAAGGACTGTCTTCCAAGTGATGGTATTACTTTCAATAATCTGACACTGATTGAAGTTGTTTTTTTAAATTTTTCTAGGTACGGGAGCAACAGAATGATCGTGCCACATTGTCCAAGTGTCTTTACATTATATATGAGATGATGCACTCTAAGACAGTGACTGTCTTGACTCCCCATCTGCGCAGTTTAATGGAAAACTTTGTATTACATTACATTGAGGTAAGCTGACATCATATTATATGTACTTTAGTTTGCTTAATCCTGCTCACTGCAGAAGTTATATAGTGATCAGAGATAACACATGAAGGAAGGTTGCTGACTGGCATGAATTAATTTCTATATACAGCCAGCATCTGATACTTCCAACAAGGCACTTCAAGTTCTGAAGTTGTCATCCTCAAAATTTTTAAAATTTTGTTTCAAAATTAACAGCAAAAGGTCTTGGACTTGACCTCATTTAAAACATTCTGCTGGGTACAACTGTGTGTGCGCGTGCGTGTGTGTGGGGGGGTTCAAAAGTATTAATTCCCCCCCCAACACTGTCCAACTCCGCAAGGATCATTGTCGCTCCAGTCAGTTACATATGTTCAACATGGTAGCAAAACAAAATGGTGAATGTTGTGGGCATATGTATGAGGCTGAGAGTGGTGACTGGATTTCTTATTGTGGATGGCACCAGTCCAGTAGAGATTCATAGACGTCTGAGAAGTGTATGTGGTGAAATGCGGTAGATGTTAGCTCAGTTAGACATTGGGTAGGTTATTGTACAAGCAGTGAAAGGACATTGGTGACAGGCCCTGCAGCAACTGACCAGCTACAGCAGCAACAATGGAGAACAGACATAAGACTTATGCGCTTATTTGGAATGACCACCCTATCACGACAAGGGAACTGTGTGCTGCAACAAGGATTGAAAAACATATGGTTATGGCTGTTGTCAGCAACATGGCTACAGAAAAGTTTGCATAGTAGGGGTGCTGAAAATGCATACTGTTTAACACAAAACAGCCTGAGGAAATATCTGTGCAGAACTTCTCCTGTTTAGTGAGAAAGACAGAGAAGCTTTTCTGTCAAGAATAAATACTGGTCTTGAAACCTGGCTTCATCATAAAATACAGTCAATTGAATAGCATTATCAGTCATTGCCATGTGAGAAAAAATTCAAGGTGCAGACTTCTGCACATAGAGTTATGGCTAGCATCTTCTGGGACAGTGAAGGAATCTTGTTGGTGGAATTCTTGAAGAGAGATGCCACAATCATTTGAGTGATATGTGCAGACATTAAAGAAGTTAAAACAATGAATTTGAAGGGTTTGACTAAAGAGGAAGATTAATCAAGTCCTCATGCATGACAATACCAGACCACATACTAGTCTGCATACAAGTGAGGCAGTTGCAACAATGGGGTTGTGGTGATTAGCATTTGGGTTCAAGCCCTAACAGTCCCGATGCACCTAGACCTTATAGGCGGGCCCTTTGTGCCTCGTAATCTGTTACCAGCTGAATGGAGCCCTGTTCCTTGCACTGACATGACGCATCTGAAGTTTTTCAGTAAAAATTTGATGGCAAGATCCTATGCTGATATTCATAAACCCATGGCTCATCTCCTTTTATGATGTTCGTAAGAAAGTTTTCATTACCATTTGCAATGGCAAGCAGTTCCTGGCTGATTTCAACACGATTCTCTTTCTCATCATCAGTCAACAAACTTGGCACAAATTTTGCACTAACGTGACGAATCTGAAGTTTTTCAGTAAAAATTTGATAGCAAGATCCTATGCTGATGCTCACTTTGTCAGCAACTTCTTGGACAGTTAAACAATGATTTCCTCGAATCACAGCACAAACTCTCTCGACGTGGTCATCGTTTGTTGATGTGCAAGGTCGTCCAGGCCTGGGATCTTCACCAATTGACATTCTGCCCTCTTTAAATGCTTAAACCACTCATAGCACTGCGTTCAGCTCATACAGTCCTCCCCACATGCTTGGTTAAGCAACTGAAATGTTCTTCAAGCTCTTTCATTGTCACTTTGTCACTAATCCGACGAACAGCTTATGCACGTGCTCATTTCAGCGGATGTAGCTCGAAGACTAATGCTCATAGCAAAACGGGACAAATGGCAGTTTGCTGTCAAGACCTCATGCTAGGTGCACTCAATAGCCACAGCATGCTCTCTCTGCTAGTTGGTGCACTATTTAAAAGGTTCGGTCTGTTTTTGAACACGCCTTGTATATAGTAGACTCCCTGTCAAAAATATGTTTGTTATAAACATGTCTTTATCATTTTAGGACTGTGATACATATATTCGTTCACTAGCACTGCAAGCCCTTGGAGTGTGCTGTTTGCTTAGTCAGGACGTGGCAAAAAAGTACATACTGGTGTTCTATTTTCAGGTAAGGAAACATCGGCAATGTACAGCAGATGTACTGAAGCAAACATTTCTTTAGTTTCATTCATAACAACAACAACAACAAAAATTATTTTCCACCTAAAATGTCCCATTACATTGTGTGTCATCCAATATTTGTCAGTATGTTCAATCACTATGTGTGTTCTTAATATTTCCACTTAGTTTTTTGTCAGTGCCCATGCTCAACATGAAATTCTTTGCTGTTGTGGAGCGTTAAATTGACAAATGCACTCTCTCCAATTTTATGGTTGTTCAGGAATAATCTTAATTGAAGACAATGCAGAACTCCTAAAAGTTGAGCCTTTGAATGAGGTGAACTTAATGATGTATTGATTCTTATTCAATTGAATCTAATTACTGGTCTATTTCCATAACATTTATTTGCTGTCACTGTCACTCTTTCAAGTTCTTTCTGTGTGAGAAGCTTCTGCAGCAATGTTGTGGGTATGTTACTAGTTTAGCAGTAGGTTATCCTTTCTTTATAAACTCTTAGAACACAGAAATAATCTTTGCCCTACATATAATTATCATGTCGAAGCATGTGATGGGAATAAAGGTGACACTTTTTGCATATTGAAATTTGGTTCTAGAATGGTGATCTTTCCAATTACTGGAGCCTCTTTGATTTCCAGCTAGCAAACAGTGAAGCTGATGAGGTGTGTACAATGGCTGTGAAAGTCATATTTGATCTCTTCTTGCTGTATGGGCTACAGGCATTCCAACTTGAAGAAAATGGTGAAGATGAGGAGCATGGTATGTTAGGAACTTGCTCAGTTTTCTATGTTGCATGTTAGTGGGAACAGAGTTAACTCTAAAAGGGTTTTGTGACTATTTTTCCACTTTGTGTTGATAATATGTCACTAAACATCTCAGCTCCCAGGATTCATGTGAATGGATTAGAATCTGATTGCACAAATAGTATGCAACTGCATAAATATATTGTGCTATGTTTTCATGAGTATTATTTATTTAAGATTACATACTTTTTGCAGGAGAGAAAGAAGTGGATAGGACTGCTAGGAAAAAATTGTTTGATGCTACAGAACTTGATGATGCTGATAAAGATGATAGCACTAAATCAAATAATGAAGTCACATCAGCAGGGAATGGCAGCAACAGTGACTTCATAAAGATGCTTACAAGCCTTCTTGATAGCATGGTAAGCACTGTATTTACTCACAGTTTACATGTTTAACCAAAAAGTTCATCCCTAAGTTGTGATGTGTATTATAAATGTGAGGTTCAGGACAGGAGATTTGTGCCTGCATAACATTGAGAAAAAAATATAAATTGCTAGAGAGAGAAAAAAAAGTGATTTCCATTCTTCTGCATAATTTACCTCTCATATTTAATTTGCCTGTGTCATTTCTATTTCCCAGTGTTTGATACCCTTTCAGGTTACTACTTATGAATGAAAATTGTTCATAGTGTACTTGGTATTAATTCTTTGATTTACTGAATACAGTAAAATCCAGACATGTAAAATATTTGCTGGGTGATTTTTGACAGTCTTCTGATCTTCCCATTAAGGTTGTAGCCACTGTTCCCTCCACCTCTCCTGTGGACAACCCAGGTCTCATTTTCCATTATGTTAATAAAATAAATGTTGTGGGTGTCAAAGGAGTGATACCCAAATCACACATTTTCTCATCTTTCTGTTTGCTAAAATAATGATGACCCCTAATTATCTACCATAGGCTGTGACATTATTTGCTCTTTCTTTATGACTTCATGAAAAGGTCTCATGAAACTCATTTATGCAGCTTCTTGGTATTTCTTATTTTGGTTCTCAGTACCCATGATTCACATCCATGTTTAAAACTTTGTATTTGCACCATATCGTATACATTTATTAATTCAGTGTATTCATATGTTTAGTTTTTTTTATCATGCTTTCATCGCATTATGCAATATGTTGCAGTCCACACATTTACATGTGGACACCTATTGCAATCACTGTTACTACTTTTACCTGTTGTTGTATCCATACATAGCTCTGATATTGGTGCTTGACAGGAGTGAAGGTACCCATTACACGCCTCCTTAGGATGGAGCACCCATTTGGTCCCAGTAGTGAGGGAGCATTAATAATGGTGGTGGCCACAGAGAAGACCTGTGGCTTAATAGTTTCGGACATTCTCAAAAGTGGAGGGGGATGCACAAGGGGCCATGCCGTGGCTTAGGCAGTTATTTGTTAACCTCTGACTGCAAGGTCCAGGTTTGACTCTTAGGTCTGTATATGTAGGGTTGTGAAAAAATGGTTGCTCTTCAAGTACTTTGGTGTCCCCTGCCAGTATCATTCCACCAGTGCTTTATACTCAATTCATTTGTCACCAACACTATATCATATTATATTGACAGAATCATTAAGTGCTTAGAATAATCCACATTCGATCTGCCAAGTGTCGTGAACCTTGTATCTTTGGCATTGGTAGCCAGGACCGTACCTCTAGATCATCAGGATCCCAACCTTATGTACAGGTTTGTGCTAAGAGTTGATTTATTACACAGTACCTATGTTGGACATTGTGGCTAGGTGTTGGCATACTGATTGAGCATTTACCATGTCTGGGTTTGATCTGACCTTTGCTAGTGTCCACAGATGTAAAAAAAAATGAACAAGAATCTAGCAGTGGTGTGTGTTGAAACTGGATTGCCTCAGTGCAAAGACAAAACCTGGCTCCTTGAGGCTTCATGTACAGTAATTATGTTGAGCAGCGTAGTAAGAAATTTCATTGCTGGTAGCCAGAATATAACTCTTCAACCCACGTTAACTTATAGTGTACCCATAATACATGCGGATTAAATCCTGTAGTGTAGTGGGTTCCTGTCACCGCGGCATGACGTGTCCTCAGATTGCGGATAGAGGAATGGCCTCTGATAAGGAGGGTAGCTGCGAATAAATTGAATAAGCAGTCACAGACAGCCGACGAGGGATGGTCCTCCAGCTTGGGGGTTGGGCGGGTTGCTAACCACCCCCCCCCCCCCCCTGTAAAACACTTATGTTAAGAAACATTCACAGGTGGGATGCTTGCTCTGGAGACAAAACAATCCGGAGACAAACTACTCCCCCACTCGGATCTCTGGGGGAGGAGTGTTTCCAGGGGAAACATCATGCAGCAGGCAAAGAGGGATGAAAATAGGGACTTGGGCTGGGCATGTGGCGCGTATGGGGGAGGAGAGGGGGGTGTATAGGGTCTTAGTGGGGAAACTGGAGGGAAAAAGACCACTGGGGAGACCTAGGCGTAGATGGGTGGATAATATTAGGATGGATCTCCAGGAGGTGGGATGTGGGTATATGGACTTGATTGGGCTGGCCCAGGATAGAGACAGGTGGCGGATGCTTGTGAGTGCAGTGGTGAACCTTCAGGTTCCGTGAAATGCAGGGAATTTCTTGACTAGCTGCAAACCAGTTAGCTTCTCAAGAAGGACTCTGCACCATGGAGTAAGTAAGTAAGTGTAGAATATCCAGGGAGAATTGGATTTGAAGGTGCCTGATGAAAGCATAAGAGTTTGACCTCATAACTTGCCTGATTCACATTGATTTATGTACTGTTGCAGAAGTTTAATTGTAAGGGAAGTTAATAAAATGTGATGTTAAAGGGACTGATGCCTTAAAAGAGGCAGAGCTGTTAATAGTTATGCTAAAAATAATAAAAAAAACCCTTTTTTGATGTTGAGCCCTTGTTGTCCAGGTTGCATTTCATTGCTTCACCTGCATATGTGGTGGATACGCACCACAGCCAACTGGGGTAAAGTGAATGCTTGAAATGTGTGTAGTGAATATACCTCATTGTACAGTGGCCACCATAATTGTGGTGTAATGCACCATTATTCCACAGTATCAGAATGTTCAGTGTGCTTGTGTGTGAGTTAAAGGCTTCTTTTATGTATGAAATTTCAGTCAGCTGATATACGTACAGCAGCTGCAAAAGGTCTATGTAAGCTTCTTGTGAATGACAGAATCAAGTCACCTAACCTTGTGTCTCATCTGCTTATCATGTGGTACAACCCTGTTACAGGTATAGTGGTATTGTTTATGTTCTATTTTTGCACTGCATGCATTGTACAAGTTCATATCCAAAAGTTTCTGGACTGGTCAGTGATGAAATATATTTTTACCCTTTCTAATGGTCACTGTTGCTTCCTTCCAAGTTCATACAATGGTTCCAGCATTTCTGCCACTGGTGGATGCATGCACCATTGGAAATGACTTTTTTTGGAGTAGTGCATGTGGGAGGTCAGTGATTGTTCCTGAATTTCAGGGACATCCAGGAAATGACTCCTTAGTGGCTGTGATTTCATTCTCAGAAACAAGAAGAAATCACAGGAGGCCAAATTATATACATGAGGGTGGTGGGAACCACTTTAAAGTTTTGAGGGGCCAAAACTTATGTTTGACATGACATATTTCTTAATTCGAGTATGGTGAGGATAGGCTTGTGACTGAGAGAACTGCTGTTGGGTTGGCAGGTCATGACAGTTAACCCAGGTATTCTCTTCTGTTATGACTCTCAAGAGGAAGTGTTGGTCATTTCTGACTTCATGCAACGGTTCAGTCCCATAAATTCACATCGCTGCTTCTGCTTATCAGTAATTAACAAAGGCACAAACTTTGTGGATATCTGCTGTTTGTTGCAATTCTGTATGATTCATTGGCATGTTCCATCTGAGAGGCCTAACCTGATAGCACCTACAAAATCAGATTGAGTCATTCTTCATTTATGTTTTTCTGAACTTTGTCAACGTTTTCCTGTGTGCAAACTGTGGAGGGTTGGCTGGAATTCTTATGTTTTTCAAATGAAGTATCCTTATGTGTAAATAAAGAAAATAACCCACTCAGAAGCGTGTATTTGTCCCGTGGCATTGTCACTGAAAGTTGTATTGAGCACATACTGCATTTCTCAGACAGCTAAAATTAATACAAATGCGGTGTCCTGTCAAATCAACCATTAGAAAGTGACACACACAGACAGTAAACTACCACTGAGAGGCAATGCAGAGAGTTACCGCAGAAAGCTGTGATACTTGCCTTTTTTAATTTGAATGGTGAGTTTGGGACTTTTGGATAAGGCTTTGTAAATATCAGACACATTTTGTTTATATATTCTCAGAATAAGACATGACTGCAGATACAAAGATAGACATAGAATAAAATTGGTATTGTTGCTTGGTAACCTTTGAAATACACAGAGCATTTCAAATAAAATTGTACAACAAATTTAGTAATGTGACCACAGAAATTTGACATATTAAACTTGAAAGCATTCTACTGAAAGTACCTTTAGAAGTTCCATTGTAAGTTTTTGTTGCTATAGAGGGAGATGTGTACCTGCGACAGATGCTTGGAGCATTCTTCACAACTTTAGCGTATGACAGTAAGTATGGACAGGAAATGTTGGAGCAAGCATTCTTACCAACACTTCGAACATTATTTCAAGCTCCAGTTACTAGTCCTTTAATTGAGGTGGATCAGGACAGTGTCGTCCGTTTGATGTTGCATCTTACTCGGCCTGGTAATAAGAAGGTATGGAAATAATGGTGCAGGTAATTGTAAACTGATTTTCAGCTTTGTCTATTCGGAGCATGTTTGCCATCCCAGATTGTATTGTATTTTTATGTACACATATTTAAGCTCATTAAGAGGAAGATGCAATTAGAGCATTTGAAACTCCAATTCAGAATTTGATACCTGTGAATGCAGGATATTGCTCTCTACATAACAAGGCCAAAACACTGTGAGAGCCATCTTGGGCATTCTGTTTTTGGCATTTTATATTCTATATTCTGCTTTCTTTAGGGACTGATTCTTGTGTAAGTAGTCTGTATTCTACATGCTGTACTCGGCAATCATTTTTATTCAGTCTTCATATTCTGCAATTGGCATTCATCATTATCCAGCTTTTCTGCATTCCTTGTTTGGCTGCTGTGAAGTGCTGTAATGATAGGAAATTACCTTTAAATGAACAAATACACAAACTTCAATATGGTGCCCCTGTATATATCACCACCTTCGCTTAGGGCCCATCTAAGTCAATAAACAGAAGTAGCCTATTATATTAACACTGGAGAGCTCTTGGTAGAGCACCACCCCTCTAGCCAACATTCACCAAAGATTGTGGTGATACAAATATGCCCATCAGCATTAAGTAATGTCTGATGTAGCACCACATTACTGTACTTCCCTTCTTTGCATCTACTGTACTGTACAGTTAAATTTTTTGATGAGATTTTTATCTACGTGTAAGAAGAATATGTCACTTCTTGAAAGTGGCTGGGGGAAGATGGGGTGTTTTGATATTTCCTATTCTCCCTTGGTAAAGAAAGCCAGGCATGAACTTTGATCTCCAGAAGCAAACACTTTCAGGGGTATTAAGTAACAGTGAACACACATTGTGGAATTGTACCTTCTTTTGTATGGTACAGTATGTAGTAAAACTGTATGCAGAACTGTACTATGTACTGTTAAAAGTAGCTTTTGTATATTATAATAACACTTTCTTGTTAGACCAACCATCTGAAATAGTGGTTTCACAACTGTCAAAATGCTTCCAGGAGCTTCAGTACCCAACTTTCCTTTTGAATCCTATACAAGGTCTTCAAACAATAGGTAATCAATTACAATACTTTGATTTATTCCACCAAAAATTGCAGTGAACAGACAAGGGTGCTGTTTTGGGTTCTGATTTTGTGTGTGTGTGTGGGGGGGGCTGCTGGGTGAGTGAGTGAGAAAGAAAGGGGGCAAGCATTCAGTGACTCTACAAATCATTCGTGTAACTTCAGTGAATAAATTAAGTTGCTCATAAAACATTGTACTTTAATGAATGTGATATCCTGTGGTAGTGTAGTTTATTAGTGGTGGTTTGACACCACCATCTAAATATTCCCTTTGAGGTAAGTCCTCTGCCCACCATGAGCATATTGCTCCCATTCAAACCAAAAGTCACAGCAATGTTTAAAGAAGGGTCAGTTAGAATATTGTTGCTTGAATATTATGCAGCTTTCTGTCCTGTCTGTGTGTGATATATTTCTTGTTTAGTTAGCCATTTAACGTGAGGTTAGCAATGGTGTTGTTATGTGTGACATTGTTTTACTGAAATATCAACACATACATGCCCTGATATGAAGTGTAATTATCACCGATTCTGAATACAGTATGTGTTCAATGAACTTTGGTTCAGCTGAGAAATTCTTGTGCAAAATAATTAATTTTAGAACATCACTTAGGGAATAGTGAGAATTTCTTACTTAGTAATGTGAACATATTCAGTTTTTAACAAATGTCTCATTATATTCGGTAGGTACAATACATGTGTAGTATTTTCATTCATTCTGCACTTACTTCATCTCTTGTATGCCCATAGTGGAAAGGTTTGTATGTTCCTAATTTTGCTTTCAGAACACTGTACACAACAACTTGGCTATTGTCCTCTGCAATGAAGTGCTACTTGACTCAGACCCATACAGTAAACAAGTACTTCTGCGAGCTCTGACACAACTTGAACTTGTCCTGGATGATGAAATTGTGCTACAGAATATCAACACATTGACAGAGAAAGTGGCTGAAGTAAGACATTAGTTATAGTAATGCCTTGTATATGAAGAGGTTGCATTTGCAGAGTTTCGTTTGTATCTAAAATAACCTTTAGCTTTAGTGCTCTACAGATGCATTCTTAGCCTGTGTAACTTGTCACTTTGCACAGTGTTGCAATTCTTGCAACAAAAGTGATGGCACATGGTAAGTGGTAGCAGTTTGAAAATCTGTGTAATACTTCTCTGGGTGCTGGTTTGCCCAGATGTGTGCCAACAAATAAATGTTCTATAATTGTGGGTGTATTTATCTTCTGTTATGTCATATGAAGTAAAATGAATTATTAAGTATTTATTACTTGTACCAACAAATGCACATATATATAGTACAAAATTATATTACAAATGCTCCTACATGTTTTGTTGCCTCTGCACCATCTTCAGGGAGCCTATATATTCTGTTTGCTAAAGTTATAAAATATTAAAATTATATAAAGCAGTAGGTCATTGTATGGTGAAATCTGTATTGTTGGTAAAATGTGGTGCTGGCTGCTTATGCAATTCAAAATTCCTGTGTTGGTGTGTCTGGTGTGCCAGTTGGAAGTAAACACCAAAATGACTTTTGAAATGCATATACAGCCAGTACCACATTTTACCAACAATACAGATTTTACTATACAATGACCTACAGCTTTATATAATTTTAATATTTTATAACTTTAGCAAACGCAATATATAAGCTCCCTGAAGATGGTGCAGAGGCACCAAAATATGTAGGAGCATTTGTAATATATTCTGTCCTATATATGTATGTATGCATTTGTTGGTACAAATAATAAATATTAGTCAATAAAAATGCACAGTATGAACATTAAAAAAAATAAAAAAATAACTAAATTATTAAATTGCATTTGTTGTTAAAACAGTCAGTTGTTTTAAAACTTGGGCTGCTGATATTTTTAAACCACTCCATAGTGTAATTGTTGTATATTGTAAATTGATCATATGTAAATATACTTTATATATCCTGCACCTTTTTCACAAGACCACCATTTTGTGTGTGTTTATGTGTGTGCATTTGTGTGTTCTTTTATATTCATCTACTACTGTGTATAATAAAACCTTATTAAAAGTATTTTATCATGCACATTTTCTGCCTAAATGCAAAAAAGGTTTATCATTTTGTATTTGCATATAAATTAATAATATATAAGTTGAACTGAAAATGTAATTACCTTATCTTGTTGGTATTCTCTATGCTTGTTTAATATTGGTTATAAAAAGTAATGTATTGTTGTCCTTATGCACATCAAGAAGGAATGTGTGGGAGTTAAGGCATAGCAGCATTCTTAGCCTTGGTACTAGTTGGAGGTGAGTGGTCAGCTTCATCCACTTGCTGCTGTACCAGTGAGGAAAGACCTCCTGGTATAGATTGAATGTGAGGCTTAATGAGCCCCAGAACCAGTCACTTGTGATACCAAGAGAGAGAATATGTGCAGCACTCATGATGGAAAGAGAGCAGGCCACGTAACGAAGTGCTTGAAGGAGAATAGATACACAGTGTGATCCACAAGTTTTAGGACTGATTTTTTTAAAATAAGTAAACTAGAGTGATCTATCAGCTAACCCATTAACTAAGTACTGCTAAAATTATTACGGGAGATGAGACCTGTTGTTTTGCCTATGACCCCGAAACAAAGCAACAGACTTCTGAATGGGTTGGTGATATGTCCCCTAGGCCGAAGGAACTTAAATTCCAAAGGTCTTGCATCAAGACCATGTTGATCATTTTTTTCGACTCTCAAGGCGTAGTGCACAAAGAATTTGTACCAGAAGGAAAAACAGTAAATGCAGAATTTTATAAAGGAGTAATAGATCGCCTCCTGAAGTGCATTCACGGGTTCATCCAGCTGCGTTCTGCTCTCGAGATTTTTTTTGTTGCACGATAATGCACCCACCCACAAAGCTGCAAGTGTTTGCCAATTGTTGACCCAAATTGTTACAACTCTTTATCCCCCCCCGGTGCTCTCCAGATTTATCTCCGCCAGACTATTTTCTGTTCCCCAAGTTGAAAATGAAGTTAAAAGGACTCCACTTCATATGGATGTTGCTGAGATCCAAGGAGCCATAACTGATTAATTAAAGAAGGTCCAAAAAGAGGAATTTTTGGCAGCTCTTTAGAAACTGTATGACTGTGCAGATCCTGTATATATGCCAATAGAGCTTATTTTGAATTTAAAAAAAAAGGCATGTGTCTTCAAGTTTTATAAAAATTAGTCCTAAAACTTTTGTACCGCACTGTGTGTGTACAGAAGGAGTGCTTATAGGAGGGTGAAGAAATGAGAAGTCTTTATTTAACAGTAACTCTTTTTTGTGTTTCAGTCAATTCAAGATAGGTCCTGCCTTCGCCTGATACGGAAGTTTCAACATATGCTTTCTTCTGGTAGGCGTAGCATGCCAGTAAGTGATACAGCTACCAATACAGAGACAGCCACTGGCCTTTCTGTCATCACAGATGTTGAACAGCAAACCGTTGATAGTGCTGAGGTAAATGGCCACTGCCATTGCTTGTAAAATGTAAGGTGATGGTACTGTTCATGAAATGTTTTTGTTTGCTATCTTTTGAAAGAAATCCTTCATATTCTCACGAAGATGGACTTAATTTGAACTATACTTCAGTTTAGGCCTATTATTGATTTCACTCTACATAAAATGTATCTATGTTCATTGCAGTGTCAGGTGGTGCAGTTAGCTAAGGAGAGGACACATTTGTATCTGCAAATTGGTAGTAAAGTTATTGTTACATAATATAAATGTAAAAGAATGATGTACTCACCTGGAAGGTATGCTTATTCCACTGAATTGTATTATTCCAATGTTGCTTCTCTTTGTGAGTCATTGCTGATATCGGAGTATACAGTATGAATTATAATCATGATTTATTGAATAATATGAGGTTTTCTTCTTCCTCTTTGCCATTAGAGCCCGTAGCTAATGCCATGGGTGTACCGCAGCCTTTAAGGCTTATTGTACTACCCTTCCCCCCCTCTTTTTAGACATTCCTACTTCCACCACCAGATGCCTCCACGCCCATAACAATGCGAGAGATCCTAGCAGTGAAAGGTGGAACTGTGTGGGCGAGAAACTTCCGGTAATTTTGCCTAAATGATGACTTCCACGCCATTTAGGGATCTTTTACATGCCGCAAATCTATGACATGGGACTGGCGGCTTTACTTCCCCTCTGACGGAAGGCGTGCTGAGGATTTTTTCACCCTGAAAAATCGTGACAGCTTCGGCCGGGTTTAAACCCACGAAATTGGGTACTTATTTTAAAGGCAGCACGCTACCCCTAGACCACCAAAGCCGCTATATGAGGTTTAAGATCTTGTGGTAGAAATCTTAACCAATTCAAACCTTGCTCCCTCATTACAAAATTTAGGAAATGAAAGTTGCAATCTAGTATTATAGTCAGTTTGTACTGCTCTGAAACAAAAGGAATTCTATTGCTGTCAATGGAGAGGTGATGGATAAGACCCTTTGAAAGTATTAGCTCAGCTGAGTGAAGTGGGTATATCTGTTCAATCACTGCATCAGTTTCTTTCGTGATTGTGAAACCCTTTTGGTCACAAAAATTGCTGATGTAAGTCATGCAGAAAACTGCAGGTATAAATAAAACAGAATAGTCCTTTTGCTTAATGCAAGATCAAAGTAGACTTCGTTTTAGCTAAAATTAATGGCCCTATGAACAAAACTGCGAATTACAGTTTACAGAAGAATGAAATGGTGTGCAGCGATGGAATGTATATTTTCCAAATGTATTCTCTGCTGTTTGGCATTAAGCACGTCCTTGCCAAACATGATTTCTCCCAGTTGTGTTATTTGGCGTTATGTATGTGTGGTTCTCAGTTTATATACACATGGAAGAATTCATGGCTTCTGCATTAAGGGGTTGATACTTGTTGGGGGTTGGGAGGGTTGGTGAGACTGGCATGTAAACCTAGTTTTCTAGTTCCAAGATTACTCTTGTGTGCATGCTACACTTATATTTAATATCTAATTTATTTTTAAATAAGCCATTTGTTTGTTGGTGTGTATGTGTGTGATAACCACAGGTTTTCAAAAAGTTCTGCCATTTTTAGCTGTGTTTTTTAGGAATGTAACTTCTGTGGTTGGTGAGATGTTGCTTTGTTTCATGAAGTTCTGGCAGGTGTGAAACCTGGTAATAATTTTGTTTGTTATTGTATTGTGTTTTGTTGAATGCCTGCACACTCTAAAGCAATGAACTCTCATTTAACTGTAAAAACTGTGTTCACGTACGCAAATGCTAAAATTTAAGTACCAGTACAGATAAACATTAATACTCTATTTACTTAATTACTGTCCATGTGTGTTTTGTGCAGTGCAACTTGTCCTCAAGGTGTTAACTTGTACATGCTACATAATGTTGCATAGTCATAAAGTCTAAAATTAAAAATTGTCATTAGACAAGGTGTCAGCAGAACAGAAACCCGCACAGTTTGGGAACCACCGCACTTGAGCATTGGGCATTTACATCAATATTATGTGAAGTGGAAGTTCAATAGAATATGTTAAGAGTAAATTTGTATGACTCTCAGGGTTGACGTTCCACACAGAATTGTAAAGAAGGTAGGAACAACTGGCATGTTATTGAAAAGAAAATGTTATTGATTACTTCACAAGAAAAGTTAATAGTGTCAGCTTCACTTGAGTGCTGGCTTTGTGAGCCTTGTATCTGACTTGTACAATGTGTGGGAGTGTCAGAAGAGACCATGCAAGTCACAGTAGAATTGCTGAAACTACAAGTTTACAAAATCATAATTCTGAACTATTTGTAGCAGTTTAATTAAGTGATTTCTATAACTGTTATCTTCATTAATTTCACGATGGCAGAATGGATTCCAAGTTGTGTTTTTGTAAGACAGAGCATGTTGTTATATTTGGGCATTGACCAAACAACACCTACTGCAGCACAAGAAATGTACATACACGCAGATTTTCACTGCATGATGTAAAGGTTAGTGTTCAATGCATTCTGAGTTCCAAGGAAGTAATATACCCTGTTTTACACAAACACAGTTAATTCTGTGAATTATTTATTCAGATACAGCAAGTTGACCAGTAACCTTCTGTGTGGTTTTGCTGCATTCTCACTGATTGCATAGCAAAGACAGCAAGAGATACAGTCATCAGACACAGGGGAATGGCTGTGGCAGTTACTATCCTACCAATCCTGGATATTCATATATCTGTCATCCAGTACTAAAGGCCCATTAGCAGACACTGCACCAAAGGATGCTGCCTTACTTCATGCCAGACTATTGTTGACTAGAGACACATGTCAGCACTTTATTATAAAATGTATTTTTTTTAGGCCTCACCAGGGAGTCCTGAACATATAGAATCAGAATGGAGTGATTCTGATGACAATGTAAAATTAAGTGCTGCCCATTCCACTTCAAAAATGATGGTGCCAGAGACTCCTGACCATAGTGACTCTCCTGTAAGCGAGTAAGTTAAAAGCACATCACTGGATTTTATCTTGGCTTGCTGTCCTTGTAGAAGGAAAGACAAGCTTTAATGTGATGTAAGTTGTTTGTGGTAGGTACTGTGTGGAAACATAGTGGGATAGCAGTACAATTAAATCTGAACCATTCATGTTCAAAAATGGCGTCTTTGCACACCAACAAATGCTCAAATGCCAATCTAGATATGATTGCTGCTGTTCTTGTGATTATATTTTTTGGGTTATTACCGTTTTTTTATTGTTATTTTGGTATTAGATGACTGCCACTGCAAATTTTGTTATACCATATTGCTCTGGTGGTTTTCAGCAGTTTGTATTTAATGTTCTTATAGTTGTTGGTTAATTTTGCTTGTTGAGAACCAATTATTTTGAAGCTTTCCATTCCGTGCATGTTTTCATAAATTGTGTCTTTAGTACACCAACAAATACAGGTGTGCACATATGTTCTTGTTCAAGTTGACAACAAAGAACACAAAATATGTGTATTTTAAACTTACCTTGTGACTGGCCTTCATTCATAGCTTGTTTTCATGGTTAGATACAGCAGTTAGCATGTGTTATTTTTCTCCTTCCTTTACATTGAATGAACTGTAGTTGAAATACAGCAGTTACTGTTGTGAAGTGTGAAAAATGCTGTTAATAATAAAAAGTAATCTTTATTTCAGGGAGTACAACTAGTACATCTATTACAGACATGGTCCAACACGGTACAGTATTCCACCCCACAAACCAAGCAGGAGTCCACAGATTTGCCATAGGAGTCATACAGCCAAGAGAAGAAGCCAGCAAAATAAGCATTATTTAAAATTTATGTATTCTGTGTGAGAAATTTGTATCAGTCTTGAACCTTGCTTTATCTGTATTAAAACAACTATTTGACTTTGCATTCAAATTTATCTATCTTTTATCGTAGCCTGGAACTGCAGACTCTTCCCTTTTGGTCACTCTGTGAGTTATCACATGAGACTTAGGACCAGCCATTGTCCTCATATTGTAGCTGAAAGGAATCAGAATGCTGTGCTTTATTTAGAGCCATGGCAGCCAGTCATACAAAAAAAGGAACAAACTGTACAGCTTTGGATAGTAATTCAGATCATCAAGTTTTCACTGTCTAAAACTGAGATATTGACCAAGAATAAAAAGTTTTGGGATGAACTTTAGGCATGTGCTTGCAATTCATATGCTTCATTCTGTTTGAGGAGACTAGCAAGAAATACAAATTAATAGGTTTACAATTGAGTGATTCAATCTAACCATGATTTACACTTGTTCAGGCACTTGCTACATTCAATATCTCACAAATAACCTCAATCTCATCTTATGCCCATACCATCCTTCACATGCCCAGCACCAGTGGTTGGATAATTGCATATTGCTTTCACTGGAACATCAAATACAGTTTTGCCAAGCTTGTTATGCTACTTAAAGTTATACAAAAATCTGCTTTGAAGATTTGTCACTTACTGTACCATATTTAAAGGACCTAGGTTAAGAAATGCTATTAAGCTCTCACCATGGAATTTCAGGTGACTGGCATATTCATATTGCTAAACTCTACAAAGGTAAAGTGTCTAATAGAATGAAGTTTGTACAAAGTTGAGAGCTGCGCTCTTCTAGGCTGTCATGTAGCAAGTTATGGTAATGCATCGCCGACGTTTCAGGAAAACTTATTGGTGAGGAATTACCACTACTTGCACACTATTAGTCCATAAGACGACAGTTCTTATCTACTTAATGACGGAAGCTGGAATTCATGTATTTAAAGTTTCTTGAAAATCCATTGTTTGGGGTCAGAAGTTGCCAGGAAGAGTGATTAGACATGATGATATCATGAGTGAATCTTGCCTTACAAAGTATGGGAAGTTTATGTTTAAAAACTCTATGAGTGTTTATTGTCAGTTGTGTTTTATTTTCAGATACCACATTGAACTAAGAAAGTTTTTCCAGATTTCAGACCTCTGAGGATACGGTATAGAAAATGGAGAGAGTGCATTCCCAGAAATAATTTATCATTGTCATGATTGAAGAAATAGTGACATGCACAAATTGTGTATTTGTATTAAAAAGAAATTGTCTTGTCCTTGATCTATATCAAGTGGAAATGAATGAGCAAGTTGCATGCTTGATGAAACTAGAGACCTATGATGACATTGGTATTTGAATGTTTCATAATTGCTTGATTTACAAAACATTTTTTACCATATGATTTGATCATAAAGGTACTGGACATAAAAGAACATAAACTGATAAGTTAGCAGCCAACCTAATATTATATTAATTTGTAAGAAATTGAAGAGAAACAAGTTGATTGAATTTCTCAACATATAACTTCTCCAGTAGAAAGCATACAAATAATGTTTATAAATGCTTTAGTTGACCATTTGTAACCTTTATAAGTGGTATCTCCTTGCATGCCCACATTAGGATGTAACCTTGAATGGTATGAGGAAAAACAATACTGTATTTAGTTACCTTGTGGATTTGTCTAGACAAAACAGAAGTTGGTTTCTGGATGGACATAACATTAATTTCATCTGTATTATAGAAACATAAGTATTGAATTATGAAACCTGTGTTGGCCTTCACCCATCTGCTCTTACTTCTGACTTACTTATTTAATTACTCCATGGAGCAGAGTCCTTGAGAAGCTAACTGGTTCTCAGCTAGTCAAGAAATTCCCCACATTTTATGGAACCCAAAGGTTCATTACTGCATTTACAAATGCCCGCCACCTGTCCCTATCCTGAGCCCGATCACTCCATGCCCCCTCCATCCCACTTCCTGATGATATATACTAATATTATCCTCCTATCTATGCTTGGGTCTTCCAAGTGGTCTCTTTTCCTCAGGTTTCCCCACCGAAACCCTGTATACACCTTTCCTCTCCCCATATGTGCTAAATGCCCCACCAATCTCAACCTTCTTGACTTGATCACCTGAATAATTTTTGGTGAGGAGAACCAAGCTGCTTTATATGTAATAATATAAAGACAGTACAGCAAAATACTGTTACTCTGACTTGCATGGGACCAGACAGGTGCCAATTTATTGAATATTCCAGATTATCAGATGGTACTATACTGACCTAAGTTCTTACAGGTAATTTTCTGTTACTGCTTCTATAATTGGGCTGTGCAACTAAGCAGAGGAGTCTCATTTGGATCTCCCCTTCATTTATTGGTTCAGGGTCGTCAGGGTTCTCCTGTATGTTCTGTGGGGAATTCATAGCTGAAGAAGTTGCAGTAGGAGACAAGGGGTATTCACAGTGGTTGATATACAGATGCACTCCGACCTTTTTGAACATATCCCTGCAATCTCTTTCACTGATGAAGCTCTTTTCTAGTAAAAAACAAAACTTCTGCTCTTGGGACTACTCTTCTCAAGCGCTGGATTATCAGGATTTCTAAATTATCAGATGTTGGATTGAAGAAATTTAGCTGTACTGTTTCTTTCACATCCTGACGGCATATGGGGGAATGGAAGGCTAGATGCATTCTCAACCTCAGCAGGAGGTGTGAGTAGTTGCCATGGCTTATTCTCAAACCCCCACCCCCCAAAGGAAACATCCCCCACTATCCATTGAATAGAGGGGTAGGGCTCAGCTAGCTAGGGGTTACAGTGTCATTTTCAGTCAACGTTTTCTAATATGAGAATATGTGCAGTATAGGTGTTAGTAGAGACTACGATGAACAGCCATGTGGGGCATGACAAGAAGAGAAATTCTTGCTGTGGTGCAGATTAGTACCTGGCCATGTAAATGAACGTACCGGGAATTTGTCAATGAGGTGTAGCACCCTAGCTGTTGTTAGTAAATCTGGCAGTGAACGACTGTGCCTTGTAGACATCTTGGCCATGTTATTTGCTTGCAGGCCCTGGATGAGCTGCTGCATAAGGAAATCACTGGTATTAAAATCTTTGTTATGGAAATGGACATTATAAATATTTCCTTTTCTAACATATGGTAAAACACTTTGTTTGCTGCAACTAAATTATTTTATTGTTGTTCTTGTAAGAAATATATCTACCACATTAGAAAGGTATTCATGAGTTATGAATGTCTTAATGAAAAGTATACAAATTAGCAAGTTAATATGTAACTGTAAGCTGTCTGTATGCCTTAGTCCCATGCAATGAAGACATGAAGAGAGTGGAAGTAAAACTCTGTATGGTTTTTAACTTTGATATTAAGAAGAAGTGAGGGGTCCACTTTATTTTTCAGCAGCCTTACCTCATGGGAAGAGTCTGTTACTCATTGGGTGGTATTCTGGGTGGCCTTCAGAGCCAATCTTGGATGTTGTGAGAAGAAAAACCTCTGCCTGGAACCGAACCCTAGTTGTTGAATCTGTAGCCAGTCACTTTACTGACAGCAGTCGTGTGTGTGTGTGTGTGTGTGAGGGGGGGCTGTCAGTTGCAGCAGGCAGTGTAACACCATAGTTAAGATAACACTCCTTTACTGGGGGGGGGGGCTTTCAGTTGCAGCAAGCACAGTGTAACACCATAGTTAAAATAACACTCCTTTACTGGGTGGAGGTAGAATAGAATTTGCAGTTTACTTTAAATTACTTTATAGTTTGTATCACTCAGAAGTAATGTCATGTGAATAAGATTGTGTGTTATATCCATTATTATTCATGCTTGTCATACATTGTAGATTAATAAGAACAACTTGTATTTGTTCAGTTGGCTGCAGAAACCTGCAAGATGTTCAACGTTTCTTCTAGAGAAGAGACAATAACAGAACTCAAATAATAGAATTCCTTTTCAAGTTTGAAAGTGGAATGACATTATTTCACAGTGCTAAATGTTCAGGAAGAGGAAGCCCATCCACAAGCAAAGTGGATGAAAATTTGGTGCACAGAAACTTGTTTATTAAAAACTGTTTGTGACCTACCTAATACAGATTGTGTGGGATTTTTTTTCTTTTTGCCAGCATTTTAACACTAGATTTGAATACTCAATGGATGGCTGCAAAATTTGTGCCTTTTCTGGTAACTGATGAGTGAAAGTAGAAGTGTGTAAATATGTGTCAGAATTTTGAGATTGAACTTTGTAGAGAATCATGGCTCCAGTTGAAGGTATTGCAGGTGACAAAACTCATGTTTACATTGAAGGGGAGGAGATTTTATGCCATAATCATGATTCAGGAGGAAACAGGCTGCACTTGACAAGTTCAGAACACAGGACTTCTTACACTGTGATATCTTGGGTATCCCAGGAACATACCTGAACTAGTTTGATAAGGAACACAGCAAATATGAGGAATGAGATTGACATAAGAGCCCCTTCCATGGAAGGAAATTCAACTCCCTTCTCTGTACGGGCTTGCCTTTCATAGTCCGTTGTCCATAGGCGTTTGATGCATCCTTCTATAACAGACAAGTTATATTTAGTTTGCCAGTTGTACAAAATGCCATGGTACTCCTGCATCGTACTGTATTTAGAAAATTCAGTTATGTAAATTTGGCCAGCAGACTCCCAACCTCTGTGCAGTCATTTATAGTTTTGATTGCCACCAGGCATTTGCTGGAAGAGTACCATCATTTGTTGTGTTCGGTGGGAGGTGTACTGTTATGTCTCCATAAATTTGCTGAATGTGGAAGTACCCCATGCTCAGTTTTCTTGACCTGTTTTAACTGGCAGGAGGCTCCTTTCCACATAGTGCCTTGGGAAGCATATATGCCAACCTAAAATTGTACATCAGCCTTAATTAGGAATAATGTCACCACAGACATATTAGATGATATCATGACCTCGTCTCCTCACATCCTTACCACTCCACCATTCACAATTTTTCATAACTTGTTTAGTTGACATCTTTAATTAAATAATCCAAAACACAAAAAGACTTCAGGATTTTGAAGCCCTTTGCTATTTCATACACACAGGCAAGAGAAAATTTAGCACAAACCTATGGTAATTTGCCAATTAACAGCACTGTTTTAGCTGTTGGGCTGTGGTTGTTAATGCTATTATTATTATATTTTCATCCATATAGTTACATTGTAACATTAGACTTGTCAATAAAAATAAGCCAATGTATAGAAAGTAGTATTCAATATTAATTAAATAATTTAATGATAATGCACTGATAAAAGGTGAGAGAATATAGTATATAGCTGATACTTGCGACTAGTATACTAGTATTATCTACAGTCTTGGTTTGTTTTTTATCATTTATAGTTCTGGCTAAATCAATGATGTAAAGAAGGAACAACAGTTGGCCCAAAATCGATCCCTGCGGAACACCACACTTTATTTCTTCCCACGTAAAAAATTCATTTTGGTTAAGATCATTATTTGTAACTAAGACCCTTTGATACCTGTTTCTGAAATATGATTCAAACCAAAACTTAGCTTTACCCTTTACACTGTAGGACTCCAGTTTAGATAATAAGATTTTATGGTTAACTCAATCACATGACTTTTAAAGGTCACAAAAGATACCTCCTACCATGATTTTATTATTTAAGGCTTTTAGAATTTCATTAGTTAGCTTATATGTGCCGTTGTTCTTCGTTGATTTAGTTCTAAAGCAAAAACGTATTTCTGCGAAGATATTATTTTTATTAATATGTTCACGGAGTTGAATATGTGTAGCTCTCTCCAGTACTGTAGAAAATGAAGTTAGGTGTGATATATGCCTAGAGATATTTATTTTGTCGCCGTTTTTGAACAAAGGTTTTATTTCTGAATATTTAAAATGGTCTGGAAAAATTTCTGATGATGATTTATTACATATGTGGGTTAGAGGAGAACTAATTTGTAATAGTTTGGTATATATTTTGTCATATCTATGTGACTTCTTTAATTTGTGAGATTTAATTATATTCTTGACTTCCCTAGTTCATAAAAATTTAAGCTTTTGTTCAGAAAGGGGTTCTTAAAAGATTGTAGCAAATAATGAACAAGCATAGTGTTTTCCATGTTGATACTACAGTCATTATGGTTGTTCTTTGTTTTGATGCTTTAAGCTACTGATGGAAAGTATTTGTTGAAAGCATCGACAATCTCTTGATGATTACTACCTAATTTCCTTTCAATATTCAGTGTACATATATTATTATTTGTTGTTTTACCAGTTTCAAATTTTGCTATATCGCATATAGCTTATTCTGATTACTGGATTTTTTAATTTTACTATCATATTTTAAGTCTTTTAGCTTCCTTAATGATAGTAATTAAAATTTTACAATATTTTTTATAATAATTTCTTAGGTCAGGGTTATTACTCTTCCTACATGCTATGTGTAGCTCTCATTTATATGTGCAAGAGGTTCTTATTCCTATAACGATTCAGTCAATTTTTTTGATAGTGGTTTGAATTTTTTTTTATGGGAAGCTGGAGTAAAAGATCTTCAAGTAGGTATTTCAGAAGGAGTTAAACATTATATTAACATCATCACTGGAAAAAGTAATGTCCCATATTTCATAACTTAGTTTAGTCAGGAAATCATTTATTGTATTTTTATTACTTTTCCTTAGTGTCATAACTTGTATGGTGGACAGATGCAAAGTTGTGTTAAATGCTACTGACTGGACATCATGATCAGACAGTCAATTAATTATTGGACGTATAGAATAGAATAACTGTCTTCTACCAGTGCCAATAAAAATATCTAATTGGTGATTACAATTTCTAATATCATAATAATAAAACTGCCTTGTCTTTAATAAATTAAATGGGATATGGTAATGATTGTATTAATATAAGTCACCAATACTCAGATCTGTAAAACTGCAGAAACTCATTGATTGTATAAAAAGAATTATTTAAGAGTAAACATTTAAGTTCCTTTTTAAAACTTCTAAAATCATTCATTGTTTTTCTTCTTACAGACAACCTGCTGTATAACTTAACACCCAGATTTAAACTCTTTTCTGAAATACAGTTATATTATGCCTTTAGGTATGCAAATCAATTTTGCCCCTTGTATTATAGCCATGAATATGAAAATTATGTTGAAATTTCCTTTGATTTTTTTTGTATAAAACACAAAACCTCCAAGATACGAAGTGAAGCCACAGTCAAAATTTTGTATTCCATAAAATAATGTCTGCATGAATCACAAGTATTCGCACCAGAAATGAAGTGAATAACTTTTTTCTGTATATGAAAAACTTTTATGCTATCCCTCACCCCCCCCCCCCCCCCCAGAATATTATACCATATTTCATTCACGATTCAAAGTAAGCATAATAAATTGTTCGTATCATATTAATACTCATAACATCCTTCAAAGATTTTATAATGTAATAAACCTTACTCATACTTGCACACAAAGAGCATATATGGATATGCCACTTCAGGTTTTCAGTGATATTCATACCTAAAAATTTTAATTAATTAATAATTAATAGGATATATTATTGTGATAAGAGATATGTGGTTTATAGAGGAGTCTACATGGCCTGGAATGAAAAGACATCGTACATGTTATTGTGACAGGAATTAAAATGGTTCTGTCATTTTGCTACATTCTTATTATCTTTTATATTTGTTTTATACTGATCACAACAGTTCCAGAATTTGATTTTAGTACACTCTAGCTAGATATTGTAGTAGTTTTCCATGTAAGAGTTTATCATTGCATTCCCATCTTGAAATTTACCCCTCGCAAGTAATTACTGCCACATAAGGGTTCAATGCTACAGAAATATTTATGTCATTTCATGAATAATTGAAACAAAATATATTGACTAAAATTATTACTTTACCTATGTAATGCAGCATTTTGTCCTTCAGTTGTTGGAGGAAGTGCATTTTTCCTCTTATGGTATGTGATGTTTCTTGCATCAGTGTTTTGTGGACAGATCTGAACATATCAAGGGGTAAACTGGTATCCTGTGCTGTGTTTTCTTCTGTTGTATTGTTGCTGTTGTCTCTTCCAGGTAACCGTAATGCTTCTGAATGAGCTGCTGTGTATGGTATGTTTAATTCACTGCTAGTTCCAATTTCTTCAGGATTCACAGTATTCTTTTTTACTGTTGAGTGTGGAGTTGTTTTATTTTCATAGGGTGTGTTTGAAAATTTGGAGGCAAAATTCACAACATCAGAATGATGGTTAATTGTCACTGGATTAGGGATTTTGGCATCTGTCTGCATAGTTGTAACCTCCAGTTCATGTCTTGCTGGGTGGGTGGGTGTATTAAACTTGGAAGATGTTAAATATTCCCCAGACTGTGGTGTTGAAATGTCACTTGTTTCTGTGTCTAAAACAGATTCAAGTGGCATTTCACGTGATAATTGAATAACTGTCAGCGTTTCCTGTGGTATTTGTGTTCCATAATTCCTTTCTGAATCAGATTTCAAATGGTGAGATTTCAGTATTGGTGGTGTGAATACATGCTTATTTTGGTTTATGTGCAGTTCTGAATCGTGTAACCTTGTACCTGATTGATCATTTTCAGTATTATATTTGTCTATTCTCTTGCCTGTAAAATGATCATTAAAAGTATGTGATGGCCCAACTGAAGATAATTTATTTATGGGTTTCAATGCCTCGACTTTTGTTTCAGCTTCAGCTGTTCTTTTATTAGCTTCAGTTGACTGGCTCTGGAAGTCACATGATGCTTGTTTAAATTTTGTCTTCCCACTAGGCTCCACCATATGTAATTGTACCCACTCTGAAGCAGTAACCAGTAACAGCAGTGATGCCACACTTCCACCAATCCAAACCTGTGATGATTAAGATTATCATTAATACAACAGGTTACCAATCATATTATTCTTTCAAATGAGGGTTGAAAAGATATAAATCTTGTCTTTATTGTTATGTCACGGCCCTAATTATTAAGTTGTTAATAAAGTTGTCCTTGTGATTAAATGTTCAGAGAAAGGCATATCAGATGCTATGTTTTCTCCAGGTGCTTCCTGTACAGCTGTAGTTCTGGTCAGCTGATCAAAGTGGGGGCCAAGGGGAATTCTGTTGATTATTATGTGTCAATGCCCCTTTATCACTTAACTTTCTTGCAAGTGATTAAAATGTGACAAAATGTGATTGTTCTATTGGATCCAAGTTCATTTACATTATCAAAAGTGTAGCATCACAGTCACTAGTTCAAAAACCAAACTGTGACTATAGACCATTATTTCGCAGCACCATCCTCTTTAAAGTTCATTATCATAAGTCTGCCAATTTTAGTTCAATATGTTTTGATATTAACCCTAATGCAGCGATTTAACATATCAGAACTCCACTGCAAGTGACACTGTTTTATCGTAATTCTCTAACCAGTGTAATTTATAGATTATATTTGGTACTTTCAGGTAGACGAGTATAAAAGTTTACTTAATTTTAAAGGAAAAATCTAACTGTAGACCAACCAGCTTTGTCCAGATTCACATTTTATAATTATTTTCTACTAAAAGTTCCAGATATAAACTGTCATAAAAATCTATCATTAACGTTGTGTATTGATACTGTAGACACACTGTAGATGAATTTGACTTTACCATGACACATTTTGCACATTATATTAACAAGTGTTTAAAAATAAACTTGTACAGAAGGGCACTGTGCATGTGCACACAATCTGTTAATTTTTTACAACATAATGAAGGACTTGTGATTAATCTGTTGTTAAAAGGGAACATAACTCATCAGATAATTGTATTGACATAATAAAAACTTAGAACATGTTTAGTTTAATAAGGTCTTTAGGGGAATATTGCCAAGATAATTAAACTGCTATCAAAAAATATGCAACTAGCAATATGTACTCAAAATGATTTTCATGATTTGCATGTGTCATGGCCTTTTATGTTCATCTGTTGTAGACATCAATCTATTGTTGATATTGACCCACTGTTACAAAGCTAATCACATTACTAGTCAAAATCTGTTTCTCCATGTATTCCATTAAATGTTAACCGCACTGAAGTATGTTTCCAAGAAACATAGACTTTGATGGAATTTTTATGTGTAGCAAAATTTGAGGTGTGACACACCATTGCTGATGGATGTCCCATAAGACTGGGGTTTGCACATTTTGTGTTGCCTACTAACGTTTTGTGTTTTCAGCATTCTTCATACAAGTAGTAGATTCTGAATTGATTTTTGTGTACAAAAGGAGTTATACTGAACTCACATGAACCTATATTATATATTACATTTGCCACACAGGCTACATGTAGACCCCCCAAAACATGAAATAAACAAAAAAGACCTATTGTATGTCTGTTTTATGCATTTTGTGTAAATAACACACAAAAATTAAGCCCACTTACCATGGTAAAGTATAGGAAAACAATTGGCTAATTTTGATTCCATGTACTTATGTTTCAATAATACACAGAGTTGGTTTGACTGAGTCTTCTGGCACTGTACACTTGACTGCAAACTGATAGATACCTTACCTGTGTGTACATTGCTACAGCCTGTGCTGTTGGTATAGTGCTCACTGATCTTTTGATTTCACTGTAAACACTTCTGGTGTTTGGCTGTGTGACAAGTGACAGCAATTATTTCCAGTAGGTGGCTATTAGCTAGGCAGGCAGTGCACTCAACTTGTGTTTACACTGTGGAACCGGTGTCACACACATTACCCTTGTAACTGCCCACTTCCTCTTTGTTGGCACTTGAACTTGCGATCCATATACTGTACAGTTAATATTAGGTACATCAACTTACACATTAATTATGTAAAAGGAAGCAAACTTCATTTTAGGCATTAGAGGATTAAGGGCTGTACAAAATTTGGAACCCAAATCACTTGACAATGGTCATGTATTGAAAGCTTACAGAGTAAACTAAATTTGGGAATCAACCAACTTAACCACAAAAAACTAATGCACACATTAAGGAACTAGGGGCCAAATAAAATAAAGCACATGTTATCTGTAATAATAGACCAGGGGCCAACACTACTGTATATTAGACCTACAGCATTCACACAAACCTGAGAAGCAAAATTTCATTTCAGATCCAACAGCACATGCCACCAGAATGTGTTGTAAATATCAAGGAACAAGAAATAAAAACTAAATTTTGAGACCAAAATCTCCTGCCAGCAAAGGTTAACACAGCCAAGAAGAACCAGAAGTCAAACATAACTGTGGACCAGAATCACTTAACAATGGTCACGTTTAACATAATTATTTTTCCACTTAAAAGTATTTCTTTCTCATACTTCAACTCAGCCTATTATTCTTAGTTCCATTTACTAAAATCTGTGGAGTATTAAAACACCTCCAGTCAAAATTTCTGACACCTACAAACACAGACTTTTGTCACATTCAAATAATACATGTGAATGTCAGTGGCTCAAAATTTAAGTTGGGCTTTTCAACCCTGACTATTCTTCAAACACAAGTCATTATATTTGTTTTTTATTTCCTTTTCTATCTGCACAACTGTTGTGAAGAGGAATAAACATCTGTGACAATCACATTCATGACATAATGCAGTGAGAAATATGGAGGCAGGAGAAAAATAATACTGGAGTTTAGGAAGTCAGTTTTTATTATGCATCTCTCTTCTATGTGACTTAATTACAATATTGTCAATAGTGGAGGGAATATTTACACATGCATTAAAAAAATATATAATTGTGAATAACAAAATTTGGTTGGTGTGGACATACTCATGTAAAGCACAAAATAGCACAATATTTGCACAGCATGACCTGAAAAAATCATGTTAGGGGATATTATAAATTATATTCTGATACATATGTACAAGCAACCATATATTCAAACACATTTGTCTGAGGTATTTTTAATATTTGAACCCATTACACGCTATTCTTTTTGTTAGTATACCTCAATAATTAATTACAATTTGTATCATTAAAAGTTACATACAGCAAACTTTACTGTCGAGAGACAGTGGGACATTTTTCTTTTAATGATATTCTCCAACAATAAATAAATCCAGGAGACTGTTGCTAGGTAAACTGCCTTGTGTGCAGCATGTAATTATTTTTGGCCTTAAAGTCCAAACTCAAGTCACATTATGTAACATGGATCAAAATTTCTTAAAGAAAACTTAATAAGATCAACCACTATTAAATGTCATTCAAGCCTTCCAAGTCAGAGCAGAACTTTTTCATGTGTACACACAATGGCTCTGGACACTTTTTACTATAAACAAAATTTCACCACACATAAACTTTAGGAACAGTTTGAAATTAGAATTGTTTGCGTATACCTAAATCCTAACCAAATTTGCACTGTAAGAAACAAGCAAATCAATATTAAATCTTACATCTGCAGTACAGAAAATGGTCAAAACAGGATATATTGGTGAACTGCTGTAAATGTGTGCTACCTGTGTGAAATAAGTTGAAGTCATTTATCACTACTAGTTTTCTCACAGTTAAAACACAGTGCCTATTTATGTACATGCAATATAGTACATGCCTACTAATGAGTCAATATTTGAAGTACAATACACGAATTTAAAACAGACATTAAAAATATTTTATCTTTCTAAAGTGTCATGAAATTTGTCATGGTGTGTGTCTATAAAACTAATATGTATTTAAGAAACAGTGGTGTCTTAAAATATGTTATGAATGTTTCCTTCCATGCACCATACATCCCATTTCATCTTCCTGTCATTTGACGCTATGTAACCTATTGAAATAATGTAATTATGTACATCAAGAAGAAATAAGTGGCAAGTTTCTTTTTCACCAAAATTCAAAATGTATATTAGCACAGGACAATAAGGATGTTTCAGAAATGTACATTTTCCCACTTATGTTGATGTTGAACATGTCATTGCTTTACTAAATTTACTGCGTTGTCCTCTTACAGAGGAGCAGCCAGTACCAAATACACAGTTTCAGAAATATTTTAGGATGTATTTTCTTCTAAGGATGTGGTAATTTCTATTACTCAGAACAAACAGGAAGAATTACATCCTTCCCTATCAATAATAATTTTGAGAACTTAAAGACACAAGAATAATGTTACTGCACTGAATTGCACGTGACAATAGGCTGCCTACACAGAGGTATTTTTCTACTCATCTTTTGAAAGCACACCAAGTATCTGTAGATCACAAACATAAAATTGCTCTGTTTCCAGTTATGGCTTATTTTGGACTTCTGGCATGGCAGTACAAAACAGAACAACACTGATACTTTTAACATACAATACAAATATGTTAAAACTTAACTGTATCATAATGTGGATTATTCTAAATGCACATGGGCAAAAACCAAGATAATAAGGACTTCTATTACACAGCAATCAAAAAGACCACCATGTTACCATAAAAAGTAGTGAAGACCATGAAGAGTGGGCACCACAAGATTACATCCATCATCATAAAACGTGTTTGTGATTTTACACCATCGTTTAATATAATTCTTGTGGTGTACTGCACTCCATAGGCATTTGACTACAATGGAGAGTTCAGACATGGAATCTGTGGTTGGTAAAGGAGTTTTTCACACTCAAAAATATTCATATTATACTCTAGTGTATTTTACACACATAATATATATGTTAATAACATATATTAACAAGAATCTAAACAACGTGGAATTTAATGTTGTGTCTCTAATCTGGCCTAATATGGGACCAGGGGTGGACTCTTGTGAACACAGTAATGAACATGCAGTTTCTGTAAAATATGGGGAATTTTATGACTAGAAGAGGAATTGTTAGGCTCCGAAAATGACCTTGCTTCATGTTCCTAAGAACCATTACTTCAAGTACACTAGCAGTACTTTGTGTTGAAAAAACTTCAATAATACAATATGTATACTTCAAATAGTCACCTCCTCTGTATCTGAATGTCCTGTGTATGCATACTTACCATGTAACTCAAAATTATACTTATTTAAGTGTCTGCAGTTCATAGGATTTAGAAATTATATCTTCAAACCTCTTTTTTTCTATAAATGTTTCAGGTGAACCAAATGGAAACTATTGTTTTATATGAATGCTGCTGTGGTTACGTGCAGAGTTTGTTTAATTACACCTAGCGACTATGTTCCCCTCAAGATGTAAATTTATTTAATGACACCATTATTGTAGCCAGATTTCATGACAAACTGAACTGAAACCCTTCCCTACGTGAAGTACACAAATGTCTCGAAAAACTCTTCCTGTCATAATTAACATTTTAAACACTGTTAGGTAAATGCTATGTTTTTTCTAACTTTCAGATACTGTGAGACTTGGTTTAAAAGTCACAGGCTTCACATTATAATTCAGTACCACTGCCAGTCTCAGCAACTGTAAAAGTTCACAATAAATTTATGCAAGACTGATTTGTGGATGTTCAAATAAATAGACATCCAGTAGATGAAGATGTAGTCCCAGCCTAACAGTTCTGAAATTCAGACAAAATGACCTGGGCCTAATGGAGAGTCATACCTGTATATACAAATAAATACAGAGCTCTTTGGCTGAACTGAACATGTACCAATACACAGCATGATTTTTGAACAAAGTGAAAGGACAACCAGCTACTCTGTTAACTGATTTTCTGGTACTTACTTTTAAATGGATGGTAATGTAAATATGGTTGTCATAACATGCAATGTGCCAATTCAGACAGATAATGGTTAACAAATCTGTAAGCCTTTCTATGAGAGTTTTAGGCATGAATCAACATAGTTGCTTTGTGAACAGCCAAATCTGGCTTGTATCCTATAGTTAACCCACTGGTGGTCACGGCTATTAATATTAGTAGAAGGTGTCATGAATGTTCAAGAAACTCTGTTTCTGTAGTCTTACACTGTTCAGATACAGTGAATTTAAGTGGCATGGGAAGGATTAATACAGCTGCCAGTAAAAGCAATTCTATCATCACATTTTATTTTTCGCTTGGCTGATTAAAAATTAAAGAAACAAATGGGAACTGTCTTATCAATTTTGACATGTGAGGTTACAATGGAGGTGACCATGAAGAATACAGTCTTATGGGAACTGACACCATGTGATGAGGAAGAAATTCACTACCATTTTAGAAGGCATTGCAGCAGTGGTAATAAATTATTTTATCATGAATGCAGCCTAATACATGGTTTCTCTAACTGTGGTATGCATACCACTACTGCTATGCTGTCAACCACTGTTGCCCTGTATGTGACCTAATAGGAAGTCAAATACAAAGGGAATGTATATTTTAAAACTAAGTAAAACACAATCTATATATATTTGCTAAGCAGCACTGCTGGCAACATTATGTAACTCATCCCCAATGTCAGTCTTTCCTATTTTGGCATTGTTATTTAAATACAATATATATATATATATATATATATATTGGTGGTGCACTGAAGTGATTCAATATCATTTGTGGTATACAAGTGAGAAAAGCTATATGGTTTGAGTAGACACAACAGCACTTGTCATCGATTTACCACTGATAAATTGTGTTGACAAAACAAGAGAAATTTGGATGAACTCCCACTGTCAAACACCTAAATAATTATAAATAACACAGTAATATTGTTTTATAAATATGAAGTACAAAGGACTGACTTTTTATTGTCAAAATTACAATTGGGTAGTAGTGTCATTCTAACAGCTACAGCAGATTCCACAATATGCCAGTAATAGTCACTGGACACCTCAATACAAAACTGAAGTATATCCACATAGGAACAGACTAGACTTGAAAATACAATTATAATAGTATATAAAACTCAAAAGAGAGACTTCAATTTCTGTCATCAGAACAGAAATACATCAGTTTAAGTAAGATGAAAAAAATAATTTACATGTAAAATAATGTGCATATGAAGAATGGTAGGTTACATACTGAGAGTTATGGATACTACAGAAAATGGGGCTGAATTAACAGTAAGCAAAATAATGATTATTAGTAATAATAATAATAATAATAATAATAACACCAACACTAGAGTGATGTTGAAACTGGTGATAAAGCAGTAAATTATGTTTACAGCACCCAGCGTATTGCTAAGACACAAAAATTAATTAGTACTTTCTGAAATTGTGATATATTACTCCATGGAAATCATCTTTCAGAAGTTTAACAGCGTACCAGCTAATAAAGAACCCAAAGTTCATGACCTTGAACTGAGCCAAACAATTGGTTCAACCCTCTCACTTAAAAACCCATCTTAATATTATCCTCCAATTTATGCACACAGCATTCAAGTGGCTTTTTCCCTTCAGATTATACAACAAAAATTTTGTAGGTGCTTCTCATTCATCCCACCCATGCTACAAACAAGACACATCAATTTCATTAAATTTATTTGAATACTGATTGTTTCTTTTCAAATGTCATTATTTTGAACTAAAAAGAAACTATTTCTAAAACTGAAGGATCATAAGACTTGTATTGGTAAAATGAATGCATGAAAATACACTTTTAATACACAAAAGTATGTTTACCAAAAATTTGCTGTATACTGAGCAACATCCCATAGGGCACATTATTAGGTATGTGCGGTGGTCACTATAAAGAGAAAACCACATAAAAATAAAAACAAAAGCCAAAGATAGATAAAAAGTTTAAAAATTTCATAACACAAGATATGAGTGAAAAACATAACAAAAAGGGCAAGACAGAAGGACATTATGATTGAAAGAGTCGAAGTAGGCATGTACAAAAATTTAAATACCAATACATCAGCCAAATGCAGAATTGTGTACAAAAATTAGCAGATTTTAGATAATCATGATATAGTGAGAAAACTGAAGAGTGTCTTGACTGAATTAGCATGCTGAAATTATCACGACTGGGTGAGCTGGCTGTAAGCACCACGATTATATGAGCATACTGATAAATACCTAGATGAGCACAATTACAGACACCATGATTACACAAATGAGCAGAGTGAATAATATATATATATATAGCACAATACCTCTACCTCCTGTGTGTGCTTTGAGAAGGTACACAGACACATTTCTTTACATTCAGAAATAGCAAATTGGAGATAAATTTATTATCGTTCTTTCATGTACAAAATGGTTAAGGTGGGAAACACAGGAAACCGAGTTCTGATTACAGCAGTCTGTGACCATAACACCACTGATCTTCTACCATATGTGCACACAGAAACATTTAATTGATAAACCATTTCAGTTTCTGCATTTTTCCATCCATGCAGTCTCAGTATAGAAAATTTAAGACTTTATATCATATTATACATATCTGTACTGCAGACATGTAGTGTTGGAATTTTAACCCCAAATATTATTGAGGCATGCAGCATAAAAAAAAAGTCGCTGTAAAACGGTACAACCACACAATTTATGTGCTTACAGTACCGAGAAAATTCTGTAAACAGTCTGCTATATGCAAAAGACCACCACAACACACCATTTCATACTTAACTGAGCAGCTTGAGGAAATGGGTAAACTACTCAATCAGCAAAATGTCACCGTAGATGTCCAGCCACATGCATGCCTCATGTGATGGAAGAAGCCACAGAAAAATGGTTAGGGAGCAATATATGCACATTTTTGGCACCTACAACAACTTAAAATAAACATACACAAGTTAAACTGTACATAGTAAATGAGTAAAATGGCAACGTGTTTTGGTATTACAGCCCCAAAGGGCCATCAATTTATGAACACATATGAAAAGTATAATTTGAGGTTCTCACAGACAGACAAGGTCACTAGGTGTAATTCCAATGTTTCAGAGAATTGTAGTGCCTTCATCTTCAGGGTCAAGTAGTCCATTCATATATATCACTAATTACAGCACAAACTGCATATGCACACATTCATCACTATTTTTAATGTCTACATAACGATGTCTGTACACTGAAAACAGATCCCATCCAATTTTCTTGTTTTTGTTTTCAGTTTGTTTTTAGGTACTAACCACAAATAACATTCATGTATTACCACTAATATATAATACGATATATGACAGTCCAAAAACAAGAAAACTTTTATTTCACTGCAGACAAAAAAATGCATATGGTATAGTTAAATAATGCCCAACAATGAAATAAAAACAGAAACAATATATGAATAAAAGTAACTAGATTCTCTTGATGTATATGCATAATTTTATGCGTGTAAGACAAAAGCGAGTGTGTACATATGTAATATGTGTTGCAAGCAATGATATGCTAATAACAACAGTGAAAAATACATTTTAGTAGCAACCTGAGTTTATTTAAAATAAAACAAGTGCACTAAGTAGTCCTTTCACATTTGCACATAAAATTCATTGTCTTATATGGTAGAAATGCCAAAACATGTCACAACTTCATCCATTTTTTGAGTACAAGTTTCCCTAGAATACACTAATTTTAAGTTGTTGTAGCTGCTACTAAGGTACATATAGTGCTTTGGCTATAACATGCACTAGTGTGCTGCAACTGATAATTACTGCAGCATTCTAAAGACATAGACACCTTTTCAGTAAATGAATAAGCACTATAAGACAGAATGAGGTGAATTTTTTTAAGGAAACATCCTCATGTTAAATATATTCATTATTTATCATATACAGATTAATTAGCAATGTTCAGGAAAATTATTGTCAGCTGTACCCCATATTTAGGATTGGGGTTTGAGTGGCCATATCTGGCACACGATTTAAATACATGTTACTTTTTTTTATGGTGGCATCTCAAGGATGAAGTATTGAACATTAACCCTTGTATAACTTATTGTCCAAAACAGACAACACAGCAAGAGGTGTTCTCGATCTCCACGGGAACTTTGCTAATAACTATGGAACTTCATCATTTCATTTCATTTCAACATGTCACCACACAGGAAGGAAGACACATTGAATCTGTTTCACAATGCAGACCGTATTACCTATGCACACAGTCATTTTCCATGCAAAGAATGTTTTAATTTATAACTGAAGGAAATGTTTCCAAGAATAAAAAATCACAATTGGCACGCATATGTAAAGGACACAGATACCCCAATGACATGAGAATTAATGGATATTCATTGAGCAGGATAAAAATACTACCATATGAAACTGAAGTAAATTATTATGAGATGAGCATATTAACAAATTTAATGTTCATTTAATGAGCAATATGCAGAATATTAATGAATAATGAAAGACACTGTTCAGAGGATATGGAAGTGAAGAATGAGAAAACTAAGAAGGATGAAGCATACTGTGACTAGTTGCATGACTAAAAGAGTTCTATAACAAAAAAGCTAAAGGAATATATATGACAATAATAAAGTTGAAATATGTGACAAAGTATAATTATAAATTACACAACAATATATATATATAATCTATAGTTAAGGGTTTCCCAGTGCAGGTCTTGTAAGTCATATCTGTCATGTAAAAAAATCATCTTTCATCGTAATTTCTTTGTGAAAACATAATGGAGTAGTTTAGTAAACATCTCACATGAACAGTAACGATAAAGGCTCTAATCACCACTATTAATGGTTTCACACTCCAAAAATGTTAGGCCATATTACAAAGGAGAACATTTGCTGGTAAACCCTGCTACACCTAGTAATAATTGTAGGTAAACTGGTCTTTGCTATGGAACCTGTTACACAGGAACCACCTATTACAGACTTTTGCACCTGCAGATACATTTGAGACCCCTTGTACAATTCTTGCATGAGATCATATTTCAAGGACATTGACCCACATCTCAGCAAGCCTTAATTCATACAACCTATAATTTTGAGCTGCATCATCCCTGTTGTGTTGGTTCAATAGCAAAGAATTTTTGTATATTACACATACAGTCAAACATAACTATATTTCGCCTAGTAATACAGTAGGAATACAACTATATAACATTACACAATGCTAGTTTTCAGTAGTTTGACACCAGTATTAATAATGACACTATTTGTAACATATCCTTAGCATAAGAATAGTAACCTACTTGGACAAACATACATAAACAACTAATGATAATTCACTTATAACAGCCCTAAGTCATGGTACCCACTATTGAAACAACGAGATCTTGTTCCCCCAAACCAACCGCCAATGCCCTAAAAGAACACCCCACACAACTTGTATAGCTGCTCTGTAAGTTACATCACAACCTGAAGATGGCCCACATGTAAGGCCGAAACATGTAGTTGTATTCCTACTGTATTACTAGGTGAAATATAGTTGTGTTCGACTGTATGTGTAATACACAAAAATTCTTTGTTATCATACAACCTATTTTCCTTTTTAAAATAATCATCCAATCGTCTTCGATTATAAAGACCAATAACAGCCACTAATGAAAGATCATTCATACTATATATGCCACAATTTTTAAATGCGTAGGCACTTCGTTTCTTATTCTAAGTCCAGTCATGCTTGTCAGATACAGAGTAGAAGCCATGATATGGGTTGTCATTTACTGATTATCCCAGGGGCAATGACAGGTGAAAATATATTTACAGCCCGCTACACACATTCCTTCTCACTAGTCACTTTTTGCACACTCTTAGGTCTGAGGCCTATAGGGAATGACACCGGAAATTATTTGGTATGAACGAAAAAAGACACTGCTTCATTTTTCAGAGGCAAGTGTACACACAAGCATACATCTGTGTGGGCTGTAGGATCTTCCTTCATTTTTTAAAGTGTTCCAGCAGCAGTCACAAATCTCATGTACTGTAACAGGCGGCAGCACTTGACTTCAGCTGCTTTATGGGAATTTTCTCACTGAATTTACTCTTATATATACAGGAAACATATGCTTTGAAAGTAAAATCCAAAGATTCATGTTCCAGGAATTTAAAAAAAATTAATGATCTAATAAACTAAAATCAATAATGATGATGACAAAGGTAAAGTTATTACAAGAGCAGAAGGATGCAGAACATGATGGTGATGGTGACGATGATGATGAGGAGGATGAGAAGGGGTGGAGGAGGCCTTGTGGCACAGAAATTAGTCCACTAATGAAGAAGATGATACACATTTGGGAAACAGTGCTCAAGAGTTACAAAGATTACCAGAGACAATGGCTGTGTATTGCACAAATATGATTAACAATGCAACGTTTGAGGTCCAGCTTCGAATTCAGTAGGAATTCAAGGAAATGTGCCATCAGTCTGGGGCATTCCATCATGGAATCCACCTATCTAACAACTTACACAGTATCACTTTCTCAAAAGACACTGATCTTAAAAGTTCATCTGCTAAATTGAATACATATGAAATAAACTACGATCAATTCTTACCCACAAATGAACACCACTAATCCAAATTCAGCAGTATTATTTTTCAAAGTTACTATATGCACAAGCTTGTGCATTATCAAATATAACCTACAATTAGTAAACTTTGCGAAGGTTTTTCCTTCCATTTTTGTGTGTGGCTGTACATGAAACAGTCACATTCAGTCATTGTAAAATACAAATAGTTAGGATATACAGACTGGTCTATGGGAAGCTAATTTTTTTAAAGTCAAGTTGGTACTGCTGCATGTAAACTTAACGCAAAATACATCAAAGGCAGAATGTGTGTCAGTTTCACTGTGTACCATCTTACTTCCAAAGTGCATGAGCACAAGGCAAAGTGATAAGCAGGAGGGTTTGTGTAGAAACAAATTTTCAGAAATATAAGACTTGAGGCATGCTTTTGGGATAACCTTTGCATGCAGTCATACAATGATAAACCTTAATAGGAAATTCATATTAAAAATAACACAGCAAAACCATCTCATTCTAGTTTGTTGCAGCTACTGTTCTTTAGTCCGGTGATCATGCCTATGTGATACCATATCTCTCTCCTGATGTGTTATGGTTTATTTGTGGCCTTAACAGGTGAACTGAATCCCAAAGGTATTCAAATGTGAAAAATGAAAATGTTGAAATATGGAAGTGTTGTACTGCATTAATGTGTAGAGAGAGCCGGTGTACAGAATCATGTACAGCTTTCTTAATTAGGTCCAGTGTTACCATGGTCAATCACGTCTTCACCAACAACATCAGTACTGTCTTGGCTACATGACAAATGCTGTAAGATAAGAAACATTATATTTCAGTGAAAAAGAGGCTGATCACAAAGAGAAAAATGAATGATTAGTTCACAGGTTTAAGTTGAAAGAACTGAAATGTTTAACATCAAAACTTTAAACTTCTTGATACTCTCTCTAAATGATACAGTTCCTAGCCTTATAAACCTGAAGTGACATCTCACTATTATATACTACTGGGGACAATGACTTACCCACATAATGGTGAAAGAATGTCTCCTACACACAACCCAAACCTTATTACCACCACACTACTCCAGCTACCTACTGTTATTTACAACAAGTGGCAAGTAACACCAATATCTGCAACATACCAGAAGGAAGACTCCTTCCAGTTACCATATAAAACAATATAAATGCACAGGATTTTACTACAATTGGATTTTATCAAATATAAGACACACGATCTCCCACACATCAGTATTTCTTTCTAATCTGTCTTACTAACACACAAAAAATTAAATATCTTTTTACATACTATGTACATGAAGTTCCACTGCAGATTAAATATGCATACTCACTTGAAATTACATATTACTTTGAAGCCAATGTAACAAGACTTCACTACACATAAATGGCCAAAAAGGAAGACCATCTAGAGAAACTAAAGTTGAATTCATTATACAGCACCTCAGCCATTACAACCATTTCACAAATTACATTTACCTAACTCATTTGAAAAGATTCTTTGAAAAAGACAAACAAAATATGTGGAAGTGTGTTCTGTTAAATGGCTTCTAGCACTAAGTTGTATTCTCTGAGCCTTCCTCAGCAACTCATTTTATTATGCTTAGTTTTGCAAGATTTCAGGTGAACACCGCAGTTTATGTAGTTTTATGACCACTCTTTCAAACAATGATTAAAACTCACCATTAATTTCAGGACTTCATGAATCGGACAAAGAGGATGAGGAGACAATAAATACAGTACCCATAATGAATGGAAATGATATTACCTGTTCTTCTACTGGTGTAGGAGCCAAGATAGAAATCTGAATCAACTGAAAGTCAGGTGCACAGAAGCAACGCATTAGCAATACTACTACACTCATTGACCAACCAGCCACATTAACCCAAGATGAGATCTATAAAACACAACAGACAAAGTCTGAATTACTGAAGCAAGTACAAATGAATATTGTGCAATAAAGCTACATTTACAGAAGAAAAACTCAGAAGACAGAAGTTGGTAGCAGAAAGAAGACAAATAAATAAAATAACAATAGAGTATGTAAATGTTAAAAACCAAACTGAAACCCACAGAAAATTCTAAACCTGAAACTAAATGAAAAACATCCAAGGCTTGATCATAATGGGAACAAGAATTTAGGAAAGACATCACACATAAGAAAGAAATGGCAAGAAAGGGTGGAGCTGAACTATGGGAAGATCCAGGTACATGGGGAGATTTGGTTGCAAGATGACCCACACAAAGTAGGAACTGAAGGGGAGGAGGAGGAGGCAAAAGAGGAGGAGGAGGAGGCAAAGGAGGAGGAGGAGGAGGAGGAGGAGGAGGAAGGGGGAGTAGTGGTGGTGTTGGTGGTGGTAGTTCCTGTTATATTCAGAATGTTGCACACTGACCTGTGCCACCTTCATGCAATTGTATGCCTGCAAACCCGTGTTCCCATCCACCAATTGATATCTGGCAAGATCATGACAGCTGGAAAAGGAATCAGTATCACTATAAACATTAGAAAAGTGTGAAAATGGGACATGGACTGAGCATAAGATCCAAGAGGGGATTTCATGAACCTATGGTTCCCTTAAGAAGGGGATTTCTTAACCATTTGGGTGCCAAGTGCTTACAAAGACCTGCAGGGTAGTCCATTTCTTAAGTTTCACCCACTACTTTTCCATGTATCCACATGATTATTAATGCTGACAATTAAGTAGAGTCTTTAATGTTCATGTTATATTAAAGAAATTTGAAAGAGAAAGAGATTCTTCCTTTCATTTCAATTAATTTCTGATCACAGTTTAATAAAATATTTCATGTTTACTGTACCTCCATTTTTGAGAAGCTGTCACTTAGCCAGTCAAGAAATTCCCCTCCTTTTATGGAACCCGAATATTCATTGTAGCGTTAGTAACAGCAACCAAACAATCCTAAACTCAGCCACATGAATCTGGTCCACACCCCAATATCCTGTGTAAGATCCATTTTAATGTTATCCTATCATTTATGCTTAGATTGTATAAAGTGAGAGCAGTCGCTTAATATGGTCACCAGTGAATAAGGAAACTAATGAACCAGGCAAAAGTACTGACAGCCATAAATAACAGAGAGCAATATATGCAGAAGCAGTGTAAAAGAATCATGATGTGACCTATGTGACTGTCTTGACTTGCATTCTGTACACCTGCTGGTTATCTGTCAGTCAGTACTCCTTTTCCTTTTGCCTATTCAGATCACACAATATTGTATTCCAAGGAGTACTCAAAACACCTGCAATATGACATACTGCTCTAGAAGCAGAACTATATCCACTACACAAGGAAGTCTGTGAAGAAATATTCTGGATGTTGCTGATATTAAGCCTGTACACAAGGACAGCATTGCTGGCAACATTTGTTCCTGATGTAGATACTCATAAGTCTGTCAAGGTTAAGTCCACATGTAGACAAAATTACTAGGGGATCATCAGTGTGGATTTTGAAACAATAGGTCAATTACTGAACAGAAGTTCTGTGTAATACTTTCATTGAATTTGGTATTCCCATGAATTAGCAGTTTCATTAAAATGTGATTCAATATAACTTAGTGCAGTCCAGGTACACACACACCTGTCTTATATGTTTCCTATTCAGAATGACCTCAAATAAGGAGATGCTTCAGTGCAATTGCTTTTCATGTTGCCTTCAGATATGCCACTTGGAAGGTCCAATTAATCTAGGAGGGATTGAAAATGAATATAACATAACAGCAACTGGTCTATGATGACTGACTGATTGACTAATTGACTGACTGATTCATTAGATTATTATTACCATCATCATCATCGTCGTCTCCACAGGCCTTTTCTTCTAGGTACTTCTCTTGAACCAATGGTGATCCCCACTTCTAAGGCTGCAAATTTCAGACTGCAGCACTTTCCATACTATGTGTGATATTCCAAGTACAGCTGTCTTTTGTAGTAAATCTACTGACTGTTTTCCAGGTATGGCTTCCAAATTTTCCTTAAACCTTTTGTTACAATTCTGGTGGCTACAATTATTACTGGTATAATCCTGCATTTCAGGTCCCGCATATGTTGTATCTCTATACAAAAACTCTGGTATTTTAGCTTCTTTTCTGCTTCCTTTTGCATGATATTTCTGTCTGCAGGCATTGCCACATCTATCAGTATATGTGTTTTCTCTTTTTTGTTGTTAATTATTATATCTTGCCTACTTGCTGTAACTTCTTTGTCTGTGTGTACTGCTTGATTCCACAACACTGTAACAACTTCCTGTTCATACACTGGCTTGGACAGCAGTGCGTACCATTTGTCTGTCGTTTCAATGCCTGGGCTTTGCCTACTGAGGAACACAAAATTGCACAAACTTTATTGTGTCTCATTAAGAATTCATTATTCACCAAAATGGAGCATCCAGAGGTTGGTGGTCAATTGTTTCTTCATGTTCTTTACATAACCGGCATATACTGTCAATTTTTTCCTTCAAAATTGTATTCTTATAATAGTTTGTACTAATTGCTTGGTCTTGAGCTGCCACTATTGTACTTTCTGTTTCTCCCTTAATGTCTCCAGATTTTAACTATCGATATGACTGTTCAATATCCACCAGTTATTCTTCTACATTATGTGGCAATTGTCCATGCATGCACTTCCCTCGCCATCTTTCGTTTCTCTGCTATGCTGTCCTTTATTTGTCTTGTTCTTCTCGCTACTTCAGTCTTGAGGTGTCTAGCTGTCTGTAACACTGCTGAGTTGATGTTGTGTTTGTGTGTTCTGACAATTTGTATTAGTGGATCTTCCTTTCTGTCTACATATTCCACCAGTTATGTAATTTCTACTGTATAGGCTTCTTCTACCTGTATAAGGACCCTACTTCCCTGTTTTCTAGGAACATGCAAGCGATCTACATCTGCCTTTGGGTAATGCTGTCAATGGATGGTTAGCAGTGTTCTTGTTTCCTGGTATAGTTTTCGCAGTTCTTCTTGATACCAGTTAACAATTCCAAAACTGTATCTCATTATTATTATTATTATTATTATTAATCAAATTTATCACTTCACAGCTTTGGCTGGGAAATATTCACCTATCCTGGAATGTAGTAATCAATAGGATTAAGCTCAGTGGTCTTATTTATAGTTTAAAAAGTTTCTTACTATCGAACATGCGGTAAGAATTTCAGATTTTTGCAGTTGTATGTATTCAGGTGCAAGTTACGTCTTGTTAGACTCTGTGATAGTGAATTTGGAATTACTCCCATAGATGATATTACTATCGGGATCACTTGTGCTGCCTTTGATTACACACAGCACATATTTCATTTGATAATTCTTGGTACTTGTTTTGTTTGTCAGTTATTGTTTTGGCAAGATTATGTGTATTTACATCAGCTATGTCTATCAAAAGGGTGTTCTTTGTTTTCTTACTCATACAAGTTATGTCAGGTCAATTAAAAGGTATTGTTTTGTCTGTAAGTATGTTGCGATTCCAGTACAGCTTGAAATTTTCATTCTCCAGTACACTGATTGGTGTGTACTTATAATATGGGCTTTTATCGTCAATCAATTAGGCTGCTTCTGCCAGTTTCTATTTATTATTATTATTACTCTGTCAATTATGATTATAGTGATGATTATGTTAATTTATTGGGTGAAAGCACAAGTATGCAGAAACAAATATGTCAAACTTAGCAATTAACCAACTTAATGCACAAAATCTTCTTTTACAATAAACTTATTATAAAAGAAGATTTTGTGCATTAAGTTGGTTAATTGCTAAGTTTATACTGAGAGGCACGGTCAGCAAAAGGTCAAAATTTGTGAGGCAAAAAAATAAGTATATGTCAAAGTCTTGTCAACAGAATGCAGGACAAATCATAACTTAAAGATGAAACATGTAAAAGTTAAAATATTTAGCAATGACATCAGCAAATCAAAACTGCATGCATGAAGAAACTAGCAGTTTAAATTTTGGGAAAGCTTGCTACAATTTGGTCCAGAACATCCTGTATTCCTGTTTGCTACCTAAAAACATAAAGGTACTGTACATAAGTATACTTTTGTCTGTTATTCTGTATGGGTGTAAAACTTGATCCCTCACTGTAATAGTAATGCAAGGCTATTCTGAATTTCATTCTAAATAACCATGAAAATTTTCAAATTCATCTGTGCACAGTGTTAATACAAGAAATAAGCACCATCTTCACAGAACATATGCCAACCTTTTATGTTTTCTCAAAAGAGCATTCCATGCTGGCATCAAAATTTTGAACACCTTACCACCTATCACAAGTCTTGGAAATGAAAGGGCACAGTTTAAAGTAGCATCATGTAGATACCTAAATATGCAACCTTTTACTCTGTTAATGAATTTCTTATATTTAAGAATAATTTATATACTGTACATGAAAACTTTATAGTATTTTGTATTGTAGAAATTCTGTATATTTTGAATATTTTGTGTATCCATGGCTTTTTTACATTCTACTGTCATATTCACAAACTTCTGGATCCATGAAATGTACCTATGCAAGCCTTTGAAGCTCACTGGTGGTTACCATATTCTAGGCTGAAGCCCAGTCTATTATTCTCAACTTTCATTTTTACTATGAACCTTGCTTGCCCTTCCACAACACTGAAAGTAAATCTATATGTACATTTAATAAATAGTGCCTTACTTTGTTTCATCCACATCATCCTGAAAAAGGCTGCAAAAGACATTGATGCCATCTTGCAATTTACATGCTGCAGCTAGAGCAACTCCAAAAAATGTTATGTTGAAAATTAAAGCTGGAAGTACAATTCGCCATGGTTGAGACAATCTGAAAAAAGTGTTTTGGGTCCTTAGAGATGTAACGCTTTGACAAGAAAAAGTAATATAAAGTATTCCCTGTGTGTAAGAACCATGCCTTGAAAGGAGAGCTACAGGAATACAGTTTCCAGTTTACTTCACATAAACAATTTCATGCTTGCCACAAGTACATTAACTTGTGTGGGCAAGCTTATTTCACAAGCCTTGCAGCAAGGCATACAACAGGTACAGAAGTACACCTACATGCATTTTAAACCTCTGCACTGGGACTGAGTGGACAGTTTCACACTACAGCCACAATACCCCTATGAAAACAGCCTCATTACTCACCGGTGGAAGCTGCAACAAATTGTGAAAAATCCTTACTTCTGCTCTGAACCCTATATGCAACGCTACTTATGCTTAAGGGAGGAATAAGTGATGAAAATTTATATGGCCTGCTACCTACGCTCATATCTCAGGGCCTTTGCAAATGTGGATTAGGCCTAGAGCTCACTGCTCATACATATGTGGAGGCTGGAGCCGGGATAGCACAGCTGATGTAGAGACCATGCTACAGACTGAATAATCAAGAATTCGTGGGGAAATTCCTAGGGGAAGGGGGGCAACATATTTTCCTCCTCTTCCTAGGATCCAGAGGAATTCTGGGACCAAACCAACCTCCTCATATATGGGTACCAAAGACTACTTCACCGGGGAAAAAGCAGTTAGGCCATGAAGCTGAACACTCACCTCCATCTACTGCTGAAGATGCATGGAGCTGTACCTCCACTTTCTAATCTAAAGCACAGCGCTCTCATTACGCGTTTATCTTTACTGTAAATCACTAAGATTCATGGCACCTGAATTCTTTACATAACAAATTTTGCAAATGATAGTCATTATATAACGCACAGTAAGTTAAAATCTTACCCTCGAGTCGTTTTGCCTCCTCTTCCACACATTAAGAAGAAAGTTATCCACACAATTGAAAAGATCACTGAACAAACAGGTACATACTGACAAAATGAACAATCACTTTGTCTTCCCCATTCTGACTTCACTAAATCAATAGTCAGATATGTAGCTGAACTATTGTCCGTTCTGTCACTAACGAAAGTAACATTACCATGCAGGAAACAATTACCGCCAAAACTCTCCACTACCTGACTGAACGCGTAACTGGTAGCAAGCCCACTTAAACCAATGACAACATAAAAAAATATATGGAATATCTTCCATGCAGGTGATATTAACTGTGATTCTCTCTCGTACAACTGCAAGTACCGTTCAAGTACTACCATTTTTCATCCCATAAAACTATTCGAGTGTTTACAAACCCACACCCACTACCCCGCCAATCAGTCAAACACAACTCAACTCTTGTTTACTCAACTGACGTCATTCGTATGCTGTCATGTCTTTTCGTGTCACGGTTGTGTATGATATTTCAGCCACATCTGGATCGTCGAGTTAGTGTACGTGTTGCATACTGCACAGCCGCAGTATGTACTGTGGGATCAATAACATTAATGACAGTCAAATGTGCGCAACTAAGGTTAAGTTCAAACAAAATCATGAATCGGCTATTAATGCTGGGTAAAGGTAAAGCGACACTGTAAAATACAATGTTTGACGTGCATATACATTTACTACGCTCAGATTCGTAGATTACGACCAATAGCATTAATTACAGCCTTGTTATATCATCCGTACTCTACGTGCCTGTATTTGTGCTCCCGCTTATCACCCATAACTGACACGAATAAATAGTTGTCATGGACAGTATGGTACATATATAAGGAAGTGTCATTACCACAGTTGACTTTTTTACAAAATACTGCAGCTTTGAATTATTCTCAATAGCTAACCGAACTAGTATGCACGGCGCTGTAAAAACGCCCTACGTCACTGTGTGTGTTGTAATGGCTCTGTACCTACATACACACATTCGTAACTGACCCACGGCGTCAGCTGGCAAAGTGCACCAGGGCAACCGTCGCAGGGGTACTTTTTTTGGGCGGGGAAAAATATCACAGCGTTGTTTCAGTAGGTTACGGTCTTGAGGGATCAGATACCGTGTTTATTGGTAATCTATTACCGAAGTTTCGGAAGAGTTTGCTGCTTAATTCTGCCAACCAACCAAAAGCTAACGAAGGGCGGACACTGGCGCGAATCGCAGTCGACGTCCCTTGTTCTGTTCAGATATTCCTACGTACGAAACGCAACCTTGGGCTATGAGACAAACCTCATGCGATTACACTTGACGTGAACGTAGTACGGGTCGGCTACTGACAGCTTTCCTCGTGGCCGGTGCATTCTCCGGTGTATGCAGTCATGGCTAGCAGATTCCATGCATCGGAGTGCGGAGTCGATGGCTGAGGCTAATAAAGAAAGCGTATACAAATAGTTAGGTTTTAGAGCGTATAAAGGACAAAGGGAATAATTTCATACGGTGATTTGTTTTCGAACATTCAAATTATCAATAGTTCTCTGCAATCGAATCGTTCGATAACTTCTATTCGATTGTGCCAAACAGTAGAAAAGGGGCGTGACTTGGCGGTTTTGTGGATGTGTTTGTGTGACTTTCGTCACGTAATCTGATATAATGAAAAGAATTGCGATTTTTGGGGCTACAGGTGGTGTTGGCATACATGCAACGGAAGTAGCTTTGAAAAAAGGCATGATTTTTAAACTGTGTTGATAGGGGTGTAATGTTAGTGTGTTCTTCAGCATATCCGACATTTGTTTGCCTTTACAGAGAGCAATTTAATGAATACATTAAGTGGGGTAAATAAGGCTAGTAAAAGTGAAGTCATGTATTGTGCTTTCGTGCATCAGGCTCCGCGCGAGATGATCTCGTAAAAGAATGTGAATACCGTTTCCACATCTGGGCAAATCGCTTACAAGAGTACCGAGTTTGCGGGGGTCTAATTCGTGTCTCGCTGGCAGCGTTTCATACATTTGCTGTTTGGAATGGCTTATAAATGTGTTTATTTTATCCCCCATTGTTTTCAACATTGCCTTAAAAATATAGAGGAAAAGGAGCAGTCAATCATCTATATTTAGCTGTACACATCAGTTTCTGTTCTATGTTGATGTTAAATAATTGGGTGAAATAAATATAAAAACATGGAAACTGTATTAGTTGTTAGTAAGCATGATGGCCTAGAAATAAGTGCAGAGAAAACGAAACGTAGTTCATATCATGCTAGAATGATTTCAGAATTGTTTGTTTCCTACAACCATGAAAATTAAAATATACAAAATGAAACTTCAATTTTGCCTGTTGCTTTTTATGTTTGTGAAACCTGGTGTGTTACATTGAGGATCAGAAATGGACCATGGGTGTTGGAGAATGGGGCATTGAGAACATATGGACCTGGGAGGGAGGCAATATTAGCAGGTTGAGAAAGTTGTATACTGAGGAACTTTGTACTGCTTGCCATATATGAGGTATCCAGAAACTTGCTTAATGGAGATGGTGAAGTACTTAACTGTGATTATCAGTTATGTGCACTTTTTGTTTGCAACAGTCAGCAACACTGAACATAGTAGACAACAATTTCAACAGTTTCATTAGCTTCTTATTGTCACTTTCTGCTGGTGGCTGTTGGCAGTAAAGTAGTGTTTCCCTGGAACATGAGTATAATGTCAGCACAGTGATGCAAGACATTGCATTATAAGGATTATGAAATGAAAATGTTATAATGTGCAGACATTTAGGACACATGGGAGTTAAGAGAAATGCATATGAAGCTTTTCTTACAGTACCTAAAGGGAGTAGACCACTTGGAAGATGTAGCTGCAGGCAGTAAGATGATATTAAAATGGATCTTAAGGGTGTAGGTTGGGAGGGTGCAAATGTACTGCATTCATTTGGCCCAGAATAGGGATGGTCATTGGTCAACTGTGAATATGGCAAACAACCTTCAGGTTCTGTTAGACGCTGCTTATTTTCATATAAAATATAATGTTCACATAGACTTTTTAAAAAATAAGCATTGAAAGAGGAGTTACATATTCATGTCAATTGTTGTAAGGTATAATATATTTAAAGATCTCGCGTATGTCTGCTTTCATACGATCACATTCATGGGAAACTGTGGGCATGCTAACGAGTTTCTTCATAAAGTGGATTCTTGGACATCTCACCCATACAGAATTCAGTTCTCACATCCCCTACTACAGTTGGAGGAGCAGAAGTTTAGTCTGCCATGTGAATAAAATATATACCATAATGGGCAAGATGAATATATTATAGGATAGGTAGGCTTTTAGTTCTGCCGATCCGCCTTTTCTATAGTTTGCCTAAAGAATAGAGTAGGATATATGTTCCCTACCTCATAATGTTGCCATGATGCCACATCCTTCACCACTGAGGTATTTAAAGGAGAAACTGACATCAGCAGATCCAACCTAACTGAATGGCTTAACATTTTATCCTGAAAATTAAACTGTAACTCACATTTTCAGAATGTTCGTATTTTGATTTAGATTGACATTATGTGCTTAAGTGTCCAGTGCCTTGGAATGACATAATTTTTATAACTATCAGTACTTGACAGTATTGGAAATAGTGAAATGTATAACAGACGAATTCTGTTATTTGTGAATTACTTGAGATAGAGTGATAGATATGTTGATGGCTAGTAATTAAGTCTGGAAAATTTAAAAGAAATCTTGAGTGTAACAGCTTTAATGTAGCCAGTCATGTCCCCATTATGCAAGTTGATATGTAGGATATTCTTTTTTTGTAGGCTTACAGGTAAGAGCTTTGGTAAGGGATCCTTCCAAGCTACCAGAACACCTGCAAAACCATATTGAAATTATTCAAGGAGATGTAACAAACAGTGCAGATGTACAACAGACTGTTGCAGGACAAGATGCTGTTGTAGTTACATTGGGTACACGTAATGATTTGGGTAAGTTAATATTTACACAGTGGTGACTTCAATTTTAGAAAGTCATGAATAGCCAGAGATACTTGAGCACCTCTAAATCCCAACTGCCCACCTCTGCCTTCCTCCCATGCACACATACATTCACATATATTGTTTGTGTAGGTGATGCCCTCAGAACTTGGCAGAATGAACTTAGAACAGTAATATGGCAGTAATTAACTTACTGTTTGCTAATGAGAATGAGGGTAACCTTGAAGGAGCACTGTGTGTAAACAGTAATGGAATAGTCAGAAATTATGAATTAAATCTCAAGACAAAATGGAAATTGTATCTTTTGAAGTTTAAATTTTTATAAGGGCAGAGGCCCAAATGGAGGACAAAATAATTGGAGAGATAAATAATATTCTCTGGCTGTGAATGTAGCTTCTTATATTTTGAGTACCAGTACCCCTAGACATGAAATTCACAGCTTTTCAATATTTGTGTGTTACCTTCAGAAGATCACTAATGGGAAAAACAGAACAGAGATCATTCTTGAAATTATTGAAAGGCGTGGCTGTGCCCACACTGTTTGTTGGGTCAGAGTGCTGGACTCTTCACCGCTATATGAAGAGAAGCAGCAGAGATGAGATTTCTTGTCCCATAACCAAACATGAAAGATCTGATCCAATTCACTATCGAGACATAAGAGAGCAAGTAAATATATTTTCAGTCAATGGAAACATAATAAACTATAAGAGGAGCTAGCATGATTATGTGGAGGAAACTGAAAAACATATGCTCATAAAAATATCCTACATTTTTGCTGTGAGGGGAAAACATGTAAGAGTAGGGCCAATAAAAAAGATGGAAAACCTAGGTCCAGGGAGACTGTGTTGGAGTTGGAACTGCATAATGTTTCAGATCTTTGTGTTGATGATCACAAGTATCATGTTGTCTTGATTCTGTTGTTAAGTGTCCATATTTTTAAGTAAGGCTAATTGATTGTCTTGTTTAACAGTGCTTTTTAGTCTCTACAGTTTAAAGAGGATAGAATGGAAGTGTTTCTGACATGCTTTAAATCTATTTTCCTGCAAGTCTAAGAAAGGTTACAGAAAACCTCAGTATAACTAACTTTCAGGATGACAATCAAACCTAGGACCTCCCAAATAATGGCAGTTACTAACCAGTCAACTGCAACATGAATTCTAATAGTTGAGTTACTTTTGTCAATAATTTGGTTTATTTGACATATGCTTCTTTTTTGCAGGTCCTACTACAGTTTTATCAGATGGTATGAAGAACATTATTGAAGCCATGAAAGAAAACAAGATAGAATGTGTTTCAGTCTGTTTATCAGGTTGGTGGGGACATCTTGTAACAATTACATGCATTTTCAGTAGTCTGGTTATGGCATGCATATGCATAGCATTATTTATGTTGCAGCATTCTTATTTTATGAACCGGAAAAGGTACCAGCAAGATTCCATGATCTAAATGCAGATCATCAACGCATGCTGGACTGTCTCGTTGCAAGTGGACTGAAATGGGTTGCTGTGCTGCCTCCACATTTGACAGGTCAGAGTGAAGTATTGTATTATGCCAATATGTGGAATAGCTCACACAGCAAAAACTTGTTAATTTGAAAGTGATGAATTCAAAATGTCATAAAATAAAGCCCTTTGATTAATAAAATTTGGATAACTTTACATATATTACTTGCTGGACAATTTGTCTAAATATGTCTTTTGTTACCACTGGGCACCCCTGAGCTCCTGAATTATGAAAGCAGTTGATCTTGAGCAGCAGCAACATTTGGCTGCTGGCAGGTATTGTCCATTGCAGGATACAACATACTCCATACTCCAGTGTGACCTTTGCAGAGGCAACCAAAACTCAGCCTGCACATTGAATGTATGCCTAGCTGAATTTTGGTTATCCCTGTGATGGTAACATGGGACTGTGGAGTCTATTGCTTCCTGTTGTGGACTGTACAGCAAACAGTTGCTGCTGGTATGTGCAAGGCATTATGAAAAGTGCATTAATGTACTGGTGACTACAAGAAGGGTGACACCACTGTTGATGTATATGCAGGTGCTGTGTCCTGATAATGAAAGTTGTGCTCATTGCTGTGGTGTCGTCCGAATATTATTATTTTTTGTTCCATTTAGTGGGGTAAAATATGAGTAAAAGTAAGGAAATGTGGAAGACAGCTGCTTGAAATTCGAGTGTAGGCTGTGATACAGAAAACAATAAACATGAGTGGGAGGAATAATTGTAAGGTCAAGTTGATTGTCCTAGAAGGTTTGAGGAGCGTCTCGGTGTCAGCAAATCTACCTTAACTGCTGATAATTAAAAACAATTTCTGGTGGCACTAGCTTCAAGCAAAATGGAAGTGTTGAGGGAGAAGAAGAGAAGATGGAAAAAAATGCAATTGATTGCAATGTGACCAGCTTGCAAAGATGCATTAATGACATTATCAGTGCTGGACTCTTTTGTAAGTTCACGTGATGTCCATGACAGAACTGCCAAAGCCATGGATAAACTTCATAACTTTGTGTCAAAAGCTTTTAAGAACATTCTAACACAGGTCAATTGATTCTTATTTTAAGAAACAACTAAGATCAAAGTGTAATTTCAGTCTTCCACTGTGAAGTAGATGAGAACTATGCTTTTCAAGGTTACAATGCAGTGAGTAGTGATAAGAAATTACCACTCCTCACTGTTGAATAGCCCAGAAGAGTGAAGTTCTCAACTAAGATCAGAGTTTTACAACTATAAAGTATTGTTTCCTGGCTTGTTTTGATGTCATTTACAGTAAATTATGCAGTAGATGTTGAAAAATAAAGAAGGGGTCTTCTAATTATTCAAGTGAAAATCAAAGTAACAAACATCACATCGCAACTTAAACCAACAACATAACAGATTACTGTGTATTAAGAAACTGGATCATTTCAAAATCTCATACTTTGAAACTTGATTTTTTGGTCCCAAGCACTGCACATTGACAGGGTTTTACTGTATGGTGATAATGTACATCTCCCTCTTTAGCCTGTACCCACACTGTCCTTCACAGCCATACTTAATTTAAGTATGTTACACCACCACAAGCACACAACACGTAACTGGCAACTGAAGCCATCTTCAGATGCAATTAATTAATACCCAGTCATTTGTACACTGTTAGAAGTTGTAATTATTGCAAAAAATTTTGACATTATAGTTATTTAATGCTAATTAACAAACCTGAAGCTCAACAATTTCTAGATGAAATGCGTTGTGTGATGCAGCATCCATTGTAAGTGTTATGCAACCTAAATATATTGTGCATACCACTAAAAGACAAGTTTCTATAGCTACATTTGTTCAGACGGTCATGTTTGGTTACATTCTTAAGGCTCAAAGGAAGCCAGTAATTAAACTTACTGGATAGGTATTATGTTTTATACATTTTGATTTTCATGTGCTCTAATTCTAAGAATACCCATTGTGTCTAACCACCATACGTTTCCTTTGAATATTCCCACAGTTGTAATCACAAAAATCACTGTAATCTGCAAACTATGGGTCTAGACACCTTAAGTCCTACAGACTGTGTGTTATCTAACACACCGCTAAGGATCTTTCTGATCAAATCATGCCCTTTCATGTGGATCTGACCCAATATCTTAACAGGGTAGGAAGGTATGAGGTTTGTGAAGTGCATTGTTGGTGATTTGAGGTGGATCACAGCCAGTCAGGACATTGTATGTTTCACATATTACAGATTATCAGCCTTCCATTTCAAATGAGGTGAATGACATATTGTACACATGGTTTGAATTTATCAAGGCGTCAGAACCTGCTGAAAGTTGTTACATATCACATGCACAAATGGTACTGGACATGCAGACATAACTGTTCTGAGATCTCTTCAAGTATGAATTGTCTAAGACCACAGTTATTAAATATAATGCATTTTAATTGTGATTTTTTTATTGTATTCTAGCTCCTTACGGCCCATATACAGCACCTGGTAATTTTGTTGAAGCATGATGTAAATAATTAACCAATGTGGTTCTTATGTGAATAGATAATCCCAGTGGGAAGTACACAGTGAGTCATGGTTCCTCACCAGGACGGGCAATAGCTAAATGTGATCTTGCCACTTTCATGCTGGAGAGCCTTACAGACCCACAGCATCATAACGAGTTGTGTGGCATTGCAACTACTGCTTAATCACAGAATTCTTGTAAGTACTGGCAAGCTCATGTGTCCTATAAGACTTGTGCATTGTTGCATGTTTGACTGCCAAAACCCTGGAATAAGCCGAGATAAAATTTGGTATTTGGAGGTCCACAATGGACATCATTAGAATATTTAATGTTCAAGAATGCCATTCACCTATAATGCATACATTACATGAAACTGGCATTGAACTCTCAGATTTATCAAAAACAGCACACTATGTGAGACACTGATACTTGACAAGGTATTGGCATTCATAAGGTCAACTTATGCTTGAAACATTTATTGACATATGTGATGAGATACAAGGCAAATAAAGCTGAAGGCACTATGATCTTATATTTACAGTGCATTTATATTTGCAGCAATAAGTTTGTAAATTCAAGGCCAATGAAATATGTGGAACAGTAGCTCCAATCTTTCAGGTTTTGAATATTGGAATTCAGCAGGTGATTGACTGAAATTCAAGAGATTATCCATCGGATGCCATTTAGAATGCAAACAAGATCTGTGTTATATAGGTATACTGAAAGAACTAAATTTTGTAGGCCTTGTTTATACAAGGAGTATGTCATTGTTCTTGTGTTCTATCTATAAGTATGTTGTAAATCATGAAGTATATCTGTTTTAACAGGGGAAATTGGATTTCTTAAGGGGATGGTGTTTGCTGTTAAGCAGAGTATTTACCGTCATGGGGACCAACACCGAAGTGTTTCTTCCTAGCCATCTTATACACAGAACAGTTCCTTAGTTAACCACGGAACAGAGTCTCACCTGTGGCTATAGTATGAAACATATTCAGATATATTATATAATTATATTTAACAACTGAAATATATATTGTACATTTACTGTTGTATTTTTATTAAATTTGTGGTGCTAGTTCTGAAAGTAATGCAGTAATTGCTAATTCTTTGATATATATAAAATCAGTTTGTAGGCTTCTGATGAGATGTCAACCCTTTCATGACTAACTCTAAACATACACATTTCTAGTTCTATACTTTTCTTAATTCCCAACACTGATACTGAATACACTCATGTTACATGTTGTGAATGAATGAATTTTCTTACCTGTTCAAAGAACATAAGTTGAAAACATAGCAAAGGAGCCCGTCTTTTTCCAGGAGTACAAATTGAGGTGAATAATGAAATAACAAAATTCAGGCTTAACACAAGAGGAATATATTCTTAGAAGTAATACTTACAATGAGCTAAACTGGGATCCCAGGGAAATACCTTCTAAACTGACAACATTAATAGGTACTAATATTACAAACCTACAAACTACAGCTGCAATACTAAGTACAAATATTACGTGATACAAAATAATGGGGTTTTGTGGGATCCCATGGTAGACACAGTGACAGTTACAGGTCCATTTATTAATCAGCATGTCTGCCCTCCTGTTCTGTCCTTGGGTCTCCCAGCACATGCCTCATCATTCCATGGCTTCACCTCGCACTACCTCTACTCAGTCCTACCTCGTAAGCAGTACAGTGAGTGTTTGTCTGCTTATTTGCCACTCCACACAAAACATATTCCACTCCTGTCCTTTCCTTTGTGTGTATGGAGCACTGTCCTTGTCATGAGCATCACTTTTTTGAGTCTCTCTCCTGTGGCAAATAGCTGACCGGCCTCTGTAGTGGAGCACAGCATGGCTGCGTCTAATCTGATCATGCCTGACCCCCAGACCACACTGTATGGTGATGCCAAGCCTTGGCATTAAGCTAACCCCTACTCTTCCCACTTGCCCGGCAACTGAGAAACCAGTCTGTTCAATGTACTGCACACTAGCCCACCCTAGCATGAGAGAAACTACAGTGGGCATATACCACCCAGAACCATGCGGTGTGCACGGTTCCATGTAGAAAGCCATGTTGCTTGGCAAAGTTGAGGTAACAAGAGAAACACACAGGCTTGAAATGGACAAAAAAGTTGTATGTAAAATGTGTCATTGTTTGAAAAGAGTGGGTGTGAAAATTTTAATGTTGTCTGGGTCATTCTCTTCAATATCAACAGACCATTGAAATCAAACTGTTCACTAAGGAATGCCTAGTGGTTCTGTTATGATGGCGACACCAAACATGCAACTTATCTTTACTAGTGCCTCTGTCTTTTCTATTCTGCATTTGTGTATTACTTCCTTCTTCTGAAGACAATCTTATGTAAGCTGCATACATTTAGTGGTAACACTGTGGCATGCTTGTAATAATCAACTGTGATAAGAGGGTGCGTGAACATTTTCGGAATGATACTTAAGAATGACGATGACGGTGTAGCCACAGGAAAGCTGGGTGCATATTGTTGATCATACACATTATGGGCTGTAACATGGAAAGACTGATCAGCAATCTGGGATAACTGGTGATATGTCTACAGGAGTTCAGGAATGACTTTTGGCCAAACAAAATTCTTTACTGTAATGATCCTGGGGAAACCCTTAATTGTTGGACCAAATAGATTGAAAAGCAGGGCCATTATACTGAAGAATAATGTGTGTATTAGATGATTTTGTCAAAACATCCTTAATTTTTTACAACCTTAGTATGGCAGCAAGATGTATTAATTGTCATTTATGTGGGTCTACCTGTATACACATGGATGCATGTAAAGAGAAGTGAATTTTTTAAGTTTTTTCTGAACTTCACATTTTTTAAATGTGATTGTTACAAAAGCCCACATCCAGCCACTGGGCAGACTGCGTGGATATGGGTCTAGCCCTTGCTATTTAGTGGCTGTTGAGGCTTAACAAGAACCCTCAAATGGATGACTAAAGACACTTTGGTCAAGCCACAACACACCTAGTACACCAGCAGTGAACATCCTGTGTTTTCAAGAAGCACTTTTTGATTGTCCATTGTAATTTAAAAATTAAGTATAATTGAGAAGATGATTACGAAGTAGGTAACATACTAACGAGTCTTGGATAATCCCTACATAAGAAAATGCTGCATATGTAAAAAAAAAGTAGGTCATGACACAAAGAACTGCTTTCGTAAGTATTCCCTTTATTGTTATTCATAAATTAAGGTATAAATATTAACTGCAGTACATGTATATGGACAACAGTTTCACTCAACATGCAGTTATTTTTATCCTTTTGGGACAGTGGTAACTGTGTCACCCATCTCCACCAGTAACCAAATAAAGTGAACATATGATTCTAACTTTTTTTTGTACTGTGACTGATTTTTGGTTATGAAATGAATACTGTTTTGGCCAGTAAATTAAAATCACTGTCAAACACAACTACAGTTTACTTTAAAAAAAATCAATGTGCTATGTGTTTTGGCCCTGATGGGCCATCATTAGGTTTTGTATAAAAACAGAAAAACATGTACCATACTGAAAACAAAATATGTATTGTTTTTCAGTAAACCGTAGTTGTATTTGACAGTGTTTTTAATTTACTGACATTTAAAAAAAATCATGGGTTTTCACATGTAATGATTTTTCTTTTGGAAAGCAATTTTGTCTCATATTTTTGAAGAAAGTTTCTCATGCAAGATTTTTAAGACATGTTTATTAATTTTTTGAGGATTCACTTATATTTACAGATTTTTTTTCATACATGTATAAGAGGGTCGTAATGTGGCTAAATAAACGGGCTTTGGAGGAAGTGGTGGTGGTGGTGGTGGCTCAGGCTGTGGACATGTATTATGCTGGTCTAATATTCTGGTCTGTGGATATGTGTTCAAAACAGATGGAACTGACAGTGTTAGAGAAACTGCCTGCACAGGGATATTAATACAGCCCTTTGTGGCTGTTTCGTTAGATGGCACATTTTTGGAATTCTGTCCTAGTACATGTGTTCCATAGATCTGCACAGGTTCACATTCTTTGTAGCCAATCTTGGAGTAAAATCCCTGCTTATCTCTAGTGTAGAGATAGAGTGTTTTCATTCCTCGCCTGTAAGAGAACAAAGTCAACATAGTAGTCTGTTATTTCCTTACCCTATGTTGTGTATCACACGATAATGGACATACGTGCTTCTGATTAAAGTTTTATTACTCTTAAATGCGGGAGAATAAACTGGGTGCAGTTCAGTATTGAGACATAAATCTCTAAGATATTAAGTGTTGTTCAAACAATTCTTTCATGCAGTATCATAAACTACTGTGTAACAGGCATCTCTCCACATCCTACATTTTCAGTTAAACAGTTCTGAAGTGTATTACATAACTGTCAAAGTACACCCCTTGCCTTTCTGTTTTTATACTTTTTGGCACATTTCTTTTTTGAAGCTACTCTTTTATGAAAGATAATTGCCTGAATAGCACAAAACCCATCCTGTGATCTTTTATTGAAAATATTCTGAAATTCAGGTATCTTACTACCCATTTGCAGGTCTTTTGCTTCTGGTTCATGTATGCAACTTACTTGCTGGATGGTGCAAAAAAAGAAATAATGTTCTAAACAAATATTTGCATTGTCACCATATTTCATATTTAAGAATTATGGTTTCATCATATATGCAATATTATTTGCAACTCAACGATTATAAAGATGGGAATGATGTAGGTTATAATGAAGTCTGTTTTGTTTCTTATATTTGTGGTACCCAATAAATGTAGTTTATCACACTGCATTTCATCTTTTGTGGCATGTAAATATAAAAAAGAATTTGCTGGTGTGATTAAACAGTGGTACACATACTTTAACCTGAAAAATTGTGTGTCATTATGTAACGCAAGAGTTATAACCAAGACTTAAAAAATACAACTGCCTGCTCAGGAACTGGCAAGCAGATATGCATAATGATATTTATGTTAATGTGTCATAAGTGCTAATTTGCTGTAGGCTGTGAGAGAGAATAAAAGTGAAAACTGATACTTCATTTCAGTCTGTAGGCATTAGTTCATGGCGTTCAGTGGACGCAGTGTACCCTCAACAACTTTTAACGAAAGAACATTTCCCTGTTACATATTTATGTAATAGTTACACTTTTTGTTCCTCAAAATTGTTAATGAGCATGTTTTATTTTCTTTCACTCTACTTGACAATGGTGGGAAGCAATATAGGGATCTGATGTCAACATAAATTTACTTATTGCATGATATTCTTTTACCTTCTTGCAAGATCTTCACTTTTAGTCATAAGGAACTTCCCAAGACCTTTCCCTCTGTGTTCAGGATGAACAACAACTGAAAGAAAGTGTATATACACTGTTAAAATTAACAGATTTAATATTCCGTAGGATTAAGTTTCTCATATTTTCAAATACAGTCCCACTGCAAGAATGCTGACCTTTAAATTAAGTAATGGTGACATGTATTTTTCACAGCACTTTCTTCTGGTAAACAGTATTTTGGAGGAACATGCTGCCCCCATCTTCAGGGTAGAAGTAAGATGAGCATGGGAAAAGTTGGTTATGATGAAGAGAAAAACCTGCTCCCACCACTCATTCAACAATAAAGCTATGCTTTTCACCAAGGTGTAGGGTGAAAGCTCTTTGCAATGAGGACAGTTTTTATGTTGAGTTTCTTAAGGTCACTTTAAGAAGGAATAGCTTCAGTGACGAGATGTCAGGCTCTGTATCTCCTTGTACATATCACTCTGCCCAGCAAGGATCCTGCTTTGGTCACTGCTACCCTATCATCACCACCTACCACTGCACTGGTGGGGTTATGTTCAGACATGAGAAGTCAGTTGGCCTCCAGATTCAGATATTCAAGAATTATCTACAATTGAAGTAAGTGTGTAAGTGTGAAGAGGTCTACACTGGAGACTTGTGGTTTGTCTGAGACCAAGATAACAAGCTCCAACGGTATATCCATCTCGTTAAGTCAACCATGGCTGAGTGCATCATCAACCTGGGCCACCACATCTGACTCCAGGATCCTCTACCAAATTTAGATATGTGGATCGTACCATGGAGAAGAGAAGCATAGAGCTCCATCTCAATAACATGGGCAGGGAAGACAACTTCTGCCTCAGTAATGCACAGCAACTGCCTGGCTTCTCCTGGAAAGATCATCCTTTGGCAATATCCCATATCTTCAGTTCTCTGGCTGGCCTGTCAGTGCCCAGTGACAACTATGCCTTTCAGAGCCACTGGTGAGTGCTCTTTTCAGAGCCTCTTTCATATTTCTTCCATCCTCTCATACTTCATCACAACCCTCTTCCATACACATGCTGTTTTATTCTTCCTCTTTTTCATCTACCTGTTCCAGATCTCAACTCTTCACTTCTTTATTCTCCATTTCCCCACCCCACCTATTTTCACAGCCTTTTCTAGACTAGTTTCTTCACTGTGCTTGACTGGCCTGTTCTGTAGTTTATTTCTACTTCTTATCATTATTTCAAATTTATTTTTGCTTGGTCTTGTCCTTTCCTTACTCCTATTTTCTTCTTCCTCTTGCATTCTGCTTATAGACCCACTTGTTGGTTCTCTCTTCCTGGTTATATTTTCCCTTGGACTCTTAACAGACCTGCCTGCGGCACTAAGTCCTTGTTTATGTCCCCACTCCTGCCTGCAGCCCCACCTTTATTTGGACTATGCCAGCCCACTTCTGGGCAGTACTAATTCAATGCTTGTTTTTCCTCATTCCCTCAGGTCTTCCTTTCACCTTATTTTATTAATTGTACTTATTCGTACTACACTGTGGCTGTATAGTATTTTCCTCATCATTCTCCCTCACCCACCTTACTTCATTCCTCTACACCTGTCCCCTTACATCTGTCCTTGGTATATTGCCACTTCGTGGTGCATCTATTTCCTATTACATCCTCTTATCAATATCTGATCTTTTTTTTTTATGCTTGGCGTATTCTTCTACCCAAAAGACAGAACTGGCACACTCCTCTGAAATGTTGTTACCTATCTACCAAGCTACATGGTATCATAACCCAGAAGGAAACAATCTTCAAACAATAATGAGTTGAAGTTTATTTTCTGAAATCTGTATTTTATAAGTAAACAATCAGAATGCATCAAGTAAGTTTGCAGTGGATGGATGGATGGAACTGTGGTTCCATGCCTCTTATGAGTGGCAATATGACCTCAGACCTTTCAGCATATTAAATTTAGTATTAGACAAGGTTCTAAATTGGAATTATGATTATTAATGTCTGAAATATAGAAATATTAAGAACCAGAAGAAATCCAAAACATGTCTGCTTTCCACTCATACCACTTGTGGACTGTGGACATGTCAGTACAACAAAACAATTTTTTTTTTCTGAATATACTTTGAAACACAGGTGACTCTCATTACACACAGGAACTGTGTTCCTGAAAATCACCTTGTATGTCAAAAATGTGTGAAACATACAACATGCAGTAATGGGAATTACGTTCTCAAAGATTCAAAATTTCAACCTTTCAAGATCAAATTAAATATTAAAATTAAAATTTGTGAGTTGAATCTCAAGTTACAATTCTTTGGTTGTGACTCCCGACACCAGGGTAATTATATATTAACTCTCAATGGCAGGTTGGATAAATGTACACCCCCCTCATCCAAATGGGAAAATACTATCCCAAAGTTGGCATTTAATTTGAACAGTGCTTTGGATGCAGCAGAAACCTGACACTTAAAAGGCCCATATACTAGAAGTTAATACACTTAGTTTTCATACATATGAAGATAAGAGAGCAGTAAATAAGTAAAAAAAGAACACAAAGTAGTCTAAAAGTAAAAACGCTACAACAGTACGTAAATCCAAAAGTAATAATCTTAACCATTACCATTACTGCCTTGCTTAAGGTGCCTGGCTGGAGAGGTTACTGGGCAGCTTGGTCATCAGTGTCTGATGACTCGGCATAGGTGAACATTTCTGCAGGCAATGAAACCACGTATAACAAGAGTCACCTGTATGATTGTTTAATGTTAGCTTTTAGATGTAGCCAGTAAAGGTGTAGGTCTAAGTGTGCTGCAATATTGTCAATTCAGATGTGTCTCTACATATAACAATAACTTACGAAGTAGTGTGATAGTGGTGTCATCTTTTTCAGCCCCACTGGATCAATAGATTCATGCTTTGGTTTCTACTGAAATATCTATTACCAAATAGCTACTTATTTTAATTAGGCATTTCAAATTTCCCAAATACATTATTTTTAATATTCATTTATACATATCTTTATGGATTTGAATATTTTTTCACTGTTATCATTAGTCACTTATTTCCAAAATATTAATCTGTAACATGTTTCAGTGTAATGTAATGCATATGAGTACATACTGGAAAAATATTATACAAATAAAAATCAAGTATAACAAATTACATGACTATACTGTGACTGGCCAGAGTCTGGAGTTCAAGTCTCGGACTAGGCCATCAAGAAGATGAGAAGATAAACTGGTTGTCTGGCCATTAGCCGGTTTAAATTATAGAGGAAATAAAGTTCTGTATTCAGTTTTGGAATGGGCAGAGAGGTTTAGCAGTTCAAACCTCTAATTGCTCTCCGCACTTAGGCCTAGCAGGTAAAATGGGTAGAGGTCTAACACACCTCATTTCCATAAAGGGCTTGGATTCTCTTTCTTGTATAGTGATAGGTAGCTGTATGCAGATGTTCCTTTGTTCGAATGATACTTTTCAGATGGGCTTCCCTGCAGTTACCTGCTTCCTGACAAGGGAGAGACATTCCAGAATGAGACACTCAGTTGTTAGACTTCGAGAGTAGAGTTGCGAAGTGAGCAGAGTTGTGAAGAGATTATAATTGCAACTGTGTCGTGATCAAATCTTAAGTTACATGTTTGTGTGTGTATGTGCTCAATAAATGAGGAGAGTGTAATTTTATGTAATATAAAAATTATCAAGCACAGCGGTTTCTATCCCCCAATATATTCCTTGAGACAGACTTGAGCTCACTGATGAGTGTACAAAGTACTGTAACCCCTAAGTCACGAAAAATTTAGGACAGTGGTTACAATACTTCATGTACACATACACACACACACACACACACATGAAACTTTACAGTAATGTATATGATTCAATATGTCATATGATACTAACCTACATTTTATTGAACCACCATATAAAAAAGACTGAGAAACACTGACTGCACCATACAGTAAACTTATTTTTGTTCCCTACAGTACTATATTAATATAGTGTATTATTGCTGTACACAAATTATACAGGATCAGTCAATGGAGGTAATCTGTGCTCATGCCAAAGTTTTAACTGCTGCTGGCCTAATTTCACACAAACATTTATAGTTTACATACTGAAATTGTTTGTACATGGCATGATGAACTGCTTCACAGACTGGCTGCAAAACAAATCTGCCAGAAGGAGGTATAGTAGGATCTGCTGAGTTGTTTTTCATTAATTTCAAATTTTATTTAGCTTTGCCTTGAGGTTGTGCATGTGTGTGTGTGTGTGTGAGTGAGTGTTCGCACGCGCCTCCTGTGACCCTGTCTTGTATCAGAAAATGGCAGATGTAAAGGAACAGCACATCTGCATTAAAATCTGCTTCAAACTCATCAAAACTTTCAGGAAAGGAATAGCTGGCACAGCTCAACCATTTTACTGGTCTTCTAAGTCCAAAAGTGGAGTGACATCAGGAAATCATTCTGGAAAGCCTCCCAAGAACAAAATGGAAGAAAATGTATGACTCCAGGTTGTTCACGAAAACAAAAATTACCCTTTGATTTGGTGAATAAGATGACAATCTCATTTAGATCATGCCACAGGATTGTAACAACAGATCGGAATATGCAAGATATCCTCCAGATTTGTACCTTGCCTACTGACTGATGAGCACAATCACAATCATAGCAGTGTGTGAGTGTCACATCCTTAAGAGACCCACAATTCCTTTCAAAGATTATCACAGAGGAGGAGATTTTATGACATCATTACAATTTGAGAATAACCACAGGCAAAGTTTAAAATGCAGAACTTCCAAAAGTGCCCCAAGTAGTTGTATGAACACTGGACTCATTAATCCCATCTCAAGAAAACTAGTGTACTTCTAAGGCAACAGAATGGAACAATTAGTAGATGCACTAGCATCTACATTACATATGAAAAATACAGTATGTATACTATGTGAACACACCATGTAGATTGAGCAGCTCACAAACCAGTAAGAACCCCTGGGCTCAAAAAAAGAAAGGCACTGATGTTAAAATGATAAAGCAGACAAATATCAAGTTTGGATCTAATCTTCTTTTTTTGGACCCTGTCCATCGTCTATAGGTATTTTAAAGACTAAACCACTAAATTTTTGAAGCCATCTCTGCTTCCACCTTCAGGTGAGAAGCACCTAACCTGTTGGAGCTCTTAGATCGAGTGACTGAGAACAGAAGATTGTATCCAGATGTTATACACCACTGTCAATGCATTACAGTATTGAATTAAATATCAAGTTTGAATGTCATGTTCCATAATTTGAAAACTACTTAAAAGTTGCAATGAATATGTGCATCTGCAATTTATGATTCAATTGAAATGTGACCAAACAAAGAAATCTGAAATCGGGAAAAATACTCATGCTGCAAAAAGTCTGATATGGCTGGCTGATTGCTACTCAAACAAAGCTATTCATTGCTGAGGCAGGGAATATGCTATGCACACACCATTCCTGACTGATGAAATCCAATTGGACACCATACTGTACAAGATTTACAACTCTCACAATGGACAATAATTCCTTAAAAGAAGTAACTGATTACACTAGACAGTAACATACACGTTTTTAGCTGATGCAAGTGATAGTTTTACCATTTTCACATAAGTAAAATCAAAGTTTAATCTTTCACTAAGTGCAAATTCTGGAAGTAAATTGACAGATAATCTTTACTTGAACCTGATTCAATTAGACATCCCAAAGGCAGGCTTGGCAGTAATGACAATCTGCTGTGACCTAAGACTTCATGTGAGTGCACCAGAACAAGGCATGTTGGAAAATTGTCACATGACATCTCCAAACGTCTCAGTCTGAAACAAATAATTGCTTGTATTAAATCCTTTAACATAAGAATACAATGACCTGTGAAATCCATACACCGGAAATCTCTGTATGGAATGAGATAAACAGAACTCAAGTGTTATGGACACATATAGTAGATTTAACACTTCAATTTCCAGACTCATTCTGTAAAATAAGTATACTGCCATTAACTTTTAGTGGATCTGATCAAGTACAAAGTACTGTACTTGTCATCTGACTATGTATGTACTTGTTTTACTTTTGTTCTTATGGTTGTGTACCACCAGAAAAAAGTCTCAATATTAATTACTTAAAAACCTGACACTCCCCAACAGCAATAATTTTAAATGGTTTGAAAAACTAAACTATAGTAGTGCTACAATACACTTAAGAGAGTCTATTGCACCCCTATTTTTGTTACCCTTTTTTAATATCTGAGTAACACTTCCTGTCCAGCTTTTTAAATTTAATTCTATACTGCAACAAGATAGTGAATGTATGTATAACATAACACTGTGGTGATTATGCATGACCATTATTGAGCCATATGTCACTGCCAACAATATCAAATAATGTTTTCAGCATTATTGCCATAGGGACTCAACACATTTGCATTTGTATTGATGTATGTATGTATGTTGCTGTCAACAACATAAATACTGAATGCATTATCAGAAACATGTAACAATGCATTCCCTTTAGTAGTTTGGCAATGCCAACAATAAAACTAATATTCATAATGTTGTCATAGAAATGCAGTAATGAGTTCCTTCTACACTGTGGCACTACATGTCACTGTCAACAATTCTTTTACAGCAATTTTATGTCACCAGCAACAATGAAATGTACTTAGGTCAACATGTAAACAGCCTGGTATTTTTGTATGACTTTTAATGGAATTTGGACTTTCTCAACAGATTTTCATGTAAGTACCCAATATTAAAGTTCAGGAAAACCCATCCTGTGGGAGCCGAGCTGTTATATATGGATAGACATGACAAAGCTAATGGGCACGTTCTATGAATATGTGAACACACCTAAAAACTATGACTACATAAAGAGACCCAAGTTCTTAACGAAATAAAAGTGATGAGTCCTCCATCAAGCTATAGGATAACCAGTGAGATGCAGAACATACAATGTGTACCATGCTCTTTTACATTACTGCAAGCTGGAACAGTCTGTATACAAAGACATGTTACTGTGCTTAGCACCTAAATAGGATAGCAGCAACTGTAAAAATATCATGGATGTTTTCAAATTTCAGTGACAAATATTTGTCAACTGTAAAGGTTTTCTGAACACTGTAGTTGTGGAAAGCATTTTATACATAAATATTTGTCTCAGTACATGTCTAGAAAGTAGGATACATGGTGTGAATTTTGTGTCTCCTGAGCTCTTTCACTATAAAAACATTTCATACAAAAAAACAGTATAATAAATAATGTAAGGCCTAAAAATGGCTCTTGTATTCATTGGCTATTTCTCCTTAAAGATGATTCAGTTTGGATCAAAACATGCACAAGACAGATTTGAAATTATGACAGTCCAAAAAGGTCAATGGTGCACAGAATTACTTCTTAAAAACTTCCTGACCCACTGTTTTCATTATTAAAAATTGTTGGGTAAATGCAGAACATTATGCAAGTAAATACAGATTTAACTTCATTGCTTTTACAGATTATACAAAGACTTTCACTAGCAAACAACTCACAATTAAATTACCTAACAATGATGAGAGAAAGATGGGTATAATCTGCTGTGCAAGGCCTGAACTGATAAGGGGTCTTGGGAATAACGGGACAGAAAAGCTCTGCACATTTGTAAGACACCTATAACAACATAAAACTAGAAAATTGGAGCACCATATAAGGGGTGTGTCTTCCATCAATGGACAAACCTATCGTCATGTCACAGGCGACGCCCCAAAGAATTCAAGGCAGATACTGTCAAAACTTTAGGACTAAAATTTGGTCACAAACCCCTATTGGGTCTTGACACAATGATGAATAGATGGGCAGTCGCAAAGTGACTTGGCCCCCCCAAATCACTTCAGCACCCAGCTGTACCTAATGTACTCGTCCTTCAGATGAACGCAGCACGTTCCACCGAAACGTCGACGCAAACCTCTGATACTACAGGTGTAATAACCCAACGGACGGCTATTATTAGAATATATTTACCTTGCAGTTTTACTCCTGGGCCATTCCATATTGATTAAATCGCAACACTGGTCCATGAACTGTGGATAACGGTGAATTTCATGGACTTCCATTATTTCAAACCGCTTACAATTATCTTCTTGTATTATAAAAATAGCTACCACTCTGCACACATCATTTTCATTCCGTACTAGGCACCTATACTAGATAATCTGTGCTAGACACAAAGTACTAGGTATTAGTATGTGATTACGTGCGTCAGCGACCTAGATGACGATAGGTAAGGAACCCAATTAGGGTGGCTGGTAATTGTGACGATGAGCGGCGAAAGAGTAGTTACTCATGAAATTTAGGCAAGGGCGCTAGTTGGGTAATAACAGGAATCTCCTCTGTAGTTAAAACGGACAAAAAGTGTAAATCAGTAAGCACGCTGCATTCGCACCACGGATCCTCTACCTCATTTGTAACGTTGCTAGCGCTATTTAATTTTAACCCATAGAACATTCACATTACCAACATTTCCATGAAATGTCCACAGCGTGAATTGGAATGAATTTCTTAAATTTGGTATACCTGTTCATTCGGATCACATAACCAAATGACTACTTTTTGGCGGGATTTCAGTACGTAGGAAGAAATAACATATAATTAGGGCTGTGACAGCGAAGCATGGATAGATCCGTTGGTGAAAAGAAAGCTTGCAATAGTGATATGCATTCTGTAGACTTGAATCCCCTCGTAGGAGAAGCCAACCTTTTAAAGCAGGCTGCAGAAATATTAGAAGGTTCAAAAGCCAATACAGCTGGTGTTTGTTTGAAAATAATGATACAAGTGGAGGAAATGAAAGAAGGACTTCAAGCCTTAAAGATTCTTCTAGGTAAAGAGGAAGCCCAACTAGAGACTTGCAAGGTATGGTAGAGTTTTTTAAATTTTGAATCCTTTATCTTGATGTCAAATTGCAATCCCATGTTTAGATCTCATACTTAATAGGCGTTTAATAATGGACACCACATTAGTCTTGTATGAATCAATAATTTTACGTTCACATAGTTGCATGGTAACATTAGACTTGTCAATATGCAGAAAGTCACATACACAATAAGTCGGTTTATAAATAATATAATACTCATTCTCATTTATTATGGAGTAAAAAAAAAAAAAAAATAAATAAATAAATAAATACTAATGCACTAATAGAAGGTAATTACTAAAGAAATTGAAGCACTGTTCATGTATTGGTATTTGTTAGTGGTGACAATGTTCTACATTGCACAAATCTTGCCATACTTTTCATGCACTGGATTGTAGAGGGTGGTCAATTACATAATTTTTCATGTTCCTGTACTTGTGACACATTTGCTTGCTGACCACAATGCTAATTCCAATGGAATTTACATGGCATGACAAACTGTTATCATAATAAGTTTATATAAGATAAGTAATCCATGTCATGGTGTTTATGGTGACTTAGTGCAATAGTTACTTGACCATGACCTCAAAAATTCAGAATAGGAACATCACTTCACATCTGCTGAGATATGACTTTTTATAAATTCTCAGTTACTGACACCTTGAAATACTGCTCTGCTTTATTTTGTATATTTTAATAAAAATTGTACTGTGATTATAGAAAATACCTTCAACTTTATATTATTTATCTGTTTGCATTATTATGTATAAACCAGTAAATTACCAGTCAAACACGACTTATATTTTAACCACAGTAACATTTTTTTGGCTTTTACAAAAAACTCATTATCAGACTTGCTTGTAAAAGCCAAGATATACAGCTGTGGTAGAAATATAAGTTGTGTTTGATAATTTATTGTTGTATATATATGTTTGTGGCTGTGTTAAATACTTTTTACATCTAATTTATTTGAGATTTAGATCACTTGATGCCAACACAACACAGTCACACTAACTCGTCTTACACCCTAAGTATCTGAAAACCCAAAACCATTTAAACCAGCAACATTTGACTTCGTTCACTTATGTTAGTTTGTGAGGTTCCATTTTAGTCATGGATACTCAGTTTACCTTTGCCAACATACATTTAAAATACAAATCATATTCTGGCAAGGCTAGAATTTTCTGTTATTTTATTGTTACTAGTTATTTTTAGAGTTCATTTCAATGCCAGGAATTCAAGTCAAAAATATGTTTTCCACAAAGGATATGTTTGCAGGTTTTAGTTTAATGATAGCTACCTAGTAATATATAAAAAAACAAAAATAATTTAATCCACCAAGTTTAGGACCTAAGATTCTAGCATGGCTGGCCTCTCATTTTGTAGGTATCACTTTATTGACAGTAACTCAGTAGATATATGTCATTAAGCTACCTGGGTATCATGCTTACCTTCATAACTGTGACTTGTGGTCACTATCAGTGTTGGCAACCCTCATTCAGTATGGTTTCTGTTACATTACATTCATCCAGGCCATAACTGAGGTACTCTTCTTATCATTTTTTTATTAACATGCTCAGTCATAAATGTTTCTTCTATTACACCAATAAGCCTTTCAAGGTAATGGTTTGTGCACAATTGTAAGCACTTCTAATTGCTAGGAAAATAAATGGGGCTTATTGGTAAAGAGGTAATATTCCTGGCTTATACAGGGTGTTTCACGACTTTAGGGCATAACTGCAGGAGGTGATTTCCTAGGTCTTTGTGATCAAAAAAGTTCATATAAACATGTGTCCGATTTTGGACGGTTACGGAGTTATAACCGTTT
>Ga0123352_10000204_pt1 | contig 71798 bp, 60 predicted proteins | sample TergutLab28metaG_FD_89700 | JGI IMG/M metagenome (GOLD analysis project Ga0123352, IMG submission 89700) | Labiotermes labralis P1 segment gut microbial communities from Petit-Saut dam, French Guiana - Lab288 P1 | ecosystem: Host-associated > Arthropoda: Insects > Digestive system > Gut ... | reverse complement strand
CTGTTTTCCGGCAAATCTATAACATAAACATCGCCAATCATTGAAAGTGTGGGAATCTCTGCAAAGGGGTCAATATTGGCGCTTTCCAGATCTGGAATAAAAACCATGTCGCTTTTTTCAACTGGCGCAAAACCATAATTGCTGCCATCGAATCCAACACCATTTTTTAGCGTATCTTCTGTTAATCTGCCAATTGGCATGGTAAGATGCCGCCAGCGGCCAGTTAAATCTGTCATCATAAAATCTGCCATTTTTACATTGTGTCTTTCGCAGAGTTTCTTAATATCATTAAATGTTACTGCCATCATTCTCCTCCAGAGATTCCATTGCGTTGCGTTTTATTTCGATTGAAATTTATTATATCAAATATTTTTTGAATTGTTCCATACTTCCTAATAGAAAACCATGCTTGCATATCCTACAAATGAGTCTGCAGGGGAAATATCATAACTTGTCTTGTAAGTTAAAAGTTTACCTTCTTTAGCATTGTTTAAAGCAGAATATTGCGCAGCAAAAGCTGCTGCACCGCCAGAGCATGATGAAAAATTATTTTTACTATGCTCTATTGCCTCGGCAATCTTAAAATTGGATATATAATCAATAAATTCTTTGTCATTTATATTTTTGACCCACTGAAGCCCTTTTGCTCCGCTGCCATGCGGCTGAAACCCATAATTTAAACCATAATGGGTCAAATCTACAGACCCTGCAACTGCAACTTTTTTGCTATTGGTTACTGCATAATTATTGGTAGCCTCTGCGATTTTGGAAACAACATTGTAATCAGGGGGAATTCTAAGCCAGACAATTTTACATTCAGGCAAAAAATATTTTATTATTGGGAGTTGAATTTCAACTGTATTATCCGGATAAGTATCTTCATAAAATTCAAGTTTTTCAGATAAATATTTTACAAACTCCATGTCATTATCAATGTTACCAATTGTTGCATCAAATTGTTTATTTTTTGCAATCAGGGGGTGGTCCCTGGCGCCAAGATGCCCCCCTGCAACAACTACTGTATCTATTTTTGTATCAAGAAATGAAAAAGCATGAAATGAAATCTCGCCTGAATAATACCACCCTGCATGAGGCGCCATGATTGCCTTGATTTTATTATTTTTTTGCTCTTTTTTGTCCCATTTGGAAAATAATTTTAGAACCTCTTCTTTGCTGCCCGGGTACCAGCCTGCAGGCAAAATCCTTTTTCTTACTTCACTACTCATAAACCAATTATACCATGATTATAAAAAAAATGTATTCACATTATACAGAATATGAGTAATAATATCGATATGAAAAATCAGCATTATAAAAGTTATATAATATTTAGTATTGTTTTCTTTTTATTTCTTTTTTCTTTTTCAGCGTATAATTTAAGTCAGAAACATAAAAATGGCGTAGAAAAAGGGCTCGCGTACTTTAACAGAATAAAAAATAGCATTACCACATTATATCTTTCAAATAATGATTTTTCTTCTCCTGCTTTTAGAAGAAGCATAAGCAATTTTTTTGATTCCAACAGGTTTTTTCAATCCCTCGTTATATATGATCATAACGGACAAGTGGAGTATCTTTATATAAGAAATCCCAGGATCTTTGCAGAAAGCCCCATATTAACAAATGATTTTGCAACAAAACCTAAATACAAATTCAATAAATTCTTCTTTAATCTCTACACGAGTTCCATAATTGTCCCAGTCGGGGGAGGCGCAAATAACCTAAATATTGAAGTTGTTTATAATATAATAACTTATAGTGAAATATCAAATCTTATTAAAATACTAATGACTTGTCTGTTGATATATATTATTTTGACTACATCTTTTCTCCTTTTTGTTCCATACAAAAAAACGATTTTGAAGTCAGAGAATATAAATTTAAAAGAAAAAAAAGAGCCAGCCATAAAATCCGAATCGCAGACAACCAAAGTGCAAACGCCTGAACCTGAAACACAAACACCTGAAGTGCAAACGCTTGAAGAAGTGCAACCACATGAAGTGCAGACACTTAAACCTGAAACACAACAACAGGCAGTTGACAGTAACAACACAGCAATAAAATACACTCCTTTGATAAACGAAATCAATAAATCTATTAATACATTAAATAGTGCTGCTGAAAGTTCCAAAAACAATTCCAGCCATACCAATATTTCAAAAGAGCATGATAAAATTGCCAGTAAATCAATAAAAGCTGCTGATAAGTCAATTAGAGTTGATGAAAACACAGGTCTTGCAAGTATTGAAGATTTTAGCCCAAAACTTGATTATGAGCTTGATAGAGCAGCAGCTAATGATACAGATTTGTCTCTTTTAATATTGTCATTTGTATCAGAAGATAATAATAGAATAACAGTGTTTTATAATAATCTTTCATTGGTATTACGCAATTTTTTCATGCCTCAAACATCTTTCAAGATATCTCAAAGCAAACTTGCGGTTATAATACCAGATAAAACCATAGAAGAAAGTATAAAAAAAGCAGATGAATTTATCGGCAGGCTTAAAAATATTTCTGCGATTGAAAATATTTACGCTGGAATAAGTTCCAGAAACAGCAGAATCATTTCAGCAGAACGGCTTATAAAAGAAGCAGAAGGCGCTGTTTCAAAAGCAATTTCAGGACCTGACCAAATTATTGCTTTTAAGTCAGATCCTGAAAAATTTAGAGAAATGCTTTTAAAGCAAAATTCAATTTAATTCTTCAATAATTTCCCTGACTGGATTAAGAATTCTTCCAATCCTGAAGAATGAAGCATTATATCTAAAACCCCCGCCCCTGATACCAAATAAAACATTCCGTTCTTCAAGAAGTTTTATATCAATTATAAACCTGCCATAAACTGTTTCAATTTCTATTTCACCATTTCGATCGATTATAAAATCTTCTGAAAAACTCTCTCCGACCAATGAAGCAATATTATTTAAAAGCATATTTGAGGTATTTCTGTTAATAGTTCTACCAGAAGCATCTTGCCAATCAAAATTGTTATTTGCGTCTCCTTCTCTCATTGAAAAATTTAACATTGCCAACCTTTCTTCAAATTCATTATCTGTCCTGATCCTTACTGCAGTTATGGTGGTGTTATCAATATTTTCCGGCAATACTCTAAGATTACTCCAGAAATCCATGTCTGCTATAAAAAACCTCAATATTGGAGAATCAATAAGATAAACTTCATCGGATAACGATGTTCTTATATATTCGCCCCGCCCTTCGGGCCCTCTTCTGCCAACATGAAGACTAAATAATTTGTTATTGGAAGAATCATAAAAAAAAGCATCTCTGCTTTCCCCCTCAGCAAGATCAAACCTTTCCCAACTTCTTGGATTTGTACCTACTATTTGATTTTTTGCAAGTCTGGAAATAGTATCAATAAAGTTTTCAATTCTGGCTTCAGCTGCTGGATATTTTATGCCGTTATGAGTATAAAACCATCTTCCATTTTCTTTTTGCATAAGAAGGGCTCCTGCGCCCGCGTCCAGATCAACTCTTATTGCAGATATTCTATTAATAGTTGGTCTATCAAATATTAGCTGCGCAGCTCTCCTTCTATTAATATTTCCTGCTGAAAAAACTGTTCCAATAATATATATTGCCAAAAGAAGAATGATAACTCCTGATAGCAGTTTTATTTTTTTTCCATATTCCATATTAAAGTCCCCTAATTAAGCTTCTCTTTTTTTTCTTCTTACAAAATGAAAAATTGCAAAAATTATTATTAAAAGAGGTATTATAACAATATTTACAAGATATACGATAATAATAGCAGTAACTCTCTTTTCTGGATCTTCTATTTTATTAAGCCTTGGATCTCTCGTAGCTCTGGTTTTGATCTGCAAGAGTGACTCATCACTTGAAAGCCATTCAACAGCATTTTCAAAAAAGATTATATTATGAGGGCTGTCAGAAAATTCAATAATATTTGAAACAAAATCCGAGTCGCTAATAACAATAATCCTTGTATCTCTGCTTGTTTTATCTGTGAAAGCGCTTCTAAATGTTCCTGATACTACATATCCCAAATTAAATTGACGTTGAGCATCACTGGTATATGACATCAAGGGAAGTATTACATTTGGATCTGTAGTCACAGTATCAAGTATCCATGCCTGATCTGTTGTGGAAACAAGGGGTTCATATGTTAGCCCTTCTTTCTCTTCTATAGTGATAGAACTTGCCCATAATAGATCAAGCCCGCTAAATCTGTTGGTTATTGGATTATCCCTTGATACATTCTGCCCAAGGATAGCTATCCATTGCGGATAAGGCATTGGAAACATTCCTCTCAATGGTATTCTCCTTACAGATTTATCAAGCACAAAATCATTATTTATTGTTACTCCGTATTTTCTGAGCATTTCAATAGCAGGAGAATTTACAAGCTCCAGTGTAGCAAGATCACGCGGATCAACATCAACGCCATCTAAAGCAAATAAAACCCTTCCGCCATTCATTATAAACTCATCAACATAAAGCATATCACCATCTGTCAAATCCCTATTCCCAACAACAGCCAATACAGAAATCGAAGATGGAATTTCATGACCAGGATTTACAACTTCGATATTATATCCAACTCTTCTTATTCTTTCATAAAGAAATGAATAATGCTCTTCGACACTTCTTCTATTATCTCCTATTAAAAGACCTAAAGAAACCTCAATATCATAAACAAGTTTTCTAATCCTGTATGTAAGATCAAACTCCAGTGTTGCAAGACTAAGAGTAAAAGGGATTGTTTCAATCCTATCCAAATATTGTATTACAATTCCCGAATAAACTGTTGCAATGGCTCTTTCATTTTGTTCAAATACTTCAATCTGCTGCGGCTCTACACCAAAACTTTCTGCCATGCGAACCATTCCTGCCCTTGCTGGGTCAACAGATGTTACAGTAATACGACCCCTTGAATGGGCTGCATACTCAAAAAGCAGATCCTCTACTGCTGATGCAACAGGAGTAATTGCCTTTATCCTATCAGATATAAAATAGGTAATATGCATCCTCTCAGGCATGGAAGAAATAATTTGCTTTGTTGCACTGGATATTGTAAAAACCTTGTTTTCAGTTAAATCAATACGTCTAAAATATGTCATACTGTTCATTGCGACCAGTATAAAAATTATTGTTGTAAGTATTATAAGGATCATTTCCTTTTTTTTATTTTTTTGCATTTTATATCTCCGTTACTTTCTTAAATTTATGACCTTAACATTCAGGTAAAGGAAATAAAAAATAATTAATAAAAAATATAACAGGCCTCTTGTGTCGATAAGCCCTTTTCTAAATGATTCGTAATGAAAAGTAAAAGACAAATAACTAAATAACCTGCTTATTGCTGCGGCTGGATTAAGAAATAATGAAATATCCCCAACCAATGTAATAAAAAGTATTGCGACAACGCTAAAAATATAAGCGCTTATTTGGTTAGAAGTAACTGAAGAAACAAATTGACCGATTGCCAAACCCGCTGCACCAAGAAGAAATGTCCCAAAGTACTCACCAAATACCTGGCCTCTTTCAAAATCCCCAAGCGCGCTAAGTGTAAGCGGAACAAACAGCGTCATACCAAGCATTATTAAAAGTAACGTAAGAGAACTAAAATATTTCGCAAGCACAAGCTCCCAATTTGTTAACGGCAGAGTTAAAAGCAATTCTTCTGTACCTGATTTCCTTTCCTCTGCCCAGGACCTCATGGTTATCGATGGTATCAAAATAATAAAAACCAATGGCATTAAAGCAAAAAAGCCTCTGAGATCTGCAACATTTCTCGCAATAAACTGATTAAAAAATAAAAAATATATATTTGAAAAAAGCACAAAAAAAAGCACAACAAGATATGCTATAGGAGAATTAAAATAAGATTTAATTTCCTTTTTATATAACCCAATTATATTCATTTTTCATCTCCCTCTCTGGTAAGTTTCGTAAATATATCTTCTAGGCTTACTTTTTCCGGAACCATAGACAATATTTTAAAGTTATTTGAAACTGCCCAGTCAAACAACTCCTCACCACCTGAAATATCATTTTTTACAGAAAGCTTGATATCAAACAATCCGTTATCTTTTGTTTCAAATAATAATATTTCATTAACTGTATCGATTTTCTCAAGAGAAGATCTTATCCCGCTATTATCAGACGCTTTTATGGTAACAGAATATCTAAAGTCGCCCTGCATCTCTCTTCTTATTTCTTCGGCAGTACCTCTTGCAACTATTTTTCCTCGATTTAAGATAAGAACCTTGTTGCATACAGCATCTACTTCCTGCAATATATGGGTCGAAAGAATTACTGTTTTTTGTTCTCCAAGCTTTTTTATAAGCTTTCTTATTTCAATAATCTGATTGGGATCAAGCCCTGTTGTAGGTTCATCAAGTATCAATATTTCAGGAGAATGGATAATAGCCTGAGCAAGGCCTGTTCGCTGCCTGTAGCCTTTTGATATTTTATCAATAGGTCTGTTTATTACCTGCTCAAGGCTACATTCTGCCACAACCCTGTCTATCTCTGTTTTTCTCTTTTCCTTTGCAATTTTTCTTACATCGCAAATAAAAAGCAAATATTCAAGAACTGTAAGGTCTTTATAAAGCGGCGCCATTTCCGGAAGATAGCCAATAGATTTTTTAAGTTTTAAAGAATCTGAATAAACATCATAATTGTTTATCGATGCCCTTCCATTTGTAGGATAATGATATCCAGTAAAAATTTTCATTATAGTTGTCTTGCCTGCTCCATTAGGACCTAACAATCCAACAATTTCACCGCGTCCTATAGATAAGGAAATATCCTCAACAGCAGTAAAAAAACCATATTTTTTTTCAATATTTTCTGCTTGTATCATTTTTTATTGATACCTCCAACAAAATTTGATATTGTCCGGTCTACATTATAGACAGGCTTATATATTAATCTTTATTTTTCATATTTATTATCTGTCTGTCTCTTGTAAGAAATGTATTGGGAAAAACAGCTTTTGCTTCTTCCAGAAGCTTAACCAGTTCCTTATCATTATACCTTGGACTATAATGGATAAGCCCAAGATTACCAATTCCACCAGCATTAAGAGCAATTTCTGCTGCCTGCTTTGCTGTAAGATGCTTTTTTTCAGCAGCGCTTTCAACAAGTTCTTCTGTAAACATTCCCTCACAAATAAATATATCAGAATCTTTAACATTTGGCATTATATTAGGAGAAAAAGTTGTATCAGTAACAAAAGAAAATTTTCTTCCACTCCGCTTTTCACCGGTAACCATATTAGAGGTAATTACTCTTCCCCCTTCAAGTTCAACAGAATCCCCTTTTTGAAGCTTAGACCAAAGATTCCCCTTGGGAATATTCAATTCCAAAGCTTTTTCAGGATAAAAAATCCCTGGCCTTTCTTCTTCTATAAACGAATAACCAAGACATGGTTTAGTATGGTTAAGAGGAAATGCATTTATATAATACCCATCACCTTTAAAAACAGTACCAGCCTGACCCTGTGGGACTTCTATCACTTCAATTTTATAATTAATATACATATCAAGAATTCGCCTGTTTGCTTCGATATATTCACTCAATTTCGGTGGGCCAATAATATACAAAGGATCATCTCGCTCAACTTGTGACGAAAGCATCAACATACCAGGCAAGCCTGTCACATGATCTGCATGCATATGTGATATCAATATAACCGATATTTTTTTCCACTTTAAATTCAATTTTTTAAGGGAAATTTGTGTTGCTTCACCACAATCAAAGAGAAACAACTCTCCATCTCTTCTTAAAAGAACAGATGTAAGGTAACGACCCGGCAAAGGCATCATACCACTACATCCCAGCACAAAAAGTTCTACATTCATTTCACTAAGAATATAAACTCATGTTCCTTTTATCAAGCAAAATTATTCCTTATGTATAATAATTTTACTATCTTCATAATCAACAACAGCAGTAGATTGACTCTTTATTTCTCCTGCAATAACCATCACTGAAAGCTGGTCTTCAATTTCGTTTTGTATAACTCTTCTTAAAGGACGCGCGCCATATCTTGAATCCCATCCCTTCTCAATCAGATAATCTTTTGCACCCTCTGTAATTTTTATTCCAATGTGCCTTTCGGAAAGCCTTTTTTCAAGTTCTTTGATCATATTATCGCATATCATCCTCATCTGCTCTTTACTAAGACTTTCAAAAACCACTATTTCATCTACTCTGTTAAGAAATTCCGGCCTGAATATCCTTTTAAGCTCATTAAGGGCTGATGATTTTATCTCTGCATAAGTTATCTCTGTACTATTTTTAAAGCCAAGCGAAAAACCAGTAGATATATCTCTTGCTCCTGCATTCGAAGTCATAATAACTACAGCATTCCGGAAAGAGACTCTGTGACCAAGGTTATCCTGTATTTCACCCTCTTCAAGTATCTGAAGTAAAAGATTAAATACATCTGGGTGCGCTTTTTCAATTTCATCAAAAAGCACTACGCAATATGGTTTTCTTCTAACCTTTTCTGTTAATACGCCCCCCTGATCATAACCAATATAACCAGGCGGAGAACCCACAAGACGGGATGAATTATGTTTTTCCATATAATCAGACATATCAATCCTTATGAGAGCCTCCTGGGTCCCAAAAAGGAATTCCGCAAGTGTTTTTCCAAGAAGTGTTTTTCCAACACCTGTTGGCCCAAGAAATATAAAAGAGCCAAGTGGTTTTGCATGAGAAGAAATTCCTGCTCTCCTTCTTCTTATCGAAGAAGATATTGCTTTTATTGCATCTTCCTGGCCTATTACTGTTTTATGCAGATGGTCTTCGATTTTAAGAAGTTTTTCTGACTCATCTTCCGCAATATGAGATAATGGAATTCCTGTTATTTCTGCAAGAACTTTATGGATATCTGTTTCATCAATAAGATTTTGCTTTACTTTTACAACTTCTTTCCATGATGACTCAATAAGGTCTTTCTCTTCCCTGAGATTATTTATTTTATCGCGCACAGAAGCAGCTTTTTCATAATCCTGACTATTAACATAAGTTCTTTTTTCTGCATTAAGGTCATCAAGTAATTTATTGAGATTATCAAGTTCTTCTGGCTTTTCCCTTACAGCTATTCTTTTACGCGCCCCTGCTTCATCAAGTATATCTATTGCTTTATCTGGCATAAGCCTGTCTGTAATATACCTTGATGCGAGTTTTACTACAGTTTTTACAGCTTCTCCGCTATATGTTACATTATGAAAATTCTCATAGTATTTTTTTATCCCTTCAAGTATTTCAATTGTTTCATCAAATGCTGGTTCTTCAACAAGAATAGGCTGAAATCTCCTTTCAAGAGCAGCATCTCTTTCAATATTTCTTCTATATTCGTTTAAAGTTGTTGCGCCAATACACTGGATCTCGCTGCGGGATAATGCAGGTTTTAACATATTCGAAGCATCTATTGCCCCTTCTGCGCCCCCTGCGCCTACAATAGTGTGTATCTCATCAATAAAGAGTATAATATCAGCTGCTGATTTTATTTCCTTCATTATGCGCTTTAACCGCTCTTCAAATTCCCCTCTATATTTGGTACCTGCAATTACCGAAGCAAGGTCTAAAACCATTACTCTTTTAGAGAGAAGAATATCCGGAACTTTGGATGAAGCTATTCTTAATGCAAGCCCTTCAACAATTGCTGTTTTTCCTACGCCTGGTTCTCCAAGCAGTATGGGGTTATTTTTAGTTCTGCGGGCAAGTATCTGTATAACTCTGCCAATTTCCCTTTCACGCCCAATTACAGGGTCTAATCGGCCTGTTGCTGCCATTTCTGTAAGATCTCTGGAAAATTCATTTAATAACGGTGTATTTTTTCCACCTGGAGTAGTAGTTTTTTTTGTAATAGGAACTTGTTTGCCTGCTTTATTATCTAACTTTGATATTTCAGACATCTCTGAAATTGCGTCTCTTAATATTTCAGGTGTAATGCCTTTGCCTGTAAGAAACATTGAAACAATGCTTCCAGGTTCATTTGCTGCTGCAAGGAGAAGGTGTTCTGTTCCAATATATTCGTGACTGAATTTTTTAGCTTCTTCAGCAGAATTTTCAAGAACTTTTCTCCCTCTTTTTGAAAGAGGTACATCTCCAAGAAGAAAACCACCCCTGTTTTTAAATATGTTATTTTCAATTTCAACCTGTAATTGCGCAGGTTCAATATTAAATTTTTTTAATACTTTTAATCCCTGCCCTTCTCCCTCTTTGATAAGCGCAAGTATAATATGTTCTGGTAAAAGTTGATCGGCATGGAACCTTTTGGCTTCTTCCTGTGCAATAAGAGCAAGCACCTTTTGAGCTCTTTTAGTTAGTCCTTTAAACATTATCTAGTCCTTAATAAGTTATTCCTAATGTATTCTGCTCTTGCTATATCTTCATCAGAATAGTCCTCAATACTTTTTATATGAGACCTCTGTATTTGTAATAATAAACAATTTAATTGAGAATATGTTATACTTTTATCTATTAAATTGTAATATTTTCCTAATTTTATAGATGAAAGGTGCCTTATAGCCTCCATTAAACTGATTTTTCTGCAGTTTTCAAGGATCCCCTTTGCTCTGAAAATTTCATCTTCAATATTAGCTCTATCATTTTCTATAAGTATATTACGTGTTTCCCGTTCGTAATTAGAGATAATATCTGTTATACCTTCAAGTTGTGCTATGAATTCCTCTTCACTTTTTCCTATAGAAAACTGATTATTAATAATATATAAATCCCCCAGAGAATCTTCGCAGGAGTTTTTTTCTCCTGTAAAACCTCTTACAGAAAGGCCTGCGCGCATTATTTCAGCAAGTGTTTTATCTATTTTGCCTGCACGTCTTATTGCTGGCAAAAACAACATTGCAGATGCGCTCATCCCTGTTCCAGAGGAAGATATATCAGACGTAAGATACCCAAATTGTAAAGAAAAGGCAAATTTAAACTTTTCATCAAAAATATTATCGAGCTCATTGCAGCAGTTATATGCTTTTCGCAAATTAAGGCCGCTTTTTATGCTTTTAATTTTTATATGATCATTTTCATTAAAAACAACAAGAACTTCTTCATTATCCTTAATTAAAATCGATTGTTCTTTATCTGGAGAAGCGCCTGTTTTTATATAATTACGTTCTGCAAGTATCTGTTTTTCAATTATTTTTAAGCTATTAAGGTTATAGTAGCGAAAGCCATACATATTTTTTACAACTCTGAAAATTTCAGTAAAAAGGTAATCTGAATCTTTTTTATCCATTTTATCGGGAAAAACAATCCCTTCGATGTTACGTTTGAGGGTTATCCAGCTTGATATAACTACATCGTTTTCAGGGCCTTCTTTGCTAAACCAACCGCTTGGATTGATTTTAAAGTTGCTATCTACCATCTTTTCCCAGCTGTTTTTCCATTAATTTTATTTTATCCCGTAAATAAGCAGCTTCTTCAAAATGCTCATTTTTTACAGCCTGATTCAACAATAATTGAAGATTATTTATTTTTTTCATTCTTTGGCTTAAAATATTTATTTTAAAAGGGTATTTGCCTTTATGTTCGGCAGATCTTGCATTTGTTTTCAAAAATGAAGTTATATATTTGCTAAATTCTCTGTAACACTCGGGGCAGCCTGCTTTTTCTGTTTTTTTTAGATCTTCCAGAGTTTTGCCGCACACATAACACATTTTTACAAAATCTTTTTCTACAACAGCTTTTTTTATTTCTGCAAAGCTTTTAAGGAGATTTTTCAAATTTACATTAAGTTCTGTGTTGTTTATTGTAAGGCCTTTCTCTTTTGCACATTTTCCACAGATATTTATATTGATTTCTTCATTTCCAGCAACCTGTTGGATATGGATCACAGCCCTATTTTTGCCACAAATATCACATTTCATTGTTATATACTACTGTTTTTAATTGTAGTTGTCTATAAGTGTAATAACTTCACACAAAAGCGCTAGCGACTTGGTGGCTTTGCGTAATACTCCGCAAACTTTTTTTAGCTTTTTTGTATTATCTCAATAGGCCTTATAGCCCCAGCCTTATACGCAGGCAAAAACGAAGCTAAAACTGAAAGCAAAAGCGATATACAAAAAACCAAAACAAGCTCTGTATAATCAAGCACTATAGGTATTTCCTCAAGATAGTATCCAGAAGCAATAAGATTAAATGGAGAAAAATCTGCTTGCCTGAAAATACTCATTATATAATACCCTGCATAAAGAAAAATATTTATAATGTTTTCAATAAAGCGGAATATGATATTTATATGCAAAGATATAAATATACCTATGACCATTCCTATAGAACTACCAACTATCCCTATCCCAAACCCTGTAAGCAAAAAAGTAAGCGCCATATTTTTTTGAGAAAAGCCTATGCTTTTTAGAATTGCAATCTCCTTTTTCATTGATAAAACCATCATGATCATTGTAGATGAAATATTAATAGAAGCAACGCATAGAATAAGGATCATTATAAAAAAGAGAAGGTTTTTCGTTATCTCAAGACTTCTGTGTAATGTATAATTTATCCTATGCCATGAGTTAACAAAAAAATTGGGCGGAAGCTTGTTTCTTATAATAGATAACGTCTCACCAATATTTCTATATGGGTCTTCAACTTTTATCCCTATAATAGGGATCGTATCTCTAAAAATAGAGGCTGCTCTTTCAAATTGTATATAAGCGCTTATTTCATCAAGTTCTCTGTATCCAGTAGTAAATATCCCTTTTAAAACAAATCTTGCTGGCCTGAGTATTGGTGGCCTTCCCGGTGGGGTGTGGACTGTCAGAATTCTAACTTCATCGCCTACCTTTGCATTTATTTTTTCTGCTATTATGCCGCTTAAAAGTATTGAATCACTATCAAGAACAAATTCCCCATCTGTAAATACAAGAAATTCCCTAAGCATTTTATCTTCTTCATACAGATTTTCCGGCAGTCCTCTTAGTGAAACACCAAGTCGCCCTGATACTGTATACACAAGGCATGTTTCTTCAATAAAAGTAAAAGCATTTACAACACTATTGATTTTTTTAATATCACTGATAACCTGTTCATAATCAATATTGCCGCCTCGCGGAGTTCTTGCCTGAAAATGAAAGCTGCCTAACTCTATATATCTTCTTGTTATTCCTGAAATCATGCCATCAGTAACTTCAAGCACTACAATAAGAGGAACAAGGCTTAAAGCAATACCTATAATACTTCCCCGTATGTGCCTGAAAAGAGTTTTATCGGTATTGCTGCTTGTCAGGAATTTATAAGCAAGAAAGAGAGTCTGTTTTATGTTCATATTGGATGGAGTTTTCCTCTTTCGATCTTCATAATAAGATCTCCTCTTTTTGCAAGTTCCATTTCATGCGTAACCATTACAAGAGTTACCCCATGCTGCCGGACAAGGTCGAATAAAATATCTTCAACAATCCGTGCATTTTTTTCATCAAGATTTCCTGTAGGTTCATCTGCAATGATTATTGGAGGGTCATTTATTAGAGACCTTGCAACAGCTACACGCTGCCTTTCACCGCCGGAAAGTTGATACGGATAAAAAGAAGTTCTATCTTTTAAATTTACTTTTTCCAAAAGCTCTTCTGCTTTGGCCATGGATTTTTTTCTGGAATTACCTGCGATGAAATATGGCATCATAACATTCTCAACAGCAGTTAGTTCTTTTATAAGATAATGAAACTGGAAAACAAACCCCATAACCCTGTTTCTAAAATTATAGAGTTCATTTTCGCTCAATGTTTCAATATTCTGTCCCAAAACATTTACAGCTCCGCTTGTTCCTCTATCAAGACCCCCAATAATATTTAGCAGCGTGGTTTTTCCCCGCCCGCTTTCGCCTGTAATAATTATTTTACTTCCCTTATCGATTGAAAGGTCAAGTTGATCAAGCACAACAAGTTCTTCGGTTCCATTTTTATATTTTTTTACAAGCTTATCAATTTCTATTATTTTACTCATTCATACCTCAGATATTCCGCTGGTCTGTCTACTGTAATTTTTTTAGAAGCAAAATATGAAGACAAGACAGCAGATAATAAAGCAAAAATAAAAATAGCAACAACTTCGGAGAATACTATCTGGACAGGTATTTCCGTAAGATAAAAATAATCTTGCGGAAAAAGTGTAAAAACCAATCCGTGCGAAAGACCAGCAGTAGATGCAATAAATTCAACGCATTTAAACAAATATGTTACTACATTGCTAAAAACCACAAATATTTCATTTATATTTATTATAAGTAAAAGACCAAAAACAATACCTGTGAATCCGCTTATCAAACCTATTATTATCCCTTCAAAAAGAAAAATCTTCCTTACTGATTTTTCCGATGCCCCTATTGCATACAAAACAGCAATGTCTTCAAGCTTTTCCGCAACTGTCCGTTTTGTGGAATTAAAAATATTTACCCCTATAACAATAAATATAAGAGTGATTAAAAGAAGCATTATTATTTTTTCCAGCCGAAGAGCACCAAAAAAAGATCTGTTATATTCTCTCCATGAAACTATTTCGACATTAGGGTGACTGGCTTTTATTTCAAGTATTGTCTCAATATCCCTGAATCTGTTTTGTAATTTAATTCCTATTATTTTTCCGCTATCTGAATAATAGCCATCGCTATTCGCTACGCGCGGCCTTCCATGCTCAAAAAGAGATATGTGCCTGTCTGACATAAAAATCATGTTTCTGTCAAAAATATAATACCCAGACTCGAATATAGCTACTATTTCAAACTCAATAGTATCCGGGCGCAATGCAGCAAAGCTGGTACCAGACAACGATATAAGACTTATTGTATCTCCTACGAGAATATGCAGAATTCTTGCAAGCTCTGCTCCTACTATTGCGTTATAACCTTCATCAATATTGATTTCTCCTTCTCCAATGCCAAGATGCTTTATAAGTGATTTATCTTGTCTAAAATCCTCCTCACTCATAAGCCTTACCATAACAGGGTCATGTCTCGAAGCTCTCCCCTGAAGCAGTGTCTGGGTATCATAAAATGTTGCGAAACTTAAAATTGCAGGATTGTTTTCAAGAGTCTCAAGCAGCCCTTTCTCATTATCAAAATTATGGATTCTAATGTGATATGACTCAATTTCAAGGATATCATTAATAAATCCAAACTGGAGGCCATTCATTACAGACATTACCGATAAAAGAGTAACAACCCCTGCGGAAAGCCCAAGTATTGATAATATTTTAGTAGTATTTTTTTTATCTGCTTTTCTTGGCCATATATATCTGGCAGCAAGAAACATAAACCACTTACTCACCATCTTTCTACTTCTGTTCTTTCATTATCCCTATAATGAATTCTCAAGACTCTTACTCCATCTCTGAAAAAATCTTCATAACGAACATCTTCTTCAAGGAAAACTGTTTCTTTATATATTACTCCATTAAAATACATTCTTTCGGAAATTAATTCACCATCTAAATATTCATATATAAATCTTTCAACCCCTCTGGGAGTAACTCTTACCCTTCTTACAAGCAAGTCATCGTCATCATAAAAATCATTTGTTCTTGAAACAAAATTTTCACCAATATGGATGATCTCTTCTGTAAGAAGGCCATCAGAAGTAGTATCTCTTACAATCCTTTTTCCTGTTTCAAAAATAAATTCCTCTGTTCTGACATTAAGATATTGATCATAAAAATATCTTTTTTCGGATATTATTTCTCCTCTGTATGTTTTTAATACTTCGGATATTCTGCCATCCCTATGATATGCAAAAGTTCCTGTTAATTCACTATTTCCATGCCATTCATCCAGCAGATTTCTATCATCAAATCTAAATTTTGATATTTGATCCTCTTTTACCTCTCTACCTTCCAGATAGATCGCTCTTATAACAGAAGCAAGCCTTCCTCTTGAATCTCTTTCATAGCTTATTGAACTTAGAAGCCTGCCATCAAGGGAAAATATATCTATTGCCTGAAGAAGTCGCCTTGCATCATAATTATGAACTCTTATATAGCCTGTTTGATCGCTTATATTTGTGATTGTTTCTCTGATGAGAAGTAGCCCATTAAATATCCGCTCTGTTCTTATACCATTTTCTGTAATTATCTCTCTTTCAACAACACCACTGCTCGAATGATGAAGCTCAGTTTCTCTTATGGGAACAAGCTCTCTATAAAGTATTTTTACTGTCCTGTTCTCGACCCTTGTTTTTTCAATAAAATATTTAAAATCATCTGTTCTGTGTCTGGATATTCTTGCAAGCTCCATTCCAAGACTATTTGATCTATAAAATTGCTGAGAAAAAGCAAACGGAGTTATTGTCAAAAATAGTAATAATAAAAATATCTTATACATCTAGAAGGTTATCCAAATATTCCTTTTTATTAAATTTTTTTAGGTTATCATACTTTTCCCCTGTTCCTATAAAAACAAAAGGGATACCAAGCTTGCCGGATATTGATACTGCAATTCCACCTTTTGAAGCTGAATCATATTTTGTAAGGACAATAGCATCTACTCCTATTGCTTCATTAAATATTTCAGCCTGATTAAAACCATTCTGCCCTGTAGTTGAATCAATAACAAGAAATTTAAAATAGTTTTCTGTTGGGATTTTACTCTTGATAACTTTATCTATTTTTTGCAGCTCTTTAACAAGATTTGTTTTGTTGTGCATTCTCCCGGCAGTATCAGCAATAATAACTTTTTCCCCTTTTGCTCTTGCGCTTTCAATAGTGTCATATATTACAGCTCCGGGGTCCGAGCCATGTTCCTGACTAATAACTCTTACACCAAGCCTTTCCCCATGGATCTTCAACTGATCTATGGCAGCAGCTCTGAATGTATCAGCAGCAGATAATACAACATTTTCACCTTTATATTCATTTTGAATAAACTTTGTTATTTTTGCAATTGTGGTTGTTTTTCCTACACCATTAACTCCAAGAAACAAAATAAGGTTAAGTTTTTGCAGATCAATGGAAAAATTATATTCCAATATTTTTTCTGAAATAATCTCTTTTAAAAGAGGATAGAGTGCCTCCTGATCTGTCAGCTTATTTTTTGCAGCTTCGGCTTTAAGTTTTTTTACCATTTCTACAGAAAGGGCTGTGCCCATATCTGACTCAATAAGAGCATCTTCAATATCTTCATAAAAAACATCATCTATTTTATTTTTTATAAATATAGATTTTATTTTTTCTGCCAATGCAAATTTCATTAATTAAAACTCCTGCTATTTCTGTTATGGAGAACATCACCTGCTCTTATGTAGTCACTAATTTTAAAAAATGTATTAACCAAAAGAGTCATGGTTAAAAACAGCGAAGCATGATACCCATAAAAAGTATAGCCTCTTACCCTTCCAAGCCTTTGGATTTCATCAAAGTTGGTACCCGACATAACAGCAGAATTGAATGCGCTGGTATACTCACTTGCCGCAGCAAACAGAAAAAAAGTAGGCGGCACAGATAAAATAAAAAATGAAAAATTTGTATAAAAAGAGTTCCGCCTTTGCGTAATAAAATCTTGCCGTCTAAAAATATAAGGAGATAACGAAATTTCTATTGAATTTTGAGGAATATCCTCAAGAAGCAGTCTGGTATCTCTAAAACCATCTTTTCTGATAAATATTTCGCCAAACAGCCCATTTACAATAAGCGGCGTTATCCCCACCCAAAGTGAATCAAGATAAACATTTGCACCTGACGGAAGCGTATTTATTGCCGTAAGCTTTTCCTCTCTTAAGGTGACAGTAAAGTCAAAAACAGTTGTTCTCTTTTCCTCTAAAACAATGGAAACTGTTTTCTCCTCCTTCCCTATCCCTCTGATTGTAAGCATATGAGCGCCCGGAGAAACCAAAACATTTGAAGCAATGCCTGTTCCTATATATTCTTCATTAAGAAAAATATCAGCAGCCCTGTTATCTGTATTAACTGTAATCCTGCTCCATGTAGTACCCAGGAGAATAGATGTTACTTCAGAAATCACATTATCAAGAGATAAAAACAGATTTTCTATCTCACTTGATACAGATGCTGAATATATCTCTCTCTTTTCAAGCGCGCTGTAAAGTCTTATGTCAAGAAGCACTATATTTTCAATTTGCCTTGCAGATCCATAAAAAATATAATCAAAGTTTCCTCCCTCTGCAAACCTGTCTATATTAATAATATCAAACGAAAGAGGATTATTTTCATTACTTGTTGTAAAGACAATATCTTTTACATTAGTTATTGGTATTCTCCCTATGTTATATCCTTCGAGTTGTCTTATTGTTCTTCTGATATCTCTGATCCTGTTTCTTATATCTCTTCTTCTTGTAGTATCTCTAAAATATGCAGTATCATATTCTCTTATTTGCGCTGAAAGCCTTCTTTCCTCTTCTATAATCCGGTCGGAAATGATTTTTTTTCTAAGCAGTAAAATTTCTTCGGAAGAAAGTGTATGTTGGCTGATAGTGGAAAAATGGTTTAAAAAGAATGCCGGAAGAATATTGCCAAGATATGAAATATCCCCCCTGGAACTTGATACCTGAAATTCTGCTAACGCAACATTCCATGTTGTTTTATCATCTATTATAACAAGCCTTTGGGAAAAGACTGTTTGAGTAAAAAGTAAAAAAAGAATAAAAATAATAACGTAAGATTTCATAATCATCTAAGCCTCTAAAGCTTTTTTAATTGAATTTATAAGTCTTTCCGGCTTAAATGGTTTTACCACAAAATCAGAAGCGCCAAGTTGTATTGCTTTTATAATATACTTTTGCTGCCCAAGCGCGGAACACATAACAACTTTTGCCCCAGGATATTTTGATTTAAGCATTTTAAGCGCAGTAAGCCCATCCATTAAAGGCATTGTTATATCCAAAAGAACAATATCCGGCTTTTTTTCCTCAAAAAGCTGGAGAGCATGTAATCCATTTTCAGCCTCGCCAACAATATGCATATTTTCTTTTTCCAATATTTCCCTTATTGCGAGTCTTACAAAATATAGATCATCTACAATTAAAATACCTGATTTCATTCTTTTTTGTTTTTCCATGCAAATTTTAAATATTCTTCTATGAATGGATCAATATTACCATCCATAACACTTTGTATATTTCCAATTTCGTGTTTTGTTCTGTGGTCTTTTACCATCGTATAAGGCTGAAAAACATAGGAGCGAATTTGGCTGCCCCAGGCAATATCTTTTTTTTCCTTACTGAACTTTTCATTCTCTTCTTCCTGTTTCTGTTTATAATGTTCATAAAGTTTTGACTTAAGCATTTTCATTGCATTTGCCCTGTTTTTATGCTGACTCCTCTCTGTCTGACATTGTACCACAATTCCTGTTTCAAGGTGTGTTAATCTTACTGCAGAATCTGTTTTATTTACATGCTGCCCACCTGCTCCGGAAGCCCTATAAGTATCTACTCTTAGGTCTTCTGGTCGTATATCAATCTCTATATCATCCTCAATAACAGGGTAAATATAAACTGATGCAAAAGATGTGTGCCTTCTTGCATTTGAATCAAAAGGGGAAATTCTTACAAGTCTGTGAATTCCAGACTCTCCTTTAAGATATCCATGTACATATTCTCCATCCATCTGTATTGTGACAGATTTTAAGCCCCCCTCTGCTTCCAAAATATCAATAATTTCAACAGTAAAGCCTTTTTTTTCTGCCCATCTCATATACATCCTGTAAAGCATACTAACCCAGTCGCATGCTTCTGTTCCACCTGCGCCTGAATGTATAGTCAAAAAAGCAGATGCATTATCCATTTCTTCACTAAGTAGTTGCAGTGTTCTAAGATCTGAATATCTGCTTTCAAGGTTATTTATGCTTTCGCCTATCTCTTTTTCAAGAGATTCATCTTTTTCTGAAATAGCTATCTCAAAAAGCTCTTTTGTATCCTGAGCTTCGGTGAAAAGAGTTTCCCATGGTATAAAGGAGTCTTTAAGTTTTTTTAACTTTAATAAAATGCTTTCTGCTTTTTTCCTGTCTTCCCAGAAATTTTCTGCGTATGTCTCTTTTTCAAGCTCTTCCAGCTCTTTTTTCTTCTTATCCGGGTCAAAGATGCCTCCATGAAGCTATAATATTGTCTACTACTTTGTTTAAAGGGATCTTATAATCAAGTAACATATACTACTTACCTCATTTTAATAACATTTTTTTCCATTTCTTTTTTTCAAGTAAAGATATTGCAAACAGCTCTTCATAAGGATATTGATAAAATCTTACTTTATCGAAATGGTCTGTAGCTCTGTCTATATCCCTTTTAAGCCTTTTTAATGTGTTTTCCTGTATTGATTCAGATTCAAAGACATCTTTAATAACTTCCGTGAATCTATAAAAAATAAGTATATCTTTTACTTTTTTCATAGTACTGTCATTTGAAAGCTCATAAGTCACTGATACAAACATATTATATAGTTTAAGTATTTTTTTTCTGTTGTCAAGGCAGCGGTCATGAAACTTGCGCCAAGCCCCGCGATGGCGCCATCTGGTAAAAGCTTAAAGTTTTACCTCAATCCGCGCTTCCCAGGTTTTACCTGGTTCCAAATTTTCTATCCTGTAGACGGGCATAACAGAAGTATAGGAATAAATATTGTCTTCCTTCTGTTCCTCAAGAAAAATGTTATGCGCTGTTTCAAGATTTATTGTAATTGTTGTATGTGAATCTTCCAGAAAAATTTTATTGTTTTTATTCGTGCAGCCAGATCCCGAGGTATCGTCTTTATTTATCATTGATAAAAACAAACCAATTCCAAACTGATAGTTTATTGTTTTAGAGCCTGCATTTATTATAGTATAAAAAACTTCAAAATTTTTCTTATTAAATTTATATTGTTTTAAAATTTTAAAAGCAAATCCATTCTTCTGATTTTTAGCTTTATATAAAAATGTTACAGCTTTCTGCTCTCTATCAAAACTGTTTACAACATATTCATCGTATATTATATTTGCTTCATCGTATTTTATAAAGTCAGATATATTTGAACATTCTTTATCAATATCTACAAAATAATCACAAAAGCTTTTTCTGAGCTGCTTGTTTGCGTTGGAATTGTCAATTGAATAACAATAATTCCATTTATTTTTTAAATAATCAAGTTCAAAAAGAGATGCGCCCTCAACATGTATAAATGCATTATACTCGTCTCCATGAAATAAAAATTCATCAACCCCATCCATATCAAAATCATTTTTAAATAATGATGGAATAAAAACACCTTTCTGTCTTGTTGCGAGCTCAGCTTCCATAAAATTTTTATATGCTTTTAATCTGCTTTTTTTCTTTTTTTGAGCATCGTTGTTTTTATCATAAAAATCGCTTACATAGGAAATATAATTTTGTCCTGCCCACAAAAAATCTGTTGCAGACTCTTTCTTATATTTATCGCCTTTTACCTGATTTATTAATGCCTGCAATTCGATCATTCTGGAATAAACAAGATTTACTTCGTAATTTTCAGCTAAAATATTTTTATAACATTCAGTATTTTTTACATACCTTTTTTGAAGCTTTAATGATTTAATAAGAGAACTTGGATGTACTGTTTTTATATTTTTATCTTCTTGTATTTTTCTAAAAAATTGTTCTACACACTCTTCTGATTTTTTTTCAATATCTTTATCTGAAAAAATAAGAGATATTACCTTGTCTGGTCCGGGTGTTTTTATTTGCTGCTTTAATATATCAATATATTTTTCTGCTTCTTGCCCATGCAAAGAAGAAAGCGTACTATGCACCGGAAATACACTTATAAGTTTTCCACTATCTTCTGTAATAAACGGCGTATATAAAGATTCGTCAGGGATATTATCCAGAAGACTGTAATCCAAAAAGACATAATCCATTCCACTGTTTCTTATAGGAAGTATAAGTGAATTATCCCATATACTTTTTGTTATCCAGCAACCTGGTGGTCTTTTTCCAAATTTTTTTCTTAATGCTGTTGTAAGTGATTCAAGTTGCCCTGTTCTATCCTGAGGAGAAAGCATCGGAAGGATTGGTTCGTAATATCCTCCGCCTAAAACTTCCAGCTGCTTTCTTTTTTTTACTAGCTCTTCTATAAGCATTATTACTTCGGGATGCTTTTCTTCAAACCACTCAAGCAACATCCCTGAAAAATGTATTACAGCTTTTATTTCTGGAAATTCATACAGCTTTCTAAAAAAAGGCTTATATGTTTTTAAATATTTATTTTCGGCCTCCTCGTCTGAATTTGAAATATCCATACAAGAAAGACCGATTATTAGATTATAATCATCCATATTAAAGGTTAAGTATCACCCACCTAATTAAGTTAGCCTATGTTATTTAGTCGGCAAAATACACTTTGAGGGGCAGGCTTCTACCGCAGAAACTCTCTCGCCTTTTATACTATAATCAATTGTAGCAAGAAAATTATCTATTTTAAATCCACCTTCAGGTGATTTTTTATCACAAATTTTGCATCCAATGCAGCCTACTTTACAAGCTTTCTTTGTTGCAGCGCCTTTATCATTAGAGTTACATGAAACAATATAATCTGCGGAAACAGGTATCATTTTTATTACTCCAACCGGGCATTCTACTACACATTTTGCACATGAGATACATTTACTCTCTATAACACGCACAAGTTCTTGATCAGTAGAAACTATCGCATTTGTAGGACATACAGTTATGCAGTTTCCAAACCCAAGGCAGCCATATTTACATACTTTATTACCCTGATACATACTGTATGCTGCATTACAATCTGGAATTCCTTCATAATTAAATGCATACACTGCAGAATCTTTTCCACCGCAACAATGCACCTGCGCAATTTCCTTTTCCTTGGTTAAGTCAACAACTACACCCATTATTTCTCCAAGTTTTGCCAATGTCTCCGGACCTCCTGGAGGACAAAGAGAGAGTTCAGTTACTTTCCCTTCAAATATAGCGTCTGCATATTGTGAACATCCTGGGAATCCACATGCTCCACAGTTAACGCCAGGCAAAGCTCTTTCCAGTTTGTAAAGTTTTTCATCTTTCTTTACTGCTAAATATTTTCCTGCAATAGCAAGCCCTATTCCAAAAAAAGCACCAAGAAGAGTTATGGAAATAAAAGCATATAAAATCGTTATCATTTAAATTCTCCTGTTACCCTATAATAAGGATATAAGTAATTAATATTGCAACATAAGACATACTTTTTCTCCTATTTCTTTTTTGCGATATACCAGTTTATGAAAGCCTGCAAAATACCTACTACAAAAAGAGCTCCTGCTGCAAGTCCAAATATCCTTATTGGGGCATTTATTAATCCTGGAATCTCAATAACTCCATTAAAATTACCAATAGGGAAAAGAGTAATTGTTCCTGCTCCAAATACTTCTCTTATAAAAGCTATAACAACAAGACCAAGCGCAAAACCTATACTTGTTCCTATTGCATCCATAATAGAAGGCATTACAGTATTCTTATTCGCAAAAGATTCTACCCTTGCAAATATTACACAGTTAACAACTATAAGAGGAACAAATACCCCAAGAGTTCTAAAAAGTCCCGGTGTATATGCCTGCATAACCATTTCTACAATTGCAACAAAAGATGCAATAGTAACAATATAAGCAGGAATTCTTATCTTACTTGGAATAAAATCTTTAAGAAGCGATATAATAATATTTGAACATACAAGAACAAACAAAACACCAGCTCCCATTCCCAATGCATTTATGACTTTTGTTGAAACACCGAGTAATGGACAAAGCCCTAACCCCATAATAAATATTGAATTTTCTTTAAAAATAGCTTTTGTTAAATCTTTTACCACTTTTTTATTCTCCCTTATTTTTTACAAAGTTAGAACCATAGGCAAGAGCATTTGCAACACCTATAAATGTTATTGTAGCGCCAGCTATTGAATCAGACTGTGCTACTGTGAGCTGTGATCTTCTTGTAGGAATTGGAACATCTGCCCCTCTTCCAATAAATTTTTCATAATAAACAGCTCTTTCCGGCGCGTCTCCAATACCAGGAGTCTCTGTATGCTCCATCATAACAGCTGCAATTAAGTTGCCATTTAATTCATAATTGGCAAGCATTATTAAATCGCCAGCATACCCGTCACCAACAACTGTAAGTATATAGCTGCTTATTGTTCCGTCGTCGAGAAAAACAGGATAAAAATTTCTTACAACCCGGCTGCCTTCAACAATAACCATTTCTCCAGGTGTTCCTACTCTATTTACAGCAGCAAGAGCATTTTGGAGCGCAATTCTTCTATTTTCTTCTATAGCTGGAAGTGTAATAACATTTACAAAACCTAATAATAAAGATGCGCCCATACAAACTACTGCAAGTTTTAAACCAATTAAAATACTTTTTCTCATTTCTTCTTTACCCCCTCCTTAGGGACAAATCCAAAAATCTTGGGAGCTGTTGCTCTATCAAGCAGGGCTACAAAAAGATTCATTATAATAATTGCAAGAGAAACACCCTCTGGTAGTGAGCCATAAACCCGGATCAGAAAAGTTAGAAATCCACAACCTATTCCAAAAATTATTTGTCCTTTTGGTGTAAGCGGAGATGTGACCATATCTGTAGCCATGAAGAAAGCGCCAAGTATCAACCCTCCTGACAATACATGGAAAGCAACATCACCAGTAAAAAACCCGTTACCAAATCTTAATCCATCAAAAATCCATATCAGAATCCCGAATGAAACCACGTATGACATGGGTATTTCCCATGTAATTACTCTTCTGGCAAAAAGATAAGCTGCTCCGATCAAAAGGAGAAAAGCAGAAACTTCTCCAAGAGAGCCTGAAACATGGCCAAAGAAAAGGTCAAAATAATGGGGATCTATAGCTGGACCAAACGATGAACTGACCCATTCAGACATTGCAATTGAACTTTCACTTTTTGGATAATCAGCCAAAATAGCAATTGGCCCTGAAACACTTTCTGAAAGATCTGCGAGCGATGTTTTAAGATAACCAAGAGGAGATGCTCCACCTAGTGTATCAATAGCTATATTTGTTGAAGGAGCCTTCCATGTTGTCATTGCCCCTGTCCATGAGAAGAGGACAAAACATCTCCCTGCAAGCGCGGGGTTCATTATATTCGCTCCAAGTCCGCCAAACGCCCATTTAATTAAAAGTATTGCAAACGCAGACGCAGCAACAGCTACATAAAGAGGAACATCTGTAGGCAAATTATACCCAATCAAAATTCCTGTTAAAACTGCTGATAAATCACATATTGACCCTCTTTTCATTACCCGGATCATTATATATTCACACAAAACTGCAGCAATTATTGACACCCCAATTACAACAAATGATCTCATTCCAAAAACATAGATTGACCAGATTCCAGCTGGAATAAGCGCAATAATAACATCCAGCATAATCCTTGAAGTTGTATCTTTATGATGAATGTGGGGCGAAGTTGCTATAGTAAATTTATTATCACTGCTCATGATTTCACCTTCTGTTTATTAGCCATTTTTTTCCCAAGCCTGAATCCCTGCACAAGTGGAACATTTGCAGGACACACATAACCACAACAGCCGCACTCTTTGCAATCCATTAAGTTCATACGCATTGCTTCTTCATACATCCTGTATGCAATTTTTTTATATAATCTTGTAGGCATAAGCCCTATAGGACAAGCTTTTACGCATCTGCCGCACATAAGACAAGCTGTTTCTTTTCCTTTGCAAATCTCTTTTTGGGTCAATGCAAGAATACCAGATGTCCCTTTTGTTACAGGGGTGTCAAGGCTTACCATTGAAAAACCCATCATTGGACCACCCATTACAATACTTACAGCATCGTCTGTCAAACCACCGCAATCCTCAATAAGGTCTCCAACTTTTGTACCGATCCTTACTTTTAGATTAGAAGGTTTTTTAATGCCTTTACCACTTACAGTCACAATTCTTTCAATAAGAGGTTTGCCAAATACAATAGCTTCGTAAATTGCAAACACAGTACCTACGTTTGTAACTACAGCTCCAATATGTAGCGGAAGCTTTCCGGATGGAACTTCTTTATCTATAACAGCTTTTAAAAGCTGCTTTTCGTCCCCTTGGGGATATTTTAATTTAAGCGGAACAATCTCGATCCCTGTCCCTTTTTCAAGAGCAAGTTTTTCCATTTTTTCAATTGCATCTGGCTTGTTTGCTTCTATCCCAATATAGATTTTTTCCGGACTTAATATTTTTGACAATATCTCAAGGCCTTTAAAAATTTCTTCGGTTTTTTCAAGCATAAGCCTGTGATCTGCAGTAAGGTATGGTTCGCACTCAACTCCATTTATTACAAGAGATTCTATCTTTGCATCTGAGGGAATTGTAAACTTTACATTTGAAGGGAATGCTGCGCCACCAAGACCAACAATTCCAGATTCAAGAATTTTATCCTGAAGCTCTTTTATGCTCATCCCTGTCCAGTCAATTGGTGTTACTATTTTCCCAAGCTGGTCAAATTCGCCGGAAGGCTCAATAACAACTGCTTTGGATTTCGCTCCACTTGCCAAAAAAATATCTGTAACTTCTTTTACAACACCTGGTGCAGGTGAATGAATATTGGCTGATATAAAGCCCGCAGCTTTTCCAATCAGCATACCTTCCTTTACCTCGTCGCCAGGATTGACCAGGCATTCTGACGGAGCGCCTATATGCTGAGACATTGGAACAATAAGAGTGCTTTTAATTGCCGCATTTTTTACTGCTTCCTTATTTGTCAGCTCTTTACAATCTCCGGGATGAATACCACCTTTTGAAAAAGTTTTTAATGATTTCATGCCGCTTGCTGTTTTCTCCTTTTAATTAAAGGTATAATCTTTTTTTTAGTTCCATAAATTTGTGATTTTTTTAGACCCTTTATTACATTATATAATTCTTTAAAAAATAGATAATAAAATAATATTGGATATAAAATAACAAAAATTAAAGGAATTATAAAGAGAGGAACATCCAGCACCACTGTGCCAGATTCTGCCTGAATCAATCCACTACCAGACACCATCAGACGAGTAATTCCACCACCTATACTGGTTCTTAAATTATCATTTAACCACACATCTGTAAACCGGTTAACTACTATTTTTTCTCTATTATAGTTATTTTTTTCAAAATAATAGTGCGATATTGTTATCTCTTCATTATTGAAAGGCATTGAGAAATCTATCCTGAAAGGAAGTCTTATTTGATATGCCAAATGTTTTATATATTCACAATAACCAGGTAAATAGTTGTTTTTTGCGTTTTTTGCTGATACTTTCCCAAGAAATTCCAGAGTTAATCCTGATTCCGGGTATTTATGTGTTGCAACAGGAACAGGGTATTTTAGGTTTTTACTTCCTGTATTAAAAAGGTAAAAAGGTAAAGCTGCTGCAAGTAAAAAATATATCAAAATAAAAGATTTTACATTTAAAGATAAAATAGTAAGTTTTTCTTCTTTTCTTATTTGAGTGGCATAGAATATCTTGTGAGAATACCCTGTAACCCTGTGATATGTAAAAAAAAGCCGCGATGTAATAAAACAAAGCCCATATAATAGTATAAATATTGGCGCTATATAAGAATCAGGACTGCCCCAGAAAATTATTTTAGGTAATATAAAAGAAAAAATAGTAATAACAGCTATTAAAACAGCTTTTATATGAAGATATTTTTTTAAAGAAACAGCTTTATTATTGATATACTCCTTTACAACTTCCTTTTCAATAAATAAAAAGAGCATTAATATAAAAAGCATAACTATGGCAGGGAAAAAATAGATTTTTCCATTCAAATGGACAAGAAAAGCCCATGGAATTGCATACAATAGATATAAAAACCACTGTTTTTTACTATTATATATGAATACCAAAAGAATTAATATATATAAAAAAAGCAATACATAATTTAACTGATGGTTTTCATACTTTGGGATTACCCAGTTATAATTGTTGCCTAAAATAGAATTGATAACAGCAGATGTTTGGCTATAACCAGCTTCTGTCCTTAAATAATAAACAGACGCTGGCTTATTATATATATAACCTTGAAAATACCTGGGGATATTTCTCATGAAATTATCAAAACGGGGATCCAAAGGATTAAATCGCTGTTCGATTTTATCAACGGTAGTATAAGATAAAGTGTTATAATCACTATATGCAACTTTTGTGTTATATTTTGAAATGATTTCATCAAAAAAACCGCTTGCCTGAAGCTTTGTATATATTGTGTCATCTACACTATTTTCCACAAGCAGAATATGAAAACCTTCCCACCCTATTATATTTATATTAACATTCCTGACATTTGAAATTGCAAGATATGAAAAAAGGATTGCTAATAAAAGGGTAAAATAAGCTATTTTTTTAGATTGATTTTCAAGTTTTTTCATAATGCCCTAAAGCCTAGAGAACACTAAAAGCAACAGCTATAAAAAAACCAAGTACAATGCCTATCAAAACTTCAGAAACTGAATGGCCACTTATTTCCTTTACTGGCTTATAGTCTATATCTAATTTATCATGAAGATCTAAACCAAGCTTATTTAGAGTTCTTGCCTGAATTCCTGCAGAGCGCCTTACACCAACAGCATCTCTTAACACAAGAAGACCATACGCAGAACAAGCAATAAAAACAGTAGAATTAAACCCTTCGCTGAACCCAATTGATGTTGCAAGCGCTGTGGCAACCGCAGAATGGCTTGAAGGCATTCCCCCTGTTTTCCATAAAAGTATACCAAGATAATACCTTATTGGCATTTGACCTGGTTGTAATATAATGATAATTATAGTTTTTACAAACTGGGTAAAAAACCAGCTAAAAACTGTGGCAAGAAAAATAGGATTATAAAAAATATTGTTGGAATATTGATATTCCTGCATAATATACAAATAGTCCAACGGGAAAGAGATGAATGTCAAGTAGTAATAAGTTAAGTAGTTTTATAAAAATTGGAACAGCAGGCAATGACGACAATAATAAAAGAGTAGATAGAATAATAAGAACAATTATTCCATCACTTTCTCTTGGATCGATTTATAAAGAGATACGTTTGGCCAGGATAAGGATAAATGGAAAAAAAACAGCTTCTGGAAACCGTATTAATACAGGCGATTCTATTGATATACATAAATCACTTGCAGAAATTGTTAAAACAGATATTGAAAAAATCAGTTTAAAAAAAGAGAAAAAGGGCATTAATTCTGATTTTAGCAAGTTAAAAATTGAAATATTGTTTGAAAATAGTTTATTTATTGCAGTCAATAAACCTTCGGGAATTTTGATCCATGCTGGCGCCACAGGCGCAACACTGGATGATGCAGTAAAAGATCTGCTTATTGAAAAAACGCAACAGTCACTTGCATTTTCACCTGCTCCACTTCACAGGCTGGATAAGGAAACTTCGGGAATTGTTTTTTTTAGTAAATCAATAGAGGGGGCAAGGATATTTACCCTTTTTTTAAGGAAAAAAAAGTTTATTAAAAAGTATATTGCTCTTCTTGATGGCCATTTGTCAAAAAATTGCACATGGAAAGATTTTCTGGCGCGCGAAGAAACAGACAAAGAGGCTCATGATAACAAATCTAAAGAAGCAATAACCCATATAGAGCCTTTATTATATTCATCAGGACATACTCTTGCGCTGGTAGAAATTGAAACAGGCAGGTACCGGCAGATAAGAAAGCAGTGTTCCATGCATGGGTTTCCGCTCTCTGGAGATAAAAAGTATGGGGGAGCTGCTTTAGATTTGGGAAAACATTGCGGCTTTCTGCTTCATTGCTGGAAAATAGAGATAAAAGATAAAGAAGAAAGCAAAGAACTTGGGTTTGATACAATAACAGCGCCGCTGCCCCACTTATTTATGAATAAAATAAACACCCTATTTACAAAGGCTAATATTAAAAAATTATTTATCTTTATTTAGCTGTTTTTTTTGAATTTTATGTTATATATTTTATAATATGAACATCTTTCGCTACCTCAAATGGTTTTTTTTAGGAGTAAAGGTTTTTGCCCTTGTTGGAAGAAGCGGAACAGGAAAAAGCTTTAGGGCGAAACTTATTGCTGAAAAATATGATATTGACCTTATTATAGATGATGGACTTCTTATAAAAGAAGATAATATTATTGCAGGCAAATCAGCAAAAAAAGAAGATGCTTTTCTTACAGCAGTAAAAACTGCTCTTTTTGATGACCCTGACCACAGAAACGAAGTGCTAAAAGCTTTAAAGAAAACAAAATTCGGAAGTATACTCATAATAGGGACATCAGATAAAATGGTAGGCAAGATTGCAAAAAAACTGAAACTGCCCCAACCTTCAAAAATTATCAGGATAGAAGATATTGCAACTAAAGAAGAAATAAGCAGGGCAATACATTCCAGAAACACCGAAGGTAAGCATATAATTCCTGTCCCTTCTGTTGTAATACAGAAAGACTATTCAAATATTTTTTCCAACTCAATAAAAGTTTTTATGAAAAAAACCTTTTTCTCCACCAAGCCAAAAGGGTTTGAAAAAACAGTTGTTCAGCCCAGCTTTGCTGAAAAGAAAGGTGTTGTAACTATGTCGGAAACAGCGCTTTACCAGATGTTAAGCCATTGCGCGAATGAGTATGACCCGTTAATCAGAATATATAAAGTAAAAGTAAAATTTAATGCAGATGGTTATACGCTAAAATTATATTTGAAACTCCCTTATATGATGCAGATATCGGGCAAAGTGCATGGGTTTCAGCAGTATCTTATAAGCAGCATGGAAAGACACGCGGGCATAATCGTTAAGGAAATAAATCTTAAAATCGAAAACTTTATCAAAACGTAAAATATGATCTAACTTATTTTTTCAATTATTTTTGTTTGACAGGCCTGGCTCTTTCGGGTTTAGCTTTTTCTGCGTTAGCCCTTCCGCTCCTGGATCTTACGCTTTCGCCCTTGTGTCTTATGTTTTCACCTTTGGGTCTTGCGCTATAAATATTCTTCAGTTTAATATTATTTCTTTTAAATATATTTTTTATAGCTTCGGCAATATCATCATTTGGAGGAGTTAGGGGCTTTAGAAAAGACTTTACTTCTTCCATAACTTCTTTCATTGTTTTTACAGGGTCATTATTTGGATTAAGGTTGGTAAGTATAAAATTTTCAATCAAAGGGCAAAGAAGAACAGATATTTCTCCCCTGGATAATGTGCCATTTTTTATTTCATTATCAAAATTATTTAGGACTTCATAGAACCAGCTATTTTTTTGGATATTGTAAATACTTGGAAAAATTAGTTTTAGAATACCAAAAGATGAAAGCTTCTTAAAAATAATGGAAGCGCATCCTGTTTTCATTATTTTAATAGCTTCTTCGGTAAGCCTTGATGAAGAACAATAAGTAAGTTCTTTTGCATGCATTTTTATTCTTAGCTTTAGAAAAAAAGGGAGTTTCCCATTAACTACTACAGAATATTTTATTGCCCGTATGATTCTTACAGGGTCTTCAATAAAAATCATTTTAAGGGGGATAACAGGTTTTACAACTTTTTTCTTTATATCTTTGTAACCACCAGTAAAATCTATTATTTGTTCTTCTTTGGGGCAGTAGTAAAGGGTATTTATTGTAAAATCCCTTCTCCACGCATCTTCTGCCATAGTTCCAAAATTATTGTTGCCATGGCTTTCCTTGCGGCTGGACCTGAATGTGGAAACTTCATAAATATTTTTGCTAAAACAGACATGAACAAGCTTGAATCGTTTGCCTATGATTCTTGAGCCTCTGAATAGTTTTCTAATACCTGTTGGATATGCATCAGTTACAATATCAAAATCTTTTGGTTGTTTTTTTAAAAGCAGATCGCGGACAGCTCCGCCAATAATATAAGCTTTATAACCTGCTCGCCGTAATTTATTGCAAATAAAAAGCGCCTGGGAATCTATATCTCCTGGCTCGATTTTATGCTCATCTTTTGTATAAATTTCAGCTATTTTTTCTGTTTTGCCTTTGTCATTGGTTGCGTAACGGACAATCAATTATTCCCTGCCATATTTCTATTATATTCCATGATTATACATTTTTTTGCTTTTGTGAACATTACTTAGCTGAAAATTCTGTGGATAACTCAATATGAAAGTATTATATCATTGTTCTTGTAACCATAATGTTGTCAAGGCTATATAATCCAGAAAATAGGGAGAATATAGAGCACAAAATAGCAAGTGATGGGGTGGTCTTGTATGAGTGACATTAATCTGGTACATTGAAGGGCTAAAATATTCTCAGAATGATTTAATATCAGCAAAACATTTATCAGGAAGCAAATTATGAGCAAAAAAATAGTATTTTTAGTTGTGCTGATTATAACAGCTCTTACGGCGTATGGGCAGCAATATGACCAAGAGCAGGATTTCAGGTGGGTCAAATTTGGCCATGGCGCAGTAATTACCGAATATATTGGGAAAAATACGGATGTACGGATTCCTCCGCAAATACACGGAATGCCTGTTATTGGAATTGGTAATAAGGCATTTGCGGAAAAACAACTCACCAGCGTGCTTATTCCCGATAGTGTTATTACTATCGCTGCAACAGCATTTATGGAAAATCAACTCACCAGCGTAACCATTCCCAACAGTGTTACTGCTATCGGAGAAGGAGCATTTGCAATTAATCAACTTGCCAGCGTAACCATTCCCAATAGTGTTACTACTATCATGGTAGCAACATTTGCGAGAAATCAACTCACCAGCGTAGTCATTCCAAATAGTGTTACTACTATCGATTTTGGTGCATTTTATGATAATCAACTCACTAACATAGTCATTCCAAATAGTGTTACTACTATCGGAGAAAGGGCATTTGCGGAAAACCAGCTCACCAGAGTAATAATTGGCAATAGAGTAACCACTATCGGGAATGGGGCATTTAGACAGAATCAACTCTCCAGCATAACTATTCCCAATAGAGTAACTACTATCGGGGAGGTTGCATTTGCGGAAAATCAACTCACCAGCGTAATAATTGGCAATAGAGTAACTACTATCGGGAATGGGGCATTTGCGAGAAATCAACTTGCCAGCATAGTTATTCCTAATAGTGTTACTACTATCGGTGTAGCAGCATTTCGACAAAATCAGCTTACCAATGTAATAATTGGCAATAGAGTAACTACTATCGGGAATGGGGCATTTATGGAAAATCAACTCTCCAACATAACTATTCCCAATAGAGTAACTACTATCGGGGAGGTTGCATTTGCGGAAAATCAACTCACCGGCGTAATCATTGGCAATAGAGTAACTACTATCGGGAATGGGGCATTTGCGGAAAATCAGCTTACCAGAGTAATAATTGGCAATAGAGTAACTACTATCGGAAATGGGGCATTTAGACGGAATCAACTTACCAGAGTAACCATTCCTAATAGTGTTACTACTATCGGAGATGGTGCATTTATGGAAAATCAACTTGCCAGAGTAACCATTCCTAATAGTGTTACTACTATCGGTGTAGCAGCATTTCGACAAAATCAGCTTACCAACGTAATCATTGGCAATAGAGTAACTACTATCGGGAATGGGGCATTTAGACAGAATCAACTTACCAACGTAACCATTCCTAATAGTGTTACAACTATCGAGGCGTTTGCGTTTACAGGCAATCAACTCACAAGCATAACCATTGGCAATGGCATCACGTCTATAGGTGGAGATGTATTTGCTGGGTCTTTAGGGAATATCCCGCAGATAAGTATTGGCGCAAATGTCAATCTTCTCGAAATGCCATTTCATTTAGATTCATCACCAGGATGGAATGAATTCAGGAGGGTCTACGATGCAAATAACCGCAGAGCAGGAATCTACACATGGACAGGGACACGAATAGATGGCCATTGGAGCTTTCAACCCAGATAAGTATGGTAATTAAGCAATATCGCAAAAAGAAAGACAAATTGTTTTCTTGGGACACTGTTCAAAGCAAACTTTGATGCCGTACTGTATAGAAATTCAAGATAGAGCAATAAAATACCATCATCAGTATAAACGTATTGAAATAATGCCGAAGACTTTATTAAATCCGCAAACAGAATAAAGACATAAATAAAAAAAAAGTGTAAACTCTAACCGAGTTATGGACAAAATAATTGAACCAAAAGTATTAAAAGGATTCAGGGATTCTCTTCCTGAACAAGAAATCAGAAAAAAGAAGATGTTTAAGGAACTTGAAGAGACATTTTCTTCTTTTGGGTTTGTGCCGATTGATACACCTGTCCTCGAATATACAGATGTTCTTCTGGGCAAAGGTGGCGGTGAAACCGATAAACAAGTTTACAGTTTTAAAGACAATGGGGAAAGAGATGTCTCGATGAGGTTTGACCTAACAGTCCCTCTTGCCAGGTTTATTGCGGCTAATAAGAGTGATATAATTTTCCCTTTTAAAAGATACCATATTTCAAAGGTGTGGCGGGGCGAGAATACCCAGCGCGGCAGATACAGGGAGTTTTATCAGTGTGATTTTGATATAGTTGGCTCTGACTCCCCTGCTGCAGATATTGAAATTTTGATGATGATGAAGGCTTCGCTTGAAAGGCTTGGAATTGGTGGCTTCAAAATCTATCTTTCAAACAGGGGAATCCTGACCAGGTTTCTCGAGATAAATGGAATACAGGATAAGTCGCCAGAGATTTTGCGGATAATCGACAAGCTTGCCAAAATAGGAAAAGAGAAAGTAAAAGAGCTTCTTAAAGAACTAACGGACGAAAGTAAGTGCGATAAAATTCTGGATTTTATTAATCCGGAAGGGAGTTTTGATAAAACACTGGATAAGCTTATAACTCTTTGCAATGGAGATAACAGCGAAACAGATCGACTTAAGATTATATATAAAGCGCTTAAGGAGAATGGGATTGAGGATTATTATATACTTGACCCTACGATTACAAGGGGGCTTGATTATTACACAGGGCTTGTATTTGAGACTTTTCTTGATGGGAACAGGGATTTAGGGTCTGTGCTTTCAGGCGGAAGATATAATAATCTTGCTTCGTTATATACTAATGAGCAGCTTCCCGGAATAGGAGCATCAATAGGTCTTGACAGGTTGATTGCAGCTATTGAAAAATCAGAGGACAGCAAAAAAGCACAGGCAATGTGCGACTGCATAATTTTTAATATTGATGATGACCTTATTGGGGCGCTTTACAAAACAGCTGGAGAAATACGGAAGAAAGGGATTTCCTGCGAAGTTTACCCGGAGAATAAAAAACTTAACAAACAGTTTGCTTATGCAGAAAAAAAGAATATCCCAGCCGGAGTTATAATCGGAAAAGATGAAAATGAGTCTGGGACAATAACAGTCAAAGATTTGATTGCAAGAAAAAATTATGAAAAAATCAAAATTGATGATGGGATAGAGAAAATAGTATCAATTGTCAGGGAAGTGAAAGTTAATGGAACCACATAAATTACCAGTATATCAACAAAAAGAAAAAATACTCGAAGTACTAAAAAATAATCAAGTAATAGTTGTAGAAAGCCCAACAGGTTCGGGAAAAACTACTCAGTTGCCTCTTATACTTCATGAAGCAGGATACTCCAGATTGGGGGTAATTGGGGTAACGCAGCCAAGGCGGATTGCAGCAATATCTGTGTGCGATTACATTGCAAAACAACTTGGAACAAATGTGCCGGGGCTTGTTGGTTATAAAATGCGTTTTCATGATATGACCTCCAACGAGACTATTGTAAAAATCATGACTGATGGGATATTGTTGCAGGAAATCAAGACAGATGCCATGCTGTCAAAGTATAGTTGCATCATCGTTGATGAGGCTCACGAGAGAAGCCTTAATATTGATTTTATTATGGGGCTTCTGAAAACAGTTATTGAGGCAAGACCTGAGTTTAAGGTTATAATTTCTTCTGCAACAATCAACACTGCTATTTTTTCTGAATACTTTGGCAGATGTCATGTTGTCAATATTGATTCTATAGTTTATCCAGTTGGAATTATTTATGACCCTATTGCAGATAAAAACGAAGACGATGCAATTATTTTAAAGATAAAAACCATTATTGAAAGAATAATTGCTGAAAAGCGGGAAGGAGATATTCTTCTTTTTCTTTCGGGTGAAAAGCAGATAAAAGACTGCATAAATCTTCTTAATAATTCGATATACAGAAAAAAAATGGTGATTCTTCCATTGTATGGAAGGCTTTCAAAAGAGGAGCAGGAAAGGGTTTTTATTGAAACTCCGTCAGGCAAAGTAAAAATTGTTGTTGCGACAAATATTGCGGAAACAAGCGTTACAATAGATAAAATTACTTCTGTCATAGACTCTGGCCTTGCCAAGATAAATTCCTATAATCCAATAACGTTTACTTCTTCGCTGCTTGAATCCACTATTTCGAAGGCATCATGTAATCAGAGAAAAGGGAGAGCTGGAAGAACAGCGCCCGGAGTCTGTTACAGGCTTTACACAAAAGATGACTATGAAACCAGACCTCTTTATACAAAAGAAGAGATCTACAGGACTGATTTATCCGAAGTAGTTCTAAGAATGGCAGAAATAGGGATAAGGGATTTTGAATCTTTTGATTTTATCTCTTCTCCAGGGAGACAAGGTATACATGGCGCTGTTGAAACATTAAAAATGCTTGGCGCAATAAACAATGATAACTCACTTACAAACATTGGAAGTATAATGGTAACCTTTCCGTTACTGCCCCGCCTTTCAAGGATTATTGTGGAAGCAATACTTAGTTACCCATCTGTTCTTGAGGAGACAATTCTTGCAGCAACATTCCTATCAACGAATTCCCCTTTCCTTATGCCGCAGGGAGAAGAGTTTGAAGCAAGAAAAGCTCATCAAAGATTCAGCGATCCTGATGGGGACTTTATTTCTTATATAAAAGTTTTCAAAGCATATACAGAGGCGCTGGATAAAGTCAAATTCTGCGATAACAATTTTCTTGATAATATTATTATGGCAGAACTTGAAAATATAAAAATGCAGCTTGAAGATATAGTGGGAGATATGGGGATACCCATAACATCAGGAGGCAGCGTAAAGGATTATTTAGTTGCTGTATCAAAAGGGCTTATTCAATTTGTATGTATAAAATCAAAAAAAGGGGTTTACAGAAGCCTTACTGCAGAAAGGATACAGATACATCCTGGCTCTGTAATGTTTAAAGAAGATCCGAACTTTATTGTTGCAGGGGAAATTGTAAGAACAAGCAAAATGTTTGCACACTCTGTATCTCCACTAAGAAAAGATTGGTTAAAAGATATATCGCCTGCTCTTCTCGACGGATTCATGGAAGCTTCTAACTATGAATTATCTGGCAGCAAAAACAGGGACAAAAATAGAGATACAACAAATTATATAAAAATCGGGAATGAATCTTTCAAGCTTGAACATTTAAAAGGCAAGAAAAAGAAAAACGCGCTTATAGAATATCATAGAGCAATGGCAATAATAGCGCAAAATAATCATGAAAAACTCCACATTCCAAATGAAGTTACTGGAACTTTGGTGCATAATAATTTAAAAATATTTTCCGGTGAAAAATTATCAACTATATTCAAGATTTTAAGATTTGTTGATATAGGAAATATAAAAAATGACAGGAGTTTTCCAAAAGGGAATATTAATATAAAAACTGGTTCCGATAAAATAATAAAAAATATTGATTGCATACTTTCTTTATCTTTTGTAAAAAACAGGTCAAGCCATTTGGGTTTTATTTCTCTTAATACAGACAACAGAGGTAATTACTGGTATAAAGTTGTTAAAAACTTTGATTTTGCTCTAACTACCAGTTTATCGAGTTTTGAAAGTTTCATGGATGAACTATCACAACATGATTCTGAGCATGATAATGAAAAAATCGAAAAAATAAATAAAATTTTTCGTAAGCTGACAGAAGTTTTTGAAGAAACAGATAACACATAATTGGTCATGAGGAACATTTATCTGGATTGGGCTGCTACGGCTGTGCCTGATCATAAAATATCAGAAAAAATTTATGAAGCTTCCACAGAAACTTTTGCAAATGCTTCTTCTGTGCATAGTGCAGGTATTAAAGCAAAAAAACTTCTTGAAGATTCCCGCGAGAGGTGCGCCAATGCTCTAAGAGTAAATAAAAAAAATATTTTTTTTACTTCGGGCGGTACTGAATCAAACAATATATCAATTTATTCAGTAATAAAGAAAAAAGCAAAAGGGAGAGTTATATCAACAGCTATTGAACACCCTTCTGTACTTAAACCCATAGAGCAGCTTGGGTCCATGGGTTTTGATATTGTTAGAATAGATTCTGAAAAAAATGGAATTATAGATCCAGATAAAATCGAAGAAAAGCTTACAGAGAATACAGTTTTAGTTTCAATTATTCATGTAAATAATGAAACAGGAGCAATACAACCTGTTGGCAAATTTGCAGAAATAGTTGCTAAATATTCAAAAAAAATTGGTAAAAAAATTCTTTTTCACTGCGATGGGGTTCAGGCAATAGGAAAAATTCCTGTTGACCTTGAAAACAGTAACATTGATTTCTATACAATAAGTTCGCACAAAATATCAGGACCAAAAGGGGTGGGGCTTTTATATTGCAGAGAAAATATAGACGCGCTATACAAAGGTGGTGGTCAGGAAAGCGGAATAAGGCCAGGCACAGAAAACATAGCTGGGATATATGGTTTTTCACTTGCATTGCAGCAGGCAGTTGATGGTGTCAAACAAAATCTGGAATTTGCCAAAAAAAAGTGTTCTTTTCTTATTGAGAATCTTGGAAAAATAAAAGAATGCGGGATTATACCTGAACATAGAATTAGCGCAATGCATTGTGAAGGGGCAGATATATTTGACTCTTTTTCTCCGTATATCTTGAACTTCTATATAAAAAAAATTCCAGCAGAAGTTCTTGTCAGGGTTATGAGCGAGAAAGGTTTTTTTATTTCTGCAGGGTCAGCCTGTTCATCCCATAAAAAGCATGAATCGCAAACATTAAAATCCATGAAAATAGAAAAAAGCGCAGCAATGTCATCTGTACGGATATCAATTGGGTGCCAAACACAAGAAAAAGAGCTTGTTGAATTTTGCAATGTACTTGAAGAAGAATCAAAAAAGCTTTTAAATATTTATTAGTAAGGCTGCTGAATAGCGCATTTAAAAAATTATAAGAAATTCCGCCTGCCCCGTCGCAGGACGGGGGAGAATTACTTTGAAAACAATTTATCTCCTTAAGACATGCGAAATAAATCTTAAAGGGGAAAACAAATCAACTTTTGAAAGAAAGCTTTTTGCAAATATCAGAAAACAGCTTGATGGTATAAAAGTCAGAATATCAGGCAGAAAAGGGAGATTTTTTCTTGCGCCTGATGATAACATCGATGAAAAAACAAGAAATAAAATTGAAAAAACACTCTCCTCTGTATTTGGGTTGACTGGATTTTCGATCGCGAAAATGGTTGAAAAAAATATGGAAGAGATAAGTAAAACTGTTCTTGAAGTTGCGTCCAAACAGTTTAATGATGGCGTTACTTCTCCTGAAAATGTGCCGCTAACTTTTAAAATTACTGCAAGGCGGTCGGATAAGAGTTTTAAATATAGTTCTTATGAGCTTTCCTGCATATTGGGGGGGCTTGTTCTGGATAATTTTAAAACACTTAAAGTTAATTTGAAAAATCCTGATTTTAAAATAAATGTTGAGATCAGGGACAAAGCAGTAGTATATTCCAGTGTTTATAAATCCCCAGGCGGTCTCCCTTCCGGTATTTCAGGAAAAGCAATTTTGTTGTTATCCGGTGGAATAGATTCTCCTGTCGCAGGTTATATGATGGCAAAGCGGGGGTGCGCCATTGAAGCTCTCCATTTTGAAACTTATCCATATACGTCAGAGCAGTCAAAAGAAAAAGTAATTGAGCTTGCAAAAAAAATAAGAACTTATCTTCCTAAAATGAAACTCTATTTTGTCCCTTTCACAGAACTCCAGGTTTATATAAAACAGAACTGCAAACAGGAAGAGATAACGCTTTTTTCCCGCGCAGTCATGATGAAGATTGCCCATCTTCTTGCAGAAAAAATCAAGGCAAACTCAATAGTTACAGGCGAGGCTTTAAGCCAGGTCGCAAGTCAGACAGCAGAAAATATAAGGTTCACAGGGTCGCATACAACATATCCGCTATTCAGGCCGCTTATTGGTATGGATAAGCAAGAGATAATTACAAAAGCAAAAGAAATAGGCACCTATGAAATTTCAGTTCTTCCATATCCTGATTGTTGCTCTGTTTTTGCCCCACCTCACCCTGTTCTAAAACCTGTATTTGAAAAAATCAGCGCTTCATTTAATGCTATTGAGATGGATGCTTTGATAGAAGATGCTTTTGCAAAAATTGAAACTTTAACTATTACTTGACGCAGGGCACGTAGATGTTGGGCATTTGCCGCATGATGGAGCAGCATCAGATTTCCCTGATTTTGCTGAAGATTCTTTCCTGCTGTCTGTTGCATAAAAACCACTGCCTTTAAAAATTACCCCAAGACCGCCACCCACAAGCCGCTTTATTTTTCCCCCGCACTCAGGGCATTTTTGAAGCGGCGCTTCTGACATTTGCTGAAATATTTCCATAATTTTATTGCAAGAAGTACATTCGTAATCATAATTAGGCATTCTTTGCTCCAGAGACTTTGTTTTTACTTTTATAATATAATAATAGAGAAATATTTTTTTAAGGTCAATGGCTACCAGTCAAGCCTTACTGGTATTTTGCATTTATACAAATAATCCTTGATTTCTTTAATGGAATATTCCCCATAATGCACCATCGAAGCTACAAGAGCTGCATCTGCTTTGCCTTTTAAAAATACTTCGCTAAGGTGTTCTGGTTTTCCACCTCCACCTGACGCAACAACAGGAATACCAACATTCGAAGAAACCAGGCTTGTAAGATTTATTTCATAACCCTGCTTTATACCATCAGTATCTATTGAGTTAAGAACAATTTCACCAGCTCCCAATTTTTCAGCTTGTTTTGCCCACTCCAGAGCATCAAGTTCTGTTGGAGTTCTTCCGCCATTTATAACAACACGGTATCCTGATGGCATTGCAGAGTCAGCAAGAGCATCCATCCCAAGAACAATGCATTGCCTGCCAAAAAGTGATGCGCCCTCTTCAATTAGCGAAGGGTTTTTAACTGCCTGGCTGTTGATGCTTACTTTGTCAGCCCCTACACGCAGCACTTTTTTTATATCTTCTATACTCCCTATTCCGCCGCCTACTGTAAAAGGGAGTGATATTTTTTCCGCTACCTTTTCTACGATATCCATCATTATTCCCCTGTTCTCGGAAGAAGCAGTAATATCGTATAAAACAAGCTCATCGGCCCCTGCATGGTAATATTTTTCTGCCATCTCTACTGGGTCACCAATATCTACGTTACCTTTGAATTTTATCCCTTTTGTTGTTTTTCCATCCCTTACATCAAGGCATACAACTATTCTTTTAAAAAGCATATCTATTCTCCTTTAAGAAAATTATTCATTAATTTAAGACCATGTCTTCCTGATTTTTCAGGATGAAACTGAACTGCGCATACATTATCGCGCGATATTGCGCTGGTAAAAGTAATTCCATACTCACACTCCCCTATTGTAAATTCTTTTTTTACATTGGGATAATAGGAGTGTACAAAATAAAACGAAGAGTTATCCGGAATATCCTTAAAAAGATAATGTGATTTTGCATAACGTACTGCATTCCACCCTATCTGCGGGATTTTTAGCCCCATATTTTTATCAAACAGCTGCACTTTTCCGTCTATGATATTAAGGCACGCTATCTCTCCCTCCTCTGACCAGGAGAGTATGATCTGCGCTCCAAGGCAGATCCCAAGTAATGGATTTCCTTTCTTTACATATTCTTTTAAAAACTGATCAAGTCCATATTTTGAAAGACTTCGCATTGCAGAGCTTGCCTCCCCAACTCCGGGAAATATTAACTTATCGCAATTTTTTAGTTTTTCCGGGTCATCTGATATTATAAAATCTGCATTTAAATTTTTAAGAGCATTCTCAATACTTTTCAGGTTTCCTGCTTTATAATCCACTACACCTGTAACCAATTTGCTTCCCCTATAAAATCAGCGATAAACATATTAAGTTTTTCAAGCGGCATATCAAGAATATTAACATAAACAAAAACTCCGCTGTGAAAAATGCTGTTATTCTCTCTTAATGTTCTTACATCTGTTATTCTGTTCTTTACTACATAATCAGATATGAAAAGTCTTATTACAGAATTAAAAAGCAATGCGTGTCTTTCTTCTTCAACCATGAAAGAGATATGGATTCCCCCGGTTTTTCTATTTCTGGGCTCCAGAATTATATCAAAATTTACTTTTATAATATTATCAAGACTTACATTTTGAGCTACAAATTGTGTAAAAACACTGCCAGGACTATTTGAAGTTATGCGAAAAACAGAATCAGCAACAGGAGGGTAACTAACTGTTTCGTTTGACAAGATTATATCAATGATCCTTTTTGCGCGTTGATCCGCAAAGTCACGCCCTTGTCCCATTGGGAAATCTGAAACTATGACAGTATTTTTCAGCGAAATAATAATAGTTTTTGCGTTATCGGAAATAAAATATCTTATCCGCTGATAAGAATTCTCTTCCCACCCATCGGTTCTTCTAAGACTCCTTCTGATAAATGAATCGGGATATCTGCCCTGCGCTACAATATAACCCCAATCATCATCAAAAAAAACAGCAGTAATATTATTTGTCCTTTCCATAAAACTTTGAGGTATTCCCATTTCTGCAGAAAATTCTTCAAGCCGTTCATTGATAACAGGAATATTGGTAGCAGATCTGTTTATCTTAAAGTAAAGAAAAAAATCCTCTGGGATTATATCCAAAGGGCCTAATCTGTGACGAAATGTTGATCTGCCAGTGGCACACCCTGACAATATGATTATCAGGGCAAATACCAGAGCAAATACAAAGATTCTATAAATTAACTTTTTGTCAAATCTATATAACAAGTGTAATCACCACATTCATACTCCTGCCCGCTTTTAATATCTTTCCACTCAATATTACTGGTTAAAGTTTCAGATAAAAGATAGTCAGAATAATTATCAACTGCTTTTTTAAGGTCTTCGTTCCCTGATAATGTCAGGCGTATTCTATCAGTAACTTCCAACCCTTTTTCTTTTCTAAGGTTCTGTATATTGCGGACAAGGTCTCTTACAGCGCCCTCCTGCATAAGCTGCTCTGTTATTTTTGTATCAAGCCCGATGGTTATTGTCCCTTCATTAAGAACTTTCAGGTCTTCTTTTTCAATTCTTTGCACAACAATGCTCTCTGCTGTAAGCTCAAAACCTTCGTTATCAATACTAATAGACAATACAGAGCCATCAAGAAGAGATTTTACCTGGTCTTTATTAAAGGTCTCTATTATTTCAGCGCCTTTTTTCATATTTTTGCCAAGCACTTTCCCAAGCGCTTTAAAATTTGCTTTTGCTTTGTATTCTACAAATTCATCTTCATTTTCGCGGATAAAAACTTCTTTAACATTGAGCTCTTCTGCGATGATTTCCGACATCTCTATTAAAATTACTTTTTCGCTCTGCTCTCTTGTGACAACAGAAATAGATTGTAATGGCTGTCGTGTCTTGATGGAAAAATTACTTCTTAAAGCTCTGCCCATGGAAACAACTTTTCGCGTAACTTCCATTTTCTCTTCAAGGTGTTTGTCTCTTTTGGATTTATCACTAACAGGATAATCGCAAAGATGAACAGACTCTGGCATGGAATTTGTTTTAAGGTTTTGATATATCTCTTCTGTTATAAACGGTATTATTGGGCACGCTGCTGTTACAAGTTTCATTATAACAGAATATAGAGTCTGGTATGCCTCTTTTTTATCAGCATCGTTTTCGGACTTCCAAAATCGCCTTCTTGACCTTCTAATATACCAGTTGTTAAGAATATCAATAAAATTGGAAATAAATATATCTGCTTTCTGGATATCATAAGAGTCCATGGCAAATGTTATATCTTCAATAAGTTTTTCAACCTCTGATAAAATCCATTTATCAAGAGGATTTGATGGAGATGCAGGAGTTTCCAAAGAGTCGACTTTTATGTTATCTATATTTGCATAGGTAACGAAAAAACTGTATGCATTCCAGATAGGTAGTATAAGATTTTTAAGAACTTCTTTTACTGCATCATCAGAATATCTTAAATCTTCTGCCCGCAACACCGCAGAATTTGTAAGGAAAAATCTTAGCGCATCTGCGCCATACATATTAATAACTTCAGTTGGGTCTGAATAATTTTTAAGGGACTTTGACATTTTTTTGCCATCTGCAGCAAGAACAAGCCCATTTACAACTACATGCTGAAAAGCAGGTTTATCAAAAAGAGCTGCACCCAGAACTATCAATGTATAAAACCACCCTCTTGTCTGATCAAGCCCTTCGCATATAAAATCTCCGGGGAAGTATTTTTCAACACGCTCTTTGTTTTCAAAAGGGTAATGGTCTTGCGCATAAGGCATTGCGCCGGATTCAAACCAGCAGTCAAGAACTTCCGGTATTCTTTTCATTGTCCCTTTTTTACACTTTGAGCATTGCCAGGTAATATCGTCAATTTTATGCATATGGAGATCATCTACTTTTACTCCGCCCTTCTCTTCAAGTTCTTTTCTGGAGCCAAGACATTCTGTGTGAGCACAACTACCGCACTTCCAGACAGGTATTGGGTTACCCCAGTAACGGTTTCTGGAAATTGCCCAGTCTCTTGCCCCTTTAAGCCAGTTCCCAAATCTTCCATGTTTTAGATGTGAAGGATACCATGATACTTGTTCATTGGCATTAAGCATTTTATCTTTTATCTTTTCTACACTTATAAACCACGAAGATATTGCCCTGTATATGATTGGGGAAGAACATCTCCAGCAATGAGGATATGGGTGAAGGTACTGACTTCTTACTACAAGTTTTCCGGCCTTTTTAAGATCATCCATAATATCTTTATCTGCATCTTTTACAAACTTGCCTTTGTAATCAGAAACCTCTGATGTGAATTTACACTCATCATCAATAGGGCAAACTGTGGTTATTTTTGTCCCTTTAAGGATATTGTAGTCATCTTCTCCAAATCCAGGAGCTGTGTGGACAATTCCTGTTCCATTTTCTGTTGTAACAAAGTCCCCAGCAAAAACTTTAAAAGCTCCGCTTTTCTCTTCTGCAGCAAAATATGGGAAAAGAGGCTCGTAAGAGATTCCGACAAGTTCGCTTCCTTGTTTCTCCCATACAATAGAATACTCTTCCGGTGTTTTGTAATACGCAGAGAGTCTCTCTTTTGCCAGTATATAGAACTCGTTGTTGTCGCTAACTTTAACATAAGTAATATCATTGCTTACAGTAAGCGCAAGGTTTGAAGGGAGTGTCCAGGGGGTTGTTGTCCATGCGAGAAAATAGGTGTTCTCCTCTCCCTTAAGTTTAAATTTTACAGTTATTGATGGGTCATGAACATCTTTATAACCACCGAGATTAAGTTCATTATTTGAAAGCACAGTGGAACATCTTGGGCAGAAAGGGAGGATATAATACCCTTCATACATAAGTCCCTGCTCCCAGAGGAGTTTAAGTATCCACCATATTGATTCCATATAATCCGGGTTCATTGTTTTATAATCATTTACAAAATCTACCCAGCGGCCTAATCTTGTTATTATTATTTCCCACTCTTTTGTATATCTTAGAACTATTTTTCTACACGCTTCATTAAAGTTTGCTACTCCAAATTCTTCGATTGCTCTTTTTCCTGATATTTTGAGCTCTTTTTCCATTTCATATTCAACAGGCAGGCCATGGCAATCCCAGCCAAATCTTCTTTCAACTTTGCGGCCTTTCATTGTTTGGTATCTGGGGAATATATCTTTGAGGGTACTTGGCACTAAATGGCCAAAATGCGGAAGCCCTGTTGCAAAAGGAGGTCCATCGTAAATAATATATTCTCTACACCCTTCCCTTTGACTGATAGATTTTTTAAAAGTGTCATTTTCCTTCCAGAATTCAACTATTTTTTCTTCCATTTTTGGAAAATTCACTTTTGGGTCAACAGGCTTATACATTTTTCCTCCCGAGGTACAACATGGATTTTTTAACTATTATAAATATTATTTAAATGGTTTTAAAGTTGTCTCTTAATTAAAATTCTTTATTATAAATATATAAATATTGAAGAATATTTTCAAGTAATCGTTTAAAAGTTCAAGGTTTATTCAATTATGTTTTGATATTGTATGGAAAAAATATTTTTTTTCCCATAATTATTGACATTTTTCGTAAAGCTCTGTTAAATATAATCATCTAGTGCCGCTTTAGCTCAGTCGGTAGAGCAGTAGACTGAAAATCTACGTGTCCGCAGTTCAATTCTGCGAGGCGGCAGAACTTCTTTAAAATAAACTACCAACAAAGTTATTCCATCTATCTTCCATGTTATTTGCGTTACTGTTCTGTCTTGAAGGAATAAACTGCTTACCTGACTGCTCTTTTTTAATGCTTTTAAGCACCGAAAAATGCAGTTTTTTACACTTTTAGGCGCCCAAAAATGTAAAAAATCACACTTATAGGTTGCTATCTTTTAAAAGCCATGACATACTCCTTACAAGTAGGATGTCACCAATGAAAAGATATGCTTATATTGACCTTCTAAAATGGAAAACCTCTTTAAGACGAAAACCCCTTATTTTATACGGAGCCAGGCAAGTAGGCAAAACATGGCTTTTAAAAGAGTTTGGAAAAGCTGAGTACAAATCTGCGCTTTATATGAATTTCGATACAAACCGTGAATTTCATCAATACTTCGGGGATAATATTTCACCGCAAAACATTATCACAAGTTTAGAGAATCATTTCAAAGAAAAAATCTCCCCAACAGATACTCTGTTGATTTTTGATGAAATACAGGAGTGTCAGAGAGCAAAAGACGCACTAAAGTATTTTCATGAGGATGCACCTCAATATAACATAGCTGCTGCTGGAAGTTTTTTAGGCATTGCAGAGGGCAAATTCCCTGTAGGGCAAATAAATGAGATTACACTCTATCCGTTGTCGTTTTATGAATTCCTCGAAGCAATAGGAGATACCAGACTTGTCGATACCCTGCATAGTCGTGATGCGACACTTACCAAGAACATACATGGCCTTCTGACTAGCAAACTAAAAGAATATTTCTATGTTGGCGGCATGCCAGAAGCAGTCAAGACTTTTGTTGAGACAAACGACTTAAACGCTGTACGAGAAGTACAGGAAGCTATTCTCAATAACTACAAAGGAGATTTCTCCAAACACATTAAAGGGGTCGATATACCAAAAGTCCGTATGCTTTGGGACTCTATACCTATTCACCTGTCTAAAGAAAAAAAGAAGTTTATTTACAAAGAAGTAAAGAGCGGTGGAAGAGCCAGTGAGTTTGAAAACGCATTGGACTGGCTTATAAATACCGGTTTGGTTTACAGGATTGCAAAAACTACTGAACCAAAACTACCTTTGGCCAGTTACGCAGAACGCGAAGCATTTAAGCTCTATATGCTGGATGTTGGTTTATTGTCAGCAAAATCAGGGCTTAATATAAAAACTTTTTACCAGTCTAATCACGAGGTATTCAAAGAATTCAAAGGGGCAATAACCGAACAATATGTTCTGCAAGAAATAAAGACTCTTGATCGCATACCAGTATTTTACTGGGGTAACACAGCAGGCAAAGCAGAAGTGGACTTTATCCTTCAATACGATGATGGTATTGTGCCGGTCGAAGTAAAATCTGACTTGAATAAAAAATCGTACAACTTGAATGTGTACAGGGAAATATATAAACCCAAACAAGCTATACGTACTTCGTTAAATAATTTTGGTATAGACAAGGAATTATATTCAATTCCCCTTTACAGGATAAAGAGTTTTAAAGAAGTGTTGATGCACTAATTTTGATGGTTACTTTTAAAAAGCACCGTTTGTCCCGTCTTTTCAACCTTTCAGAAGGTTATTTATTTCTGAAAGTTTAATTTAATATTTTATCCAACGGAAGAAGTGCTTGTTTTGACGGATACGGAGTTTTGGCGGATTATAGGCTGATTGAAATATATCGCATTTTGCCATAATTTAGTGGATATAACCAAATATTTACAAAAGTACAATTAGAAGTTCTTAAGAAAAATATAGCTGCCCGGGTTTTACCCCGAACAGCCATCTTAATAATGCTTACCCAATATGTACATGCTCCACTACGGTGACGGAATAATGCGAATGGGTGTGCTGTTGACAGAATTTCCCCCACCCATAGCACCACTGCCAAGTTGACCCTCCAAATTACTCCCCCAAGTCCAGAGTTCACCGCCTGTTCTGATGGCTACAGTGTGAAACCTGCCTGCAGATACAGAAGTCCAAGTACCAGACTGCACTTGATGGGGAGCATTTCTTTGAGTTGTTGTACCATCGCCAAGCTGACCACTACTATTAGCTCCCCAACCCCAAAGTGTGTTGCCTTCTCTGATGGCCATAGTGTGGCCACTACCTGCAGATACAGATACCCAATTTGTAGTCTCTCCTACCCGGGTGGGGATGAGAGTATTCCCCGATGTTATTCCGAGACCAGTCTGACCATTCGCATTACTTCCCCAAGCCCACAACGTTCCATCCATTCTGATAGCTACTGTGTGAATTGCACCTGCGGACACAGCGCGCCAATTTGTTGCATCTCCTATTCGAATAGGGGTATTTTGATTACCCCAAGATTCGCCATCACCAAGCCGACCCTGCCCCCTGTCTCCCCATGCCCATAGCTGTCCATTCGTAGTAACAGCTACTGTGTGAAATGCACCTGCAGACACAGACGCCCAGTTTGTTGCAATCCCTACTCGAGTGGGAGTAAGAGTATTTCCAGATGTTGTATCAAGACCAGTAGCGCCATCCCAATTTCGCCCCCATGCCCAGAGCTGTCCAGTTGTGGTAACGGCCACTGTGTGCCTCTCACCTGCAGACACAGATGCCCAGTTTGTTGCAGTTCCTATCCGGACAGGAACATCGTGATTGGTCGTCGTGCCATTACCAAGCTGACCAAACTGATTATTTCCCCATGCCCATAGCTGTCCATTCGTAGTAACAGCTACTGTGTGAAATGCACCTGCAGACACAGACGCCCAGTTTGTTGCTATCCCTGCCTGGAGGGGAGCTGTTGGAGTTCCTCCCAACATTCTAAGACCAGTCTGACCATTATCGCTATTTCCCCAGCCCCAAAGTGTACCGTTTGCTCCTATAACCAAAGTATGGCTATTTCCTGCAGCGACCGCTGTAACCGTATTTACAGTTGGGACTGGCAAAGTTACAGTTGCCATTGTTACTTGAATTGGAGTATTGGAATTAGTAAAAGCACCTACAGTACCATTGCCAAGCTGACCTTCCCTATTACTCCCCCAAGTCCAGAGCGCACCGCCAGTTCTAATGGCTACAGTGTGAGAACTGCCTGCTGATACAAAAGTCCAGGTACCAGACTGTACTTGAGCGGGGATACTGCGACTGGTTGTCGTACCATCGCCAAGCTGGCCACTCCCATTACTTCCCCAACCCCAAAGTGTGTTGCCTTCTCTAATAGCCATAGTGTGGCCACTGCCTGCAGACACAGATACCCAATTTGTAGCCTCTCCTACCCGGGTGGGGGTGAGAGTATTCCCAGATGTTATTCCAAGACCAGTTCTGCCATCCCAATTACTTCCCCAAGCCCACAGTGTTCCATCCATTCTGACAGCTACTGTGTGAATATCACCTGCAGACATAGTACGCCAGTTTGTTGCATCCCCTATTCGAGTGGGAATATTACGCTGGGTCGTCGTGCCATCACCAAGCTGACCAAACTGATTATTTCCCCAAGCCCAGAACTGTCCATTGGTTGTGATGGCTACTGTGTGACTATCACCTGCAGATACAGACACCCAGTTTGTTGCAGTCCCTACTCGAGTAGGAGTAAGAGTGTTTCCAGATGTTGTATTAAGACCAGTAGCGCCATCCCAATTTCGTCCCCATGCCCAGAGCTGTCCAGTTGTGGTAACAGCTACTGTGTGATTATCACCTGCAGACACAGATGCCCAGTTTGTTGCAGTTCCTATCCGGACAGGGATATTGCGATTGGTTGTCGTACCATCGCCAAGCTGACCAGAACCATTATTTCCCCACGCCCAGAGCTGTCCATTCGTAGTAACAGCTACTGTGTGATTATTGCCTGCAGATATAGACGCCCAGTTTGTTTCTCTCCCTACTGGAAAGGGTATGGATGTATTCCCTGCTGACATCCTAAGACCAGTCTGACCTCTACTGCTATCTCCCCAAGTCCAGAGTGTACCGTTCTCCCTGACGAACACGGTATGATTACCTCCCGCAGAGATTATCTCTACCAGAGGTGGAGGAGCAGCGGCTGTTGCAGGGAAACTGCGCGACAGGGTGACTCTATCTCCGAAGTTCTGTGAAATAGTCGCTTGTTGCCCGTTAATGGTTGCATTCGCAGCTAGCAGCCCAGTAAAAGTGTGACCAGTATTTGCTGTCAGTATGATGCTGGCTGTATATACCGTATTGCCCTGAAACGGGTTATGTATTGGTGACCATGTTACATTGCCTCTGGAAAAATTACCAGTACCAGCCGACGCCGTGCTTGGTACGTCTCCTAACACTGGGGCAACAACACCAGTAATGACTGCATTCGTAATTGGATCAGCATCGGTCACTGGAAAGGCGCGCGATAGGGTGACTCTATCTCCAGTATTATTTGAAATAGTCGCTTGCTGCCCGTTAATGGTTGCATTCGCAGCAGATAGCCCGGTAAAAGTGTGCCCAGTATTCGCTGTCAATATGATGCTGGCTGTATATACTGTGCCTCCTCGAAACGGGTTATGTATTGGTGACCATGTTACATTGCCCCTTGAAAAATTGCCTGTACCAACTGATGCTGTACTCGGTGCAGCACCTAATACCGGTGCAACAACACCAGTAATGGCTACACTCGTAATTGGAGTAGGGGTCGCTGGAAAGGTGCGTGATAGGGTGACTGTAGATCCGGTGTTATTTGAAACAGTTGCTTGTTGCCCGTTAATAGTCGCGTTCGCTAGCCCAGTAAAAGTGTGACCAGTATTCGCTGTAAGTATAATGCTGGCTGTATATTCCGTGCCTCCCTGAAACGGGTTATGGACTGGTGACCATGTTACATTGCCCCTTGAAAAATTGCCTGTACCAGCTGATGCTGTACTAGGCATCGCGCCTAATACCGGTGTGACAACACCAGTAATGGCTACACTCGTAATTTGAGTAGGGGTCGCTGGAAAGGTGCGTGATAGGGTGACTCTATCTCCGGTGTTATTTGAAATAGTCACTTGTAGCCCGTTAATTGTTGCATTCGTAGCAGACAGCCCGGTAAAAGTGTGGCCAGCATTCGCTGTAAGTATAATGCTGGCTGTATATTCCGTGCCTCCCTGAAACGGGTTATGGTTTGGTGACCATGTTACATTGCCTCTGGAAAAATTGCCTGTACTGGTTGATGCTGTACTAGGCGTCGCGCCTAACACCGGTGCGACAACGCCAGTAATGGCTACACTCATAATTCGAGCAGGGTTTACTGTAAAAGATACAGTGTTAGATGCTGTTCTATCGTCGCTATAAGCAACGGTGATTGTAGCATTGTAGTTTGCCACGCTCAACCCTGCATTGGGCCGTACCGTAATGGTTGCGTTGCCGCCTGCAGGAATGGATGTAACGCCAGTCAAGTTGCCCCAGGTAAATGAAGTATGATGAGTTCCACCTGGTATAATGCTTGTCACATTTGCCGCTGCTGTGCCAGTATTGGTGATTGTGATATTTCGTGCCGCAGGCTGCGCATAACCAAAGTTAACTGGAGTAAAGGTCGTTTGCGATAAGCTTAGACTCGGTGTAAGAGCTGGCAGTTCTGTAAATACAGCTCTTACAGAGACGTCATTAGCTGGCATAGTAAATGATGCTGGACTTGTTGTTGCATTGGGGGAGAAAGAAAAAGGACCTCCACCTGCGACTTCCCATCGGGTAAACTCAAAACCGTTTCCAGGCGATGCACTGATACTTACCGCATTGCCAGCTGCAGCTGGATTCGGAGTGGTTTGCGCCACACCTGTGCCTGTGTAAACAAAGTTTACGTCGAATGTAGGTATTACGCTCACTGTAAATGATACGTTAAAACTCACATTTTTTATTGCCTCATTAGCTGAGGAAACTGTTATTGTTGCAGAATATGTATTCGCTGCCAAGCCGTGGTTGGGACCAATAGTAAATGTCCTGTACCCTCCTGCTTCTATGCTCTCTAACGAAATAGGTGATCTGACAAATGAAGTGGGATTAGAACCAGTCAATTCTACTGTTAAAACGCCAGTCGCCTGATTACCCATGTTGTTTACTCTTACAGCAAGGGGTGTTACAGGAGCATAACCAACCTGCATTGGAGTGAATGTATATAACGGTGGTGCGTCCAGATTGATACCCCAACTGGGAGCTGAACCTACCTCAATGGGAAAATTTTTAATAAAATCCGAACTTTGGGCTGCTCCATTAAGTATGGTCGCCCTCACAATAACAGTCCCGGCTGCTGTAGTGTTTAGTATGTTTGTCCCCTGTGCAATTGTCGCACCAGTAGTTCCGGCGTTATAAATACTCCACGTAATTGTTTGACTGGTTGCATCAGCAGGTGTAATCATGCCAGACAAGGTCGTTGGAATTCCAGCAGTAACCGGTGAGGGATTAGTGGTTAAAACTATGTCAATTACAGGTATAAATTCTACGTTTACTGTTATAGGACCTATTGGAACGCTAGTAACACTGCCTAAATAACCATCACGGGTTACTGTTACGGTTATTGTCGAGCCTATATCAGCATTCTGTATAATATAGGTATTGCTGTTAGCACCGTCGATTATGTTAGTTTCATCACGCCTCCACTCATAGGAAGTCGCCCCATTACCCGCAAGGTCGGTGGTAATTGCCATCAAAGGGTGTCCCACCGCAGCGATTCCACCCTTAAACACCGTCCCACTAAGAGTAGGAGGCTGGGGATTAGGAATATCAAGTATTGGATTAGAACAGGAAATAAAAGTAAATCCGATTATTATAGCAAAGATAATAATTCCAAGAAATTTTAACATATTTTTCATTTAAAAAAACTCCTTTTAGTCACACCTTTTCAGTTTTCTTACGTATTGTTATGTAACTTATATCTTTTTCATATTGTTTTTTATATACAACATTACCCGCCGAGTCATTATAAGTAACTGTCAGATAATTTGTCAATCACATTTTAGCATATATTATTATCTTGCAGGTAAAGAGAGTCTAAAAATGACAGATATCCGGGAGATTTTTGCGAAAAACTTAAGAGAAAATCGTCGTAAAAGTGGCCTTACACAGGTAAAGTTAGCTGAAAAAGCAGATATTTCTACTCATTATATTGCGATGATTGAATTAGCACGAAATTTCCCTAAGGCTGATATTATCGAACGCCTTGCCAAGGCATTGGATATTGAAATATATGAGCTATTTCTTGTACCTCATTCTTCGTTGTTAGAGGTAAAAGAATTGCATGGAACGATTATTAAAGAATTAAAAAATATTGTAAAAGAATCAGTTGAAAATGCTTTTGAAAAAAGGGATACAAAATATAAAATTGATTAATATTTGGGGTCGTTCAAACAAAAAATTATGGCAACTATTAAGAAATACTTTACAACTGCCGTTTACTGCTTTTCCGAAAAGTATACTCCTTGACAAAAATTATGTTTTAGTTTATTTTTACAGTGCTATGCTAAATTAAACTAAAGGGACAAATATGCTGGAGAGGACGATTATACCATATATCACTCATACTTCAAAGGATTTTCCTGTAGTCTTAGTGACCGGTCCCAGAAGGGTTGGCAAAAGCGTTCTTTTATCCATGATCCAGGAAGAAAAACGAAAATATGTTACACTTGATAATCTGGATGATAGAAAGCTGGCAGTGGAAGATCCAGCTATGTTTCTTCAGAAATACGCTCCCCCGATAATCATAGATGAAGTCCAATATGCGCCTGAATTATTTACTTATATCAAAATTTGGGTAGATAATCAAAAAACCGAATATTTGATTAACGGCAAAAAATCAGCAAATCCAGCTGGCGCTTTTTGGCTTACAGGTTCGCAAAAATACAGACTGATGAAGGGCATTCAGGAATCTTTGGCTGGAAGGATTGCGATAATTGATATGCTTGGATTTTCCCATAAAGAAGCTAAAAAAAAACCATTTGAGAGCAAGCCTTTTTATCCTTCAATGGATATGATGCATAGAGAATCAACAGAAAAATTAAAACTAATGGATGTTTATAAACTTATCTGGAAAGGTTCTTTTCCTGAAATGTACACCAAAAAAAACATGAACCGGGATGAGTATTTCAGATCTTATATACAGACCTATATTGAGCGTGATGTGAAGGATTTCCAGGGTATCAGCAATGAATTAAAATTTTTAGCATTTGTCCGCGCCGTTGCCGTAAGAACCGGAAATCTGATAAATTATAATGGTCTTGCAAATGATTGCGATATTGATTTACGGACAGCTCAAATCTGGATGAATACGCTGCAACGATCCGGACTGGTTTATCTTTTACCGCCTTATTCACCCAACATAACAAAGCGGATCATAAAAACACCAAAGGTTTATTTTCTTGATACAGGACTTGCCTCTTATCTTGCGCGCATTGACACTCCTCAAGCTTTGGAAGCAAGTTACCTGGCAGGCTCTATGCTTGAAACTTATGCTTTTATCGAAATATTAAAAAGCTTTTGGCATAATGGTCTGGATCCGCTCATTTACTTTTATCGCGATACTAACCAAAAGGAAATTGACTTTATACTTGAAAAAAACATGACACTTTATCCTGTTGAAGTAAAAAAAACTACTCTTCCAAGTCAGAACGATACAAAAAATTTTGGCGTATTAAAGCAACTTGAAAAAAAAATCGGAACCGGCTCGATAATCTGCCTAAGTTCAAATTTTTCACCTTTACCAAAGCAAGATATTATCGCTGTACCAATTTGGGAAATTTAGCGCATATGAAAAATGAAGCAAAACAACTCTGCAAGCAGTTAATAATAGACAAGAAAAATGGTTAACACAAAAGATATGGGGAATTGATCGAAACCGAAACTATTCGGAAATTCCGAATAGTTCAAACCAAAGGCTGCCGAGCGGGATAAGCAGCGGCAGAAACTAAAGCGTGATATTGCGGTTTTGGAAAAGAAGGTGCAACGGGAAAAGCAGTTTAACAGACAGGTGGAATTGAATAGCGAGTTAAAAAAGGAATTGGAGGGGTTGGAATGAGTATGGATCAAACACAGTGTGAAATAAACCAGCTTGATGCTGACATTGCAACATTGGAAAAAAAACGTGCTGATCTTGAGCAATTTGAAATCTTTAAGCTGCTTGCGCCCAGCACCAAGGTAAGGGTAATATAATGGAAAAAGGCAGAAAAACCAGCAAAAAAGACACGCAAATTTTACAACAACCTGTTGTAAAATCGCAGCAAAATACAGATGAATTAGATTTTTATAAGCAAGTTGCAGAACTGCTTACCGAGGCGCGTAAATACGCTAAACGGGAATTAGATAATACTATAGCTATTACTTATTTCCAAGTCGGACGGATGATTGTCGAGCGTGAACAAAAAGGACAGAAACGAGCACAATATGGTACAAAACTTATAAAAGGCTTATCCGGGTATTTAACAGAACGATATGGTAAAGGTTATTCTATTTCCAGTTTAAAGAACATTAGGCAGTTTTACCTGGTATATATGCCTGTAATTGATCCAACGTTACCTGCTGCTTTTAAAAAAAGCCAAGCACTGTCTGGCTTTTTGGATAACCATACAAAAAATGGGAAAAGCCAAACATTGTTTAGCCAATTCAATACATTTAATCTTGGTTGGTCATATTATTTAATTTTAATGCGCATAGATAATGTACAAGAACGTCAATTTTATGAAATTGAAACCAGGAAACAGCAATGGACAGTTCGCCAACTGCAACGTCAGGTTGGTAGTTCTCTTTATGAACGGCTGGCTCTTTCCCGTGATAAAGACAAAGTAATGGCACTGGCGAATGAGGGGCAGGCATTAGAAAATCCCAGGGATTTATTCAAAACGCCGTATATATTTGAATTTACCGGACTTGAGGAACGGTCAGAATATAGTGAGACAGAATTGGAGCAAACTCTAATAAATAATATACAAAAATTTTTATTGGAACTTGGAAAAGGGTTTTTATTTGAAGCAAGGCAAAAAAGATTCACATTTGATGAAGATTCCTTTTATGTTGATTTGGTATTCTATAACCGCTTACTTCAATGTTACATAATAATTGACCTAAAAGTTGGAAAATTAAAGCATCAAGATTTGGGGCAGATGCTGATGTATGTAAATTATTTTGACCGTTATGTTAAACAGGAATTCGAAAAACCCACAATAGGCATTTTAATGTGCAGTCAAAAAAACGATAATATTGTCGAATTGACCCTCCAGGAAGACACAAACATATACGCATCGGCGTACAGTCTTTACTTACCTGACAAGGCATTGTTGCAGCGCAAACTCGCAGAATGGGTTGCTGAATTCGAAGAAGAACATGGAGGCCGCAACCAATGAAAATGCTTGCACCAAGTACTAAAATTAAGGTGATATAATGGGAAATAGGTACTTATTATGAATAAGAAAAAACAGAAACCTACTCTGATAAATAATCAAACGATTGATGAAAAAGCTCTATTTACCCGTGTTTCCGAAATTATAGAGAACCGAAAGGCTAGTGCCGGCGCATATGCCAATCGTGAAGTTACATTGATGTACTGGGAAATTGGACAGTTCGTCGGCTCGGCTTTGCTTGGAGGTACTCGCGCTGAATACGGCAAGCGAATTGTTGCGACACTGTCACAACAATTGGTAAGAACATACGGCAGAAGTTTTGAATATACTGGGCATTGGGTTAAGAACCATAAGAAAGACTAATGGTGACACTGGAGGTTTATTATAAACGATAAAATTAGAGAATTGTTGCTTGAGCAAGGCACGGATATACTTCGATTTGTTGACATCAGTTGCTTCCAACAAGAGCAAAACCTTTGTGCAGCGCAATTAAATATAACGTGTGGTGATTATAATTATGATGAGCGAACAAGATGTAGTTGATTTGTTAAGAGACATTGAAAAAACAGGCACTCCAACATGGATTGGTGGTGGTTGGGGCATTACCGCGCTTGTAGGCTTTCAATCAAGACCACATAGTGATTTAGATGTTTATATTAATAGCAAATATACAAATGTATTTATTGAGATGTTAATATCGAAGGGCTATGGTGAAGTCAAAAAGGAATATACTACTAATGTTCACACGGTTTGGCAAAATTCGTCAGGCTGCTTAGTTGACCTCCATTTACTTGATTTTGACGGAACAGATACATTTTATTTCGATAAAGAACCGTATCCTTCAAATGTGCTGAATGGAAAAGGAATAATCGACGGGATTACGGTGCAGTGTTTTACTGCTGAAGCACAACTGCTTTTTCATCAAGGATATGAGCATAATGAAAATGACATCCATGATGTATTGCTACTATGTAAAACCTTTGGTCTTGATATACCGGAAGAATATAAACTGAACTAGTCAAGATAAAACCTGACACTTGTCCATCTTAAGAGGTATTCCCTCAAGAATTCTCTCTCACAAATTTCTTGAATCTTTCGGGTAAAGGGGCGTGAAATTTTTTGATCCCATACATTGGAATCTCTATTATCAAAGTATACGCATGAAGCATCATTGTAATTTCGTCGTACTTTGCTATCTTACGGCTATAAAGGGGATCTCCTATTATAGGGCATCCGCAGTGCTGCATATGGACTCTAAGCTGATGCGTTCTCCCTGTCTCTGGTTCAAGCGATACAAGAGATGTGTCCTCAAACTCTTTAAGAACACGAAAACTGGTTGAAGCTTCTTTTCCTTTTCCAGTAACTACTGAAAATTTTTTCCTGTTGTTTCTGTCTCTTGCAAGATTGGTTTCTATAACCCCTTCCTGTGTTCGCATCTTTCCCTTAACAATTGCAAGATATTTTTTTTTAACTATTTTTTTTCTGAACTGCTGCGAAAGGAATTCATGGGCAAGACTGTTTTTAGCTGTTATTATTACACCTGATGTATCTTTATCCAGCCTGTGTACGATTCCAGGCCTAACGTCATCATCTTCTTTGTCAAAATCACCATCGCCAAAGTGGTATAAAAACGCATTCGCGAGGGTTCCGCCAAAATTGCCTGCTGCTGGGTGCACAACCATCCCTTGAGGTTTATTTACAACAGCAATATTCTCATCTTCATATATTATATCAAGATCGATTTTTTCAGGCTTGATATCTACTTCCGGAGCAGAATCATACTCAATATCAATAGAGTCGCCATCTCTTACTGTCCTTGATAATTTAACTTCTTTTCCATTGATATATACTTTAGCATCTCTTGCCTTAAGCTGGCTTCGTGTTAATATTTCCAGATAATCTGAAATATATTTATCTATCCGTATTTCCTGCAGGTTGAGATTGTCTACTTTGAACTGTTTGTTGATTCGCATTATTTCTTTTCCCCCTGGCCTTGGCTTTACCTATAAAAAAATCAAGAGTCGCTACACCAATTGAAATACCTAAAGCTGTAAGAAGAACTTTGTTAACATCAGCGCTTGATCTGTCCACAGTTGCACTTCCGCCAAACATTGCCGGAGCAAATCTGGTATCAAAACCATTTGCAGTAAAATCATAAAGATCCAAACCTATTCTTGCAAAAAGCACAGAAAAAGGATAACTTCCAGCAAGAATAATTTGCGCGCGCCTTATATCTCTTAAAACCAGAGGGAATTCATCCGGGCTGTATTCTTCGGGTAAAAGATGATCAAAGCCGCCAGAAGCAAAAACCATAGAGTTAATTAAAAAAAATAAAATAACAACAGCAATTTTTTTCATTTCCGCACTGTAACGTTAACTAACGCTAAAAGCTCCTTTAATTACGACTTCCAAACAACCTGGTTCCAACTCTTATTATATTGGATCCCTCTTCTATTGCAATTTTAAAATCAGAAGACATTCCCATTGAAAGAGTATCCATTTTAAGGTCAGGGTGAATAGTTTCTACTTTCCTGAATAAATTTGCAAGCATTCTAAAAGATTCTCTTATGGCTTTTTCATCATCTGTAAAAGGGGCAATAGTCATAAACCCTTTTATATCAAGATTATCAAGATTTCTTATTTTATCTATAGATTCGAATAATTCTTTTTCATTTTCAAAACCGCTTTTTGATTGCTCTCCAGATGTATTATACTCGATAAGTATTGAAGTTGTTTTCCCCAAAGCTTTGCTGCATTTAGAAATTTCTTCTGCTGTTTCATATTTATCAATAGAATCTACTGCACATGCAATAGCAAGGGCTTTTTTAACCTTGTTTCGCTGCAAATGACCAATAAAGTGTATTTCTGCATCGTTATGAAAAGACCAAGTCCCAGACTCGCTTCGGGGCTTAAACTTTTCTTCCATTTCCTGAACACGATTTTCACCAAAAAGCCTTATCCCTGCTCTGTAAGCTGCTTCTGCATATTCCAGAGGTTTTGTTTTGGTTACAGCCATTAATTTTATTTCACTGGGGTCTCTGCCTGCCATTTTTGCAGCAGAAGCTATTTCTTCAAGAACACTATCGATATTATCCTGTACAGTTTTAAAAAGAATATTATTTTCCAAAATACGCCCCAATAACTATAATTTAATACCGACCCTTCCTGTATAGTCAATACGGCTCAAGAAAATCTTTGCTTTATTCGAAAAATACTCATCAACTGCTTTTTTTGCTCCTGTAAAATGGCCGTAATCATCTATAATAAGCACGCCATTTTTATTCAATAAAGGATAAAGCACTTCAAGTTCTTTTTTTGTTGATTCATACCAGTCTGTATCAAGGCGCAAAAGAGAAATAGACAAAGGGGCTGTATTATCAAGAGTTTTACACACATCTCCCTTATTAAATTCAAGCATATTTTCCGGATAACCTGTTGAGAGCATATTTTTTCTTACTTCATCAATACCTGCTGCCCACAAGAAATTTCCATCATCACCTTTGCTCTTCTCCCATCTCTCTTTCATGTTTTTACCTGTCCATGAGATGCAATCATTTTCATCTGGCTCTGTCATGCCAGAAAAAGTATCATATAAAACTATTTTTCTATCCTGGTTTCCAAGGTTCAAAAGAGATTTTGCCATGATCATGCATGCGCCGCCTTTCCACACTCCGCACTCTACAAAATCTCCAGGTATATTATTTTTAACAATATACTCTACTGATTTAAAAATATTGTATCCTCTTTCAACAGAGATCATTGTGTATTGCTTTGCTTTTTCCCATATTTCGAGAAACTCTTTTTCCATATCACTTTTATACTGAGACGGGTGTATAATGCCATACCCTTTTTTTTCAAGAAATGAAACAGCTCTGTTTATTAAATATTTCAAGTTGATTCCTTAATTGGGCCTGTCGCAAAGTAAGCAACTTTGCGGACAGGGCTTTATAAATTTTTATTGTTTAAGCAAATCTAAAAATTCCTGCTCTGATACAATTTTTATTTCTGCCTTTAAAGCTTTTTCATGTTTCGAGCCTGGTGATTGCCCGCTCAAAAGGTGAGTTGTTTTTCCGCTTATTTGGGTTACAACATCTCCCCCTCTTTTTCTTATCTCATCTTCTGCAATTGTCCTTGGTTTAAAATTATCAAAACTTCCAGTAACGCACCATGATTGGCCTTTGAATGTCTGATTCAGATTACCAACAACAGCCTGCCCCTCTTTCATTGAAAGCCCTGCTTCGGAGAGCTTTTTGATTGTTTCCCTGATTTTTATATCATTAAAATATTTTATAAAAGATTGCGCGGTTTTGTCCCCTATCCCATTTATGCCAAGAAGTTTTTCTGTATTATTATTTTCAGCAATTTCATATATGGCTTCTATGGAATTTATCCCTGCTTCAATCAAAAGCTGGCAAACTTTTGGGCCAATATCAGGAATTCCCAAAGATGACAAAACAGTTCTAAAAGGTTTTTCTTTGCTTTTTTCAATCCCTCTTTTTATAAGCTCTGTTTTTTTCTGAGCATATCCTTCATACTTTTCAAGCACAGATAAATCTTTTACATAAAGCTCAGAAACATTTGTAATAATTTTTTCTCTTACAAGAAGCTCTACTGTTTCAAAACCAAGATTTTCTATATTCATTTGGTCTTTAGAAGCAAAAAAAAGTATTTGCCCTTTTACTCTTTCAGGACAAAGGTCGTTTTTACAAAAAAGATGCGCTCCATCTGGCATTAGATCGGTTTTGCAAAAAGGGCATTTTGTTGCCATTTTCCATATATGGCTTCCGTGTATCCCTTTTTCAACAACATTTTCTATGGCTGGTATAACATCTCCCCTTTTAGATACAGTAACCTTGTCGCCAATAGACAAAGAAAGAAAATCAATATAATCCTGATTATGGAGTGTAACATTGGATACAACAGAACCTGATATTTCAACAGGCGTGATTTTTGCAACAGGAGTAGCTCTGCCTGTTCTTCCGATTTGAATATCAATTGCATTAACTGTTGATTCTGCTTCTGATGATTCAAATTTATAAGCAACTGCCCATTTTGGATGATGACCTGTGTATCCATGTTTTTCCCTGTCACTGATATTATCAAGTTTGATTACAAGCCCATCGATTTCATAGTCAAGATTCTTTCTTTCTTTTTCCTCTTTTGCTATATAGGAAACAATATCTGCTATCTTTAAAACAGGAATAAAGTTACAGGAATTGCAAGCAGCAGATATGTCGTTATCCGAATCTGCAAATGCCATTGCCTTTTTGTTTAAGCGGAATCCAAGATCATGAAGTTTTTTAAGTATTTCATAATGAGTTGGTATATCAAGATCTTCAAAATAACCTTCGTATACAAATATATTCAAAGGCATTTTGCCCACTTCTGAGCTTTTGATCCTTCTTATTGTCCCTGCTGCAAGATTTCGGGGGTTTGCGAATTTATTATCAAGAGATTGATTTATTTCAGTAAACATTTTAAGGGGAAGATATATCTCTCCCCTTACAGCAACAGTAACTTTTTCCGCAAGCTTTAAAGGAACTGCTCCTATTGTTTTAACATTAGCTGTAACATCATTTCCTGTTTCTCCATTACCTCTTGTAACAGCTCTTTCAAGAATACCATCCTTGTAATAAAGCACTATTGAAACACCATCGATTTTTTCTTCAACAATTAAGGCAGGGTGGGAAGAATGTTTTTTTAATTTTTCGATCCACTTTAAGAGATCTGGAGTATTGTAAACTTTATCAAGGCTTAGTACAGGGATTGTATGTTTTACATCCGGCAAATCAGATGTAAGGTCTGAACCAACCCTTTTTGTGGGAGAGTTTTTGCTTGCATATTGCGGGTATTTTTTTTCAAGAAACTGAAGGCGGTCAAAAAGAGAATCATATTCTCTGTCCGATACTGAAGGCTTATTAAGCACATAATACTCATGTTGATATTTAAGCAATAGATCGGTAAGAGTTTTTATCTCATCTATCTCGTTTTCATCACTTGACCCCGAAAAAAGGTCTAACTGCTTTTTACTCACCTTCTTGTTATAAATGCATCTCTATATCCGCTGTTTCTTGCCCTATGGAGAGCAGCTCCTCTTTCATCTGTTCTAAGAGGGCCTGCAATTATTTGATACATAGATTGCCTTACATTATAATAAATAATTACAGGATAGCCTATATTTATAGTATGCATCACTTGTTCTGCATTTGAAAAATCTTTAAATGCCATAAGCTGAACATAATAACCTGCGGCAACAGCTCTTCTTCCAGGCGCAGTAGGCGCTTCATGGGGAACAGGTGTATCTCTTGCTACTAATCCTGATAAAGCTGTAGCATCATCATCAACCACAGGTGGCCTTGGGTCTGTTGGTCTAAGAAAAAATACTCTCGCACCCCCTGCCTCAGCGCCTTCCGCAGCAGATAATAATTCGTTATCTGCGTCAGTAATTGCAGAAACAGCCCCGGAATCAAGATTTTCAGCAACATTATCCCCTCTTATGACAGCTAGTGCGTCTGTTTCTGCCTCATCTGCTATTATTCTTGTAGCAATGGGCAGCGGTCCTGTTACTACTCTTTCTTCTGCAATGGGAGCTACAGGCTCTTCATCTATTATTCCTTCTGCAACATCGCTTATAGCTTCATCATCATAAATAATTACTACTCTTCGAGGCACTGTAGCTGCTGCTGGCGTACCAGTATCAGCCATAGACATTGCAGAGCTATCTGCTAAAATATTTTCAACTTCCTCAACATTGGCAAGAATTGTTGGCGCAGGTCCAGCAGCGCCTCTGCGTGCAGCACTGCCAGGAAGAGCTACTTCCCTGACTACTTGTACTTTAACAGGTGAAATTTCATCCTGTCTTATACCAAGCATTTCAGATGCATCTCTGGATAAGAGGAGAAAGAGATTATTATTGTTAAGATTATCAACAATAATTACCTCTACTCTGCTATTATTTCTAACATTCTCCACAGAAACAATAGTGTTTATACGAAAAGAATTTGACGCTCCAAAAAATCCATTAACTGGAAATTCTCCGTGTCGGCTCATTGCCGCAGTTCCTTCCCAGACAACATCTGCTGTTATCAGACTACTGGATATAAAAAAAAGAAATACCGCGAAAAATATCTTTCTATTATAATTCATAAAAACTCCGACTTATCCGACTTATTAAAAAATTTTTTATATAGTTGGTCTAATCTGCCTGCCAACCATTTGACCTGCCAAAAATAATTTTTCTCCGATACTAGCTAACGTACGCCTTTGTGGCAAAGTGTCATTAAAGACATGACTGCTTGCGCGGATAATATCATCAGTAAATAGATTATATATTTTATACTCTCCTGATACTACTATCGCATCATCAACAATTTCAAAATTTAAAACAATAGAGGCAAGGATTTCTGCTCCGCCAGATTTTGCAAGTTGGTCAAGAGCCCTGAAATCAGGTATTTGATTTCTTGCAGAATCATTTGAAAATACTATATGGCCGCTTTCAAAAAGAATATCCATAATACCATCTTCAAATCTGGTTACCCACACAATGGCATCTTCGCTAATTCTGTTGTTTATAACCATATCGCCTTTTTCTACATACACAAATATAGTGTCTGCCCCTACTGTGATTGAAGACAAAATAATAATAAAAACGCAAAATATAAGTATTTTTTTCACTTTAAACATCCTTTCATTTATTATCGGCTTAAATCTGAAGATTTTAAAAAAAGATGTCCTGGAGCTGGAAAATATTATGATTTTTATGGAATTTAATGATTTTTTTGCCAATTTCGCCTGTTATTTTCCTAAAAAAATCATGCGACTGCATAAATGATACTTTACAGGGAACATAATTACTGTATATATTTTAATTATGAAAAATAAAATTATACTTTTATCGCTTGTAATGAGCATTTTATTGTTTTTTTCCTGCCAAAGAGAACATGGGTCAGCAGTCCGGAACGGAGCTTCTGCGGGGAATGACTCAGTAGAGATTTCGAGTATAAGAAATCAAGGTTATGCTTTGAGGGCAAACACAGCGTTTTATACAATATTAGGGGATGATGCTGGAGATGAAACAACCAGAGTCAGATGGGCAGCAGGGATGTCTTTGGGAGAAAAGATATTGACCGGAGAAACCAGGCGAATGACACTTGAGGATGGAAGAGTTTTCGACTTTATAGCTGTAAGCCGTGATAACGGAACCGAGGGTTATGCTTTTGCTGCACAAGTTGGTGTGGGCGGGAGCCTTGCGGTAGTGGTTGATGAAAGCGCTAATTTGTTCAGAGCGCCCAGACCTGTTGATGTATCTGGCATAATTCTGTCGCGCAAAAGCGTAGTGGTTTATTATCCTGAAACAGAAAACAATGGTTTTCTACAAGTCAGAGGCTTTGATCCAGCACGCCAGGCAAATATTGCTCTGGATAATAACTATGTGCGTCTTTCATCACTTTCATCAAGGGATTCTGATATTCAATCTGCTATCTTGCTGCAAACTGCTCTGTCATTGCCACCGGCTCAAAATATCCGCAGGGAAGCTTTGCTTAATTCAGCATTATACGATTTCCCTAATTCAGTGTTTAACGCGGAAATATTCGAAATAGTATTCCCGGATGCTGTTGCAAGCGCTTCCCCTGAAATTAATGATAAGATAGATCAATAGGGAAAAATAAGAAAAACTACCCTATTTTACGACTTAAACAAGACTCTTTCCCACAAAAATCAGTATAAAATTCAGTTTTGCTGATAATTGCTTTTTGTTTGCAACGCATAGTGAAATAAGCTATAGTATCAATAAATAGATAAATTATGTCGGATTTTGTACATCTTCATAATCATACAGATTTTTCACTTCTCGATGGCGCAGCAAGCATCCCAAGGCTTATTAAAAAAGCAAAAGACCTTGGCATGGAAAGCCTTGCGATAACTGACCACGGAAATATGTTTGGGGCGCTTGAATTCTATAAAGAATGTATAAAAAATGGGATAAAACCCATACTTGGCAATGAATTTTATGTTGCGCCCAGCTCTATGAAGTTAAAAAGCGGCACAGAAGATGGCAATAAATACCATCACCTTATTTTGCTTGCAAAAGACAGCATAGGATACAATAACCTCATCAAGCTTACTTCGATCTCTTATATAGAAGGTTTTTATTATAAACCAAGAATAGACCTTGAAACATTAAAACAGTACAGCGGGAACCTTGTTTGTCTAAGCGCCTGTATTTCGGGGCTTATACCATCGCTTATATTTGATAAAAAAGAAGAGGAAGCTTTAAAAACAGCGCTTGAATATAATGCTCTTTTTGGACAAGGGAATTTCTATTTAGAGCTTCAGAACCATGGGATTCCAAAGCAGAAAATTGCAAACGAAGCTTTATGCAAAATATCAGAGAAAACAGGTATTCCGGTTGTTGCGACAAATGATATCCATTATGTCAACAAGGAAGATGCCGAAGCGCATGAAGTTTTACTATGTATAGGTACACAGAAAAAACTTTCTGATGCCAACCGTATTATTTTTGAAACAAAAGAGTATTATCTAAAATCTTCCGAAGAGATGAAAGAGATATTTAAGGCAGTACCAGAGGCCATAGAAAATACAAAAAAAATCGCAGATATCTGTAATATTGAATTAAAACTGCCAGGCCCTCTTTTACCTGATTTTGAAATACCTCAGGAATTCGATTCTCCTGATGACTACCTTCGTTACATCACACAACAAGGAGTTGAAAAAAGATATGAGAAAATAACCCCGGAGATACAGGAGCGTGTTGATTATGAGCTTCAAGAAATAATTTCCATGGGTTTTACAGGATATTTTCTTATTGTCTGGGATTTTATAAGATATGCGCTTGAAAATGGGGTGCCAGTAGGGCCAGGTCGCGGTTCTGGCGCAGGTTCGGTTGTTGCTTATGCTCTTTTTATAACAAATATAGACCCTTTTAAATATGGGCTTATTTTTGAAAGGTTTTTAAATCCTGAAAGAATTTCAATGCCTGACTTTGATATAGACTTTTGCTTTGAAAAAAGACAGGAAGTCATTGATTACGTTACCCGAAAATATGGCTCTGAAAGAGTTGGACAAATTATTACTTTTGGAACATTAAAAGCAAAAGCAGTATTAAAAGACGTTGCAAGGGTTCTTGATATCCCCTATGAAGAAGCCAATACAATAACAAAACTTGTCCCTTCTGATGCGAAAAACCTCGACAATGCAATAGAAAAAGAAGAAGATCTTAAAAAGATTATTGACAGAGGCGGCATATATCAAAAGCTTGTTGATATTTCAAGAACACTTGAGGGATTAAACAGGCATCAATCGTTACACGCTGCCGGAATTGTCATTGGCAAAGAAGAGCTTACAAATTATGTCCCTCTTTACAAAGATACAAAAACAGGAGCTGTTTCCACCCAGTTCACAATGGAGCAGCTTGAAGAGTGTGGTCTTGTAAAAATGGATTTTCTTGGCCTCAAAACACTTACCCTCATAAAAAATACAGAAGACCTTATAAGAAAAAAAGGGATAAACTTTAATATTGAAGAAATACCTGAATTTGATGAAAAAACATTTCGTATGCTTGGAGAGGGAAAAAGCGCTTGTATATTTCAGTTTGAAAGTCAGGGTATGCGGAAAATTCTTAAAGATGCAAAGCCTGGTAAAATCGAAGATCTTATTGCATTAAATGCACTCTACCGCCCAGGACCAATGCAATATATACCTCAATTTATTGATTCAAAAAACGGAAAAATAAAAATAAAATACCCCCATCCTTCACTTGAAGATGTTTTAAAACCTACTTATGGTGTTATAGTTTACCAGGAGCAGGTTATGCAGGTTGCCCGCATAATTGCAGGATTTTCATTTGGAAAAGCTGATATCCTGCGCCGTGCAATGAGCAAAAAAGATGTTGCTAAAATGGAAAAGATGAAGAGTGAGTTTATCGAAGGGGCGCAGAAAAACGGATATACCGAAAAACTTGCCGATGACATTTTCGAAATGCTTCTCCCTTTTGCTGGCTATGGTTTTAATAAATCACACGCTGCTGCTTATTCTGTCCTTGCATATCAGACTGCGTATCTTAAAGCCAACTACCCTGCTGAATTTATGTCTGCCAACCTCACGAATGAAATAAATGATACAGATAAGCTTTCTGAATATATTGCAGAGGCAAGAAATATGGGGCTTGAAATACTTCCGCCAGATATAAATTTTTCAGAGAAGAACTTTACAGCAAAAGATAAAAAAATCATTTATGGATTGATTGGAATAAAAAATGTAGGTAGCGCTGCTGTTGAGGAAATTTTAAGAGAGAGAAAAGAAAACGGATTATATAAAAGCTTCACAGATTTTATAGACAGAAATGATTTGCACGTAATAAATAAAAAAGTTCTTGAAACAATTATAAAATCCGGACTTTTTAACAATATTGAGAAACATGGTAGAGCAACGCTTTTTAATAATCTCGAAAGGCTTGTTGAAACAGCTTCCCGTGAACAGGAAAACAGAAAATACGGGCAAACTTCGCTATTTGATTCTTCTGACAAAACTGAGTTTCCTGAAATCGAACTTGAGGAAGTGCCTGAGTGGCCGGAAAAAGAGCTTCTTGCATTTGAAAAAGAGAATCTTGGGTTTTATTTTTCCGGGCACCCATTAAAAGAATATAAAAACATATATGATAGATGCGTTACTCTTAAAACAAATAATCTGGAAAGATCAGCATCAGACAGGAAATATATTGTACTTGGCACAGTCAAAACAATTAAACAATTTCCAACAAAAAAAATGGAACAAATGGCATCAATCACAATTGAAACATATGATGGAGAAATATCTGTTGTAATGTTTCCTTCTGTATGGAATAATTTCAGATATCTTGTTTTAGAAGAAAAAGCTCTTGGATTTACTGTAAAGGTTGACAAAAACAGTTTTGAACCCAAGCTAATATGTGAAAAAGTTTCAGTGCCAGAAGAGCTTGAAGAAGCAAGTTTTAAAGAAATGCATTTTGCTTTTTCCGATAAGATTACACAGGAGGACCTTGATACATTTAAATCATTTTTACTTGAAAACAATGGCAGCTGTCAGGTATTTTTTCATATAGATGAAAAGCCAAACAAAGAAATAATAATAAAAGCAGCTCCGCAAGTGATGACTATTTCAGACGATGTTTTTATTAAGGAAGTTGAACAATATCCATTTGTTAAATCGGTCTGGAGAGAATAAAGGGTATCAATACCCGGTAATATATAAAACATAAAAACGAGGTAATTATGTCACAAAATCTAATAGATGCTATTTCTGCAATAATTTCCATTTTCATGCTTCTTATTATAATAAGAATTGTACTATCGTGGCTTTTGCCTGCTTCCAATCAAAAAGGAGCTTTGGCAAAGCTGTGCGATCCATATTTGAATCTTTTCAAAAAACCTATTTTTAGTATAGGGTATATTGATTTTTCTCCTATTGTAGCGTTAGCAACGCTTGTAATTGTTGGAGATATTGTCAGACAGATTGGCATGGCAGGAACAATTACATTTGGCAGAATAGTAGCAATTTGTATAAGAGCAATGTGGGGCGCGTTATCTTCATTGATGTTTTTTCTTTTTATTATTATCCTGATAAGGTTTATAATTGCTCTTGTAAAACCAAATGCTCATGCTCCTGTATTAACAGCCATTGATTCTTTATTAGGGCCTTTATCCCTAAGGATTTCATCGATTTTTACAAGGAATAGCAGTTATAGCGCAAATTTAATGCTTTCAGGTATTGCAATAGTAATTCTTTATTTTGCTGGTAATTTCCTGGTCAGTTTTCTTGTAGCATTAGCTATACAAATTTAGTTCTAACAGGGTGTGCAAAAAATGCCTTCTTTAAAAATGCTTAAAGGGGTCGGAAGTGTCTCCATAAAGTATCTAAAAGAGGCAGGTATTACCTCTGTAAGTGATCTGTTATATTACTTTCCCCGCGCTTATGAATTCAGGGATGTTATTTCATCACTTTCCGATGTTAGAAAAAACAACGGAGAGCATGTTACAATTACTGCACTATGCAAAGTTGATGATTTTTCTTATTTTTTTCATGGAAGCAAAAAAACACTTAAAATACATATCAGCGATGATTCTGATCAGGCAACGCTTGTTTGCTTTGGAAGGAATTTTCTTGCTAACTCCATACAACCGGAAGAGTTTTATTATATTTACGGAACCTTTTCCATGCGGTTTGGGGAAATCCAGTCCAGTAACTTTGAATATGAAAAATCAAATAGCTCGCCTGTAAATTTTCTTAAAATCATTCCTGTATATCCTTTAACATCAGATCTTACACAGGGGTTTTTACGGAAAATAATACGCAGCGCAATTGAGACAGAAGGGAGATATGCGAAAGATATTTTGCCTGAATGTATTATAAACAAAAATAATTTTTTAACACAGGCAAAAACAATTTCAAATATACACTTTCCGGAGAGCAGGCAACTTCTTGAAGATGCTGTTAAAATTTTAAAATATGAAGAGTTTTTTATTTTTCAAAAAACCATAATAGAATTAAAAAAAGAAAAAACAACACAGAAAAGGGAAAAAAGAGTTTTGCCGCGTACACTACAAAGTAAAATATTAAACACCCTTCCATTTTCCCTGACACCAGATCAGCAAACAATAATAGAAGAAATTTATAATGACAGCATCTCTGTTTCTCCAATGGATAGAATACTACAGGGAGATGTGGGGTGCGGAAAAACAATTGTTGCGTTTCTTTCTGTAGTTCCTTATATTGAGTCCGGGTATCAGGTAGCGTTTATGGCTCCAACAGAATTGCTTGCCAAGCAGCACCTTGAAACAGCTTCAAAACTTTTTTCAGATACAAATATAAAAATGGCTTTTCTTTCAGGGAGAATTCCCGAAGCAAAAAAAAAGTATGTGCGCGATGCTCTTGAGGCAGGAGATATAGACCTTATTATAGGAACACACTCTCTCCTTTCCGATCCTGTAAAATTTAAAAATCTTGGTTTTGTTATTGTAGATGAACAACATAAATTCGGAGTTAGCCAAAGGACAGCTCTTGCTGAAAAAGGAAAAAATGTTGATTACCTTATGATGACAGCTACCCCTATTCCAAGAACACTTCAAATGACCTTTTTTGGGGACATTGCTATTTCAACAATAAGAACAATGCCCAAAGGCCGCATTCCTATAATAACTTATTCTGCTTTTCAGGAAAATATACAGAAAGTTTATGACTGGGTAAAAAAAGAACTTGAAAAAGGTTTTCAGGCATACTTTATATATCCGCTTATTGAAGAGTCATCAGTACTTAATCTTAAAAACGCAGAAACAATGTTTAAACATCTTGACGAGAAAATTTTTCCTGAATATAAATGCGCGATGTTACACTCACGTCTTAATGAAGATATAAAAGAAGAGGTGATGAAAGATTTTTCATCCGGAAAAATAAATATACTTGTGGCTACAAGTATTGTGGAAGTTGGAGTTGATGTGCCAAAAGCCACATGCATGGTAATTGATCATGCTGAAAGATTTGGGCTAACAGCTCTGCACCAGCTTAGAGGAAGAATTGGACGCCGTGAGGATCAGTCTTATACATTCCTGGTTTTTTCCAGAGAGCTTACTGATGAAGCAAAATCAAGGCTTAGAGTTATAAAAGAAAACAGTGATGGTTTTAAAATCGCAGAAGAAGATCTCAAACTTAGAGGGCATGGGGATATTACAGGGATAAGGCAGTCTGGATTTGCAGAATTTAAAATCGCAAATATTATCGAAGATAAAGATATTCTTGAAAAAGCGAGAAAAGACGCAATAGAGTATTTTCGCGTATAGAGTTTTTGTTTGAATGAAAATAGTCCGTAGGCCAATCTACTATCCATTGCGTAATCTGTGATCCTGACATCTCCTTTTTCTATTCTTCACAATACACGTTCCAGAATTTTATAGATAAAGTCAATTATTGCATCTGGTTTTTAATAAGTTGACACTACGCCTCTAGCCTTCTATCTCTAGCCACCACTCCCTTATGGAATCCCTACTGGAATCTCCACGGTCAAAAAGAAATGGCTTAGGAGAAAAAAATCCAGGAGAAGTGTGTACAATTAATTCTACT